>Ga0163144_10018702_pt1 | contig 13986 bp, 13 predicted proteins | sample OliLak19BULKMAT1_FD_123175 | JGI IMG/M metagenome (GOLD analysis project Ga0163144, IMG submission 123175) | Freshwater microbial mat bacterial communities from Lake Vanda, McMurdo Dry Valleys, Antarctica - Oligotrophic Lake LV.19.BULKMAT1 | ecosystem: Environmental > Aquatic > Freshwater >... | reverse complement strand
GCAGAGCATAGTGAACCGACGGTCCGTATTAGATGCGGCCGGAGATTATCGGATAAAAGCTACCCTGGGGATAACAGGCTAGTTCCGCCTAAGCGTCCACAGCGACGGCGGAGTTCGGCACCTTAACTCTCAATTAAATCCTGAGAAACATCGGGGTGCCTATCGCAGTAATGCGATACAAAAACAATTTGGCTTATAACGGTGGACTCCATTCGAGAGCCTTATGCCAGTAATGGTATAATTACATGAATGGACAATACCGTGGGAAGTCTGACTCAATTACAAAAATCGATAGTTATAGGATCTCTTTTGGGAGATGGATATGTTCGTAGATTAAAAGGCAGAAAAGATGCTTTCCTCGAAATTAATCATTCCCTGAAGCAGAAAGAGTATGTTGACTGGAAATATAATGTTTTAAAAAATCTAACGATAAGTGGACCAAAGATAAGATTGGGAAATGGAAATCGGGTTGCGTATAGATTTTTCACAAAACAAATACCAGAATTAACAGAAATGATGGGCATGTTTTATGTTGAGAATAAAAAAGTTATTCCATACATAGAACTTGATCCTATAATACTGGCGATTTGGTTTATGGATGACGGCAGTAGATGTCGTGAAAGTGATGTATATCTGAATACACAGCAGTTTGATATAGATGATCAATATAGATTATTAAAATCATTAAAACAGCTTGGTTTAGAAGCAACACTCAATAAGGATAAAGAATACTTTAGAATTAGGTTTCTAAAATCGAGCATACCTCGATTACACAAACTTATTTCTGATTACATCATTCCCTCCATGAAATATAAAATTGGGTTATGACCCCGTAGAGACTTGACCATAACTGGTCGGAGTGTGGAATAAAGTTCCATGCTAACACGCCGAACTCCTTCAATGATTGAAGGATGAAGATATAGTCCGATCCTTCCGGTAACGGAAGAAAAATACGACAGCGATGTCGGCTCAAGATATCCTGGGGGTGAAGAAGCTCCCAAGGGTTTGGCTGTTCGCCAATTAAAATCTTACGCGAGCTGGGTTCAGACCGTTTAGAAGAGTAGGTGATAGTTAGTAGTTGGTAGCTGTTAGGAAATTTTCTAGAAGCTAAAACCTAATACCTCTAACCTCGTCTTTTAGACAGTCTGAATCCTCAGAGGAAAAAGAAAACTGTTTTGAAAATATTTTTGTTTATGAAAAAGAAAAGAAACGAATCATATCACGGCGGTCGTGTGCAGTAATGCATATTGATCAAGTTGACTTATATCGGTGGAATCCGAAGTTATTCGGGCTATACCGAGGAAACTGAGTTAGGTTTTAGTTAGTAGCTGTTAGTTTTTAGGAAATTTTCTATAAGCTATAAGCCAAAAGCTCTAAGCTAGTTCGGGTCCGTAGAGACTAAATGTCAGCAGTCCAAGAATTTTTTGTAGAACAAAAAATTCTTGGATAAAGCTATAGTCCATTCCACACAGTAATGTGTGACAAAGAAGCGTGAGACAGGTTGGTCTCCTATCTACTGCAGGCGTTGAATTTTGAGAAGATTTGCTCCTAGTAAGAAATTGCTACTTTCATGAGTAATCATGATTGAAAATGCTGCTCATAACGGTGAAACCTTCATATGGTTTTGATTTAGAATTATAAGTCTCACGGTCTGTGATTTATAATTTGTTTGAAAATCGGAACCCTCTTTAAGGTAATACCGTGGGAAGTCGTCTCTAAAATAATAGAGATTGACCCCGTAACGACTTTATCCAGATGGATAAGACTTATGTGTGTCTGGAAAGTTCTGTAGATACAGAACAGGAACATGTAGGTAAGATGCAGCCCTCCAAATTTTTGGAGGAAGGTATAGTCTACACTCCTAGAAATAGGGGAAGAATGTGACGAGAGGACCGGAGTGAACGAACCTCTGGTGTGTCTGCTGTTCCTGCCAAGGGCAATGCAGAGTAGCTAAGTTCGGATTGGATAACCTCTGAAAGCATCTAAGAGGGAAACCAGCTTCAAGATGAGAATTCGTTTGAGACCCCTGGGAGATGACCAGGTTGATAGGCACTAGGTGTAAGGCGAGTAATCGTTTTAGCCGTGGTGTACTAATGCGTCGATTTCTATTAGGAAATGTGAATATCGCGTCTCACGCAAGTGAGATTACTTCATCCTGTTTCGTGGAATGAAATCATTCCACTGGTTTTGCCTACAGAAAAATAAAAAATAAATGAAATGTGTGAAGTGGGTTTTCGGTCACGTAGCCAAGCCGGTAAGGTATAGGTCTGCAAAACCTACAGCGCTGGTTCGAATCCAGCCGGGACCTTGCACTGAATCAGGTAGAGGAAATGAGTCCTTCATTAGTTAGTTAATTCCAACACTCTAAAAAAGCGGGGGAGAGGGATGCTTCCTCGGAAGGCAAAGATCCACGAGAAATTGATGGATGCCGGGTTCAGTGTGCCAAATGTTGTTTGGGCTGCGTAGCTCAGGGGTACAGAGATCTTGTGTTTGTGACTACGGTAATAGTCCCGACACTACCCACGGTAGAGTGCCGTACTGACACTACGGAGGTCAGAGGTTCGAATCCTTTCGCAGCCACTTCGCAACAAAATTCACATCGTTCTTTCACGGGCATTCATGGAATGCCCCCACTTCACACATTTCATTTTAAAAAGACCGGAAAATAAATTTGATTCAAAAGATTCAGTGTTTAGTCTTGGTGATTCATCGCAGAGGCCACACCCGTTCTCATTCCGAACACGGAAGTTAAGCTCTGTTGAGGCGATGATACTCTTTGTGGGGGAAAGTAGCTAGTCGCCAAGACTAAGAACTGAATCTAATTTATTTTAGTGATACATCTTAAAATAGCGCCAGAAATAGGACTATTTTGCTGTCTTTAACGTCTCTTCGTACGGGTTCGAATTCAGTTCAATAGCGCACTGTGTGTTGCCGGTCGCCCCATGAACAGCAGAAAGCCTGCTTGTACATGGGGCTTTTTGTTTGCCTGTATTTTGTTACAATTCTTTGCATGGCTTCATGGGCAACAAGAAGAAAGCTTCAGTATTTTGGTATTATAGCACTCGCATTCCTTCTTTTTGTAGGGCTTCCTTTCTATATATTTATTTATCAAAAACCAACTTGTTTTGATGGGTTTAAAAATGGCAGTGAGCTCGGCATTGATTGTGGTGGTTCGTGCCGGCTACTCTGCAGTCAAGACGTGAGTGAACCAGTCTCTCGCTGGGATCCACGCATATTTCTCGTCTCCCCAGGAACCTACACAGCGCTCGCATATTTTGAAAATCCAAATGTGACCGGTGAAGTGCTCTCTGCACCGTACACATTTCGTCTTTATGACAAAGACGGTCTTCCGATTACGGAGAGAAAAGGGGTCACCTTTATACCAAAAGGAAATACATTCGCGGTTTTTGAAGGAAATATAAAAACAGGGGAACGTATTCCGGTACGAGCAACATTTGATTTTGATAGCAAGCTTGTGTGGACTCGAAACTTGACTGTTGATCCCGATATCTCGATTGCAAACAAAGCGATTTCAAAAGAAGATTCAAATCCGCGAGTTGAAGCGACTGTTTCCAATAAATCTCTCGATGCTGTTCCAAACATTGAGCTCATTGCAATTATTTTTGACGGGTCGGGCAATGCTATCGGTGCATCGCGCACATTTTTAGAAAATCTCGATAAGGGAGAGAGTAAGAATGTTGTGTTTACATGGCCGATGCCGTTTGTCACAAAGTCTGACGTCTGCGAGTCTCCGGTTGATGTGGCGCTCGTTCTCGACAGATCGGGTTCCATGGCAAGTCTAGGAGAGAATCCTCCGCAACCATTAACTGATGTGAAAAACGCCGCAAATACATTTGTGAATCTTCTGACAAAAAAAGATCAAGCAACGGTGGTGTCTTTTGCGACAGATGCGTCGAACCCGATTGATATCGCTCTCTCTTCAAACTTTGACCAAGTAAAGCAAGCAATACAAAATATCTCCATTCACTCTGTTGATGGTCTCCAGAACACAAATATCGCTGATGGGATACTCAAAGCAAAAGACGAACTCCTTTCCTCTCGGGGGCGTGTCGGAGTAGCTAAAGTCATCGTGATGCTAACTGACGGGGTGGCAAATCGCCCAGAATTAGCAGGGGATGCGAAATATCCAGAAACATACGCAAACTCTCTTGCGCAGGATGCAAAAAATAACGGAATCGGCATATTTACAATCGGTCTTGGGAAAGACCTCCATATTGATTTCTTGAAACAAGTTGCGTCGAGTTCGGACGATTTCTATCTTGCTCCAAGTACCAGAGATCTCTCGGGGATATATAAGCAAATCGCCACCAAACTTTGTAAAAGAAAACCTGCAGTTATCGAAATCATCCCCCGTATCTATCCCAAGAATTCTTAATACAATCCGTGAGAAATATGCTCGAATCACTATGGAACAAAATACAAGCATATAGCTTTTCGGTATCTCATATCGATTGGGTGCTTTTTGTTTCTGCACTCCTGATTTCACTTGCGGGCCTCGTCACGATGAATTCGTTCCTGCCTACCGGCCAGGCAGGTGTGGGACAAAATTATTTCTTTCAACGACAGATTATCTGGCTCGGTGTCTCTCTCATCGTTTTTTTTATTGCAAGTCAGCTCGACTGGAGATTCTTACGGAGAACTTCGGTTATCACCACATTGTTCGCATTTTTTTGTGGACTTCTCCTCCTTCTTTTTATTGCAGGACATATCGCCAAGGGAGCAAAAAGTTGGTTTGAGCTTGGAGCTTTTTCTTTTCAACCATCAGACCCAGCGAAGCTCGTCCTAATTCTTCTTCTGGCAAAATATTTTACAAGGCGTCACATAGAGATTGCGCACATTCGTCACATCATTGTGTCAGGAGTATACGCATTTATTTTGTTCATTTTAATCTTGTTGCAACCTGATTTTGGTTCCGCTATCATCATCTTTGCATTGTGGTTTGGTATGGTGCTTGTTTCCGGGATATCAAAAAAGCACCTGCTCGCGGTGATTCTCATAGGAACTGCTTCTTTTGTAATCCTCTGGTCGTTTGTTTTCCACACATACCAAAAGCAACGCATCCTCACATTTATCCATCCACTGACTGATATCCGGGGGACTGGGTACAATGCGTATCAATCAACAATCGCAGTGGGCTCTGGAAAGATTCTTGGAAAAGGGGTTGGATATGGTACACAAAGCAAACTCCAGTTTCTTCCTGAATACGAAACAGATTTTATTTTTGCTTCATTTGCAGAGGAGTGGGGGTTTGTCGGCGTGATTATCCTTTTTTCTCTCTATGGCGTGGTGCTGTGGAGGATTTTACAGAACGCGCAAATGGGAGCGGGAAATTTTGAAACATTTTTTGGGCTTGGCCTCGCAATTCTCTTTATGATTCATATTGTTATTCACGCCGGCATGAATATGGGACTGCTTCCTGTGACTGGAACCACGATTCCCTTTATGAGTTATGGTGGAAGTCATTTGCTTACAGAGTTTTTGGGCCTCGGAATTCTAATGGGGATGAGAAAGTATAGTCGAGGAGTGCATAGGGAAGTGGTGCACAATCAGATAGATGGGATATAAAACAAAACTCCCGCAGAAAGATTTTTAGGTCTTATGTTGCGGGAGGGGTACTCTCAAGTTCGTGGCGCTTTTTGTGTGCCCAACAGTGGACGAGATGAATGTAAACGATTCTCTCTCCAGTTTTGCTGCATATTGGGCAAATCATACAGCAAGGCATATGGAACCGGTGAAGCCATGCACCTGGCACGTGCTTACCACACTTACACCCACACTCCTCTTCGGGGAGTATTTCAAACTTTGCCACACTCACTCCTTGTAAGAGTACAAGTATCCACCATGTATTATAGCGTCTTTAAACTTCCGTACAGCTCCATAGTTCTCGTAAGCTCTTTTTCAAGCCTAAAAAGCTCACTAATTCGCTCTAAGGCACTCTCCCCAAATTCCCGTCTTTTGCTCTCGTCTTTGATAAGTATGTGGAGAGCCTGTTCGATATCGTCGATGTTTTCTTTTTTTGCGAGAAGCCCAGTTTCCCCATTCAAAACTATTTCGGGAATCCCTCCAACCCACGAAGCAACTATCGGAAGACTGGCAAGCCCTGCTTCAAGAGGAAAATATGGGAAGGCTTCTGTGCGAGAAGTGAGAGTTGCAATATCGAAAGCCTTGAGAAATCTATTTGCGTCGGGTTTAAATCCAAGGAGAAACACACGATCAGCTAAAGAAAGTTTTTCAATTTGTTTTTTAAGATTTTTTCTTTCTTCACCTTCACCTATAATCACAAGAATACTATTTTTAAAGTCATCTGTAACTCTCGCAAAAGCTTCTATGGTGAAATCAAGCCCCTTATTTTTATGAAGTTCTGAAATAGTGCCAATCCAGAGATTGTTCTCTTTGTGAGGGATGAGTTCTTCACGCGCTTCATCACGAGAGAGAAAGTCAATAAACCCAATCCCATTTTCAATGCAAACAATTTTATTTTTTACAAAAGGGAATCGCTTAATCTGGTCTTTCACCTGCTCCGACACCGCAATCGTGCGATGAGATAGAAGAATCGTAATCCAATGTATAAATCCAATAAATATTTTTGAGGAGAAAGAACGCTCTTCATTGAATGCCCATCCATGTCCCGTGAAAACGATGCGAGGAAAGTGAGCGATGCGTCCCGCAAGTCCGCCCAAGCCACCCATTTTTGAACTATTGAGATGAATAATATCGGGGTGTTCAGTTTTTATGATTTTCAAAATCTCCAAAAAAGCCCTAAAATCATTGATAAAATGGACATCTCGGCGGAGGCTCTGGATCTTTATTGTTTTGATATTTTTCTCGGCAAGCTTTTTTTCTAAAGTGGCCCCTTCACCACATGCGACTACTACATCAAATTTTTCTTTCGGAAGATTTGTTGCAAGGTCAAAGAGGTAGTGTTGAGCACCACCAAAGTTTCCTTTCGTAATCATCAATAGTATTTTTGTTTTTTTGGTATCCATCTTGGGAGTGTCTTATGAAGGACCTCAATCTTTTTGTATTGGATTCAGTTGTGTTGCAAGAGAAAGAGCAAGTGCGATGATAACAATATTTTTTATGATGTATTGTCCCTCAAGAGTCGGAACGAAGAACGTTTGCCATGTGACAGAGGGAAGGAGAATCAATGGGAGAATAGTGGCCACCATGTGGGGGATGAGGAGCGGAATGGCGAGACGCTCAGCTTTTGGCACAAGGAATGCGATTCCGATTACCATCTCGTATACACCAAAAAGAACTATAAACTGACCGAAGGTGATAAACGGAAGGGTTTTCTCGAGAAGAGCAGAGACGAGAGGGTTTGCAGGAGAAAAACCAAACACCTTGAGTATCCCAAACCAAAAAAAGACGGTAAATATCGCAAGGCGACCAAGTGGCATGTATATCGTGCGAAGAAATCCAATGACAGCTCCATCAATACGCACCAAAGTGTCTTTATTCATTAACTCATTGTAACTTTTTTTACTTTTTTCGCACAGGTAGAAATCAGGACCTCAATGTTGCGAAAATGCCTTTTTTGTATAGTATAAGAGAACTTACACTATGATATTTCAGAAAAGACGAGAACCCTTTTTGCTTCTTGTGGGCGACATACTTTCCTTCTATATAGCTCTTTGGGCGATGCTTCTCGTCCGACATTTAACGTGGCCGGGGGGCGAGCTTTGGAGCTCTCACGCTGTGCCGTTCTCATTTCTTCTTGTTGTGTGGCTCATTGTCTATTTTATTGCGGGACTCTATGAGAAACACACACTTATTCTAAAATCAAAAGTGGGGGGTGTGATTTTGAATGCGCAAATCGCAAACAGCGCTATAGCGTTTCTCTTTTTCTATCTCATCCCATATTTCGGTATTACTCCAAAAACAAACCTTTTTATTTTTCTTCTGTTCTCCTTTTTCCTGATGCTTTTTTGGAGAGTTAATCTCTACCACATACTTGAACCGAGGAAAAAACAGAATGCCATTATCATCGGCACAGGGGACGAAATGCGCGAACTTGAGCAAGAGGTCAACAATAATCCTCGCTACGGCCTCAACTTCATCTCATCGGTGGATATCGACGCTATGGAAAGTGTGGATTTTAAAGAGGAAATTTTCTCACGCATATATTCCGAAGGGGTTTCAGTGATTGCCGCAGATTTTAAAAATGAAAAAGTAGAACCTCTCCTTCCAAGTCTTTACAACCTGATTTTTTCTGGAGTGAAGTTTATCGATATGCACAAGGTGTACGAAGATATTTTTGATCGCATACCAATCTCCCTTGTGAAATATAGCTGGTTTTTGGAAAATATTTCTGTCTCTACACAAAAGGGGTACGACATTGGTAAGCGAATTATGGACGTTTTTCTCTCATGTGTGCTTGGGATTGTCTCACTCATTTTCTATCCTTTTGTGTGGCTTGCAATCATACTCGAAGATCAAGGGCCACTTTTTTTTATGCAAGATCGGATGGGGCAGAACAATCAGATTGTAAAGATAATCAAGTTTCGCAGTATGGCGGTTCACAGTGAGCCAGACGGTATCTCAAAAGAAGTCGCTACCACTCGAGTAGGAAGATTTCTCCGGAAGACTCGTATCGATGAGCTTCCGCAACTCTGGAATGTGTTCAAGGGCGACCTTTCAATGATTGGTCCTCGTCCAGAGATTCCTGCACTCGTGAAGCTCTACGAAAAAGCGATACCGTACTACAATATTCGCCACCTTATCAAACCGGGACTTTCTGGCTGGGCACAACTCTATCATCGCGAGCCACCAAAGTTTTCTGCACAGGTAGATGAAACAAAAAAGAAACTCTCGTACGATTTGTACTATATAAAGAATCGCTCACTCATCCTAGATATCAAAGTCGCACTCCGCACAATGAAAATACTTCTTTCTAGGGAAGGGGTGTAAACACTACTTCAGAAATTTTCTTGATTTCCGGCTCAAAATCCCTATACTAGACCCCATGAATCCCAATAGAAGTTCAGTGGCCGTTTGTACACATTTTTCTGGTCGTAAGCGAATTCGCCTAACGAATTCTTCCGGCTTTATTAGTACTCAAGTAATTAACTTCTAACGGGATGAATAAATACCGAATTGGGAGCGTGGCCATCATCCTATTTCTCGGCCTTACCGCATTTTTCGTGTACTCTTCGGAAAGCTCTACTTCCCGCGTAGGAAAACATCCTTTTAAGTTTGGCCTCGACCTTGTCGGTGGCACTGAACTCATTTACAAAGCAGACACTTCACAAATTGCCACAGGTGACATCTCTATTTCTATGGCAACACTCCGCGATATCATCGAACGACGTATCAATATCTTTGGTGTTTCAGAACCGATTATCCAAGTTGAAGAGGCAGGTCTCATCTCTGGGCACCCTGATCATCGCTTGATTGTTGAGCTTCCTGGAATAACTGACATAGACAAAGCAGTTGCTTTGATCGGTCAGACGCCGCTTCTCGAATTTCGTTTGGAAAAGGAAGGGGTCAAGAGTCTAACGGAGCAACAGATCGCATCGAGTTCGATGACGGACCTTTTTGTGCCCACAGGACTTACCGGCAGACTCCTCAACAAAGCGAGTTTGCAATTTGATCAGACGAGCAAAAATGCGCTCGTCGTGCTTGAACTTAATAGTGAAGGAAAAGATTTGTTTGCAAAAATCACTCGTGAGAACGTAGGAAAAGTTCTTGGGATTTTTCTTGATGGCAACCCGATTTCTCTTCCAAATATTCGAGAAGAAATCAAAGATGGCACAGCGCAAATCACTGGAGGATTCACCCCCGAACAAGCGCAGATACTCGTCCGTAATTTAAACTATGGAGCGCTCCCTGTGCCTATTGAGCTTGTAAGTACCCAGAGCATCGGCGCATCACTCGGTGAGGCGGCACTCCACGCAGGCGTTCGTGCAGGGATGTGGGGGTTCATCGTTACAGCTCTTTTTCTCATCCTCTGGTACCGGCTCCCGGGCCTTGTCGCATCCCTCGCATTAACCCTTTATGTGTTTCTCTCGCTCTCACTTTTTAAACTTATCCCAGTCACATTAACAGCCGCTGGGGTTGCAGGATTCATTCTCTCTATTGGTATGGCGGTTGATGCAAACATTCTTATCTTTGAGCGCATGAAAGAAGAGCTTAGAGCCGGAAAGAAATTAGAAGAGTCAATGCATGAAGGGTTTCGCCGCGCATGGCTTTCAATCCGTGACTCAAATATTTCAAGTATCATTACTGCGGTCGTCCTTTTCTGGCTCGGAACTTCAGCAGTAAAAGGATTTGCGCTCACTCTTGGTCTTGGAGTTTTGGTTTCGATGTTCACTGCAATCACTGTGTCGCGCACATTCCTTTTTGCAATCAGCGCAAGTCATGAGAGCAAGGCAACCAAGTTTTTATTCGGTTCGGGCGTCTCCTCATCTAAAAGCTAACATCTAATCACTAACAACTATTAACTACTCAAATGTTTATCGTACGACACAGAAAAATATTTTTCGCTCTCTCAGCCCTTCTTGTATTAGGTTCGATTCTTTCTGGATTTGTTTTTGGTCTTCATTTCGGAACTGATTTCAAGGGGGGCTCTCTTCTTGAAGTTTCGTACCAGGCGGGGCAGAGACCAGACTTAGAAACTGCAAAGAAGTCTCTCGAACCCCTTTCTCTCGGGGCATTTTCTCTTCGACCATCAGGAGACAACAACTTCATCCTCCGAGCCAAGGAACTCACTCCCGCTGAAAAGGATACTGTCGAGAAGGCACTTTCAAATAACAATGCGTTGAAAATAAAAGAAGAGCGATTTAATTCTGTCGGCCCTGTAGCAGGTCAGAGTTTAAAACAAAAATCCTACTGGGCCATTTCCGCAGTGCTTCTTGGAATTGTGCTTTTTGTAACCTTCGCCTTTCGCAAGGTTTCAGAGCCGGTCCCATCGTGGAAATATGGTATCTCAACTATCGTTGCGCTCGCTCACGATGTGATTATCCCAGCCGGTATTTATATTGCATTTGGAAAATATTTCGGAGCAGAGATTGATTTACTGTTTGTGACGGCACTCCTCGCTATTTTGGGTTACTCGGTCCACGACACGATTGTTGTTTTTGACCGTGTACGCGAAAACCTCAGCCACAACCAAGAGTATCGTTCAAAAGAAACTTTTGAAGAAACAGTGGGGAAGAGCCTCACCCAGACTATGGGGCGCTCTATCAATACCTCGCTCACAATCTTTCTCACCCTTGTTGCTCTCTACATGCTCGGAAGTGAGGCGACTCGCAACTTCGCGTTGATCCTCCTCATTGGAGTCATTGCAGGGACATATTCTTCAATTTTCATTGCATCTCCACTTTTGGTAACCCTCGAGAAATTTCAAAGCAAGGAGAAATAGAGCTATATTTCACTTGAAATTTACATACCAAAGTATATACTTGGGTATATGTCTACAAAAACCAACACCAACACAAAAACATTACTTACTATCAAAACCGACAAGAAGCTCAAACTTGCAGCACAAAAAACTGCAGAGGAGCTCGGTATCCCCTTGGGCACTTTTATCAACATGACCTTAAAACAGTTTGTCCTAGACAAAGAGATTAATTTTCGTGGTGGCTATACGCCAAATACCCGAACCGCAAAAATACTGAAACAGTCAGAAAAAGAATTCACTCAAGGAAAATTTGATGGTCCGTTCACACTTAAGGAACTAGCAAAGGAATGGAAATTAAATTGACGCTTACTTTCAATGCAATTCGTATACACAAGATTGTTCAGGAAAGATCAGCACAAACTTACAAAACGGTTACGAATAAAAATGCTTGAACGACTCGGTTTGCTTTTGGAAGATCCATCCCATTCACTGCTTAGTAATCACGACCTTAACCCCCCGTGGCAAGGGCACAAAAGTATAAATATTACTGGTGATCTTCGCTTGATATACAGACAGGAAGGCCCTTACTACAGATTAGTTCGCGTGGGAACGCACTCGGAATTGTACTAATAAGCTTGGTTAACACTCGGTGTTGGCTAATGGCGTATTGCAATTTTAGTGGGTGGGGGTAAAATTAAGGTGTTATAAGTCTAAATTAAATTACTATGGGAATGGAATCATTTAATCAGGTACCAGGTGCGGTACCCGATGAATCAGAGAGAATTGATGATGTAGAAAAGGCAGAAGCGATGGCTACTTCTGCTGCATCTCAGAGAGAATCAGCTGCACGTAGGCGCGCCTATTCTGAAGAATTAAAGAGTAATCCTGTGTCTTCAGAGAAAGCAGCTCTCGATCCATTTGGTGCGAGAGGGTCAGAATATTGGGCAGCTGCCGCAAGGCAAGATGACGAAAACGCAGATACGACTGAAAAGTATGCTGGACATCTATCTGATATCAGAAAAGAAAATCCAGGTTTAAATGAAAATGAGGTGGCATTAGAAGCCCGCAAAAGACAAGAACAAGGAACAAGGAACGATGGACGATAGCCAATAAGATTTAGGTGAAGATAGGAAAAAGGGGGGTGGTTAATAATGAGTAAAATTGGTAAGGGTAGCTGGTGAGATTTATGACGAAGAGAAGAAATAAAGTCTCGCTTCTCCTCTCAGTAAATTTTTATAGTTCTTGTATAATGGGGATATGAAAGAAAACAGACCAAAATCAAAGTGGCCCGTTATTATTTTAATCATTCTAATCCTTGGAGCTCTTGGATACTTTTTTGTCTGGGAAAAGGGTTCGCAGGTCAACACTCCGTCTCAAACAACCCCCTCTACAAGCGAGAATACAAATCCACGACCAAGTGTGATTCCTCCCGGTATACAAGGTGAATTTGGTGATGAGGTTTCGACACCCCCTCCAGCACCACCTAAAAAAATCACCCTTTCGGGAAAATATTCCTATAGCGAAGATACGAAATCATCTGTTGTTGGGAAAGTGTGTTTTGTGCCAGACCAAGTTGTATCTGGTGTGGGCAAGCAATTCTGTTTCAATAATCAGGACGAAGTTTTTGCGATTTTTGGTCTACAAAGAGGATTTTCTGATGGCTCGAAGCAGTGCACGGTAAGTGCAAAAGCAAGTATTGAAATACAGGGGTATACGAAATTCACATCGGATGTCGGTGGGTACGACAGTGCAACTCTCACAAAAGTAACCTCCAAGGGTGCACAATCTTTTTCTGCGTGTCAGAAATAAAAATAACAACAAACAAGACTTTCATATAAAATAACCAGAGACCTCCTTTGGTCAGGTACTTTCCAGTTTTTTGAAGGCAATGTCTAATGTCCCAAAAGTGGCCAATACTCTCGCTTGACTCCCATATGGATATCTATATAATACAGGCCTGTCTCTAGGTATTTCCTAGGGACTGTTTTAGAGAGTTCATTGAAAACTTGTTATTTGAGAACGTGCAAGTTTACCCATTCAAATTTCGTTTGAAAAATTGGTTTGGGTATATCCAGCAGGTTTCGGTCAAACGAAATTTGTTTGGGTCTCAAAAATATTCAAAAATGTGATTCCTCCCCATTTCATATCCGACTTCGGTCGGGCACGATTAGCAACGTGATGAAGTAGGGGGTAGTGAGTTATGAAAAAATTCTAAGTGGAGCGAATATAGAGAATCTAGTATTCTTTGTTTTGTTCCGTTCCAAATCCTATTATGAATAATAGCTGGATTTTGTTAAGAGTTTGATCCTAGCTCAGGATGAACGCTGGCGGCGTGGATAAGGCATGCAAGTCAAGGGGTCCCTCCCCAGTTAGCAATAACTGGGGAGGGAAACCGGCGAACGAGGTAGTAACACGTAGGAACTTCCCCTTTAGTCAGGAATAACGAGTCGAAAGATTCGCTAATACCTGATAGTCTCTTCGGAGTAAAGATTTATCGCTAAAGGAAAGGCCTGCGGGATATCAGCTAGTTGGTAAGGTAATGGCTTACCAAGGCTATGACGTCTAGGGGAGCTGAGAGGCTGACCCCCACCGATGGTACTGAGACACGGACCATACACCTACGG
>Ga0163144_10018700_pt1 | contig 13987 bp, 11 predicted proteins | sample OliLak19BULKMAT1_FD_123175 | JGI IMG/M metagenome (GOLD analysis project Ga0163144, IMG submission 123175) | Freshwater microbial mat bacterial communities from Lake Vanda, McMurdo Dry Valleys, Antarctica - Oligotrophic Lake LV.19.BULKMAT1 | ecosystem: Environmental > Aquatic > Freshwater >... | reverse complement strand
TTCGTTTCCACCGCGCAGGTCGTTGCCCTGCTCAGTGCCGAAGGCTGGGAGCCGGTCAAAGCCTCCGAGCAACGCGTGCGCTTGGAGTCGCGCGTCGGTTTCCAAATGCACGAGATTCGTTTCGCGCGATGCACCGACCGTGAGGCGGGAACGTTTCAGATCGGCAGCGCCCGCGCGGAAATGGTTCTGCAGAATGCGCACGACGGCGGCCGCGCCTATCGGATTGATGCGGGGCTCTACCGGTTGGTTGAACGGAGCCGCTGACGCGGCCGACGCTGACTTCGCCCATGTTTCCATCCGTCACGTGGACGTTTCTGCCGACGCGCTCGCGAAAGCCGCGCATCCGTTGCCGAGAGCACCCCGCGCGTGCTGAAAGTCATCACCAAGTGGCAGGCTATGTTGCTTCTTCAGGCGACGCGGGTCGAGTTTGCTCGGCGGGCGGCGACACTGCGTTGGGATGCCGACCAACCGGTGAGGAAGCTTCTTAGCCCCGATAAGTTGCTCATTCCCGTCCGCTACGGCGATGCCGCAACCGATCTTTGGACGACATTTAACGTGGTGCAGGAACGGCTCTGCCGTGGCGTCTCCGTTACGCGGGCCACATCCGGCGGCGGAGGGTGCGGTCTCCTCGACTCACTACCTCAGCAACTCCTCGCGACCCATCGGCGGCCTCGCCCAAGAAACGCGGCTAAATAAATCGCTGTGGGCCTTGGCCAAGGAGTTCTCGCGCAACTAACGCTCAAACGGTAGCGGCGGGCGAACCGCCGCTCCCACTTCATCCAATGATGAATTTGAATCGTCCCTTCCGGCGGCGCACTCGCGACGCCTATCCGGTGCTCCGGCACAAGGCCGAAGAATCATCGTGACCCTTGTTCCCGGCGACCTGCTCGTGTTCACAAAACAGCGCCGTCGTCAGGAATGGTCTGACCGTGGCGCTGTCCGACGCCCAAGCGGCATTCCAGTTCGGCGATGAGAGACGCAATCACGCTTTCGGGGAACGGTGAGACACAACTGGAGTTAATCTCGCAGAGAAGAAATTCAGAGTCGGACGGGTCGCCCTGAAAAAAATCCGCGTCCTAAAGGAGAGGAAACTCCTCGTGCCTCATCGCCATCAATTCCTGCAAGGCCGGAATCCATTCTTTCTCCAGTCGCTCCCGCAGTCTTCGGAAAAGAAAACACTCCTCGGTGTAGTAGTATCTCCGGCTGGGTTGCCGTCGCGTGAAGTCGGCGTCGGGAGCCGTCGGGTGAAGCGCGACGATCTCCTGGTAACCGAAACCCGCCAACTTTGTCCCGCACAGATACGCGCGGACCATGCCGCGATCCATCGTGGCCACCCAACGCTGGTCCACGAGATGACTACCGCGGGCAAAAACCTCGGCATCGAAGAACGCGAGCAAGGCGTCCTCTCCGAGTTCGCGCGGCGACTCTCCCCGGGACGCGGACCTAAGCTCAAACGCGCCGGAAGAGAGAGCGGTGACTTTCCATACACCTTGCCCGCTGTGGCCACGGTATTGCTTGAGCACGCGCGCGCCGTCGCGGCGCACCGTCGTTGGAAACCGGTCGCGAAAGTCCGCCCGAGTACGATAAGCGGCGGCTTCGACCGACCAACCAAGCGACTGAGTCGCAACCAGCACATCTTTCGTTCCGATTCGCAGAATTGCATCAGGATGCGCACTCACCAGCACGCCGTCGTCGGCGAGCTTTCTTAGAAATTCATCCAAAGCGGTGCGGTCGAGATGCGGCTCGGTCGGATTGATCCAGACGAGCACGGCGTCGCACAGACGTGCTTCGTGATGCAAGGCGTTCCGCAAGGAGTCATGATAGGTGAGCGTCCTCACCGTCCAGGCCCGCCCGACCATTTTCTCCATGAGGAGCCGATACTTGTCCTCGGCCGCGGCATTCCGCGGTTGCGCCTCCGTGCCATACAGAAGAATGCCGACGCTCGGTTTTTTCATGGGCATACTTCTTCAGCGAAAGCACAGCCAGCCGACCAACCCTGCGCCTGCGACAATCGCGGGAATCGTCAGTTTGTTTTTCCAGCGATAGATCACCGCGAGCGCGGCGAGAAAGATCACCGCGGCGGGAAGATTCGGAATAGCGATGATGCCCAGGTTGACGGTCGTGATGGCGATGAGGCCGACCACGCCGGCCGTCACGCCTTCGAGAAAGCGACGAAGCAACGGATTGGAAATCACCGCTTCGAGGTGGCGATAGAACAGAATTGAGAAGAGGAACGCGGGGAGAAAAATCCCCACCGTCATCGCCAGCGCACCGAGCGGGCCACCCCCGAAGTAGCCGACGAAGGTGGAAAAAATAATGAGCGGCGCCGGCAGAATCCCGGAGAGCGCAACGCCATCGAGAAAATCCCGCTCGGTCATCCAGGCACCCCGTTCCACGGCGTCTTCGCGGAGAAACGGAATTGCCGTGTAAGCTCCGCCGAATGTCAGCAGTCCGGCGCGAAGGCCCGAACCGAAGAGGGCGGATGATGACGCCTGGCCGGTGGCGCGAGTCGTGTCGGAGCTGACCGTCGCGCCCGCGGTCGGCCGCGCCAAAATACGTTCTTCGCCCTTAATGACAGGCGACATCGTTCCCACGCCCGCCCCAAATGCCACGAACACGATCACGAGTCCCAACCATTGCCGTTTCGCTGCGAACACGTAAGCGAGCCCGGCTAGCGGCAGCGTGATATAGAAGGAAACCCCAAGCAGTTCAACGAGGGCGGCAAGAATCCCGATGATCCAAAGCGGCCGGTCGACGAGCGCGTGACCACCGATGCGGTGGCATGCGCGCACAATGAGCGCGATTACCGCAGGCTGAATTCCGAGAAAGACGGCTTGGAATGCCGTTTCCGCGATGTTCAACGAGAGATACAGCCACGATAAAAGAAACATCAGGATGAACCCAGGTAGCATGAACCCGAGGCCCGCCAGGATCCCACCTATCCGTCCGCGCGACATCATCCCGAAATGGACGCAGAGTTCATGCGCCTCCGGACCGGGAAGCACCTGGTAGATCGCGAGCAGGCGGCGGAAGTGCTCGGGTGCGATCCATTTTTCTTCGGTCACGAGTTCCTGGCGAATCATGTCGATTTGCGCGACCGGGCCGCCCCAGGCGAGCGATCCGAACCGCAGAAAGCGGAGAAACAATTTCCCGTAGGGCTCGGCCGGCGCATTGGCCGCAGGTGGTGGTGCCCCACTGGGCAAGGGTTCGGTTATCATGATTTCCTCCGCAGAAATTCGTAAAGCGCGTCAAAGCATTCGCCGCCTTTCTCCAGCAGCGCGTCATCGCTTAGGCCGAGCCGGCCCCAGCCTTTGAGCACCCGGTCGATCCCGATCGCTTCCGTGCGCGCGTATTTGCCGTCGTCAATATCCGCGACGTGCACCATCTCCGCGATCTGGCGGAGCGCAGAGTCATCCAGGTCGAACCGTTTCACGAGCGTCTCGAAGGTGCAGTCATCACCATGGTGAGAGAACTCGACGTCGGCCATGTCGAACGGCAACGCGTCGGGGTGCTTCTTGGGATCGCTCGCGAAAACGAAGCGGGCCTTCGGATCGATGAAGCGGCGAATCAGCCACGCGGAGCCGACACGATCGATCTCCGGACGAGGCCGGGTGAGCCACGCCCGGCCGACGAAGCGCTTGGAAGAAAGTTTGCCCGGGGCGCGGACTTTCTTCGAGTGCAGTGTCCGCGCCCGCTCGAGTTGCATCCGCGCCTCCTCCGCCGGCGGCGCGTTGAAGTAGTCGAGTTGTCGAATCTCTTGGAACCGCGTCGCGAATCGCTCCAGTTCGGCGCCAGATGTTTCGCCCGCCTTGCGGCGATTCGCGCCGATGAACATTTCAATCTCGGCGACAAACACAGCGTAGTCTTCGGCGCGCACGGCGTTGAACATCCGCACGATCTCTTCATCGGACGTGCCTTCGATGTCCGTGGCATAGATCAGCGTGGCGTCCCCGCCGCCCTCGCGCACCTGCTGCGCCAGCCACTGGAACCGCTCGCGATGCTGGGGTTCGTCCGGCAGAATGTAGGTCGAGGTCTTGAGCGCCACCGCGCCCGTTTTCTTTAGCTGCCGCCAAAGGCTTACCCGCGAAGAGCCTTTTCGCGCCGGCAATGCGTAGAGCAGCAAAAGCCAGTTTTGACCTTTCATCTCTCGCACCGATATGAAAAGTAACACATATTACAACTTGAAACAGTAACGCGCTCGAAGCAGGCTGCGCACGTGAAAAGGCTCTCGCCAAGTCGCCGGGCTTCACGCTCGTTTCAATCCTCACCGGGCTCTGGGGACTCACGCGCTCCGGCTTAAATCTTCTTCAGAATCGCATCCTTCCCCCCCGAGATGCGCGCTGCTAGAAACTATTTGTTTTGATGAAGCTCCTCCTCGTCGAAGACGACCTCAAGACCGCGCAGGCGGTCGCAAACGGGCTGAAGGCCGCGGGCTTCAAGGTCGTCGTCGCTCGCACGGGCAACGACGGCCACGAAGCGAGCCAACGGGAGGACTATGATGTCATCGTGCTCGATTGGATGTTGCCCGGCCGCGATGGGATCGAACTGCTGCGCACGCTCCGCGCCGCGGGCCGGAAGATGCCGGTGCTGGTTTTGACCGCTCGTGATACATTGGAAGACCGGGTGCTGGGCTTGGAGAGTGGCGCCGATGACTATCTCGTGAAGCCATTCGCGTTCGCGGAACTGCTCGCGCGAATCAAGGCACTGCTCCGCCGTGCGGGCGACTTCGAGCCGCTGCGGAAGCGCGTCGCCGATCTCGTAGTCGATTTGGAATCGAGGGAAGCTCGCCGCGGCGGAGAGTCGATAGCGCTGACCCCACGGGAATTCGAACTGCTGGCCTATCTGGTCCGGCACAAAGAACTGACCGTCACCCGAGCCATGCTCGCCAAGGATGTTTGGCGCGAGCCGCACCGCGCGACGCCGATTAACAACGTGATCGACGTTCACGTCGCCCATCTTCGCCGCAAGGTGGACGACGGGCACCGAACCAAGCTGATTCACACGGTGCGCGGCGTTGGCTTCACGCTGCGGGAGGAACGCCCGTGAACCGGTGGTGGCAGGGTCGCTCCCTCAAGCTACGGTTGATGCTCTGGTTTGCGGCGGTCACGCTCCTCGTAGTCGCGCTCTTCGCCTTTGTCGTGTTCGAGGCGGTCGAACATCGCCTCGCTTCCGAGATCGACCGACAACTCCGCATCGATTTCGACGTTTTCGAGGCGCAGCTCGACGCGGACACCGCGGGAAAGGTGCAATGGCTCGTGCGAGGCGCCCATGGCGACGAAGGCTTCGCCCGTCTCTCCGCATGGTTCGAGGTGTGGAGCGAAGACAAGCAGCTCTTGCTGCGACATTGGCCAGTGCGGGAGTCGGACATCAAACATCCGCGGCCGGCCCCGCTCGAATCTGCCCTCCGTTTCGCCACGGTCGAGTTGGAGCATGGACTCCATGTGCGCATCATGGAGCGACCGGCTCGCGTCCGCACCCTTGGGGTGATCGTCCGCGTGTTTCGCGAGGAGAGCGATATGCGGCGAACGCTTCGGGACATCGTCGAAGTCTTTCTGCTCGCCGCGCCCATCGCTGCGGCGGTTGCTGCGCTCGGTGGATATGTGCTGGCGCGGCGTTCGCTGAACCCGATCACAGCGATGGCCACCCGCGCGAGGAACATTACCTCGGAGTCGCTCGGCCAGCGGTTGCCGGTTGCAAATCCTCATGACGAACTCGGCCAGCTCGCCGCCGTGTTCAACGACACGCTGCATCGTCTCGAAAGTTCGTTTTCGGAACTGAGACGATTCACCGCGGACGCCTCGCACGAGCTGCGCACTCCGCTCACGGCCTTGCGCGCCGTGGGCGAGGACGCGTTACGCGTACACGACCATCCCGCGATCAGCAGTATGCTAGAGGAGGCGCAGCGATTGGAGGAACTCATGGAGTCGTTGCTCACCCTGGCACGAATGGAAGGTGGCAAGATTCAAATCTCTCGCGAGCCAGTGGCCGTGCACGAATTCGTCACTGAGGTGCGCGACATGCTACGCGTGCTGGCCGTCGAGAAACAGCAGGTGGTTGAAATCATCAGCGATCGGGCGCTGACGGTCCATGCCGATCGCCTGCTATTGCGACAGGCGCTGACCAACGTGCTGCACAACGCCATCCGCTACGCGCCAGCACAGTCGCGGATTAGCATCGCCATCGAGCAAACGTCCGAAGCCGTCGTAATCGTCGTGGCCGACGAAGGGCCGGGCATCGCGCCCGAGCATCTCGGCAGGATTTTCGACCGCTTCTATCGCGTGGACGAGGCACGTTCGCGCGCCGATGGCGGACACGGGCTTGGGCTGGCGATCGCGAAATCGTCGGTCGAACGCCAAGGCGGTCGACTCGACGTCGAAAGCATGGTCGGACGCGGCTCCATCTTTCGGATTCATCTGGCGCGATGAGCCGGCACCGGGGAATTTGCCACGGGAATCCTTAACGAACCTTCAGTGGCGAGTTTCGTCGCCGTGCAGTAAGCTCTAAGCCGTTCCGATGAAAACCGCCATTCTCCTCCTCGCCATGACCGCTTCGGCACTCGCTCAGACCAAGATCCACTTCGACGAAGCAACGGCTCTTCCTGCCGGTTGGAAGACCGGCATCACCGGCACGGGCGCGGCGAAATGGGAAGTCGTTCGCGACGACGACGCAGCGTCGGGCAGCAATGTGTTGAAGCAGTCCGGCGAGGCGACGTATTGCTGGGCCGCCAAGACCGACGCAGCGATCAAGGACGGATTCGCCGAGGTGAAATTCAAGCCGCTCAGCGGCAAGGAGGATCAGGCCGGCGGATTGGTTTTCCGTTTTCAGGACGCCAACAACTACTACGTCGTCCGCGGCAATGCGCTCGAAGGGAATGTTGTTCTCTACAAGACCGTGAACGGAAAGCGCTCCTCCCTTTCGGTGAAGGGCCGGATGTTCGGCTACGGACTCGACGCCAAGGTTCCGAAGAGCAAGTGGAGCACGCTGCGCGTGGATTTTTCCGGCGCGCTCTTCACTGTTTCGCTGAACGGCTCCAAACTGTTCGAAGCCGAAGACCCGGCGATCAAAGACGCGGGCGGCGTGGGCGTGTGGACCAAAGCGGACAGCGTAACGCTCTTCGACGATTTTACCTATGGAACCAAATAGCTCCTCTCACCGAAACCGCTTCCGCTTCGGCGCGCTGCTCGCACTCGCCGTCGGCGCGCCCTTCGTGGCGCACGCCGCGCTCGACACCGCTCGAATCGAGCAACTGACCGGAATGAAAGGCACGTTCACGCAGGTCGAGAACGTGTTCAAAGTTACCGCGCCGCGAAACGATCTGCCGATTTCCGTCGATGGGTGGACGATGCCTCCCTTCATGGGACTCACGAGTTGGGCGGCGTTCACCGAGGGCGTGAAATCCGAAGTGATGCTCGCCGGCGACCTCGTGCTGTTCGAGGACGAGGTGAATCCCGTGATGTCCGCGGCGTTCGACGCCGGCATCTCCGTCACGGCGCTGCACAATCATTTCTTCTTCGATCAACCGCGCGTTTATTTCATGCACCTCGGCGGCGAGGGGACGCTCGAAAAAATGGCCGCAGGCGTGAAGGCTGCCTTTGCCAAGCAAAAGGAAATCCGCGCCGCCCGGCCACAGCCCGCGAAGGTGTTCGGCTCCGCGTACGCGCCGAGTAAGAATGCGATCACGGGGGCGACAATTGACGCCTCGCTCGGGACGAAAGGCCAGGCCAACAACGGCATGTTCAAAGTTGTGATCGGACGCGAAGTGAAAATGCCGTGCGGGTGTCCGATGACGAAGGAGATGGGAGTGAACACATGGGCCGCGTTCGCCGGCACGGACGACAACGCGGTCGTCGCTGGCGATTTCGCGGTGCTTGAGGACGAGTTGCAGCCCGTGCTGAAAAGCCTCCGCTCCGAGGGCATCAACATCGTAGCGATCCATCAACACATGACCCACGAGCAGCCGCGCATGCTGTTCCTCCACTACTGGGGCCGCGGCAGCGTCGACGCGCTTACGCGCGGTCTCAAGAAAACGCTCGATGCGCAAAAAGCCGTACCCGCCCCGCAACATCAACACCCCTAATCATTGCCATGGGCATACCCGTTCAACTCCGTCCCCGCCACGCAGCGGCCATATCGTTTGCTGCCGATTCTCTCCTCAGCGTTCCACTTCTTGGAGCGCAGCCCACGGCGAAGGCCAACAAGCATCCCGACACCGCGGCGACAAGGCGACCGGTGTAATCGAACTCAGCTTCGGGCAAATAAGAACACGGCGTAAGATCGTCGAATATGAAGCAACTCGGCTTGGCCGCACTGCTTGGCGCGGCGTTGTGTTTGCCGCGATTGTATGCGCCGCCGCCGCTCATCACGGGCGACGTACCCACGGCAGACGCGGGGCATTTTGAGCTCTACACCGGATTCCGCTACCAGGACACCGGCCGAATTCAGCGGCAGCTACCGCATGTCGAACTAGTTTACGGCGTGGCTGATCGTTGGGAAATTTCCGCTGAGACTAATTATCTGTCGCGCGCAGGCGCGCGCGGCATCGACGATTTCACCATCGCAACCAAGGCGGTGCTCCTCGCTGAAACCCCCGCCACTCCGGCAATCGGCGCCAGCTACGAGTTCAAATTCGACAATGGGGATGCCGAGCGCGGGCTCGGGAGCGGAGGCAACGAACATGACCTGCGGTTGCGCGCGCAAAAAACGTTCGGCCGCGTCACCCCGATTTTAAATTTCGGTTACGTGCTTATTCCCGACGCCACCATCAATGAGCGGCCGAGTCCGCGCCAAGACGTGTGGCGCGCGAGCTTCGCGCAAGAATGGCAGACATCGAAAAGTCTCAAGCTGCTCACCGAACTCTACTGGCGCACGGCCGACGAACCCGGCGACGCCGCGCGGCTCGGATGGAATGTAGGTTTCAAGCACAAGCTGCGCGATGGACTGACATGGCATGGCGCCGTTGGGGAGAGCCTGCGTGGCGGCAATCGCGGCGGTCCCGATCTGCGTGTGTATGTTGGTCTGAAGTTCCAGTTCGCTGCGCCCTAGCTAGCGGGACACAAGACCATGACGCCGCATTAACCAACAGGGCGCTACTTATCCTAACTGTAGCCATCGCCGTCCACGCCGCCAAGGAGCCGGCTCATCCGCGCGTGGTTAAATCGCCTTCACCCGCACGTTGGCGAAGGACACCTTGCCGGTGTGCGTTTGCAGGCCGATGAAGCCGGAGTTAGCATCGACGCTTTTCGGGTTGCCGCGGAAAGTGTCCCCGGCTTTGCGTGTGAAGCGCGTCGCTTCGGTGCCGTTTAGCCGCACGATGTAGGTGCTGCCGCTCACTTCGATTTCGTATTGGTACCACGTTTCCTGCGCGAGCTTTTGCGTATTCTTGTAATCCTGCTGACCGTCGGCGGTGCCGAAGTCCTTGATCTTGTAGAGCGCGCCGGTGTGATTGAAAGGAAAGCCGTCGCCTTCGGAGATGCTCTTGTCTCCGCGCGCTTCCTCGTCGATCTGGATTTCAAAGCCAGTGTTCACCGCAACGAAAGCCTGGTTGTTGTAGAGGTCGGAAATGCCTGAGCCGTCGGATCGCGGCACGGGCTTGCTCGGGTCGCGGAAGCGCAGAAAGACGCCGGAGTTGTCGTTGTCCGCGCCGGTCGGGCGCGAGAGGAGGAAGTCGAGGCGCAGGATGAAATTCTCGAACTGCTGGGCGGTGTAATAGAGCAGGCCAATGTCGCCGGCCGGCTGAGCGACCAACGCGCGATTGATGAGGTCAAACTTGCCGCCGCCGCCACTGGCCATCTTCCAGTTTTTGAACTGCACGCCGGTGCCGTCGAAAAGGTAGGTAAAGCCGGCGTCCGGCTTCGCCGCGGGCGCGGGCGGCAGTAGCTTGTCGCCCAGCCGCCGCGCCAGCGCTATGCCGGTGAGCATCGGATTCGGCGAGCCGATCGTCGGGAAAAGCGCCGGGCCGGCGACGTAGGCATTGAGCACTTCGTGGAAGCGACCGTTCGCGTCGGTGACCGATTTACTTGCGTCGTCGCCCATCCGCAGCGTCCCGGATTCATGGTGCGTGGTGCCGAGTCCGTCGCGCCGCTCGGGGTTGTTCATCTTCGTGCTGGGCGCGTTCGGATTATCGACCAAGTAGGGCAATTCGATAGCGAGCTTCGTCGCATCGACGCCGGTCTTTTTCACATTTCCGCGCACGATGAGATCGACCGCATGGCCGTTCGCGAAAATCCGCGCCACGTCGTCGGCCGCTTTATCCATCGCCTCCCACAACTCCTTGTCTTTCGCCGATGGCTGGATGGAAACGAACGCACGCGCCACGCCGAACTCCGTCTCGGCGTCGGGCCGCACAAAGCTCTGCGCATTCAGCGGCTCCATCTCGCCGATGCCACGCATGGTGATGACGAAGTGCGTGTCGCTCGCGTTGAGGTGCTGCTCGAACTTGTCGATGTCGGGGATCTTCTTGAAGAGTTCGGCTTCCGAATTCGTCAAGCCGCCTCCGCCGCCTGACGCGGTGATTTGCAGGTGGAAATGGCCGACGCCACCGCCGACTGCCGCGGAGTAAGTGTGCTGTCCTTTGACAAAGAGCGCCGAAGCTTGGAGCGCCTTCACCGTCGCGGGGAGCGAGGCGAGCGCCGCGCGCGGCACGCGGATGTCGAGGTTCGAGCGAAGGTGCGCGATGAGGTTTTCGCCGATGCGGCCGTAAGCTGTCCCCGGCATGCCCTGGAATGAATGCAGCGCGAGCCGTGTGCTTTCGATGGTGGCGAGTGCGACAACCACCACGCCGTTCGCGGGCACGGTGAAGGAACCGCGCTCGGTTACTACTTCGGTGACGCGCAGTTTGCCGCCGTCGGGGCTCGTCTTGAGCGCGTTCACGCGGCAGCGCGGAACAATCATGAGCCGCTTCTTCACGTCGTCGGTCTTCGATTCGGAATCCGCTTCGCGCGCCGCTTTCATCAGCAGCGGGACCGCGCTGAATTTGTTGAACGGGAAAAAGCCGGCGTGCCCGGCCTGGCCTTGCACCGCGAGCGGGGCTTCCAGCTTTAATTCGTCTTTGAGCTGCTGCGTCGGAGCCGTCGTCGCGGGCGGGAGCCCGAGTAGGTCCAGCAACTCCGCGTCGCTCGGCGGCGAGGTGCTGAAGCGCACCGCCGGATGGTCCGGCAGCGAGCCGAGGGCGATTGCACCGGTGACAGTGCCGATCTTGCCGCGAAGCTGCTCGCGCAGAGCGCGGTGCAGCTCGCCGAAGATGAAGTCGTTCGTCTGTGTGACGCCGATCTGGTCGCTCGCCTGCCAGAAATATCCGTGCGAGCCGTCCGGCAAGGTCGCCGCCTGCAACTCGCTCACGACATTCGCCGGCCACGCGGCTGGCAATTCAGAGGCCAGCAATTCCGGCGACCAGCCACCCCAGTAAACCGAGCGCCCGCCGACGCAATACGCCAGCCCTGGAAACTTTTGCGAGGAGTGCCACGGCAGCCCCCACACTTCCTTCTGCGGTTTGTCCGGTCCGAATTGCTTCGCATTTCTGAGATCCTGAATGCTCGTCGCATCCGCCACGCCCAGCCCGAGAGCGGGCAGGTTTTGCACATGCTCCGGCAGCACAAACGAACCCGCCTCCAGCACGAGAATGCGATGGCTGCGCCCAAAGCCGCGGAAAAACAGATGCTCCGCGAGCGCCGAACCGAAGGTGCCACCGCCGACAATGATGATGTCGAAAGGCCGCGCATCCGACCGCGCGTTGTTGCGCCCCACGTCCGGTCGCGGATTCGGATCGGTGCTCGCCTGCGCCTCGATGAAGGTGTTGCAGATGTAGCGCCCAAGCACATCGCGGCTGAAGTTGGTATCCTGCGTGGGCACGTCATCCGCGCCGGGAACAAGTCGCTTCAATGGCATAAATTTCCTCCACGTTTAGCCGAACAAAGTGCGTCTGCTTGGGCGGATCGTGAGGCAAGCGCGGCGCCCCGTCGAGGCGAAACCTGTGACGCTTGTGTTATAACCCGCCGCACCTCCGCATCCCCGCCGCCTGGTCATGATCGCGATGGCTTCAGCGGCGTGGGCGTAGCGACGACGCCCGGCTTAACTCCGGCTACCGACCTGTAGTGGGTCTCGTTTCGCGGTCTATTCGCGAGTCACGGATTTGACGATGGCTTCCACCGGATCAGTCGAGTGCTTCAACTCCGTCGCTCGTTTCTCGAAGTGCGCCCGTGTGGTGCTGGAGCAGTAGAGCATCTCGGGGCGCACCCACCGGGGTTTGCCTGTTACCGGTTAGCAAGTTTCCAGACTGAAACGCGCGCGGCGTTCGGTTAACCCATGGTGAGGGCATCGCAGATCCAGCTGTACGATGCGCCGCCACGCTTTCGCAGCATCAGTTTCCGCCCCGGACATTGTCCGCGTCGTGCCGCGGCGCATCCTGCATGCGTCGCGATTTCTCAACGCGTGCCACTCGGCGTTCGTCGATCATCAATTCGCCGGAGCGCTGGCGGCGAGTCCTCCCTTCATCCAGATGGGCGCAATGGATCGCGGTCTGAATCTGTTTCAACTTTGGGAGCGCGGGACGGCTCAACCGAATCCGGGTTATGAATACAAAGTTGTAGACAAGTTCGCCGCGGACTTACGGCTCACTGGCTGGTTTCGTTGGATAGACGATCCCGGCGAAACTGCACCGCGAGAATTCGAGGAAGGGAGTTCGAATCCCGACCTCCTCGCCATGAAATCTCCGGCAACGGTTGTCTACTTTCTCGAAATCTTGAAACGTCTCGATCGCATGGATGCTGAGAAAATCCAGCGCGTCGGGGCCGAGGTTGCGCTCACGGGAAAAGACGGGCTGGACTACGCCAGCCCAGAGAAGAATTACCGGTGCCGTCCTTCGGCGAAGAAATGCTCTCCGGCTTGGAAGTCATGTGTATCATGTTCGCCGCCTTTCAACGCTTCGCGCCTCAGCAGGACCTTGCGATCGATCTCCACGATGCTTACCAAAAGGCGCTCGCGCTACATGAGGGGCGCAAACGTGAAGGCCAGTGACGAATTTTGAAGCCCGATGGACCCGATCGTTTACCAGTTCAGTCGGGCGAAAGTGGAGCGCGGCGACTTCAGCCATTTCCTCGAACTTTACCGCCCGGAGAAGCTTCCTCAGGGCCGACGGCTTCGGGAGATGATGAACGCGATGACCTTCATGGTCGAAGGGTTCGATGATGACCCGCGGGAGCTGCACTCGATACCCGAGGTTCGGGCCTTCTACGCCGCATTTCGTGCCGCGTGGCCCTATTGGCTCTATTTCTGCAATCTGGATTCTGAGGAATTCCAAATGCTGATGATGTGCTGCCTGCCCTCCATCGCGGTCATGAAAGTCGATCAGCGGCCAAACGTCGCGGTGGAATACGATCGCCCCGAACTGCTCGAAGTCTTGCGGACGAATTTCCCGCCGATGAACGCCCTGTGCGAACGCAGTGGCATGTTCGAGCGCCTGATATACGAGCGCACGAAAGCGATCTTCGCATATTTCAGCCTGCCGTTCGACGCTCCTTCTCCGCCATAACTTGCCAGGGAAAGGCCTTTCCCGGAGCGCGAGCCGAAGTCTCGCGCTCCCCTTTTCAGCGGGGACATCCCGCAACGCACCGATGCCGGCTGCGCCGGAATTTTCCAGCGCGAGCGATCACGTGCACCGCTCCGGTGCTCCCGCTTCGATTCTGGCTTCCGTCCATTCGCTGCGGTCGGAGACGGCTTGGTTCCCGCGCTCACGGCCGCCTCTGGCGATACGTCGCCCCAGCGCGACCATTCGCCAGGATCGCTCCCGGTCGCAGACTCGCGGTCGCGACACCGGCGGCTTTACCGCGCTCCCACCGTCGCCGACTCCTTCCTTCGTTCATGGCCTGTTGCCTGCACTCCGCTCCCGCACCTGCGCGACGCACGTGCTCGCTCGATAACTTGGATTCGCTCAAGCGCCGCTGGGGCTCCGGGGCTCGCTCTCGTTGCGCCGTTGTTCGTCGCCCGCCCACAT
>Ga0163144_10018698_pt1 | contig 13990 bp, 16 predicted proteins | sample OliLak19BULKMAT1_FD_123175 | JGI IMG/M metagenome (GOLD analysis project Ga0163144, IMG submission 123175) | Freshwater microbial mat bacterial communities from Lake Vanda, McMurdo Dry Valleys, Antarctica - Oligotrophic Lake LV.19.BULKMAT1 | ecosystem: Environmental > Aquatic > Freshwater >... | reverse complement strand
GCATTGAAACGGGCGAGCCGTATATCATTTTCATCGACACCGTGAATAAGGCCATTCCGCAGCACCACAAGGAAGCGGGCTTGTATGTGAAAATGAGCAATTTGTGCTCGGAAATTACATTGCCGACCGGGTTTGACCATCACGGTATTAGCCGTACGGCAGTGTGCTGCCTAAGCTCGCTGAACGTGGAGTATTTCGACGAGTGGAAATCGCATCCAAATTTCATCGAGGATGTGATGCGTTTCCTCGATAACGTGCTGCAGGATTTCATTGATACCGCGCCCGATAGCATGGCGCGGGCGAAATATTCGGCCAGCCGCGAGCGCTCGGTGGGCCTTGGCATCATGGGTTTTCACAGCTATTTGCAAAGCAAAATGATTCCGTTTGAATCGGTGATGGCGAAAGTGTGGAACAAGAAAATGTTCGAGCATATTCGTAAAGGCGCGGATGCGGCCTCGCTGAAATTGGGTGCGGAACGTGGCCCCTGCCCGGATGCCGCCGAATTTGGCAGCACGGAGCGCTTTTCCAATAAAATGGCGATTGCACCTACCGCCTCCATCTCCATCATTTGCGGCAATGCATCACCCGGCATTGAGCCTTACGCCGCAAACGCGTTTACGCAAAAAACCCTTTCGGGTAGCTTTCAGGTGCGCAATAAATATTTGAAGCAACTACTCGCCGATAAGGGCCACGATACGGACGATATTTGGTCCGGCATTACCACGCAGGAAGGCTCGGTGCAGCATTTGGATTTCCTTGATGATAACGAGAAACTCACCTTCAAAACCGCCTATGAAATGGATCAGCGCTGGGTGATTGAGCATTCGGGCGACCGCGCGCCGTTCATTTGCCAGGCGTCGTCCATCAACCTGTTTTTGCCAGCGAACATCCATAAGCGTGATTTGCACATGCTGCATTTCATGGCATGGAAAAAAGGCGTGAAGAGCCTGTATTACTGTCGTTCGGCATCGTTGCAGCGCTCGGATAAAGTGAGCAGTAAAGTGCCTGAAATTCAGATGGAGATGAGCTTAAAGGCCAAGCAAACCACGACTTACGAGGAATGTTTGGCGTGCCAATAAAGCCGCGCATTATCGTGGCGCTTGCGGTGCTTGTGCTGCCCCTGTTCGCGCAGGCGGCAGAAGGACGCAAGGCCATTCGCAAGGCAGAACAATTGGTGGAGATGGATAATCAACTAAAAGCCTATGAGCAGCCCTACATTTTGGCCTCATCGGCGAGTTTGATTTACGACCAATGCGCCGCGGATTTGGCAATTATCGAGCCTGAGAGAGTTTTTTTTAAGGAGCGTTATGCGGCGCTTTCCAATGCTTATTTAAAAGCATTTGAGGATTCGTTTGTGGCGCAATGGAAGGCTCCTTCGGATGCGGCGCTTTCTAAGGATTACGTGCGTTATTTAACCGATGTGCGCGCCCCTGGGGTTGCCCGTACCAGCAAGGCCATTACCACGGCGGGCTGTACCGATAAAAGCGTGAAGGCAATGGTAGATTATTACCGTACCATTCAGGCAGCAGAAGCCAAAGGGCAAAAAGTACCGCTGGTGCGCGCGGTAAAAAAACGATAGAATTATAGTAATAGAAACGGAGAATTATTATGTCCCTACTCGATGCAAAACCCATCTATAAACCCTTTGCCTACCCATGGGCGTATGACGCGTGGCTGATGCAGCAGCGCATCCATTGGCTGCCCGAGGAAGTGCCCTTGGCGGACGACGTGCGCGATTGGAAAAAGAACCTGAACCCCGCAGAAAAAAATCTTCTCGCGCAGATTTTCCGTTTTTTTACGCAAGCAGATATTGAAGTAAATAACTGCTACATGAAGAACTATTCGCAAGTCTTCAAACCCACCGAAGTGCAGATGATGCTGAGTGCATTTTCCAACATGGAAACGGTGCACATTGCCGCCTACAGCCATTTGCTGGATACGATCGGCATGCCCGAGAGTGAATACACCGCCTTCATGAAATACAAGGAAATGAAGGATAAATACGACTACATGCAGCAATTTGGTGTGAGCACCAAGGAAGATATTGCGATTACCCTCGCGGTGTTTGGTGCGTTCACCGAAGGGCTGCAATTGTTCGCTAGCTTCGCCATTTTGCTCAACTTCCCACGCTGGGGCAAAATGAAGGGCATGGGCCAGATTGTGACGTGGAGCGTGCGCGATGAGACCCTGCACTGCACCAGCATTATTCGCTTGTTCAAAACCTTCTGCGACGAAAACCCAGAAGTGTGGACGGATGAACTGCGCAGCAAACTTTACGTGGCGTGCAACACGATTGTGACGCACGAGGATGCCTTCATCGACCTTGCCTTTGGTGTGGGCGATATTCAGGGCCTCACCCCCAACGAAGTAAAGAGCTACATCCGCTTCATCGCCGACCGTCGCTTGGGCCAGCTGGGCTTACAACCCATGTATCAGATCGAGAAAAACCCGCTGCCGTGGCTGGATGATCTCATGAACGGCGTGGAGCACACCAACTTCTTCGAAAACCGGGTGACGGAATATGCAAAGGCAGCCACGCAAGGCACGTGGGACGATGCGTTCGTGATTCATGAGACGGCGGCTTAAAATTTATCTAAGCCGGTTTTCCTAGACTGCTCTCGTTGCTGATGTCGACGCCACCATGCGTTGCTGTGAGGTTTGCTTTCGCCATCTTCTTGGGGTGTCCCACCGTAGTTGGGTACTTCGCGGCGATTGAGTTTGTGTTTACAAAAAAGGTCTAAATCTTCGATAATTTCTTTGCTTTTCTTTCTAGATTCAGCCCAGGCTTCGGTTAGGTATACTGCCATAAATGCACCTACCGCGAGTACTACTCCTGTACCGATTAAAAAACTTTTTACACTGCCAGAAAAATCCACTGCATCTTTGCGGTATTTCACCATTGCCTGAGCAAGTTTATCAGAATCAATATTTCCATCGCTGTCTCTAGCACCATCGATAATTCGTTTTGCATCGGCGCCGACCATCTTTTGTATTTCTTGTTTACTTTCCTCTTTTACTGCATCTGCCTCTTCCGTATGTGCTGCTATTCGCAACCCAATTAGCCCCGCTGTCCCTAACCCAGTAGCGGTCATGTACATGAATCGTCGCCGGTTCATCAGGTTGTTTTTTACATTCTTGCCAACGGATACATCCATAATCCGGGAAACCATGTTGGTTGTTCCACCGGCATCTTCAAGCGCCTTCTTCTCGACCTCATTCAGTTCAATATCGTAACCTTCGACGGAATACCTGACGAAGAAATCGGCGGCATGTTCTTGGCCAGCTTTGCACAAATTTAGGAAAAATAGAGCACCGATATTATCGCGATACTCATTTTGATTGAATTCGATACGCGATTTGATTTTGTTTATATTTCGAATCAGTGCTTTGTGTGGTGTATCTTGCGGGGGGGGGGTCGACATCGACATACAAACTCCTGTTGGTTAGTACTAATTTAGCAGCCTGTGCTATGTCTAAATGTTAAGATTGTGTGAAGATTCAGTCTTGCCATAAGTAGGAATAAATGCTATCATCGTAGTATTAGTTCCTACTTATAGCGGGGCATCCATGTCCAATATCGAAAAAATGAGCATTTCCCTCACCTCGGAAATGGCCGCAATGGTGCGTGCGTCCGTCAAAACCGGTGATTATGCGAGCACCAGCGAAGTGGTGCGCGATGCGTTGCGGCTGTGGCGTAGCCATCAATCCGAAGGTGACCGCATGATCGATGCGATTGGTATCGAGGAAATACGCCGCTTGTGGAACGAGGGTATTGCAAGTGGGCCGGCCCTTGATGCCAAGAAGGCTTTCGACGCGCTCGAGGCGCGGTATGAGTAAAAAACTATGGAAGCTTCGTATGCTTCCGCAAGCGTTGCAGGATTTACAAGAAATCGGTGACTATATCGCGCGCGACAATCCCGCATCTGCGAAAAAAATGATCCGCCATGTACGTGAGCGCTGCGAGCGGTTGATAGATTTCCCCCGTATGGGCTGCGCGCGACCGGATATCGTCTTAGGCATCCAGCATTTTCCAGTGGGCAGCTATTTGATTCTCTATTGCGTCACGTCTTCAACCATCGATGTGGTCCGCGTCGTCCACAGTGCGCGCACGCACTACAGCCTGTGACCTTCCTTACCCTCTCCGCCGGCCCTCATGCCTTTGGCGATGGCGCGCACCCCACCACGCGCGGGGTGCTTGAGGCGTTGGCGATGATGGACCCGGCGCAGTTTACTCCGCGTAATGCGTGCGATATGGGGGCGGGTTCGGGCATTATTAGCTTTGCGTTGATCGAGAAATTTGGCTGCAAGGTGGTGGCGGTGGATGTAGAAGCCTCGGCGGTGGCGACGCTTAAGGAGAATGCGGTGAGGAATGGGTTGGATTACTCTCTCCGTGCGGGGGAAGCTGAGTGGGGAAGCGGTGACGAAAGATGGAATTCTCCTTCACCGCCCCCCCACCCAACCCTCCCCCGCAAGGGGGGAGGGCTTCATGATGGCGTCGCTTCAGTGGATCCTAAGCGACAACTCTTTGCCCTGCATGCCGATGGCTTCAACCACCGCGACATTGCGGCGAGCGCACCCTACGATATGATTACCATGAACATTCTCGCCGAGCCATTGATGCGCTTGGCGGATGCGGCGTGTAACCATTTAGCGGCGGATGGGGTGATGATACTTAGTGGCATTCTGCAGTGGCAGGAAACGCAAATCCGCCAAGCTTACGCATCGTTGGGCCTCAGCCTTTCGGCCCGGTTGGTGGTGGGGGATTGGGTGACGCTGGTGTGGCAGAAATAATATCGCGCAAGGCGTGTCACCGCAGTCGTTCGATAGTCGTTACCGTAAGCTCTTATGCACCTGCTATAGAATTTTGTGAATCAGGTTAACACCTGATATTAAGCGTCGCGCGTATCAACAAAGGTGTTCCTATCCCCCATAGGGAGAGAGGTTAGGTGAGGGGGAGGTTGAAGTAGTACGCCATAATTCCAGCACACCCTCACCCAACCCTCTCCCTCTATGAGGGAGAGGGCTTCACTCGCGCCACCGGATACGCTTTACAAAACCGGACAATACAGCTTGTAAACTTTATTTCAGTGCGCACCCTGCATCAATCTGGTTCATGCGGCGCTCGATGCTGCTGGCGTAGCGGCTGACAAACGCGGTGGGGCGCGCGGCATCACGCCGGATGGGGCTTGGCAACATGGCAGCCAGTAGCGCTGCTTGGCGGGGGCTTAAGTTGTTGGCGTTGGTGCCAAAATAATGGCGTGCGGCGGCCTCGGCCCCAAACACGCCGCGCCCAAATTCAGCCACGTTTAGGTAGCGCTCCATCACCCGGCGTTTGCTCCATAATGCATCGAGCACCATGGCCAGCGGCATTTCGATGGGCTTGCGCAAGTACGAAAAACGCATCCACAAAAATAAGTTTTTGGTGGTTTGCATGGTGATGGTGGAGCCGCCACCGCGTATGCCATCCTCTTCCACCACTTCTGCCACCGCATTGCGCATGGCCGCCCAATCCACCCCGCGATGCTCGCAAAAGCGGCCATCTTCCCCCGCTATTGCCGCGCGGATGAGGTTGGGTGAAATGCGCTTGATCGGCACATATTGCCGCTCCACCTGCCTGCCCGTTAATACCCGTGCCATCATGAGGGTGCTTATGGGGGGAAAAAAGCTGTTGTAGAGCAGTAGCAAACCCCAGATTGAGGCGATAAAGATGGCGATGGATTTCAGGTGACGCATGGTAAGAGGTTTAAGCGCGGCGCGCAACAAAAGGCAATGGGGCGCGCAAAGATGCCCTCACCCTAATTTCGAAGGCGAAATTAGACCTCTCCCGATGAGCGAGGTTAAGAAGGCAGCACGTCATAAAAACAGGGTGACAAGCGAACAGGCGTAGCTGCGCGCAGTTATATAATGGTTGAGAATGTGTCGCGTAGCCCGAAGGGCGAGCCGCTTGCGGCGGGAGTTTGAGGGCAAGGCCCTCATCAGGCGCTCAGCGCAAAACTAGTTAAACCACTGGCTCTTATCGACGGGATCGAGCGAGAAGCGGCAATAGGTGAAGCCTTCATTCCATGCAGTGTTGTAGAGCGAACTGTCGATATATTCCGGGCGTTTTTTGAAGCCGTAGGCGGCTTTGGCCACCATGCCGCCTTGCGCCGCAAGGCCGGTGTCGCAGCCATCTTCCCAACCGAGTTTGTATTCCGGCGGGCCTGGAGGCTGCACCATGTAAAGGCTTAGTGGGCGGCAGGAAGCCGTCACTAGCACAAGAGCAATCAGGATGAGTTGGCGCAATGACATCATGTGCCCAGTATAACAAATTTGGGCGGTAGTTGTGTGAAGATTATGTGACAGTGCGCTTACTGAACTTTATTGAGTGTGCGGTAAGCCTGCTGCACCCGGTCAATTTGCCCGCGCAAATCGTCGTGTTTTACCCCGTCACGCTTCATGATGAGGCGCACGATGGGCTCGGCAAACATTTCCTCGAGCGAGGGTTCACCTAAAAGGTCGGTATCGGGATAAATGCTGGTTATCATGACTTGCCCTCCTTTTTTATGTTCAGCATCATTTAGCCAACAGGCTGCGCCCATCTGATGTGGGATTGTTTGATGCCTGAATCAACACCCCTAGCACAAAAATGCCGAACATTCACGAGAAAAATGAGGGATTCGCAAGGTTTCTCATGGTGCGGTGCGGTAGTTTTTTCTAACCTCTCCCAAGGGAGAGGTTAAGAAAAGGTGCGCGCGCTAAACTCGCGCGCTTAGCCAAATGGCACCTTTGCAAATGCCTTTGATGGCCACCGTCAGCGGTTCGTAAAGCGGCGTGGCCTCGGCCTCATGGGTGATGCCGATGGCGTGGTGTTCCATCTCTTCGTCGCGGAATTTTTTGATGGTGGGGGTGAGGCTTGCATCCAGCGCGCCGCTGGTTAGCTGGGCGTTGTAATGCTCGGTAATCACGGTTTCCACCGCTACGGTGCAGGCCATGGCCGCCTTGGCGCCCAGTAGCGCGGTGCTTGCCCCGAGCACCCACCCACCCACATGCCACAGCGGCAGCAGCAACGTGGGGCGGACATGCTGCTCGGGCAGTAATTGGTTGAAGGTGGCCAAGTGCACGGCTTCTTGCGCCGCCATATGTTTCAGCTCACCCGCCACCGCATGGTTTTTCAGCACCGCCAGTTGCCCCGCGTAAATGCGCTGCGCGCCATATTCGCCCGCATGGTTGACGCGTAGCGCCGCAGCGCTGGGCGCGCGGGTGGCAAAATCCCCGGGTAAAACACGTTTAGGCGTGGCCGACATACCGCCTCCAATCACACCGATATTGCAGCCCGACGAGCACCAGCACAAAGCACGCCCACAGCACATTCCATGTCGCCATCGAGAGGCCCACGAACACCGCCGTTGCTTGGTCGCAGGCCACTAGCGGCGCATTGGTAATGGCCGCGCGCAGGGCCTCGAGCGAGCCATCCGCAGCAGTTTGCGCGATGCAGCCGCCAGTGTAGGTAATCCATTTCATTTCAATGCCGGTATGGATGAGGCCGAGTGTGGCCGTGGCCAGCAGCGCGCAGATACCCAGCGCCACCAAAAAACGCCACGGCAGGCCCCCGCGCCTCACCAGCAGCGACAGCACCCCCACCGCAATTACCAGTACATAAGGATAGCGCTGCAACAGGCAAAAATGGCAGGGGTGAAAGCCAAACCCATATTGCGACAGCAGCGCCCCAGCGAGCGGAATCACCCCTCCTAAAATAAGGATGGAAGCCATGGCGACGATTTTTTCAGGGTCTTTGGAGCGGCAAAACATACGTGCAGCCTAGCACCAACGCGCCCTATCCGCAACTCGACCGTTGACCAAATGAAAAACGTGACTATAGTGCGCGCCTTGAGTGCCCCGGTGGTGGAATTGGTAGACGCGCTGGATTCAAAATCCTGTATCTTCGGATGTGCCGGTTCGAGTCCGGCCCGGGGCACCATACACGCAAATAGGCGAAGCCTGGGGTGGTGGAACAACTAAAAGGCCAATTATGAAACGCATCCTCAAATACGGTATTCCGCTGATTCTCATTGCGCTGATGTTTACCAATGCGCCCTATCAATTGCTGACGCAGCGCACGCTTGAAGCGGTTACCATCAGCGATAAGCAGATTTCGACGGAGACGGATAAAGACACTGGCAATGTGGTGAGCACGTACCTGATTTATACCAACCAAGGCGTGTTTCGTAACGACGATGCGCGCTGGTTCTTGAAGTTCGATAGCAGCGATTTTTATGGCAATCTGGAGAAGGGTAAAACCTACGACCTGAAGGTGTATGGTTGGCGCATTGCGTTTTTCAGTATGTACCCCAACATTGTGCGCATGAATACGGCGATGGCGGATGCGCCGAAGGCTGGCGACCAAAAATAAGTCCTTCTAGCGGCAGCATCTGGCGTAGCTATGCAAAATAAACATGCTGACTGTCATACGATTGACGCATTCATCCGCTATACAATCGAAAAAAGGATGGTGTGATGCGTGATACAATAGAAGTGGCGAGTGATGTTTCGCGCCCAAAATTGATGCCCAATAAGATGTGGTCGCGCTCGCCTACCCATAAGGAAGCGAATAGTATTCCCGCATTGGAAGAGGAATATGCGCGGGAGCGCGAGCTTTTTGAGCGCTATGATATACGCGCCAAGGGCAGAGATAATAAAAATGATGATCCTATTGCGCCGGATGTTTATATAAAGTGGCTGCAAACGGCGACCTATCGCTATATGATGCGCAATGCTGAAATGGATGTGAGCTTACGCACGAAAATGAGGGTTCATGAATCCGTGCTGGCTGGTCTGGGGTATTTTAACGAACCACCGCGTCATGGCGAAGTGGCCCTGACAGTAGCACCCCACGGAGACCGGGTAGGCGGAGAACAGCGCGGATTTGTGGCCAATGGCCCCCGCGTGCAATTGCACCATACCCCTGCCCATGAAAGTGTCGCGATGGAGTTACTTCGTAATGAAGCCATTTCGGTGGGGATAGGTGAGGGGGTGCATAAGGCGCTGCATGCAATGCGTGATTCACAACGGCCCTATAAAACGCGGTGGCAGCAAGTGGAGGGAGACTTTGATTTTCTTAAACCACGTATGGAAGCGCGGGGTTATAAGGGGCAAGAAGTGGAACGAGCACGCGCAAAGGCGCATGATTTGAATAATGATTTGGGCCTGTACCGTCGCGGCATATAAATGCGTGGTTTAGCCACGCTTCTTTTTCACCTTCGGCGAACGGATTTGCGGTTTGATGTCTCCATAGACGCCGTCGCCCGTGGGTAAATCCATCAGTAGTTTTTCGGCTTTGTGCAGCAGTTCGCGCAGGCGGGTGGCTTCTTCGAACTCGAGGTCGGCGGCGGCTTTGAGCATTTGCTTGCGCAAGGTGGCAATGTGAGTATCAAGCGAGCCTTCGGTAAAGCCAATGCCGGTGTTGGTGTCGCGGGTGAGGGTGGCAGCGGCGGCCTCAGCCGCTTCGTTTTTCACATCCGACAGGCGCGCGGTGGTGGAGGTCGGGGTAATGTTGTGTTTTTTATTGTGCGCAAGCTGGATGGTGCGGCGGCGGTCGGTTTCCTCCAGCGCGCCTTTGAGGGAATCGGTCATTTTATCGGCATAGAGAATGACGCGGCTATCCACGTTGCGCGCGGCGCGGCCGATGGTTTGGATGAGCGCGGTTTTGCTGCGCAAGAAGCCTTCTTTGTCGGCATCCAAAATCGCCATGAGTCCGCATTCGGGGATATCTAAACCCTCGCGCAACAAGTTCACACCGATGAGCACATCGTACGTGCCGATGCGCAAATCGCGAATAATTTCGATGCGCTCGAGTGTGTCGATATCCGAATGCAGATAGCGCACTTTAACGCCCGCTTCATCCATGTATTCGGCGAGTTCCTCGGCCATGCGTTTGGTTAAAGTGGTGACGAGGATGCGCTGGCCACGGGCAATGACGGGCTTCACCTCAGCCAGCAAGTCGTCGACTTGTGTTGCCACGGGTTTCACGATGCAGATGGGGTCAACAAGCCCTGTCGGGCGAATGAGCTGCTCGGCCACCACGCCGCCTGCCCATTCAATTTCGAGCGGGTTGGGGGTGGCGGAAACGCAAATGGTTTGCGGGCGCAATGCGTCCCATTCCTCGAATTTCAGCGGGCGGTTATCCATACAGGCGGGCAGGCGGAAGCCATGTTCCGACAGCACCGTTTTGCGGCTTCTATCCCCATGGTACATGCCGCGAATTTGGCTGAGCATGACGTGCGATTCATCGACGAACAGTATGGCATCCTGCGGCACGTATTGGAAGAGGGTGGGGGGTGGTTCGCCCGGTGCCGAGCCGGCAAGGTAGCGGCTGTAATTTTCGATGCCACGGCACATGCCGGTTTCGACCAGCATTTCCAAATCGAAGCTGGTGCGCTGGCCAATGCGTTGGGCTTCGAGCAATTGGCCGTGTTCCTCGAACCATTTCACGCGCTCGACGAGGTCGAGCTTTATTTGTTTGATGGCTTTTTCGATGGTGGGCTTGGGAGTGACGTAATGGCTGTTGGCGTAAATGGTCACTTCGGGCAATGCCGCCCCACGCTCACCCGTTAGGGGGTCGAACTCGTGGATGGATTCGAGCTCATCGCCGAAGAAACTGAAGCGCCAGGCGCAATCTTCCATGTGGGCAGGGTAGAGGTCCACATTATCGCCGCGCACGCGGAAGGTGCCGCGCACGAACGCCATGTCGTTGCGCTTATAGTGCAGCTCGGTGAGGCCGCGCAGGAAGGTTTGTTGCACCACGTCGCTCGCGGCTTTTACCGTGCGCGTCATGCCTGTGTAGGTTTCCACCGAGCCGATGCCGTAGATGCAGCTGACGGAGGCCACCACAATCACATCCCGCCGCTCCAACAGCGAGCGGGTGGCGGAGTGGCGCATGCGGTCGATTTGCTCGTTGATGGAGGAATCCTTCTCGATGAAGGTATCCGTTCTGGCGATGTAGGCTTCGGGCTGGAAATAATCGTAATAGGAGACGAAATATTCCACCGCGTTGTTGGGGAAGAAATGCTTCATCTCGGAATAAAGCTGCGCCGCCAAGGTTTTATTATGCGCCAAAATAATGGCAGGGCGCTGAGTTTCCTCGATCACTTTGGCCATGGTGAAGGTTTTGCCGGAGCCCGTGACGCCCAGCAGCACCTGGTTGCGTTTGTGTTGGTTGAGGCCCTCCACCAACTGCGCAATGGCGCGTGGCTGGTCTCCGCTTGGGGTGAAATCCGAAGCGATTGCGAGGCGGGGGGAAGTGGGGCGGGTGATCATGGTCAACGAGTATATAGTGCGACCAAAGAAAAAGGCTAGTCCTACTACTTCTTGCCGGTCACTTCTTTGCCGTTATTCATGATGTTTATGATGGCAGGCCCAAGGACAATGAGGAAGAAAGCAGGCATGAGCAGGAAGATGAGAGGAATGGTCATCAGCACGGGCAGGCGGGCGGCTTTGGCTTCGGCAATAGAGAGGCGCTCGAGGCGGAATTCCTCGGAAAGCACGCGCAAAGTATCGGTAAGGGAGGTGCCAAAGCGCTCGGATTGAATGAGCGCCGAGATGAGCGAGCGAAAGGCGGTCATATCCGTACGTTCGCCGAGGTTTTGCAAGGCGCGCACGCGGTTATTAAGCAAGGCAAGCTCGAGCCGGGTGCGGTTGAGTTCAGCAGTCATTTCAGGGTAAGCAGCGCCCAGCTCGTTGCAGACGCGGGTGAGCGCAGCATCCAGCGCAAGGCCAGACTCGACGCAGATGAGCAGCAGATCAAGTGTATCGGGAAAGGCGCGAAGGAGGACTTTTTTGCGCTTATCGATGGAGTTTTGCAGGTAAAGTTTGGGGCCAAATAGCGCGATAACCACCAGGATGATCGCGATGAGGGTCATCATGAGTTTGTTGTCTGCGTTGGCACCGGTGTAAACCAGAAGCGCAAGCAACAGTAATACCAGTGCACCAATGCGCTGGAAGAACATGTAAAAAGCGGGTGCGTCTGGTGAGTTGATACCGGCTTGGGCGAAGCGTTTATCGAGTTGGCGGGCGCCCTCTTCTGTGTTCACGCCAAGACCGCGCAGCAGCATAATTAGTGTGGCTGCGCCGGAGGAGGGGTCACCATTTAAGTTATGTGTTTCCTCAATGCCATCGTCGTAAGTCGATCCGTCGGGTGCAATACGGGCGCGCACGGTTTCACGATTTTTTTTATCGGCACGCAATTTGTCGATGATGAGAATAATAGAAAAGACAGCAATCGCGGCCAATAATGCGAGGATGATGCTCATCAAATATCCACGTTAATCATTTGTTTGATCACGAAATAGCAAATCACTAGCAGTGCAATCGCCAAACCAAAAAACTTCTGCCCTTGCGGATCATTGAAGAAGGGGTCGAGATAACCCGGTTGGAGAAAATAAAGTGCCAGAAATACAAACACAGGAAGTGCGCCAAGGATAAGCCCCGTTGCCTTGCCCTCGGAAGTCATGGCACGTATTTTGTGGCGGATTTGTTTGCGCTTGCGGATAATGCCCGAAAGGTTGCTGACGATTTCGGCAAGATTGCCGCCGGTTTCTTGCTGCACGGTGAGGACCACCACAAAGAAGCGGATGTCGGGCTCGTTAATGCGGGTGGCGAGGCGCGACAAGGCTTGCGGTAAGCTGCGGCCCATGGCTATTTCATCGGTCACCTGCCGAAACTCGCTGCGCACCGGCTCCTCAGCATTTTCGGCCAGCATTTGCATGGCGACGGAAATAGGAAACCCCGAACGCACGGAGCGCACAATCATATCGAGCGCATCCGGGAAGTTATTGATGAATTTGTTATTACGCTTTTTGACTGCTTTAGCGCAATGGCGTAGAGGAACAAGATAGCCAACCATTAGTCCTATTACAAAGCTAAGCGGCCCCATGCCAAAATAGAGGCATACCGCAGTGCCGACGCCAAATGCTACCAGCATGATGATGAGTAGTTTTTGTAAGTTTTGTAAATAGCCTGCTTGTAGCCCGGCTTCATAAATTGGGCGCATGATGCCTAAACTGAAGATGGAGCGCACCAGAGGCGAGGTGTCGCCCAGTTGATCGCGTAGCACTTCCTCGCGGGCTTTTTCAGCCGCGATGTTTTCTTGCGCCAAGCGGTCGAGCGCGCTGCGCAAATAATCATCCGATTCTTTAGGTACGGCTTTGGGCACGGCAATCACGAAGATGACGTAAGCAAGAATTCCGATAGCGAGTGCGACGAACAGTGATGTCATAGATTTAGTTTACCGTGTCTCGGCGTAAACATGCAAGTAACTCCTCTCCGCGACCGTAGTATTCGGCGCGTGAAAGCAGCATAGGGGTGACAGGGTGTGCTATAAACTCCCCAATTAGCTTGCCTTGACTGTCGCTACCGCGCACTTCGTACGAGAAAAGGGTCTGGGTTTCAATTTCGCCGTCCTTGATGCCCATAATTTCTTCAATATGGGTAATGCGGCGGCTGCCATCGCGCATACGTTGAATTTGGACGATAAGGTTGACGGCGCTGGCGATTTGGTAGCGCAGTGAGCTCGATTGAACCTTGACCGAGGACATGGCGACGAGGTTTTCAATACGCAGCAGGCAATCTTTGGGGGTGTTGGCGTGAATGGTCGCCATCGAGCCATCATGGCCAGTGTTCATGGCGGAAAGCACGTCAATCACCTCATCACCGCGAATTTCGCCGAGAATAATACGGTCCGGGCGCATGCGCAGTGCGTTACGCACCAGGTGGCGCTGGTTGATTTCGCCGCGTCCTTCGGTTGACGCGGGGCGGGTTTCAAGGCGCAGCACGTGGGGCTGTTGCAGCAATAGCTCCGCCGCATCTTCAATAGTAATCACCCGCTCACTGGAGTCAATATGGCCAGAAAGCGCGTTCAGCAGCGTGGTTTTACCTGAGCCCGTACCGCCGGAAATAATGATATTGAGGCGAATGGCACCTGCAATGGCCAAAAATTTTGCCATTTGAGGACTCAGCG
>Ga0163144_10018695_pt1 | contig 13991 bp, 15 predicted proteins | sample OliLak19BULKMAT1_FD_123175 | JGI IMG/M metagenome (GOLD analysis project Ga0163144, IMG submission 123175) | Freshwater microbial mat bacterial communities from Lake Vanda, McMurdo Dry Valleys, Antarctica - Oligotrophic Lake LV.19.BULKMAT1 | ecosystem: Environmental > Aquatic > Freshwater >... | reverse complement strand
CCGCCTCGGCTCGCAGGATCCGCATCGGGCCGTTGAGTTCCTCGCACCGCGCGCCATACCACGCGGGATACGCGACGCCGTTCTGATTCCACACCAGCTTCACCCCGCGCGCTCGGGCCCACTCGATGAGTTCCAAGGCAAAGCGCGGCGGCGCGCTGCTCACGAGGTAGAGAAGATTGAAATCCGCCGCAGCCGGAAACTCCTCCGCGAGATGCAGCAATTTCACGCGGCCACCGTGGACGATGCTCCCCGCCTCAATCGCGTCGCCGTAGCTCAGCGCCGGCCTGCCGCGCTTTGGCACACGCGCGGTCTTTTCCAAGCTCCGCTGAAACCGCCGCCGCTCGGGCGCGTCGAGCAAGCGCCAGAAGCGATTGCGCAACGCCGGTGAGATCAGGCCATCGAGTAATTGGCGCGCGCTCATTGCTTCCGAAGGAACTCGTCGTAGGCGTTCGTGAGGTGCCCGATATCGAGCGCCTGCACACCTCGTTGAGCCAGATCCCAAGCCAGCACGCCAGCCGTCGGGCCCGCGGCGATGAGGAAGAGCACGTCGGGCACGAGAAGATGCTTCGAGACTTCCGCGAGCAGTGCGTCGTATTGCGCGAAGGCATTGCGCGGCGGACACGGAACGTGGTGGAGACGGCGCGCGCGGCTGAGGAGCGGATGCTTCACCGTCTCCGCGTTATTGTGCACGAGGACGACATCGCGCCCCACCCAGAGCGGCTCGAATGCCTGAAAATACTCCGCCGATTCCAATCCCACGACACTCGCCGGGCGCGAGACGAAGGAGGAGTGATACTCGGCGTCGCGGCGGATCAGATGGGAAAACATCATCCGGTAGCGATCCCAATTCCGTTTCCGCGAGGCCGTCTTGATTTGCAGCGCGTCGAAGTTCGGGACGCCGACGAGAAATTTTTCGGAGGCGGCACGCAGAATCTGGCGGAGCCGGCGAGCGAGTCGCGGATCGTATTCCTGAAAGTGAATGTCGCGTCCGATGATGATCTCCAACTCGCCATCGCCATACCGGGCGAGCGACGCTCTCCGTTCGCAAAGCGTGCGCAAGGTCTCACGCTCATCGACGACGCTGAGCGGTGCGCCATTGATCCGCAGCGCGGCCAGCGCCTGGAGTCCCCCGCTCCGTACGAGATCAGGAAAGGCGACGCGGCTCATGCGGCGGTCAGTTGCGCGCACGACGCGGCCACGCGCGCGGCGAACGCCTCAACACTGCCGCCGCGCACCGCCGTTTCGCGACCGGCGCGAGAGAGACGTTCGGCGGCCGTTTGGTCGGCAAGCAATTGGCTCACCGCGCTGGCCAGTTTTGCACTGTCGCCCGCCGGCACGAAGGCGACGTTTTCCCCGTCGATCATTTGCTCGCGCGACCACAGCCCTTCCGTCTCCGTCAGTACGACCGGGCAACCGCAGGCCATCGCTTGCAGCGTCACGCTTTGACCGGAGGGCTGATTGCTCGGACGCAACGGGACGACAACCACGCGGGCGCGCTGGTAGAGTTCGCGGATGCGCTCGTCGGACAACTCCGTGCCGTGCCATGAGCCGCGGTGGTGCGTGACATTCGGCGGCAGGGGCTCGGGCAGCGGCAGCTTGGTCACGATGTGAATGGGCGCCGCGATGTCCTTCGCCGCGGCGACGAGCGTATCGAAATCTCTGCGCCCATCGTTGCCGATCGCGAGCACGATGTCGCGGGTAGCGGCGGGATCGGGGCGCCAGAAGTTTGTGTCCACGCCGAAGAGATTGACCGAGATCACGTCGGCGGGCAGGTCAAAAAACTGGCGCATCGGTTCCAGCTCAGCCTCGCCGAAAAGGTGCGTGTGCATCCGGCGCAGGAGCGCGCCCGACAGGCGGCGGCGCCAGAGGCCGTGCTGAAAATTCAAGACGCCGCATTGGATGCCGACGATCGGCTTCCGAATCACCCCGATCCGCGCGAGCGCGGCGAGGGCGAAGGCGATATTGCCACCGGTCGCCACGAGGCAGTCCGCTCGGTTGAGTCGGCTCGCGAGGCGCCACGCTTGCGCGATCGTCGCGGGCTCCATCTTCACCGGACGCGCCGACGCCGGCCAGAGGCGACCGATCAGACGCTCAGCGAATCCACCCGATGCGGCGGGGTCGATTTCAAAGTGCTCGACCACATGTCCCGCTCGCGCCATTTCGATCGCTCCGTAAAAAAACTCCGTGGGCGCGGCGCCTCGCTCCACCTCCGCAAGGCGGGCAGCGCGGCCTTTCATGTAGAGAAAGGCCACGCGCAGCGGGCGATCAGGACGCGGCAGCGCAGACATCGGCGACGAATTGATGATGGGCCGCCGCGACCACCGGCGTGCTGTAGTGCTTCTCCACGACCTCCCGCGCGGCCTGCTCCTCTGCGGCGAAATTGAAGTTCCCGGCAAAGATCGAATCGAGCGCGGTGCACCACGCTTCGTCGTCTTCGCAAAGTCGGAGACCGGCGCCCCCGGAGAGCGCAGCGACTTCGCGATAACTCGGGAGCGGGCTGCCGAGGGCGATCCGGCCGCAGGCCATGGGCAGCGCGATTTTCCACTCGGTGTGGCCCCAGTTGTAGGTGTTGTCGAGGAAGCGCGGGGAGATGAAGACTCCGCCGCGTGCGTAGATTTTCAGCAGTTCACCGATGGAGCGGAAGGGGATGATCTCGTGCTCGATCGCCGCCAGCAGGCTGGTAAAGCGACTTTTCCAGGGCTCGAACCAACGATCGAGAGCTTCGAGGTCGTTGGTTACGAGCACAAGGCGCACGCGATCGGCGAACTTGCGCAAGACGCCTTCGATGCGAAGCAGCTCGAAAAGTTTCACGGCTTCACCGCTCCACAGCAGGTCCAGCTTCGCACCGCGCGGCCACGCGCGGTGCGGGGGCGCGAGGCGCAGGTCCACATTATCAGGAACCCAGCGGATCTGCTGGTGATGCTGGGCGCAGACTTGCGCGAGGTGACTCGAGTCCGCGATGAGTGCGTCGGAAAGCTCCGCCATGCGGCGCGCATCGGCGGTCTGGCGCGCGGTGGGCGCCATGCCGTCGTAGTAAAAGGTTCCCGCGGCGGGCGTGAAATAATCTACGTTCACATCGAAGAGCACCCGCGTGCCGCGGGCCCGCAGAGACTTGGCAAGCTGCTGCGACGTGGCGTTCATCGACTTGAGAAAGATCACGGCATCGTAGCGCTGCCACGGGCGGAAGAGGCCGTAGCGCACGCAGCTTACGGGATCGGCGTTCAATGCTTGCGCTACCCAACCAAAACGCATTTGCCCAACTGCGGAGCCGCTCGGACAACCGCGCACCCACTGCCAGACGCGCGGCCACTGCGGCAACTGGCCATCGATGACAAAGCCGACGTTCAGCGGACGGACGGACATTACGAACGCGAAAGGAACGGCGTGGCGTCCAAGGTGACAAGTTCGCCGCGGGCATATTTTTCAAGCTTCCAATCCGACACTGGCGCGCGACCGCGGAGACGATTCCACACCTTGCGCACGAAGCCCGCCAAACCGCCTCGCAGGTAAGTTTCGGAGACGTTGGGGCGGGCGGGGGCGGTATTTTCGTCCAGTGAACTGCGCCGCATAAAGCATGTGTGCAGGCAGCGGAAATACGCCTCTTCCCACGCGACTTGCTCGTGCAAATGGAGCCGCCGCGAGGCATCGAAGCCGGGCTTGAACTTGATCGTGCCGTTGGCGCAGACGTGCGACGCCTCGCCGTCCCAGCTTTCGATGAGATTGAAATTGAAGAGCTTCGTCATACTCCGGCACGGCGGCGCGAGGTAGCCGGTTGCGGTGTGCGCGGTTTCATCGATCGCGGTGCAGTTCAGGACGTTGCCGAAGATGAGCCACGATTCGTCATACTTGCCGGAGAGGAGATCCGTGCGCATGCGCGCGAGGCCGGCGGGGTCGTAGAGTTCGTCGCCATCGACGGCGAAGACCCACGTCGGCGAGCCGGCGTAACCGTTGATCAATAGATGTGATTCGCGCGGGTGATCGATGCGCACGACCTGCATGCGGCCGGCAAACTCCGCCGCGAGGCGCGCGAGGATTCGTCCTGTGCCGTCGGTGGACTGATGATCGGCAACGATGAGCAGGTCGCAGAAGTCGATGGTGTTGCGCAGGGCGCGCTCGAGGAAGATGTCTTCGTTGCGCACCAGCGCGATGCCCACGATGGCGGTTTCTTCCGGGTCGTTCATCGCTCGGCGAGCAGGCGCTGCAGGATCCCTGCGTAGTGCAGCACCATGCGATCACCCGACGGCATGCGCTCGAGGACCTGCCCGCGCAATTCCGTATAACGATCGCGTGCTGCGAGCAGGGCCGCCGCGACGTCATCGCGAAAACCGATCCCGTAACGCTGACCCGCTTCCACGACCCCGCCGCCATCCTCGTGATAGAGCAGCGGCAAACCGCACTGCGCGCCTTCCACGTGGTGCATGCCGCAGGGTTCCCACCGCGTGGCGGTGAGGTAGAGATGGCAGGTGCGGAGTTGTGCGGCGAGCGAATGGCCGGCGCTGGGTGGAAAGGTGCGTGCGCTTTTCCACGTGATGCTCGCGGGCCAGCGACCGATGACGTGCAACTCGAACCCGGGAAGTTTTCCCGCGGTCAGCAGGCGATCGACTTCCTCGTAGATGTCGAAACCCTTGAGCGGATTGTCGGACCAGTGATGCGTGACCACGCGCAGCGGCTCGCCCGGTTTCCAAGGCCGCTGGCCGATCGGATGGAAAATGCCGGCATCGGCGCCGTTGTAGATCACGTCATTCGGCCGCGAGATGTCGAACCAGCGCGCGGCATGATAATCGCGGAGCCATTCGGCGATGAAGATCGTGAAATCCACATGCGCGCTGGCCTCGGCGAGCAAGGCGTCCATGAAGTTGCTGCCTTTGCGCTGGTCGCATTCATTGACGCGATGAACGACGCGCACGTGCGGATACCGCTGCTTGTGCACGATGATCTCTCGCATGCCGAAGGCCTTGAGTTGCAGATCGTCACGCGGGTCGATGAGGACGATGGCATCGACCTCCGGCGTGAGCTTGTAAATGACCCGCCACCCGCGCGCCTCGAGGAACGCGCGCAACTGCGCCACGAACGTGCTGCTTCCGCCCCACGGGCCCGAGGTCGGGCGCATATTGATCGCGACCGTGGCGACGGGCGTGGACGGGAGGATTCGCTGGAGGAGGTGGCGCATCGAGACCGGCGAAGTTTTAGTGCAGCGAAGACACGAGTTGCCAGCCGCTCTCATCGCGCTTGCGGAGACAAAGTTGACACGGGCGCAGGAGGCCAAATTTCGCGGCAACCGAGCGCAGAGATTCGGGGCAATACTTGGCGGCTGCGGCACGAAGGGAAGTGCGGAGGTAACCGGGTAGTTCACCGCCGCCCTGATTCAGAATCTCCATCGACTCCCGCTGGTAGAAATCCTTTTGCTGGCTCGTCTTCTGGTCGCCGTGCTGACGGAAACCCGCGAGCGGAGTATCGACGGCGTAGAGTTCAGCATGTTGAAAGAAACGCTGCCACAACTCGAAGTCAGCGGCGATTTTCCAGCGTGTATTGAGTTTTCCGCCCGCCCGTTCCCACAGCGATCTCCGCCAGAAGGTGGACTCCTGCTGCAACCAACCGGGCGAATACCATGACCCGGTCGGCAAATTCTCGCCCGCAAAGTAGGCCCCGCGACTGAACCCGGTGCGAGGAGAGCAGCGAACGACGCGTCCACGCGCATCCCAGCGAAGCGGATACATAGTCGTGAGCCACTCGATCTCGGGGAAGGTCTCGAAGATTTCCGCGACGACCGAGAGCGTCCACGGGGTGTGTTTGTCGTCAGAGTTCAGCCAGCCCATGACTTCACCGTTGCTGAGCGCGAAGCCTTTGTTGATGGCGTGATATTGGCCCTGATCCGGTTCGCTGCAGGAATAGGCAAGGCGCCGATTGTGGCGGCGAAGGATCTCGGGACTTTCGTCAGTCGAGCCGCCATCGATGACGATGTACTGCAGCCCGGAATATTCCTGGCTCAGGACCGACTGAATGGTTTCATCGAGAAACCGGCCCTGATTGTAGGAGGGCGTGACGATGGAAACGAGAAGCGGCACGGGATAGGCAAGCGCCCTCGTTCCAGAGTCGCCGCGGCGGGGCGGCGAAACGCGATTTACGGCTGCTGCAGAAGCTTGTCGATGCCGTGGATCACTCCGTTGGAGGCGGCGACATCGGGCTTCACAACGGTGGCCCCGTTGATCTTGATTTTTCCGTCCACCACTTTGACCTCCAAAGTCGTTCCAGCCAGCGTTTTCAAAGTGGCGGATTTGAGATCCGCAGAGGCTATTTTGCCTTCCACGATGTGTCCTTCGAGGACTTTCTTGAGCTTGACCTTGTCAGCGAGGAGCGCGTCCAGTTGTGCCTTGGAAAGGTCGCGGAAAGCCACGTCGGTCGGACCGAGAACGGTGTAAGGCCCCGCTCCGGTCAGCATCCCGTCGAGTTCGGCGGCGACCACGGAGGAAAGCAAAGTATTGAATCCCTTCTTCACCATTTCAGGCACGAGGGTTTTGCTGAGATCCGCATCACCTTGAGCGACCGCCAGATGAGCGGAACCGGTAAGCAGAGTCGTGACAACAAAAAGGGTACGGATGAGTTTCATGGGCAATTTGGGGTTTGGTGAGAGGAAACTCTTAATGGGCATGGCATCTTTGGCAATGAAAACGTGGTGTCGAGTGCTCCGGCACTGCAGGAGTTGAGGTCAGGTCGAGGCAAGCATGCCGAAGCAACGATTCCACTGCTCCGGACTGACCCCGGACGGGCGGGTCCAAAGTCCTGGCGTCAGCCAAGCTGCCAGGCGCGCGGCCGATGGCACGCGCCATTCATTCAAGCGCCGGCTCAGTTGCATCCGCCGCTCATAGTCGCCGCATTTCTGCAACGCCCGCTCATAAGCCCGAATCTGCGTGGGCGAACCGTGCCGTCGGACCACGCTCAGGATTTCCTGCCGACGCCGCTCGCCACCGGAGCCGGACTTGTGCGCCGGGTGCCGACGGTAAGCAGAGAGAATCTCCTTCCAGGCGACAAAGTCGCAACGCGCGGTCGCGCGGAGATACCATTCCCAATCGAAGCCGAAATGCAGGCTGGCATCGAGCGGCCCGATTTCCTCCCACAGCGCCCGGGTCCAGAATGAACTCGGCTGGTAGATGTAGTCAGTCTCCCGCAGCAACTCCGGGTCGTACGGACGCGCGGCCAGGATGCGGGCCGAGGAATCCGCTTCGCGGAAGTAAAAGCAACTTCCGTAAAGCAACGCGGGCCGGCCGACCGACGGGCTCAGTTCGCGCGCGATTTTACGCAGCGTCCCCGGCAGCAGAAAATCGTCGCTGTTCACCCAGCAAAGGAGGTCACCGGTGGCGCGCGCGAAACCTTGATTGATGGCGGCTGCCTGACCGCCATCCGGAGCGGATTGCCAGTGGGCGAGTTGATCAGCGTAGCGTTCGATGATCGCCACACTGCCATCGTCGCTGCCCCCGTCCATGATGAGGTATTCCAGATTCGGATAACACTGGCCCAAGACGCTGAGGATCGTCGTCTCGAGAAATTGCGCCTGTCGAAAGGACGGCGTGACCACCGAAATTCTCGGCCAGGCGGCAGGCTCCGACACGCTCACTTCAGCCCCTTTCGAACGATCTCCAGAAAGCGTCGGCCGTAGCGCAGCATAGCCTCGCCGGCGGCAGTGCGTGCCGCCATCTCCCGTTCGCGATCCGGGCCCGGAGTCAGGTCGGGCCACGCTTCCTCCACGACCTGCGCGAGGTTTTCGGCGGAGTCGCGCGTGAAGAACCGGCAGCCCAGCGGGTTCTGTTCGCGATGCACTTCGAGGTCGGACGCGATCACCGTTCTGCCGAGCGCCCGGGCGTCTTCGAGCACCGTACTCCAGCCTTCAAAAAGCGACGGCTGAATGACGGCGACGCTGCGCCGCATGAGCTGGATTTGCTCGGCGCGTTCGATCAGGCCGAGAATGTGAACCTGGGGGGCGATGCCGAGTTCATGCACCAACCGGAGCAGCGAGTTGAAATAATCCTTGTTGCGAAAATCCATCGGCTGCCCCGTGCAAACCACCACGGGCCGCAACCCGCACTTTTGCAAATGAGCCAGCGCCTCGAAAAGCACGCGGTGATTTTTATGCTGCCAGAATTGATTGCTCACCAGAAGGAAACGGTCCGGCAGATGAAACTGCTTTTGCGCGGCCACCGCATCGCCTTCGAACCAATCGGGCGACGGATGGGTATGGAAACGCAGCACCTCCGCCTGCGCCGGAGCCTGGGGATAAAACTGGCGGAAATCCGCCGCCGCGCTCTCGCTGCTGAAGACGATCATGCGCGCCTCGCCCGCAAGAGTGGCGATGCCGGCATCCCGCTTGGCGATCTCTTTGGCCTGGAAAAGCTCCGGCATGAAGCGGTGCTGGAAATCGGGGATCCAACCCGCCCACCGACACGCACCGAGCGCCGAACCAAGGGGCAACGCGACGCCGATATTGTACTGGTTGTCGTAGGTCAGCGGGTAGAGGAAATCGAAACGCTCAGCGGCGGTGAATTCGGCGAAGCGGGAATTGGGCCGTTGCCGCAATCGTCGATCCAGAAGCCAGCGGACGCGTCGCGGCAACGTCGCCGCCGGCAAGTCACTGTTCAGGGTGTAGAGGCGAGAGAGATGGGGTTGCAGTTGCGCGGCGAACGTGGCGTCCAAGGGTCCACCGCTGATCAGACAAACCTCGAAACCGGCACGCTCGGCGGCGGGCAGGTGGCCGAGCGCCAGCACGAGATTGCGCACGTACTCGGAGCCGCCGACCCAGCCGGTGCCGCCCTGCATGATCAATCCAATGCGCCGCGGTCCGCTCACAGTGGGGGACCAGCGAGTTGCTGACGGAGTTCAGTTTCCGTGCTAAGAACGGCGAGATAATTCGGCCCGAGGAAATTCTCGTCGTCGTAGTAGTAATCTTTGAAGAGCACTTCCTGCGGATAAATTTTCCCGATCGTAAAGCTGCGCAAGACTCGATCCTCCATGCCTTCGACATCGATCTTCAGGAAGTCGATCTGCGTGATCCCATTTTCCCGGCAATAGTCCGCACCCCGCCGCACCTGACCGCGCGCTTTTTCCATCTCGACCGTGTCGGTGATCGCCACGCCGGAGCTTAACAAGTCCCGGCCGGGGGCGTAGAAAAATTCGATCTCCTCATTGCAATCGGAAAGCCCACAGGAGTTCGTCACGACCCGCGGTTCCGCCGCGGCCTTTCCCCGAAACGACGCTGCCACCACCGGTGACAGCTCGAACGCATGGACTGCCGCCTTGGGAAATTTCGACGCCGCGAGCAGCGACCAGCTTCCGTGATTCGCGCCCACATCGAAGACCATCTTCATTGCCGCGTCCTTGGACAACACTTCGAGGACGCGCGCCTCGCCGTTGCTGCTCAGTTTGTAGTTCCAGTTTTCGAAGTTGCGGTGGAACTCGACGGCCAGGCCATTGAGGTATTGCGCCAGGCCCGATCGACGGTTGCGGGCTAGCTTCCGCAGCTCGCGCATGAAACGTTCGCTGAGCCGGCTCTGGAAATCCTGGATCATGGGTTTATTTGAAAATTACTTGCGAAGGCGACCACCCAACTCCGCCGCGCACCATTGGGCAACACCGCGGATGCCTTCCTCCAGCGAAGTGGCCGGCGCAAAACCCAAGGCCGCGATCCGGGAAATGTCGGCCCGCCAATGCAGCGGATTGCCTGGGGTCGCTGCGCCATTGAAGACCGGTCGCACATCCGCCCCGCACGCGACCACCAAGGCGTCCGCCAGTTCCGCGATGGTGACTTCGCGACCGCTGGCGAAGTTGTAAACTTCCCCGTCGCACGGCGCGTCACTGGCGAGGAGGACCAAGGCACGCGCGATATCCGCGGCATGCACAAAGTCCCGGCTCTCCGCCCCGGTGCCGTGCAACTCCAGTTTGCCGCCGCCGATGATTTTGGCGCAGATGTCCCAGATCACCTGACGGCGCAAACCCGCACCATAGGCCGAAAAAATCCGTACGCTTGCGGTCGGCACACCGTGGATGCGGGTGAATTCCTCGCACAGCAATTCGGCCTGGCGTTTGTGGTATCCGTAGGGCGAGAGCGGCAGGATCGCGTGCTCTTCGGCAACCGGCTGCACCGCGGGATTCCCGTAAACCGCGGCGCTCGAGAGGAACAGAAAACGGCATTGCGGCGCCACCCGGCGCAGCGCTTCGAGGACTTCGAAGACCAGCACCACATTCCCCTGAAAATCCGCGCGCGGATCTTCCATCGACAAACCCACGGATGCCCGGCCTGCACAATGCACGCAGACTTGCGGGGTGATCTCGCGCAGCCAATCCCCCAAAACGTCGCTTGGCAGCGAGAGGCGACGATAGGTCACCGCAGGGAGTTGGACATTCTCCGGCGCAATCTCATCGATGCCGAAAACCTGCCAGCCATCCTGGGCGAACTGGCGGGCCACGTAGCGCCCGAGAAAACCTGCGACGCCGGTAATGAGGACAGATTTCATGATTCTATTTCGACCAGCGGCAGGCGATTGACCAGCGCCTGCTCTTCTTCGAAAGAGAGGTAGGCGAGGCGGCCCTGCGCATCGCGCGCTTCGCGGAATTGGAGCGCCACGTAACCGGCGGCCGAGGTGAGTTCGGGCAAGGTCTCGGGTCGAAGATCGCGGCGGACGAAGAAGGCGTTGTTGCCCGCGCTGTTCGAGCCGACGAACGCATATCCCTTGCTCCGCCCCAAGGCGACCAGCGCCGCCAGCGAAGCACCATAATAGATGCACGAATGATGCGCCTGCGACCGTACGAACTGCGGATCGTACGGCACGGTCACCGCACGCTCCGGACCGAACCGCGAATTGTATTCGACGACCACGATGGCTGGCGTCACCACGTCGATCGCTTCCCAGACCCAATAGTCATTGCCGTCGATGTCCACGGAGAGCAGGCCGATCTCACCGGTCACTCCCTGCGCGCGCAACAGGTCGTTGATGTTCTCGCGCGTCACGAACGCCTGCACCGCCTTCAAATTGTGCTTCCAATATAATTCACCCCGGCAAATGGCGCGCACATTGGCCGCGCTGCCATCCAGCACGAGCCCCGACCACTGGTTGTTGACCAGCAGGAATCGCGTGTTGGCTTCGGAGTAATCTTCGACCCCGAATTCCACAAAAATCCGGCGCGGCACCGGAACCAGCCGAATCAAGTGCTGGAGAATGCCATCCTCGCCCCATTGCGAATACACTTGGAATTCGTTCGCGCAAAGTTTCGCCGCTCCGCGCTCCGCCAATTGCCGTGCCTCGATCCGGCCGACCGCCTCGCGCAGTCGACCTTCGGCGCGAAGCAGTTGCGCCACGCCGCGAGCGCATGTGTCCAGTTGTGCGAGGCGGTCTTGCCAGCGGCGGAGGAATGATTGCATGGAGACGGAGGCGGCTTGGCTCAGTTGGCAACTCAGGGCCGGGGGCGCACCGAGGAACCGAAGTAAAATTCCCGAAGTGCCGCCGGCCACTCCCGTTCATCGGAGCCATACTGCGCAAGGGTGACAAAAAGGATGCGCTCAAAGCCGACGCCGAAACAACCGGTTTGGATGTAGTCGCCATTCTGGAACCTGATGTCGTGAGCCTTGGAAAAGTGTTCGGCATGCATGTTCACCGAGCCCACGGAGATGCTATTGCCAGTGAACGGATTGATCAGTCGGAACTCGTATTTGCTCTGCTCCGAACGTTGAAACAATTGGAGCGCGGCGAGATTGTCGGCGAAGAACGGATCATTGGCCGTTTGAATAACACCCTGCAGTTCAAAGTTCACCAGATAGGCCCGGCACCAATCCAGACAGCCCGCCAGACGTTTGCGCACGAATTGGGCCGAGCCGAGGAAGATCAGTTCGCGCATGCTGTATTCATGCAGGCGCTCAAGGCCCGAGATATTCGCGCCTTCGTTGCGGAACATGCGGCCCATCATCGTGAGGCAAACCGTTTGCACCGGCGCAAAAACCTGGCCCTCGTAAGACGGGTAGGCGTGCAGGCAACCCGCCGAGCGGCACATGCACGCGGGTCGCTTCAGGTGCTGGAGAAAATCGAGCGGTTCGCTCGATGAAAGTTTCTTCGCCGCCGCGGAAATGTTCTCGGTATCGGCCTCGAGAACGGAAATGAAGTTCGCGAACTGCGGATAGTGGGAAAAGAATTTGCTTTTCTGCAGGGTGCTCAGGGCAATGGTCACAGGATACGTGACCTCTTCCGCACCTTGCTGGAGGGCAAAATCCCGGAGGCTTTCGTCAAGGCGGCGAAACATGTGTTGCAGCTTTCCGTGAAGCGAAAAGACACCGGGTGCGTGTTCGATGATCTCGCGCTTCGCAATCAATTGGCCGAAGACATCTTCCTTGCAGGGCACGGTTTGCTGGCTGCGATCGACCATCAGACCGCCTCCGCGATCGGGCCTGAGCGGACGCACCTTGCGGACAAGGTGTGCGACTTTTTCCTGCAGCGAGGCGCGATCAGCTGTTTCCAGAGTCGCCAACTCGACCTCGCTGGCAACTCGGTCGATGCGAAATCCGGTAACGTCCGCGCTCAGGTAACCGAGGAGATTCTGGAGATTGTCCAATTCTGCCTCGGTCAGTCCGAGAGGAAGGGGAAGAGTAATCGTCATCGGCAGGGCAATCAGAGAAGACCCCGTTTTTTCAGGAGTTCAGCGGCCCTCTCGAACGAGGTAATCGTTCCGTACTCATCCGCATCGAACATCACGTTAAACTCCTCTTCGATTGCCGAGATCAACGTGATCTGCACCAGCGAATCCCAAGCGACCACGGCACTCCGGCGGATTCCGGATGGATCGGTTTGGGATGGCAATGTCAGAACGGTGGTAAAAACAGTGAGAAGTTTTTGGGTGGGGTCTTTCATGACGAGTTCAAATTGGCGGACTGCACGGAGGGGGGGCACACTCACTGCCGGACCCTACCAAGAGGGCACCAAGACGCAGATCATAGTGAAGCGCGAGATCTTGGAATTTCAGGGCACGCCCCGAAACGTCGCGGAACTTGACGATGCTCAGGACTGCATCGGCGCACTGCACATGGCAGACACGGTCGGTCAACTCCAGAACTTCGCCGATTTTTCCACGCCGCTCGCGGGCCACCAGCGCGATTTCGTCCACGCGAAAAGAGCGTCCGCCGCAGGCCAGGCTGGGGAACGCGAGTTCGTTGCAGAAGGGATGAAAATTCAAACTCCGCACAAAGCGCGAGAGCGTGTCGAACTCCGCGTCGATCGGCATCCGGCCTTCATCGGGCAACTGCCGCATCGGGAAAAAGGTCCGGCTGTGGCGATCCTGCGGACGGCGAGGCGCGTCGCCGGCCAGCATCGCGGGCAGAGTCTTCTCAAACAGCCGCGCCCCTTCGACAAGACACGCCATGATTAAACGGATCGCGGTACAATTTTCCGGCACGGGGAAATGAGCCTGGGCGATGATATCGCCGCTGTCGATGCCGGCATCGACCTGATGCCAGGTAACGCCGTGGTAGCTCTCCCCGTGGAAGATTGCCCAGGTGCAAGCATTGGAGCCCGCGTATTTCGGCAGCGGCGCATTGTGAAAATTGATCACGCCTCGCGCCGGGAGCGCGAGGAGCGATTCCTTCAGCAGTTGAAAATTGTTAATGCTGAAAATCAGTTCGAGGTCCATGGCGCGCAGACGGTCGCGGAATTCGGGGGCGTTAATTTTCGGCACGCAGGCAAAGTCCAGACCCGCTCCACGGCAGAAGGTTTCCAGCGCCTCGGTGGAGACGCCGCGTGAACTATCCACGGCGACGAACGCCAACCGCCATTCAGGCGCTTCCGTGGCGATCGTCCGCCGGATGATCTGTGCACAATCCACGGCCATTTTTCCGTTCCCGATGATGATGAGTCGGCGAGCGTTCATGCCTCCGGTTTGTGCTCCACAATCAGGAATGTCTTCGGGTCATACCAAAGATCGGGAAAGTGCCAGACCCGTTCCGCCAACGGGCGGCGGCCGAT
>Ga0163144_10018694_pt1 | contig 13991 bp, 11 predicted proteins | sample OliLak19BULKMAT1_FD_123175 | JGI IMG/M metagenome (GOLD analysis project Ga0163144, IMG submission 123175) | Freshwater microbial mat bacterial communities from Lake Vanda, McMurdo Dry Valleys, Antarctica - Oligotrophic Lake LV.19.BULKMAT1 | ecosystem: Environmental > Aquatic > Freshwater >... | reverse complement strand
GTGTGGAACCGGGGCGTGCCCGGGCCGGTGCTGGGTGTGGTTGCCCTGCTGGGGCTGGTCGCGTTCAGCGTGGTCGCGCTGTTCATCTACTACCCGGCTCCCGATCAGGCGTTTGCCGAGATCGTTCAAGTCCGCACGGAAGCGATCGTCGCCGTCCGTACGGGCAAAACGGAAGAAGCCGTTCGCCGGATTCAGCAGTGGGATCTGCTCACCCGCAAACTGCAGGTCGGCGTGTTCCTACGCACCGGATCGATGGACACCGCAACGAGCAAGGCGACCGAAGACCTGCGCGAGCGGATGGAGGAAGTGCGGGACGCGCTCCTCGCCGACGATCTCGCCAAGGCGAAGGAACTCCTAGCCCCGCTCGAAGAGGCGTACCGCACTTGCCGAGACCGCTATCAATAGCGGCGCTATCGGTTGCTGCGCGACCATACCGCATTCTGAAAATTTGGAGACTTTCGGATTGAAGCTCATGATCTGACGCCTACGCAAATGGAGTTATTGTGTAATCCGGCTTGATTTCCAGCCATAAGGGCGATCGTCTATCTGTCCGGCGTCCATGGCATGAGCGAGCGAGGCATCGAAGAGACCGTCGAGACGCTTTTCGGCGTGCCGATCGCACTGCCGCACAACCTGCTGCCCGCGTCCGTCTACCACGACCCGCTCTTGCGCAAGACCTACGGCACGGACGCATCCGGGAACTATCACGTCTGGGACAACGGCTGGTGGCGACCCTTGCACCAACGACCCGCCGGAACATAAGCCGACGTGCCGTATCGCGAAACCTGAGGAAAAAGCCTGGTGAGTTGTTTTTTCATACAAATACTAAGGTTACATCCGTTCTCACTCTCAGAGACACTCGTCATGGCCTCCCGCAACCGCCTCCGCCTCCGCTTCAGCCCCCGGCTCTCCACCCTCGAAGAGCGCGCAGTCCCGGCCAACTTCAACTGGACAGGCACCGGCGGGAACGCCCTCTGGAGCACCCCAGGCAACTGGGACTCTGTCGGCATCCCCACCAACAACGATACCGAAATTGTCAGGGTCATCTTTCCGGCGGTCACCAACCGGGTCACCAACCAAGACATCCCGGGGCTTGTGATCGACCAGTTGCAGCTTCAAGCCGACGGCTACGAGGTTCAAGTCGGCCAAACCCTCACGCTTCGCAACGGGTTCGATGTCAACAACCCGTTGACGGTGCAAATCTTTGTTCAGACCGGCACCACCAGCGTCATCACCGGCGGCACCATCACGAACTTCACCAACGGGAGTAATCAAATCACGGCACCGGCGTTTACGCTGGATACTGGCTCCAACTTGACGATCTCCGCCGTGTTGGCGAGTACACCAACCGGTAGCGGTTACGCCAAGGACGGTGCTGGCACGCTGACCCTCTCGGGGGCCAACACGTTCAACGGCAACTTCGGTCTGAACTCCGGGACTCTGGTCGTGAGGAATAATTCTGCCTTGGGCACGCCCGCAGGCTCAACCGGGATTAACGAAGGGGCGACGCTCGACGTTCAGGCCGACCTCGGCACCGAGCCGATTTCCGCGAGCACGAACAACAGCTCGCCGTCCCTGGGCAACTTCCTGATCACCTCGACCGGGACCGGACGGGTCGGCGGACCGGTGACGACGAACTTCGGGCTGAACAACGAAGTCCTAACGGTCGGCGGGGCAGGCAATCTGACGATCGACGGGATCATTTCCGGGTCCAAAAACGGCGTGACCAAGACCGGCTCCGGGCGGACCATCCTAAGCGGGACGAATACCTACGACGGCCCAACGACGGTGTCTGCCGGCAACCTTCTGGTAAGAGGGGACCAGGGCGGCAGCGCGGTGACGGTGGCCAGCGGCGGGATTCTAAGCGGCTACGGGACAGTCGGGGCGATCACTGCCGCGTCCGGCGGCGCGGTCGCCCCGGGGGTGGGGGCGCCTACCACCCCCGGAGCCTTCACCCCGGTCACGCTCCTGGCGAGTGGGAACGTGACCCTCACCGGTTCGACGTTCGGGTCGGTGATCACCGGTTCGCCTGCCGCCGTCGGCCATCAGTTGGCCGTCGACGGCGACCTGACCCTGACAGGGGCCACGCTGAACGTCCTCGGGACCGGGGCGGGGGTGGCGCTCGGGCAGTCGATCCGGCTGATCGACAACCGCGGCGCCAATCCGGTGACGGGGACGTTTACCGGCCTGGCACAGGGGGCCACGCTGACAGTGGAGGGCCAGACCTTCACCCTCAGCTACATCGGCGGCACCGGCAACGATGTCGTGCTGACGGCCACCTCCATCCCGCCGATTGTGCCTCCTGTGGTTCCTCCGGTCGTTCCGCCACTTTCAACGGCACCTGCCAGTCCGCGCTCGATCACACCGCAGTTCAGCATCGGCTTGGATCGAGGCAGTGGTGTGGCGCGGTTGGTCAACCAGAACCAATCGCCGCGGTTTGAATTTACCCTAGTCCCCGGTTTCACCGGCGGCGTGCGAACCGCTTCAGGCGACTTCAACGGGGACGGCATTGCGGATCTCGTCATCGGCACCGGGCCGGGGATCTCTTCCAAAGTGGTCGTGCTGAACGGCGTCGATCAGAGCGTGCTTTTCACCATCAACCCCTTTGAGGAAGCCTTTGTCGGCGGGGTGTTCGTGACCGTCGGGGACATCACGAACGACGGCGTGCCGGACCTGGCGATTTCGCCGGACGAAAGCGGGGGACCGCGGGTTCGCATCTTCAACGGGAGCGACTTCAAGCAACTCGCCGATTACTTCGGCATCGACGACCCGGCTTTCCGCGGCGGTGCTCGGGTTTCGATGGGCGACATCAACGGCGACGGCAGAGCGGAGGTCGTCGTGGCCGCAGGCTTCGGCGGCGGGCCACGCATCACCATTTGGGATGGTGCCGGGGTCCTGGCCGCGAACAATGGAAACGTGCCGAACTCGGTTTCGATCGCGAACTTCTTCGCCTTTGAAACGGCCCTGCGGAACGGCAGCTACATCGCAGCAGGCGATATCAACGGCGACGGCAAAGCCGACGTCGCTTTCGGCGGAGGACCGGGTGGTGCCCCGCGAGTCCGCATCTTCGACGGTCCGGGGCTGCTCGGCGGCGGTTACGGCAACCTTGATGAAATCTCGAGCCGGCAGTTGGCGAACTTCTTCTCGGGTGATGTCAACGACCGCGCCGGCGTGCGGCTCGCCGTCAAGAACATCGACAACGACCGATTCGGCGACCTGCTCACCGGCGGCGGCCCGGACAGCGATTCGCGCGTCCGAGGTTACGCCGGCAAGTCGATCACCAGCAGCACCGCGGAGATCCTCAACCTCGAAGCCGCCCCGGGATTCCGAGGCGGAATCTACGTGGGATAGGTTGTGCAACTGCCGGCCACCGCTACGCTCGGTACGGGCGTAGCTGGGCCAAGAACATCATCCCGGTTTGACCGAAGACAGGAGCCGGCATCGGGCGAGCGGTCGATCAGGGCCGTCACGATGGCTGCCTCCACCAGCACGGCGATGGCCGGGATGATCGGCTCGCCCGCACGGCCGACCGCTTCCCGAACCAAGCCGGCCAGCGTTTCGTGAAATCGGTTCTTGTAACCGCGCACGAAGGCCGTGCCGGCGTGTTCGGGGTTCGCCAATTCCACAGCGGCGTTCCGGAACGCACAACCACGGAATCCAGGCGATTGGAACCATTCCTTCAGGACAGCGAAGAAGGCACGCAGCGGGTCTTTGATCCGCTTGCGGTGTCGAGCCGTAGCCTCGGTGAAGTAGGCATCGACAATCGCTTCCCGATACTGAAGAACAGCCAGGATGAGAGCGTCCTTGCTGGGGAAGTGTGCGTACAAGGTGGCCTTGGCAACATTGGCCTCGGCGATCACTCGGTCGATCCCGACGGCCCGAATCCCTTCGGCATAGAAAAGTCGGTCGGCCATCTGCAGAAGACGGTCACGAGCATCGGGAGTGGTTTTTGCAGCCATGACGTCATTATGCAGACAGGTCTGTCTGCAATCAAAGGCCGAGGAAGACGACCCGCGTGGAAGTGAGTGCTGAAATCTCGTACGCTTTCGGCAGGAAACGAAGATCGCCGGGCGGCGCGAGCCTCCGGCGATCACTGCAAACGGAAATCGGAAAACCAAACACCGCACTCAGTCCCCGCACAGGCTCTCGTTGAGCTTCGCGAGGGCTTCGCTTTCGATCTGGCGGACGCGTTCGCGGGTCAGGCCCAGGCACTCGCCGATTTCCTTGAGCGTCTTCGGTTCTTCATCGTCCAAGCCGAAGCGGAGACGCAGCACGGTCGCCTCGCGGGTGTCCATCTTGCCCAAGAGGACCATGACTTGCTTGAGGTCGTCGGTTTCGACCATTTCGGTGTCTGGGGTTTTGGCGCGGTTGTCCATGAGCATCTCTTCGATGCTCCAGCCGGCGTCGCCCTGATCGGATTGGGGAACGGAATTGTAGACGCGGATCGCCTTCTTGATGATGTTGAGCTTCTTCTTGGGAAGGCCCATCAGCTTGGCCACTTCCTCGTGGCTCGGCGGCCGCCCGAGTTCGTCGGTCAGCTTGTTGGTCGCGCGGCGCCATTTGGCGAGCAGTTCGACCATGTAAGCGGGAATGCGGATCGTTTTCGCGGTGTTCACCAAAGCCCGCTTGATGCTCTGCTTGATCCAGTAGCTGGCGTAGGTGCTGAAGCGGGTGCCCATGACCGGGTCGAATCCTTCGACGGCCCGCAGCAGGCCGAGGTTGCCTTCTTCGATCAGATCCTGCAGAGCGAGGCCCTTGCCGGTGTAGCCGCGGGCGATGTTGACGACGAGCCGGAGGTTGGCGCGGACCATTTGGTCGCGGGCTTCGGTGCTGCCGACTGCGATCTTGCGGGCCAGATCCTTCTCCTGATCGGCGCTGAGCAACGAAGTCTCGTTGATTTCGCGCAGATAGGTTTCGAGCGGCGACTGGACGGCATCGGAGCGGACACGGCGAAGGCGGGACATGGAGCGACATCCTGGCTGAGTGGGGAACCATTGACTTCGCGGGCCGAGGCGAACGCCTCGACGATTTCCAGGCCTGCGGCCTTGCTGCCCATGGACGTGCATCAATGCACGCTCGGGTCAATCCGCTTTTGGTATCGACCGGAAAACACGGTTTCGGCCACTTGCGTGGTCGAGCCGATGCGGAAGAAGGGGATTCCGAACGGCAGTGCGAGTACAAACCATTCAATCGTCACGTTGGCGGCCGGGAAGTAACGAACCGGGACTGCTCGGCGGCCGTCGGAAGTTTATAGGTCAGGCTTGAACCGGATGCAAATGATTTTAAGCCGACGGACGAAACCGCCGTTTGCAACACGATTTACGGCTGGAACTTTTCAACTGCCCTCTAATTTGATACCCGTCGTGCAGCAATGATTCCACGAGTTAAGAGTCCATTTGCCGAGAATTCCGACTTCCGTTTGACACACATCCTGGAACTTTGCGGGGCCGGCTTGTAACGCGACGCGCGACGATAACCGAAGTTGACGAAAGTGAAGCAAATGGGTTGCCGGCGACCGATGCCGCGGTCAATTTGCGGTGATCTTCACGGAATCGGGATCGTGTCGACAATCCGTCGGATGACGGCATCGGCCGTCAACTCTTCCGCCTCGGCTTCGTAGGTCAGAATCAGCCGATGCCGCAGCACATCCGCCGCGAGTTGGCGGACGTCGTCCGGATTCACGTAGTCGCGACCGTGCAGAAAGGCACTCGCCTTGGCCGCGCGGGCCAGCGACAGGGTCGCCCGCGGCGAGGCACCGTATTGGATCATCGCAGCCAGGTCCGGCAGGCCGTAGTCCTTGGGCGTTCGGGTGCAGCGGACCAGATCGACCAAGTAGTGCTTCAACTTGTCGTCCAGGTACATCCGATCGACCGCGGTGCGGACTTCGGCGAGGTCGTCCGCACTCAGCACCGGCTTCAGGTCCACCTCCGCATCGACGCTGCCCATGCGTTCCAGAATCGCCAACTCGTCGTCCTTCGAGGGATAGTCGAGCACGATCTTCAACAGAAATCGATCCAACTGTGCCTCGGGCAGCGGATAGGTCCCTTCCTGTTCGAGCGGATTCTGCGTGGCGAGCACGAAGAACGGCCTCGGCAGCGCGAACGTCGTTTCGCCGAGGGTCACGCGCCGTTCCTGCATCGCTTCCAGAAGTGCCGACTGCACCTTGGCCGGTGCGCGATTGATTTCGTCCGCCAGCACGATGTTCGTGAAGATCGGTCCGCGACGGATGGTGAACTCGCCGGATTTCGGGTTGTAGATCTGCGTGCCCAGTACGTCCGCAGGCAGCAGGTCCGGCGTGAACTGGATGCGTTGGAAGCTCAGATGCAGTGCCTGGGCCAGCGCCTTGACGGCGAGCGTCTTCGCCAAGCCCGGCACGCTTTCCAGCAGCACGTGACCATCGGTCGCGAGTGCGATCAGCAGCCGATCCACCAGCGCGCGCCGACCGATCAGGACGTGCTCCAAGGCGGCGTAGAGCGGTTCGAGTTTGGCGCGGGTCGGGTTCACCCCATTGATCTACAAAACCGTTCGCATCGGACCACGCTTGCGGTAACATCCCCTGTATCCGGTTTCCCGTTTTCTCGGAGCAGGTTCATGGCGAAGTTGTCGTTGTTCGTCCAAGGATGGTCCGCAATGCTCATCGTTTCGCTCCCCGTCGTCGCGCAGGAGGCGCCGGCGAAGAAGCCGATCACCTTCGAGGCGATGCTCGCGGGTAAGATCCCGATGCCGCGGACGGATGTCGGCACGCGCCGCGGCCCGGCCTTCGCCGGCCAAGCTTGGCTGCCGGACGGCGAGCATTACCTCGGCGTCAATGCCGCGGGCAAGCGTGTGAAGGTGAACGCCCGAAGCGGCGCGGAATCGGAACTGCCAGCCGCCGTAGGGCTGCAGAAGTCCCTGCTCGCACTCGACGGCATGAAGGCGGAGAGCGTCGAGGTCATGGCCCGCGGCACCGGCTTCGCCAAGGACGCGACCGGCCGCATCTGCTTCCAACTCGCCGCCGGCGAATACGCGTTGGCCAATCCGGACGGCTCCGCCGCGAAGAAGTTCCCGAAGCTCCCCGAGGGAAGCACGCTCGCAAGCCTCAGCCCGACGGGAAACTTCCTCGGTTTCGTGAAGGGCGGCAACCTCGGCACCGCCAAGCTCGAAGCCGATGTGCCGACGATGCGTACCTCGGACGCAAGTGAAACCGTCCTCAACGGCACCGCCGACTGGGTCTACGAGGAGGAAATCTTCGACCGCAACCCGAAGGCCTACTGGTGGGGGCCGAACGACCGGCTCGCCTTCCTGCGGTTCGACGACAAGCCGGTACCCAAGTTCCCGATCGCCGGGATGATGAAGCGCGGCGCCGATCTGGAGACGCTGAACTACCCCAAGGCCGGCGACGCCAACCCACTGGTGAAGCTCGGCGTGCTCGACGCCGCCACGGGGGACGTGACTTTCCTCGACCTCGGCGCGGTAAACCCGACCGACTTCGTCGTCTGCCGCGTCGGCTGGTGGCCGGGCCAGGCCGGCAAGCCCTACGCCTACCTGCAGAACCGCACGCAGACGCACCTCGATGTCGCCGTGTGGCACGACCTCAAGTCCAAGCCAACCATTCTGTTCCGGGACACGACCGAGGCCTGGGTCATGGATCCCGGCGCCCCGTCGGTGCTGCCGGACGGTTCCTTCCTGTTCTTCAGCGAACGCAGCGGCTGGAAGCACCTTTACCGTTACGGCGCCGACGGCAAGCTGATGAACGCGGTCACCAGCGGCGAGTGGGAAGCCTTGACGCTGGAACGGATCGACTTCGACGCCGGCGAAGTGATCGTCTCCGGCACTTACGAAGCCGGCAACGGCCGGCAGCTCGTCAAGGCCAAACTCGACGGCTCGAAAACCGAACGCCTCACCAAAGAAGCCGGTACCCATGCCGTCACCATCGCCCCCAAGGGGACGCTCTTCATCGACCGCCATTCGGACATTGCCGTGCTGCCTACGGTCACGATCCGCGATGCCGCCACGGGGGAAATCGTCCGGACCCTGAGTGCCACCAAGCTGCCGCCGGAACACGACCAGTACTCGTGGGGCAAGGTGGAGCGCGTGAAGATCCCCGCGGCCGACGGTTACTTGCTCGAAGGGATCCTGACCTATCCGCCGAACTTCGATCCGGCGAAGAAGTACCCGATGTGGGTGATGACCTACGCCGGCCCGCACACCCCAACCGTGCGGGACGCCTACAGCCCCCGGCTCATGGAGCAGGTGCTCGCCAATGCCGGCATTCTCGCACTCAACGTCGATCCCCGCGCCGCCTCCGGCAAGGGGGCCGCGAGCGCCTGGACGGCCTACCGCAAGCTCGGCAGCGGCGAACTCAAGGACCTCGAAGACGCGGTCGGGTGGGTCGCGGCCAAGGGGTTCCTGGACGATACCAAAGTCGGCCTGCAGGGCCACAGTTACGGCGGCTACATCACCGCCTACGCCCTGACGCATTCCAAGGTCTTCAGCGCCGGCATCTCGGGTGCGCCGGTCACCGATTGGGCGCTGTACGACACGATCTACACCGAACGCTACATGGGCCTGCCGAAGGAGAACAAGGAGGGCTACGCCAAGTCCTCGGTCGTCAACGCCGCCGCCGATCTGCACGGCAAGCTTCTGCTGATCCACGGCATGATCGACGACAACGTTCACCTCCAGAACACGGCTCAGTTCATCCAGGCCCTGCAGCGGGCCGACAAGCAGTTCGAGGTCATGGTCTACCCGTCCAGCCGCCACGGCATCGGGGGCATCCACTATCAGAAACTGATGATGAACTTCATCCGCAAAACCATGACCCCGGACGCGAAGCCGTAGAATGGGAAATTCAACGAGCCTCCGGGTTCATCCCGGAGGTCCGCGACCGCTACCCGAAACATTCCGACTCGATTCCGGACGCGAATGAATTCACGTCCCTTCCTCCGGGGTGAACCCGGAGGCACGTCGATCCGAAGGAGTTCAGCTCATGTGGAACGGCTTGATCGTCTTCTTGGCCGTGATCGCCATCTCGACCATGATCGGCGCCATTTCCAGTTGGCTGCGCAAACAGCAGCAGGCGGAGATCGATCGTCGTGCGGCGCAGACGCGCAGCGGACCGCCGCGGACCAAGCCGGACGGTGCGCTGGAAAAATTCGCCGAGGAAGTCGATCGTCTGCGGCAGAAGCGGATGGACGACGTGGCCCGTGCCAAGTCGCCGAAGGCCGTCATCACGTCCAAAGCGGTACCCAAAGTCGTCCGGCGGCCGTTGGGGATGGAGGCCCCGATCGTCGTGCCGGTGGTGCGACCGTCGACGGTCAAGCCCGCGGGCCTGCCGAAGCTTCCCCCGGCTATGGCCATGCTGCCGGAGGCGTCCGTGGTCACGCCGATGGACACCATCCACAGCCCGGCCACCATCGCCACGATCATCGAAGCCCAAGCCCCGGCCACAATCCGCCGGCCCAAGGATGTCGGCGGCAAGGACACCTCGCAGGCCGCCCCGAATCTGCTCGCACTCCTGGCCAACCCGCAATCGCTGCCGACCGCCATCATCCTCGCCGAAATCCTTGGCCCGCCGCAGTGCAAGAAGCGGTAGCGGCTGACAGACTCGGCGAGCGGGGGACGTCAGTCCCCTGAGCACGTCGCATCGCCGGAGGCAAGAACTGCTCAGGGGACTGACGTCCCCCGCTCGCCTGGACTGACGGATATGAAGCCCCGCAAGCCCATCGTCGATTACCTCGTCTATCTGGTCGTGCGGTGTCTGGTGGCTCTGCTGCAGGTGTTGCCGCCGATGTGGGCCTTCGGCTTCGCGGAGCTGCTCGCCACACTGGCCTATCGGATCGACAAGCGGCACCGGCTGATCGCGGCCGAGAACCTGCGGTTCGCCTTTCCCGAGCTCGATGCCGACGGCGTCGATCGGCTGGTCCGCGGTTGTTATCGGCACTTCCTCTTCGTGGTCGTCGAACTCGCGCTTCTGCCCCGAAAACTGCACTCCGAACATTGGCGCACCTACGGGTCGCTGGTGACCATCCGCCCGGCGATGAACGCCTTTCTCAAGCCCCGTCCGGTGCTCACGGTCTGTGCCCACTTCGGCAATTGGGAGTTCGCCGGCTTCGCCTTGGGCAAGGTCGGTTTCCGCAGTTATGCCATTGCCCGCGTACTGGATAATCCCCACTTGGAACGCTACCTGAAGCAGTTCCGCCAGGCGACCGGGCAGACCATCATCGCCAAGAAGGACGACTTCGACCGACTCAACGCCATCATGCAGGACGGCGGCAAAATCGCCACGCTCGCCGATCAGGATGCCGGCAAAAAAGGCGTCTTCGTCCCTTTCTTCGGTCGACTTGCGAGTGCCCACAAGGCCGTGGCCCTGATGGCCATCGAGTACGATGCCATCCTGGTCGTCGTGGGTACACCCCGGGTCCGCGAGCCGATGGTCTTCGAAATCACCTGCGAAGAGGAGATCGACCCGCGCGACTACGCCGCTCGGCCGGATGCGGTGAAGGCCATCACCGCCCGCTACCATGCGGCGCTGGAGCGCCTCATCCGCCGGCACCCGGAGCAATACTTCTGGCTCCATCGCCGCTGGAAAACGCCGCCGCCGCTTTCCCTGAAGTCGCGAACATTATAAAACCGATCATAGCGGTAAGGAATGCAGTCTTGGCGAGCGGCGGGTGGGTAACCGCCGAGTCGTTGCGGGTCCGAGACACCGCCGGTAGATCCTCGAAACCCAGACTCGGCGGGTTACCACCCGCCGCTCGCCAAGAATCGAATCCGATGAGCATTCGGGCAAAGAACATCACCAAGAAATTCGGCAAGTTCAATGCCCTGTACGACGTCAGCATCGATGTCGAGTCGGGGTCGTTGGTCGCGCTCCTGGGGCCGAGCGGCTCGGGAAAGACGACGTTGCTTCGCATCATCGCGGGCCTGGAAACACCGGACTCGGGGACAGTGCTGCACAAGGACGACGACATGACGGCGCGGCCGCTGAAGGACCGCAATGTCGGCTTCGTCTTCCAGCACTATGCGCTGTTTCGCCACATGACCGTGTACGAAAATGTCGCCTTTGGGCTGCGAGTGCGGAAGTGGAAGGCGGACCGCATTCGGGACCGCGTCGGCGAACTGCTGCGGCTGGTGCGGCTGGAGGAGAAACAACACCTCTATCCGGCGGACCTATCCGGCGGGCAGCGGCAGCGGATCGCGCTGATTCGCGCCCTCGCCCCCGAGCCGCCGGTATTGTTGTTGGACGAACCGTTCGGAGCGCTCGACGCCAAAGTGCGGGACGAACTGCGGAACTGGCTGCGTCGCTTCCACGATGAGTTTCACGTCACCAGTCTGTTCGTCACGCACGATCAGGCCGAGGCCTTCGAGGTCGCCGATCAGATCGTGGTCATGAACGCCGGCCGCGTGGAACAGGCGGGCACGCCCTCGGAGGTCTTCGAGCATCCGGCCAATGCCTTCGTCATGGACTTCCTCGGCAACGTCAACGTGTTTCAGGCGCAGTTGAAGGATGGCCGCGTGCTCTTCGGCGATGTCGAGATGCCGATCGACCAGAACCGCATCATGCCGACCGGCAGCGGCGGCACGGCGGATGTCTACGTCCGCCCGCACGAGTTGACCATCGAGCGCACCGCCGAAGCGGGCAACTGCCTGCAGGGCAAAGTCGTGCACGTGAACGCCGCCGGTTCGGTCGTCAAGGTCCGCATCCTCGCCGCCGACTTCGGTCTGATGCTCAACGTCGACCTGACGCCGGAGCGCTATCGAGACTTGGCCGTGTGCGTGGGGGACGAAGTCTTCGTCTCCCCGAAGACCGCGAAGATGTTCGAGCCGGACTACGCCATCTGACGATCGTCGCAGTCGCGGCTCAGTAGTCCATCGTCTCCAACTCGTAGCCCGCGATGGCCAAGGCACCCGCAGCGAAGAGGCCGTCGGCGAGGATCGAGAGTTCGGGATGGAAGCGGCCGGCTTGTTGGACCAGCTTCAGCTCGTCGGTTTTGCTGCGGAAGCCGTCCGCGTTCATGGCGTCGAAGAAGATGCCGCCGAGGTCGAAGGGCTTGGGGAGCACCCAATAGGCGATATCCAGGAAGACCGACCCTTGGCCCGAGAAGCCGGCGAAGGGGTAGGCGATCATGTGGTGGTGCGTGTAGTTGATGGACCAGCAAACGAGCCAAAACAGGATCGTGCCGAACGCGGCCACGGTGGTGTTCCGCGTCCATACCGCGAAGAAGACCGAGACCGAATAGAAGACGCCGAAGTTGATGACGAGCAGCGGAACGGCGAGCCAGTAAGGCGCGTACCAGACGCCGGTCCTGATCCCGAGCGCGAACCACGTCCCCGCGATGAACACGATCGCATTGAGGGCGACGAACCCGACGACGCCGAGGTATTTGCCCAACAGCAAGACCCAGCGCGGCGCAGGCTTCGAGAGCAGCACCGTCGCCGATTGAGGTTCGAGAAACTGCGGCAGGAAGCCCGCTGTCCATAGGAGCGCGAGCAGGACGCCGAAGGCATCGCCGACCAGGCCGACCATCACGAGCATGAGGTTCATGACCGCGTCGTCCTTGCTGCGGACGATGGGGACCGTCATCAGCCCGAAACCGAGAGTCAGTTCGCCGCCGACGACGGCGATGCCGTCCTCGCGGACCTTGTCGATGCCGATCTTCTCGGCTTCCGACCGGGGCAGCATGCCGGGGAATTCCGCACTCGGCTTGTCGTTCGCATCAATACTGACGCTGATGCTCAGGCAGAACATCGTGGCGACGACGGTCGTGCCAAGCATGACCCAGAAGAGCTTCGTGGCCAAGGATTGGCGGATCGTGTCCCGGATCATCCAGCGGGTCGTCCGTACGACTTCAGGCAGGGTCATGATGCAGCCCCTTTCTCGTAGATCGACCGCAGGGCCGCTTCCAGGGATCGCCGTTCCGGACCGGGGATGCCGATCAGTTCATTCAGGTTGCCGCGGTAGGCGATCTGACCGCCGACGATGACCGCAAGTTCGTCGCACAGTTCTTCGACTTCGCCGAGCACGTGCGACACCAGCAGGACCGTCTTGCCCGCTCCGCGCATCTCGGCGACGACCTCCCGGAGCATCTGCCGGCCGAGCAGGTCCAAGCCTTCGGTCGGCTCATCGAGAATCAGGAAGTCGGGTTCGTTGAGCATGGCCTGCGCCAAACCGAGGCGTTGGACCATGCCTTTGGAGAAACGTTGAATCGGCTCGGCGGCACGGTCGGCGAGGCCGACGCGCTCCAGCCAGCGGTTCACTCGGGCGGGCAACTCGGCCGTCGGTACGCCGGACAAACCGCCGTAGAAGTGCAGCACTTCGCCCGCATTCAGATACCGGGGAAAGGCATGATTCTCGTGCATGTAGCCGACGCGGGCCAGCGTTCGCCGGGCGCGGATCGGTTCGCCCAAGCGGGTGACGGTGCCGGTCGACGGCGCCGCGAGGGACAGCAGTAACTTCACCAGCGTCGTCTTGCCGGCGCGGTTCGGCCCGAGCAGCCCGAATACGGTGCCGGCGGGAATGGACAGCGACACGTTCTTGACCGCGGTGATGCCCGAGCGCGACAGCACCCCGGAACGATAGGTCTTCTCGACGTTTTCAAACGTCGCGGCATGGGCCACGGCAACACTCCCGGGATGGGGACCAAGATCAACTCGACCGCGACGCAGATGCGGCCCTGTGCAAACCTAGAACAAAATTCCCGCGCTGCAAGAAATCGCGACCAACCCTCCCGTGCCGCCGCCGGTCCGGATTCGCAGTGTACGCTGGTTCGGAGAACCACCGTACACTGCGAGGTTGCCATGACGATCGAAGTCCGGATGTTGCCCACGGATGCCCTTACGCCTGCCGCCTACAACCCGCGCAAAGTCCTGAAGCCGGGGTCGCCCGCCTATGCCAAGCTCCGCGCCGGGCTGATCGAATTCGGCCTCGTCGAGCCGCTGGTCTGGAATGAGCCGACCGGCCGGCTGGTCGGCGGTCATGCCCGGCTGGCCATTCTGAAGGAACTTGGTGT
>Ga0163144_10018693_pt1 | contig 13991 bp, 10 predicted proteins | sample OliLak19BULKMAT1_FD_123175 | JGI IMG/M metagenome (GOLD analysis project Ga0163144, IMG submission 123175) | Freshwater microbial mat bacterial communities from Lake Vanda, McMurdo Dry Valleys, Antarctica - Oligotrophic Lake LV.19.BULKMAT1 | ecosystem: Environmental > Aquatic > Freshwater >... | reverse complement strand
GCGCTGCAAGGCTGCTTCTTCGCGCCGGAACTCCTTGAGCAGTTTGCTTTCGGCGGCGATTTGGAAGCTGTTCAGGCAATCGAGGTCCAGTAGCCGGGTTTCCGAGACACCGGGGTGGGCCAACTGGATGGCCTTGAGCATGCATTCTTCATTGAAAGTGTTTTCGTTCAGCCCGTTAAGGAAAGTTGGCTTTATCGAAGCGTCCCTCGCATGGCGGCATTCTGGAGTACCCATGCTGCGCAAATTACCGATTCTTCAGGCCAGCCGCTGGTGCGGGCTTGATGTCCTCAAAATATGTTGGCAGTGATGGCGTATTCGATTCTGAAGACGAAGGAGCCGTATCGGGAGTTGGGCGGGGACTATTTCGACAAGTTGAATCCGGAGCGGACGGCGCACAGGTTGATGGTTCGGATTGAGAAACTCGGATTTGAGGTGGAGATTAAACGGCGCCCGGTGCCCGCTGTGGCACCGGTCGTAGTGGATGTACCGGTGGTTGAAGAGCCCGTCAAAAAAAAGCGGGGCAGACCGAGAAAAGCGCCACCTCTCGGAATTTTAAACCCCGAAGAATCAACGAGGTAGAGGGGCAGTTTTTCTAAGGAACGCTTTTTCGAAAGCAGACAAATCTGCAAAAACACGGGGTGCATGGCCGTTTATCTTCTGTTTAGGTTGCTTCCGATAAGGTTGGGTTAGTCGTGAATATGCGCTCATCCGTTTTCGTTCTTTTCACCGCTCCCGCCTTTGCGCTTAGCCTTCAACAGGCGCTGGATCAAGGACTCGCCGCCCATTCCCTGCTTGAGGTGGCCGATGCCCGCACGCGCGGGGCCGAAGGGCTTCGGACCCAAGCCGCGCTAAAGCCTAACCCTCGATTGTTTCTCCAATCGGAAAACACCCGCTTCGGGGGCAATCCCGGGTTTTCCTATCCTCGTGACGCCGACTCCTTCCTTTACGCTTCGCAAGTGATCGAAACTGGCCAAAAACGCACTTTGCGCGCAGCGGCCGCCGATGCCACCGTGAAGCGGGCCGTCGCCGACCGAGACACTCTTCGCTGGCAACTCGCTGGCCGCATCGCCGCTGCTTACTGGACGGCGGCCGGCGCAGCCCGCTACCGAGACGCCTTCGCCGAAAGCCTCCGCAACTTCGACCTCACCGTCCAATACCACCGGGACCGCGTCCGGGAAGGGGCCATGGCCGAAGTCGATTCCCTCCGCGTTCAATTGGAGTCGGAACGACTCCGGGCCGCCTTCCGCTCCGCCGAACAGGACGTGATCGTGAACCGAATCAAACTGTTCCGCGAAATGGGTCTGCCTGATCAGCCGGACACCGCATTTTCCGAGCCGATCGAAGAACTCCCCATCGTCGAACGAGCAGTCGACACCGCGACCCGACCCGACCTTGCGTCCTATCAACAGGGCATCCGGCAGGCCGGTGCCAACGTGGACTTGCAGAAAGCCAACGCTCGGCCCGACCCGGAAGTTCTGGGCGGGTACAAACGCACAAGCGGTTTTGACACCCTGATCGTGGGGGTGCAGATCAATCTGCCCTTCCGCAATCGCAACGAGGGAAACATCGCCGCCGCGCTCGCCGACGCGAACGGCGCGGCAGCGCTGCAACGCGCCGCCGAGCGGGCCGCCCGCAGCGAGGTGGAGGCCGCATTCACTGCCTACGAGGCTCGCCGCACCCTGGTGGCCGACACGCTCCCGGCGATACGGGAACGTGCCCGCGAGATCGCCCGGATCTCGGGTGCCGCCTACCGAGAAGGCGGCGCGGATCTTCTCCGCCTGCTGGATGCGGAACGGGCCCGTATCGACACCGACCTGCTCTACGTCCGTGCGCTTACCGACTTCCACCTCTCCGTAGTCGAACTTAGATCCGCCCAAGGAATGTTACGATGAAACTCCTCGCTTTATTTACCACCGCCATTTTGCTGTCGTGCAGCCCGAAACCGGTTCCGCAGGCCGTGGCTCCGCTGAAAGAAAAAGATAACTTCGTGCAGTTCGACCCGGCCACCGACCGCGAAGCAGGGATTAAGCTCGGCGTTGTGACGGCGCGGGCGCGGACGACCGCCATTGAGGCCAACGGTCATCTCGTAGTGAATGAAGACGCCACGTGGCTCGTCGGGGCGCTGACCGCCGGCAAGATGATGCAGGTGCTGGCCAAGACCGGCGATTTCGTGAAGACCGGCGAGGTGCTGGCCTGGATGCATAGCGATGACGTCCATAACACTCGCTCGGCCTACCGGCAGAACATCGACGAATTCCAGCGCCGAAAGGTGTTGAGCGAGCACGCCCGCCGGGTCCGCGACCGAACGCAGCGCCTGTTCGATTTGAAGGCGGCCTCGCGCGAACAACTCGAGGCCGCCGAAACCGAATTCCGCAACACTGAGCACGCCATGGCGACCGCCGAGATCGAAATCGCCAAGGAGAAGACCCACCTTACCGAGTTCCTCGAAGTGCCGGTCGATAGTACCTCGCAAGCCCTGATTCCGATTCGCGCTCCCGCCGCGGGAACCGTGACCGACCGCATGGCCACGCTCGGGTCGGTGGTCACCGCGGGGAATCACGTATTCACTATCTCGAACCTCTCTACTCTTTGGATGCTCGCGGCGGTGAACGAAGCGGATCTCGCCGGTATACGGGTGGGCCAGTCGGTGACGGTGAATGTGAAGTCTTATCCCGGGGAAAAGTTTCCGGCCCGCGTGATCAAGCTGGGCGAGAAGCTCGACGCGACCACTCGGACGCTCCAGGTTCGAGTCGCCGTCCCCAATCCAGATGGTCGCTTGAAGCCAGAGATGTTTGCGACGGCGGAGATCGCCGCGGCTGTTTCGACGAATGTTCCGACGGTGCCCGAATCCGCCGTTCAGGAAGTGGACGGTGGCAAAGTGGTGTTCGTAAAGACGGCCGATGGCCGCTACGTGCCGCGCAAGGTGACGATCGGCGCGACCGCGGGCGGCTTTCCCGAGATCGTTACCGGGGTGGCCGTCGGCGAGACGATCGTGATCCACGGCGCTTTTCTGTTGAAGAGCGAACTACTTAAATCCGCGACCGAATAGAGAACTACAATGCTGACGCGCCTCATCGATTTCTCCCTCGACAATCGCCTCCTCACGCTCAGCCTGCTTGCTCTGCTTGCGGGATGCGGCATCTTCATCGCCCTCCGGATTCCGCTCGAAGCTTTTCCCGACTTGACCAACAATCAAGTGGTGGTGATCACGGAAGCTCCTTCCCTGCCCCCGACGGAGGTGGAACAACTGGTTACCTTCCCGATTGAATCGGCTCTGATGGGTCTGCCCAAAACCGAAGGGATTCGTTCGATCTCGAAGCTCGGCCTTTCCATTGTCACCATCATTTTTGACGACTCCGTCGCCACTTACTTCGCCCGGCAACTGATCAACGAGCGGCTGCAGGAGGTCCGGACCCGATTGCCGCAGGGACTCGAACCGACGCTCGGACCCGTCGCCACGGTTTTCGGAGAGGTCTATCAATACACCGTCGAAGGCGAGCGCCAAAGCCTGATGGACCGGAAGACGCTGCACGACTGGGTGATCCGCTATCAACTGCGCACGGTACCCGGGGTGAACGAAGTGAACACCTGGGGGGGCGAATCGAAGCAGTTTGTGATCGAGGTAGATCCGCGCTCGCTCCAACGGTATGGCATTACGCTCCATGACGTTTTTACCCGAGTGCAGGAGAATAACCGCAACTTCGGCGGCGGGTTCATTGAGCACGGTGAAGAGCAGTACACAGTCCGCGGGATGGGGCGGATCGAAGTGGGCGCCGACATTGGCCAGATTGTGTTGCTTGCCCGAGCGGGCACGCCGGTGTTGGTGCGCGACGTGGCGACCATCACGACGGCCGGCGCTCCCCGGCAGGGTGCCACGCTTCGTGAAGGGAAGGGGGAAACGGTTTCCGGTATGGCGATCATGTTGAAAGGCGAAAATGGCCGGGACGTGATTGGCCGGGTGAAGGCCCGGTTGGCCGCGCAGACGCTACCGGCCGGGATGAAGATTATCCCGTTTTACGATCAGTCCGATGTGATCGACGGCACCATGCGCACGGTGGGCCGCAATCTGATCGAAGCTGGTGCCCTGGTAGTCGTCGTGTTGCTGCTGTTCCTGGGCAACGTCCGCGCGGCGCTGCTTGTGGCGTTGGTCATCCCGCTTTCGATGCTTTTCGGGTTCATTGGGATGGCCGCTTATGGAATCTCGGCCAACCTGATGAGCCTGGGGGCGATTGATTTCGGCATGGTCGTCGATGGGGCGGTGGTGATGATGGAAAACTCGGTCCGTCACCTCAGCGAGGGTAAGAAGCACAATGTAGTCGAGACGGTCCGCGCCGCGGCCCATGAGGTGGCGCGCCCGATCGTCTTTGCTGTTCTGATCATCATTGCGGTTTATCTGCCCATTTTGACGCTGGAAGGGCTGGAAGGCCGCATGTTCCGGCCGATGGCGATCACGGTGGTTTCTCTGCTGCTGGGCTCACTTTTGCTGGCGCTCACGGTGGTTCCGGTGCTGGCTACGTACGCGCTGCGGGGTAAGGTGACCGAGAGCCATGGGGGCTGGTATGAACGTGTTCGCAGGGGCTATCTCCACTCGCTTCAACATGCCTTTCAACTCCGCCCGTACGTGCTCCTGGCCGGTGCGGCGAGTGTGGCCATCGCCCTCGGATCGCTGAGCTACCTGGGCACCGAGTTCATGCCGCGGCTGGATGAAGGCTCACTGCTGATTACGACGCGTAAGCTGCCGGGCATCTCGCTTACCGAGTCGGTGAACCTGAGTCAACGCGTGGAGAAGGCGGTGCTTGAATTCCCGGAGGTTACCGGCGTTGTTACCAAGCTGGGTCGACCCGATCTGGCGACCGAGGCTATGGGCGTTTACGAAGCGGACGTGTACGTGATGCTCAAGCCCCGTGAACAGTGGACCACCGCGGCGGATAAGCCCGCGCTGATCACGGCAATGGCGGCTCGGCTGGCGCGCATTCGCGGGGTTTCCTATAACTTCACCCAACCGATGGCGATGCGACTGGACGAGGTGATCTCCGGGATTAAGGCCGATGTCGCGGTCAAGATATTCGGCGAAGACCCCCGTCAGCTTGAGCAGTTAGCGGCGCGGGCCTTGGCGATTATGAACGAGGTTCCAGGTGCTGCCGACACGCAGGCCGAAATCCTCTTCGGCGTCCCGGAGCTGCATGTGGCGGTGAATCGCCCGGCGCTGGCCCGCGTTGGCCTGAACGTTTCCGATGTTCAGCAGCTGCTGGATTCGACGACCGGCGGCGTCACAGTGACGGAACTGATTGAAGGGCAGCGCCGCTTTCCCGTCGCGATCCGATTGCCGGCGGCGTATCGGAATGACCTGACGAGTCTGGGCAATCTGATGATACAGGCTCCGGGCGGCGAGCAGGTGCGTTTGAATCAGGTTACGGACATTCATGTTGATCATGGGCCGGAGATCGTATCGCGAGAGAAGGGCCAGCGCCGGATTGTGGTGCAAGCCAATGTCCGTGGCACCGATCTGGGCAGTTTCGTAGCGGCCGCGCAGAGCGCCATTAACAGCCAGTTGAAGCTTCCCCCGGGATATTCGATCGAATGGGGCGGCCAGTTCGAGAATCAGGAGCGGGCCTCGCGGCGCCTGGTAATTGTGCTGCCGATCTCGATTGCGGTGATCTTCGGCCTGCTCTACGCTACGTTTGGGTCGGCCTCGCAAGGGGTGCTGATCCTGATGAACGTGCCGTTTGCATTGGTGGGCGGGATTGCGGCGCTATGGATCCGGGGTCTGAATTTGAATGTCTCGGCGTCGATTGGCTTCATTGCCCTTTTCGGGGTCGCGGTGCTGAACGGGATCGTGATGGTCAGCTACATCAATCGGCTGCGGGAGGGGGGAATGGAGCTGCAGAGTGCGGTGGCCATTGGGGCTTCGATGCGCCTGCGTCCGGTGCTGATGACGGCCTTTGTGGCGAGCCTTGGCTTTGTCCCGATGGCGTTTTCGACCGCGATTGGCGCCGAGGTGCAACGGCCACTGGCGACGGTGGTGATTGGCGGTCTGGTGACTTCGACGATTCTGACCCTTTACGTGCTGCCGCTGCTTTATCCTTGGTTCTGCGGCCGGGCGCGTACACTGAAAGCGGATGAGAATCCTACTAGTTGAGGATGAACCTGACGCCGCCGCGCTGCTCGCGCGGGGTCTGCGGGAGCGCGCCTTCGCGGTTGACGTGGCCGCGGACGGCAACGCCGCCGTGGAAAAGGCGTTCGTCAACTCCTACGACCTGGTCATTCTGGATCTACTGCTGCCTGGCAAGAACGGGGTGACGGTCTGCCAAGAGATCCGCGCGTCCGGGTCGGCCGTACCGATCCTGATGTTGACAGCCCGGGTCGATACGGCTTCCCGTGTCCAAGGCCTGGACTCGGGCGCCGATGACTACCTGGCCAAGCCGTTTGATCTCGATGAGCTTCTCGCCCGGATTCGCGCCCTGCTCCGCCGCGCCCCGTTGCTGCGCCAAACGGTGCTCCGCGTGGCGGATCTGGAGATAGACACCCATTCCCATACGGTCTCTCGCGGCGGCCGGCCCATTGCGCTGACCGGCAAGGAGTATTCGTTGCTCGAGTATCTGGCGCATCGCCAGGGTGCGGTGGTGGGGCGGGAGGAGATCTCCGAGCACGTTTGGGACGAAGCCTATGACGCGTTCTCGAACCTGATCGAGGTGTACATTCAACGTCTGCGCCGCAAGATCGACACGACCGGCGTGCCGCGACTGCTCCATACGCGTCGCGGGGAGGGCTACCGCCTGGCGCAGACTCAGGAGCCCGATGCTTAATTCGTTCCGTTTTCGCCTTACACTATGGTGGGCGGGGGCCTTGGCGGTACTGCTGATCGTGTTCAGCTTTGGCGTCTATTCGCTGCTGGCCCGCAGTGTCAGGGGGCGATTCGACGCGACTCTCCGCTCGATTGGCGAGGTGACGGCCGTTTCGGTGAACCACGAACTGGAAGAGCACAACGGCCGCGAGGCCGGCGAGCCATCGATCCGCCTTGTGCTCCAGACGATGCACCAGGTTTCCTTTCCGCGCCCTTCGATCATGGTTTATGAAGGTAACCGACCGGTCGCCTCCAAATCAGGCACCGAAGGACTCGGCGACCTCCCGGCGGAGCTTCCCGCCGGCCTGAGGAACGAAGGCGAATATCGCATTGCCGTATTCCGCACGCCGGTGCCTTCGCTGCAAGCGACGTACACGATTCTGGTGAGCCAATCGACCGCTCCGCTGGAGGAGGAGTTGGCCGGCTTTCGGCGGATTCTGTATCTTTGCGTCCCGTTGGGCGTGCTGTTTGCCTCGTTGGGAGGCTACTTTCTGGCGCGCAAGAACCTTGCCCCGATCGTCGCCCTGACGTACGAGGTGAACCGCATTACTTCGAGTAATCTTCACAAGCGGCTACCGGTTGTTAACCCACGCGACGAACTAGGCCAACTGGCCACCACGTGCAACGAACTGCTTGAGCGCATTAGCGCTTCGTTCGACGATCAGCGCCGCTTTATGGCCGACGCCTCCCACGAGATCCGCACACCGATTTCGGTGGCCTTAACGGCCGCGCAGGTAACCTACGACGGCGAAACGCGCTCCGCGGCGGAGTATCGGGACGCTCTGCGGATTGTGATCGAACAAATGCGCCGATTGAAACGGATTGTGCAGGACATGTTTTTGCTGGCACAGGTGGACGCCGGCGCGTTTGAGCCCACGATCACGAGCTTCTACCTGGAAGAGTTGATCGAGGAGGCAGTGCGGGCCGCGCGGATTATCAGCAACTCTCTCCACGTTCGCGTTCAGGTTGAATCGGGCGGGGAGGCGCCGATCGAGGGTGACGAGGGGCTGCTACGGCAGTTGCTGGTAGCGTTGCTTGATAATGCGATCCGCCATACGCCCGCCGAAGGAAGCGTGACGGTAAGCCTGACGGCAGAGCCCGGCAGTTGGTATGTTGCGGTCGCCGACACCGGATCGGGGATACCGATGGAAGACCAGCCGTACATTTTTGACCGGTTTTATCGTGCGGACAAGGCCCGGACTCGGGAGGCTGGGGGGTCGGGCCTTGGCCTGTCGATCGCCCGATGGATTGCGACGCTACATAACGGGGAGCTTACGTTGTCTGAGTCGAGTAATCGAGGGACACGGTTTACTCTGCGCCTGCCGCGATCGTCTGACTGAGGGACGTTTTCCCGCTTTCCTGGAATTTCGGGTTTTCGCGAATTGGTTTTTCGCGTCGTTGACGCCATCGATTTCATTCCAATCGACTTATTTCGTTTTTCGTTTTATTCTTTCTGGGTTCGTTTTTTCTATACAGACAGCGGAACCGGTGCGGCGGTCAGGCTTTCCAGGAGCTTTTTTGCATCGTAGCCCGGAGCGGTTTCGGCCATAAGCTGTTCATCGAGAGGCACTTCGGTGACCCAGCGGGGCGATTCGAAGCTGGGTTCTCTTTTTGCCCGATCGGCGTGCGCCAGGATTTCGGCCAATACTTCCGGAGGCGGCACGGGATCCTTGGCCGTATTGGCGTCAGCGTCGTTGCTCACGGGCTCTAGGGGCTCAACCGGGAAATCACCACGGGTCTATGCGTACAACTTTTGGTAGCTAGCATAGGCCGCCTGATGGGCCCTCCTGTTTCGCTGCAAACTACGCCAGAGCTTCTCTTTTTGGAGGCCTCGCTCGTAACTGAAGAGTTGCAACTCCCGGTCCGATGGGTCGGGATAGGCCAGCAACGTCTCATCGATACTGTGTTGCCGCGCATACGTTTCCAGGGAGATCGTTCGCTCCAATTAAAAGAGCTCGACGCACATGTGCCGGAGCAACGTCTACTCACATCCCGAGTTCGGCTGATATTGCCGTAGATGTTTTTGATAGAGCCACAAATAGGCGATTCGGCGATCTGTTGATAGTAAGGCACTGCATTCGAGCAAATCTTCCTTGCGCATCTCTAATTTATCCCCGGTGGTTATCCCGTTTAGGGAACTGATATACTTCCCGATATCTGTGATTGGGCCACGGCTTTTGGCTCCTATTTCCCGAGCGGCTTCCGTACGGCGGGCTTTCTGTTCTTCGGCCATCACAACTCCTTTAGGCGTAATTGATTAGCGGCAGGCCCTCAGTTTCGTTCCGAAAATGGGAGGGCTCAGCGCAGGCCCCCCACCGAGTCGGAGTCTCTGGCGGCGTCCGAATCGTTAGAGTGAAGGCATTCATCATTGTGATTAGCGGAACAGGTGGTAGCCGGTCGACTGGGACCTACTACGAATAGTGGTTTTGACTAGGCAACCGCACGCCAAGAGCGTGCTGTTCACAGAGGGGAAATTGGGGCGATATGGCTAGAAACCGCCAACTCGTTGAAATGATTGACGCTCGCGCCTCCGATCCGGGGATCTGGGTTCCGCTAATCAAATACACTTTAGGCTTAATTCCTCACTTAGAAACATTCGTGACGGAGCGGAGCATTCAGATGGACTAAGCTTAATCACATTCGATACCTTTTTTTCACTTCGTGAGCGCATAAGTTCAACGACTTTGCGGAAAGGATAACAAATAGAGTTTTTGTTCCTATTGCCCGAAGAAGTCGCCAATTGCGGCGGCCAGTGTCGTGGTTGAGTCCGTCGAGGGAGGATTCTACCGAGCGAGTTTCTGATGGTTTGGTGGACCGCTCCGGTCCCTGCCCGCTTTTGAACCGGCTTGTGATAGCATCCCCGCATGTTCCTCCCGCGCCTCTGCCTGCTCCTGGCCCTCGCCGCCCTGAATCTGCCGGCCCAATCCGTTACGGGCACCATCGTCGGCACCGTGACGGACCCTTCCGGCTTGGCCGTCGTGAAGGCGGACGTCACGCTGATCCAGCCCGCCACCGGACTCGAACGACGCACCACCACGGCGGATACCGGGTCGTTCGCCTTCCCCGCGCTGTCCCCGGGGCAGTACAACTTGACCGTCAAACGGGAGGGTTTCAAGCAATCCGAACGGCGCAATCTGAACCTGACGGCCTCGGAGACGCTGACCGTGGGCGATGTCCAACTGCAGGTGGGCTCCACCACCGAAAGCGTAACCATCTCGGCCGAAGGCGCTACCGTCCAAACCGCCAGCGCGGAGCGTTCCGGCGTGATCACGAGTTCCCAAGTGGAAAACATTCTCATCCGCGGCCGTAACGTCACCTCACTTCTCCAACTGCTTCCCGGCGTCGTCGATACCTCCGACCGGGATGCGATCGATCGAGGCTTCACCGTGAACGTCCAAGGCGGGCGCAACAACACGAATAACCTGACGGTCGACGGGATGTCCATGATCGACGTCGGCAACAACCAAGGCGGTACGGTGAGTGTCGGCATGGACGCGATTGCGGAAGTGAAGGTGCTCCTGACGAACTACCAGGCCGAATACGGCCGGATGTCCGGCGCGAATGTACAACTCATTACGAAGAGCGGCACCCGGAAACTGCATGGCATGTTCAGTTACTTTAAACGGCACGAACAGTTTAATGCCAATAACTTCTTCAATAACCTAACCGGCGTCGCCAAGCCTCGCACCCGGCTGAACACTTACAGCTATAACATCGGCGGGCCGATCATGATCCCCAAGCTGTTCAACACCGGTCGCGAAAAGCTGTTCTTTTTTTGGTCTCAAGAGTTTTGGCCCCGGTCTGCCAGCCTGCCGTTAGGGCAACTGACGACTCCGACCGAGCTTGAGCGAAACGGCGATTTTTCCCGTTCGGTGGAGCTGAACGGCGCGCTGATCCCCGTTTTGGATCCAACCAACGGCCAGGTGCTGCCCGGGAATCGCATGCCCGCCAGCCGCATCGACCCCAGCGGCCGCGCGTTGCTGAACTTCTTGCCCCTTCCCAATTTCTTCGATACCGGCATTTCCGCCCGCCGCTACAACTACGTTTTCCAGGAGCAGGTCGATACTCCGCAACGCCTCGAAACGGCGAAGATCGACTACCAGATCCACCCGAAAAGCCAACTCGCTTTCAGCCTCTCCCGGCATAAGGACGAACAGACCGGACCCTTTGGCATTCCCACCGGCGGCGCCAATTGGGGCCAGATGCGGAAGACGTTTTGGACGCAGGGCACGGTGCTTTCCGTGCGGAATCAATTGATTCTGTCGCCGACCCTGGTCAGCGAGTTCACGTTTGGCTATTCGCGGCGCCCCGAAGGCGAGCGAATTTCGGACGCCGAACTGAAGCGCAATCAACTCGCTACCATCGGCTACACGGCCCCCCAACTCTATCCCGCCGCCAACCCGCTGAACCTGATTCCGAATGTCAGCTTCGGCGGTGTGAGCCAGCCGATCAACCTGAACATGGACGGGCGCACGCCGCTCGACCAGACGCAATACGCGGTCAACCTGACCTACAACGTAACTAAGAATTTCGCTTCGCATCTGTTCAAAGCCGGGGTGTTCTACAGCCACAATCTGCGCCAGGCGCAGCTTCCGGCCGCCTTCAACGGCACGCTGAACTTCGGCCGTAATCCGAATAACCCGCTCGAAACCGGCTTTGCCTTCTCGAACGCGATGTTCGGCGTCTTTAATAGCTACCAACAGGCGACCAGCCGCCCGGACATCAGCATCTACATCAAGTCGTTTGAGTGGTTCCTGCAAGACAGCTGGAAGGTGAACCGCCGGTTGACGATCGAGCTCGGACTGCGGTTTGCCAATATCATTCCGCAGTACGAGGGCGAGGGCCGGATCTCGGGCTTCGTGCCGGGCCGGTTTGACCGATCGAAGATCGTGCAGTTGATCCGGCCGGCGCTGGTGGGCGGGCGCCGGGTGGGGGTCCATCCGATCACCGGCGAAGTGTATCCACAGGCGCTGGTCGGCGCGATTGCCCCCGGTTCCGGCAACATCGCCAATGGGCTCGTGCTGGGCACCGATTCTTCTTACCCGCGCGGCCTGACCGAGAACGCGGGCATCCAATACAATCCGCGCATAGGGTTTGCTTGGGACTTGTTCGGCAACGCGAAGACGGCCATCCGCGGCGGCTTCGGTATGTTCAGCAACATCGGCGACTTCCAGTTGCTGCGTCTGCTGGGCGGGCAGCCGCCGCTCGTGTCGACGCCGTTGATCAACTTCGGCAATCTGCGGGATGCGGCGGCGACCCCGGGGTTCGTTTTCCCCCAGGACATCATCGGGGTGGACGGTGCCTCCAAGATCCCCAACGTGATGAACGGGAGTCTTTCGATTCAGCAGAACCTGGGCTGGGGGACGGTGGTCGATGTAGGCTATGTGATGTCGCTCGGCCGCCATTTGTTGTGGCAGCGCAACCTAAGCCCGATTGCGCTGGGGGCCAACTTTCTGCCGCAAAATGCGGACCCGACCAATACGCGGGTCCCGCTGCCGTCGTCGTTTTTGCGGGGCATCGTGGGCTATAACGACGTTTTGCAGCGGGAGTGGGCGGCGTCTTCGAACTATCACTCGCTGCAAGTGAGCGCGAACCGCCGTTTTGCCCGGGGCCTGCAGTTTGGTGGGTCGTGGACGTGGTCGAAATCGATGGACTACAACAGCAGCGATCTGGTGACGGTGAGCGCCCTCGTGCCGGTGCGGGTTTGGAACTACGGTCTGTCGGACTTTGACCGGACCCATGTCGCCAAGATCAACTACAACTACGATATTCCGACGCCGCAGTGGGCCAAGGCCGGAATTGCGAAGCAGACGTTGGGCGGCTGGCAGGTTTCCGGGTTGACGAGTTTTGTGAGCGGGGCTCCGGCGACGGCCGGGCTGAATTTCGTGGCGGCCACTGACGTGACGGGCTCGGCTTCCCAGGGTGCCCGGGTAAATATTGTGGCCGATGCGGTGATTCCGAAAGGCGACCGAACTTTCAGCCGGAACTTTAATACGGACGCTTTCCGGCCGCCTCCCATCGGGACGATCGGCAACTCCGCGCGGTACACGATGCGAGGGCCGGGCATCAACAACTGGGACGTGGCGGTGTTTAAGAATTTCGTGATCCGCGAATCGCTGAAGCTGCAGATTCGTTGGGAAAACTACAATTTCTTTAACCATACCCAGTTCAGCGCGTTCGATACGGCCACCCGGTTTGACGCGCAGGGCCGGCAGGTGAACGCCCGGTTTGGCGAGTTCATTTCCGCGCGGCTGCCGCGCCAGATGCAGTTCTCGTTGCGGCTCTTTTTTTGAAGAACTCGGGCACAACGGCCAGGCTCCGGCAGGGCTGGATGGGCGAGTTCCTCGTCCGCTCGGCCCGTGCCCTCGCGGCCAGTGCGCTTTTGAGCCGCGACCGGGCCCGGTCGGGCAGGTCCATGGAACCAGAAACTCCGAGGGAGGGGAAGGAGTAGGAGACAGGAAGGGAGACCGGGCCCGACAAGCTACAGTCGATGTTCCTTCGCGCCGAGTGGCGGATTTTGAGCTGGGCTTCGGTTGCAGCGTTCCATTGTTTGGTGGCGAGTTGTTCTGTTTCACACGACGAGTCCGACCCCGTTGGAGAGTTTGTGAGTAGTTTGAGCAGAACCGTCGGGCGCGTGACCTGGCCGGACTTCAGGCCCAAGTTAACGCGCGCCGCTTTCGACTCGTCTCCGCCACGGAGGCTGTCGCCGGAGAATCACTGAAAACAACAGCCTGAGTCCGTAACTGCGAGAGGAGTTTCTGGAGAGAGGACCGCGCGTACTACGGCCACGCTCCGGCCTGACACGATGGGCGAGGTCCTCGTCCGTCGGTGCCGTGGCCGCGCGGCCTGTGCGCATCTAGCCCTCCAGGCCGGCCAACAGCTCCCGGCCATAGCGATCTTCGCGGTTGGTAATCTCTTCGCGAAGCCGCGCGCGGTGTTCGGCCACCACCGCGGCCATGCGGGGATCGCTCGCCAGATTCCGCATTTCGCCCGGGTCCTTCTCCATATCGATCAACATCTCCCGGGTCCCTGGCCCGGCCCAGATCGAGTACTTGTAGCGGGCACTGCGCAAGGTCCGCGAATCGCCGCATTCGACGACCAGGTCCGTCCGCCAACCCGGGGCGGATCCCTTCTCGGCTAAGGCGCG
>Ga0163144_10018692_pt1 | contig 13991 bp, 7 predicted proteins | sample OliLak19BULKMAT1_FD_123175 | JGI IMG/M metagenome (GOLD analysis project Ga0163144, IMG submission 123175) | Freshwater microbial mat bacterial communities from Lake Vanda, McMurdo Dry Valleys, Antarctica - Oligotrophic Lake LV.19.BULKMAT1 | ecosystem: Environmental > Aquatic > Freshwater > Lake... | reverse complement strand
TCCATTGCGACATGCGCTTCGGCGTGCCAAGCCGTCCCCAGGCAATTTCCTCGCTCACCCGCACGTTTGGCTCGGCAAGCCATTCCGCGGGATAATTGCCGAGATCTGCATATACTTTCTCCAATGAATCATACAGCTTCCGCATCGGCACGGCGGCCGCGCCGTAGTAAAGCGTGAAGAACTCATCCAGCATCTTCTCGCCGTCCAACTCCGGGTTTTCCGCGAGGCGAAACGCCAGGTAATGGTCCGGCATGTCGTAGTGATGGGTCCATCCCAGTTCGCTGGATTGCGCCATCCACATTGCAGAAATGCCGATCTCCTTGAAGAACTTCATCTGCTTGATCGCGCCGTGCCCAAAGTAATAAGGAAACGGCTGCCAGGTGTCCTGGCTCGCGGCCATCGGGTTCATGTAATATGCCCAGATGGACATCGGGCGTTTCTCGCGACGAGCCCAATCGTTCAAGACCTTCATCTCCGTGTCGCGCAGTTTCGGGATGTGCCATCCACGAATATTCCACAGGCAGAATTGCACGGCGACATTCGGCTCAAGTTTCACCTTCGTCGGATAGAACGCGAACTGCTGATACGAAATTCCCGCGATGTATTTGTCCGGGTGAGTCTTGTGAACTTCCTTCGCCACCTTATTGATGAAGCCCCAGATGTAGTTACTCGCCTCGCCGCTGGAGAACATGCTGGACGTTGAAACCGTTTTGGGATCAACATCAAACTCCGCCTGGCATCGCTTGCACTTGCACCACCGCATGTCATCCATCGGCACCAGAGGAAAGTAGTCACTGCCAGCTGGCAACTGTGACATCGGAAACTTCTCGAAAAGATATTTTCCGTCGAAATAATCTCTGGCATCCTGTGCCACCTGCTGGATCAATTCCGGATTGGTGTAACACAACTGCGGCGGATCTGTGGTGTCATATCCCTGGGAAAACCAATCTGGATGCTCCTTCAGAAACCTATCGTAATAGTCGTAAAAGGAATGATCGATCTGCAAAGGATGCCCGCCCATGCGCATCCGCAGCCGCCACAAAGTAACCTCATCACCTGGAAGCGATGCGTTACGTTCGGGCATAAAATAGGTGGCGTGGAAATATCCACGCATGCTGATCATTCCCTGCTTTCGGCGAATATCATTGCGGTGAACTTCAAGCGACTTTGTTACGGGAAGCACCGTGCCGACATCCGTCGGATGATACCAGCGCACGCCGCAATATTGTTCCAGTAGATCGTAAACGGCGTTCAGCGTGCCACGTTCATCGAACCAGCCAGGAAAGGGTACGTTGGCGAGATCGACTGGATATCCAACTGAATGCCGCACATCCTTGTCGTTGCCCATGAGGATCAACGCCTGATCCTTGAACTGAATCAGATGTTCCTGGAAATCGAGTTTCGTGTCGGGCAGGGCGAGCTTTCGCGTGGCTTCGCTTTCCCCAACCAGAATGACCGGGCCGGCAGGGATGGAATTATCCCTGGCGATGGGCAGCGATGCGCCAGTGATCTGCTTGATGTGATCGTGCAACTCCTTGGCCGCAAACGCCGCAGCCACGGTCGGATTCGCTGCAATGACGATGGTGGCGCATGGCTGGCTGTCCTTCGTCAGGGCAAATTGATCGCTTTTCACTGCGGACGACGGTTGCACCGCGATCGGTTTTGCGCTCCTTGGCGCGGCAGAGGCAGGCTTGGGAGTGACGACGATGTTGTCGAAATAGGCATGCCCTGCTTTCGAGGAAAGAAGCTGAACATGCAGATGCCGGCCGACAAGATTCTCGCGCACTACCTCACTGGTGAACTCGGTCGGTGTCAGTTCATATCCTGGCTTGCCGGCAAAGATGATGTGGACAAGCTCTTCAGAAGCGCCGGAGCCGTCCGCATTCTCAGTCGCAACCAGGCGGGCGAGCGCCCCGCCATCCTCACCGCAACCCAGGTCGGCTTTCACCGTGTAGCACTGGTTCGCTTGGACGACGATGCCGGTATCACTCGAGACGGTGACTTCCGCCGGTATCTGGATGAAACCGGTGGCGGTGGTGTAGGTTTTTGCGGAGTCGGTCGAGTCCCAACCCGCCGGCGCATCCACCAGTTCCCAGAACCCGGGAGCACCGCCTTCAAAAGTGCCGTTGAATTTCCCTTCGGCACTCGCGCTGCGCACAACTATCAACGCCAGCGCAAGCACCGCCATCCTGAAACAACTCAGCCAGAAATTTTTCTTCACCATTACCTCCATGTCATTTACCGACGACAAGCAACAACAGATTCAATTCGCCGGGCTCATTTGCGCTCTTGTAATCACGGACGGGAGACAGCGAGACAATGCCCTTATCTGCAGCCGGCACGGAGATGTTGACTCCCAACCTGCTGCCGGGTTTCACATCGAACGGTGCGAGCACCGCTCGTGGAAACGACAACATCACCGCTGCGCGATCGGCGGATTGATCAGTTTTCACCGTAATGAGTTTCTGCACCTGACCGGCGACCAGATGACTGCCCGACCCCGCCTGCGTGCCCTGCACAAAGTGGCACATGGCTTCAAGTTTGCCGGATGCGCTCTTCACCAGTTCAAACACGGCCAGGTCCTGCTTCACGGTTCGCGGGAGTGTCCATGCGTCGGTTTTGCCCATTGGATCGAAGTACAAGCCCGTGCCGGCAAACGCATCCGTCGGAGAGGTGACTGTTCCTGAGGTCTCAAGCAGGATCTCAACGGTGCCGCCTGATATCCGCGTCTTCATGGAGATGCCGCCGCCAAGATCGATCGATGGGGCGCCATTCCACGAATCAAGACCACCCTTCTGCGAACTTGCAGCCGCAGGCTTAAGCAGAACATAGGACGCCGAAGCCACCACCGGCTGACTGCCATTCACAGACCATGAAAACTCGAACGGCTGCCGCTTTCCGGGGTCGGCATTCGGTGGGGAGAGCAGGACTTCGCTCCTGCCGCGGGATGGCACTTTCAACGGCACGGTTTTCTCGACGCCGTTAATCGTCAGCTTTGCCTCGCCGGCAAATTCCTTTTCAATCGGGTTGCTGAACTGAACAGCGATCTGCCCATCCTCCTTTGGATATGCCGCAACATTCAACGCCGGTGTGTTCGCTCCATCAGCAGCGGCGGCACCTGCGATGGCGCTGCAAAGCGCCTCTTCCCCGCCAACGGTTCCCACGACGAAGAACGGAAACGATGAGATCGGAATCGCTGTCCTGCCCGACGAGTCGCTCGGATAAGAAACCGCGTTCTCCATCAGGTCGACGAACTTCAACTTCTGATCACCGAAGTTGAATGAATAAACCGGCGGACTTTCCTTCCAGCGGTCAACGCTTTCCTTATGCCCCCAGATTGCGGCAATCGGCACGCCCGTTTTGTCATCCTTGAAGACATAGCATCGCGTGAAAGGTGCAAACCGGATGTCCTTGTAAAAGGTGGCGTTTCCGAAAAGTCGCCCAAGCGTGTTGGGAATCTTCTCGTAAGGACGGGAGGTGAAATCGTAATCGACGTAGCGATTGGTCGTGTTAAAATCCTGCATGCAGGCAATGCGGTTCGCAAACTTCAAACCGATCAGCCAATTACGCGCCGAGAAAGCCGCGGAGATGCGCTCCGCCCGCCCGACGTCGTATGACAACGGGCCGATGTACCAGGCATTTGCCGAGTGCTGAATGTATGGCGACAACCCTTCTTGTGGAATGTTGAATGGGGCATAGTTTCCGCCTTCATTGACGTGGAACGGCCAGTCACCACAGCCGTTGCGGTCTAACATCCCCAGGAACGCAGCGATGTCAGAATCCAGATCCGGATTCTCCGGAAAATCGCGATAATGGTGGGCGGCCGCGCCGTCGAACTTCACGGAAGGATCAAGGCGTCGTGTGTCCTGGATATATCGTTCTGTCCACTTTCCGCCGTACTGCGGTTCCATGGTCCAAGGACCGCCTTCAACCAGCACCTGGGCGTTTGGATTCCCTTTTTTGATTCCACGACAGGTGGCAAGCAGGAACTTCGCAAACGCATCCGGATGGCTTTCAAGCGGCATGACACCCGGATTGCTTTCACCGGTGAACCACCAGATCTTGTTCCACGGGCGACTCTTCGCTTTCAATTCGCAGATTGCCTCGAACTCCTTTAACTCTGCGTCGGTCGGATTGATCTTTTCCTTGATGTTCTGCATGACAACAGCGCCCTGCTGTTCGGAAATTTCCCCGCCCACGCCGTCATGCAACTTCAGAACAGGACGCCCCATGAATTCAAAACCGTACTTCTCCGCGAGCTTTACACGCTCTTCGTCCATCGCGTAATCCATGTCGTTGGCGAACTTCATGAAGTCATAGCAGATGGAGCCAAAGCCAATTGCCCGCTCACGTTCAAGCGATCGTTCATAATGCGGACCGCCGGACTGGTGGCTGTAGACGTAAGTGATGTTGAAGAGGTTTTTGTTCCTCTGCGTGTTGTCGAGGAAGTCCATCACCGAGAAGCGGAAGTAGTCACGAAAGGGATGATCATTGCCGGCCAGCTTGAACACTGCCGATGCGACCCACACGCCGCGCGCCTGCGTCTTGAGAATTTGCGCCTCGAGATCGTCCAGCGCGACGACGCCTACGCCGGCTGCATCGGTCTTGAATGGATAGCTCTTCTCGAACACCTTCTTAAAGTAGAAATCCTCCACCGCAAGCGACACCGTGCCTGATGTGTTGGGTGTGGTGCGGATGTCCAGCTTGAAGTCCGGCTTGTCGCCGAATTTCAGGAAATTCCCCCGCGCACTGCTTAGCAGTTGTGCCGCAATCGGCGGCTGTTTGAAATCGGAAAGCTCGCCTGCTTCCAGTTGGACGTCATCGACCCACACAAACCCATCTTCCGAACCATCGGTTGCCTGAGCGTCAAAGAAGATCGAGCTGAACCGCTCCTTCGCAGTGAATGGAATGGAAAAGCGCTTCCATTCGCGGGTCACCTCAAACTTCAGCACGTTTTCCGGAAACATCTGCGACATCTGTCCGCGGCCCCACACGAAGAGGGAAAGCGACGTGTCCTTCGAGCCCTTCGCATAAAAACTGTAAGTGCATTTCTCGCCAGGAACGAACGGAATTGGGAAACAACCAAGCGAGGATGGCGCGCGGGCTGTGAAAGCCTTGATCTTAAGCGAATTTTTCCCGGAATGAGCAACCTCTTTGTCAATCGCATAAGGCTCGGAATACTTCAGCGGGATCATGCTGTGGACGTAATTGGGAAAGCCCCAATATCGAAAGCCAGCTTCGAACGAAGGATTCAAAATGAAGTTTTTGCTGGATGTGTAGTCGGGAAGATGCAGGCGATCGACGCCCCAATGATCGATTCCATTTCGCGATAGTTCCTGTGCCTCAGCGCCTGCGCCCTGGGATCGCAATTCCAGCAGGAAGCTCATGCGGCTGTCCTTGCCTGCGTGGAAGGTGAGGCGACTCCCATCCACTTTCATTTCAGAAAGTGAGACAGGCTGAATCACAAATGTCCTGTCCGGCAAGTCGGGGAAGAACGTGATCGTCGCGCCCTTCAACTCCTCTTCGCTGAAGGTCACCGATGCCTTCTCGTCGAACGTAGTAGTCTTGCCTCCCTTCACATAACGCCCTGACAGCTTGAGGTACGAGGGCAAGTCGAGCACCGTGTATCGGCTCTTCAACAGTTCCGGTTGATCGAGAGTGCAGACGCTTTCCACTTTGACGAGTCCGTCGTCCTGCAGCGCTAATTGAAGCTTGTAGCTGCCAAGCGGCACGTCGCTGGCGGTGGTATCTCTGGGTTTGGCAGTGTAAGTGACGCTCTCGCCCGATATGTCGGTTTTGATGTCCAGGAAAAACACCGGCGAGATGTCCATCTTTCCGAAGTTGAACATCTCGAACATCGACCCGATTGCGTCGTTGTCGATGCACAGCGTCAGCTGCCCATAGCCCTCCTTCTGCCAGATGGCTTTCGCCCCGCAGGCGATGCGGTTATTGGCGGTAAAGACCGGCGCCTGAGTGCTTGTGGCAGGATCGGCGTGAGCGCCAGTTACGAGGAACACCAAAACCATCACGAACTGAAGGACATATTTGCTCATATCATCTCCGCTTCCGCGCTTTGCGTTGAAATCATTTCATCGAGCGTCATCAGATGACCACGCTCGACCCTCGCCATTAGTTGAACCCCGGCAATCAGCATGACATTGGTGATGACGTTCGCCGCCCCGAAGACAACCGCACTGTTCTGATCACCTCTGTTAACGCTTACCAACACCTGAACCACCCACAACCCGATTGCCAGCACCGATTGGATCGAAATCACCAGCAGAACCCCGTGATGCGGAATACCATTCCGCAGCGGTTCATTGTTTCTCGCCCGCTGCATGTCCCTCTGGATCGAGCGCGAAACGCTCATCCACCAGAACCAGCTGAGCAGCGACAGCGGCAATAGCACGAAGCTGAACCAATTGAACGCCAGCATGTCATTTCGTCGATGCAGCCAGATGGCAAGGGCTCCCGCGCCAATGGCGGAAAGGATCATCGTCGCATGGAACAAAGTGAGTGTCAGATTCAGCCATGTTGATTGCGGGCCGACTGCGGGCACGCTGGGCATCGGTTCGGAAAGATCCGGTGACCACGGCGCGGGTGACCGGTAATGGGTATCGCCGCCCAGCTGATACCACTTCTGATAGGCCTTCACGCTTACAATCGCGATTACCATCGTAAAGAGCGCCTGCCAGATGAAGATGAATCGATAAGCGTAATCTGAACCATCCGACGCCCATTTGACCGCATCAATGAACAGCCCCGCGACAACTCCGGCAAACAGCACGCCAAACGAACGCAACAGTGACTGCGCCGAGGAGAACTGCCCGTATCTGGACCGCGGAAACACCCGCATGTCGCGAGGCTGACCGGCAGCGCCAGCCAGTGCCACCTGAAAAGTCGCGAGCAGACCGGTTCCCAGAAAGAGCCAGAAGAACAGATCAGGAGGGAAGTCAACAAACGCCCACACCCAGTTCATCAGAACCGTCACCACAGAGAACACTGACAGGTACGCCGTCACCCGGAGCGGATGCCAGCGATCAATGTAGATCGCGCTGAAATACATCGCCGAAAAAGCGGCAATACCCGTGTAAGCATTGTATTTGCCAATCTGATCAAGCGACAGTCCCATGTTCTTAAAGAAGAAGACCTGAAACGCGCTGATTGCGGCGACAATCCCCCCGAACGCGGTTGCCAGGAAAAGCATCCAGTAAAACGGGTGGGTGAAACTCTCCTTCAGGAATGTCCTGATCCCGCGCAGGCCTCGCGATTCACGATCGGTTTCGCCGTCGATCGGCGGATACTTGCCTTCCTTCACCTTGAGACACATCAATCCGAAGCCAACCAGATACAGCACGGCAACACTCAGGAAAATCTGCTTGGCGTGCGACTCTGCGTACCTAAAGATGAAAAAGTTGTACACCGTCACCGCAGCCATGCCGACGACGCGCAAGGCACCGATCAGCCGTCCCAGATACTGCGCGGGGAAAACATCATTGAAGATGTACCAGAACACCGAACCGACAAACATGTTGAAGAACTGGAACCCAGCGAAGAAGATCGTAATCAGGCCGATCGTGATTGTCGTCGGCGCATAGCTGTGAACTGCGGACACGTGCGTTTGAACCCACGCACTGATGTCTTCACTCAAACCCAGCAGGACGATGCTGGCGCAAAGAAACGGCATTGTCCACACGATAAACGGAATCCGCCTGCCCCATGGCCCGCGATGACGATCGCTCTTGAAACTGATATAGGGGCAAATGGTCATCCCCATTATGCCGGGAATGGTCGAGACCACGAATCCGATCATGGCATCAGAAGCCCCAAGTGACTTGAGTTTTAAAGGGATTATGCTGGGAACCACGGTCTCCATCAGCATCAGACAGAAGTCGCCCCACAACAGCCACGCACCCACCACCAGAAGGCCGGCCTTGGTGTAGCTCAACGTGCCGACGCGGTACACCTTTCTCGCTGAACGAGCGTCAGGGCCTTGCGAGGGAATGGGAGGCGATTGCAACATCAGTGAATCAGCAGAGCGGTCAGTTCGCGTTCTGTGGCGTCTTGTGATCAGTCCGGAACGGGCCAGCGGGCAAGCCGGCATGGTTGAACAGGCTGGCAACTGGATTATCCAGCCACGCATAACGAACGGACACAGGATGCTCTATCGCATCGCTTTGGACGATCACGCTGTCGCCTTCGATTCTCGCCTTCGCAGGGACGTACTTTCCATCTTCGGCAGCCACTTCAAAGCCGGTCAGTTCATTGCTGGTGGATTTCAGGCCGCCTTCGCAATTCTTGAACTTCAATTTCACGATTCGGCCATGGATCGACTTCGATTGGAGCACCGGGCCGGCGAAGACGGTCGCCTTCCCGTACGCCATTCCCTCCGCCATCAGCGCAAGGCGACGGCTGACGTCTTGTTTGTTCCTCGGATGAAGATCATCCGACTTGCCGATATCGATGGTCACCACCACGCCCGTATTGGGAAGCGACGTTGCATCGGTCTGGGCTTCGCGCATTCCCGCCCACTCTTTTCCGATCGATGCATACTTCGACGTATCGACGTTGGGCAGTTGGACAATCAGGAACGGAAATTCACCAACCTTCCATTCCTTTCGCCAGTCCTGGATCATGGTCTTCAGACTCAAGGCGTAGGTCTCCGGCTTGCCGGCGTTGGATTCACCCTGGTACCAGGCGGCCCCTTTAATGGTAAACGGTGTCAGCGGCGCGACCATGCCGTTGTAAAGCGCGGCGTGGCGATTGACATAATGATCGGCATCAATTGGTGCTTCTGGCTCCGCCACTTTCGCTTCAGCGGAATTCGGGTCTTTCGCTTTGGCTGCTTCGACGGATGCCTTCCATTTCGCCAGTTCAACCTGGTAGTCAGCGAGTTTCTTCGGATAAACATTCGCCTTGTAGTTCTTCCAGTGATCAACAATCCACTTGCATTCTGGCGATGCTTTCAGCGCCCGTTCGCTGGTCCACGCTTCAATGATCGTGCCGCCAGCGCCTGCTGAGATGATGCCAACCGGCACATTCAGATCCTTGTGCAGATCGCGACCAAAGTAGTACGCCAGCGCGGAGAAATCGCCGATGATTTCGGGGCTGCATTCCACCCACTTCCCTGACACTGCGGGCTGGGGCATTTCGGGCACTGTTGGCGCGAATTTCAGCGTGACATCGTCGGCGGGTTGGGTCTCCACGCGCACGGGAACCGCAAAGAGTCTTAGTTTTGGATGTTTCGCCGCCGCGATTTCCTGATCGGCGTTGTCGGTTCGCGACACCGGCCACCACACGTTGGACTGCCCGGCGACAAACCACGCCTCACCTACCACGACATTCTTGACGACGATCGTATTCTTTCCGGCGACAGTCAGCTCTACCGTTTCACTGGTGGGCTTCGCATTGACCTTCACCTGCCAATGACCCTTCTGATCAGCGGTCGCAGAGACGGTTGTGCCCTGGAGGGTGACACTGACTTTCTCACCGGCGTCCGCCCATCCCCAGATTCGGGTGGCGGGACCGGTCTGCAAAAGCATGTTGTCGCTGATCAAACCGGGCAGGCGAACATCACCCGCAAGCGGAAAGATGCAGAACATCGTGACGATCACGGCAAGAACTGATGATCCACACCTGTTCATAGCTGTCATTCGCATCCTGCAGGTTCCACCCGCTCGGGGAAACGGGAACGGGAGAATCGCGGTGTCAACAAGCGACCGCAAATTCTCCCGTTTCCAAGATCACATGACAAAAAATCAGACTCGGCGACGGCGAGCCAGTGCCATTACGCCACCGACCGACAATGCACCCAAGGTCGCAGGTTCGGGTACTTCTGCGGAAGTCACGCCGATGTTATCAAAGTTGTAGTTTTGGCCGGTCGGGTCAGAACCGGTAATCACCTCAACGCGCACATAGTATCCCGCAAGCGAGGGGTCTGCCGGCAAGCCGGTCCCGGAAACGTTAAAAAGGCCGAACCCACCAAGCTGTGTCCCCGTTCTGGATATGTGAGTCAGATCAACTGAAGCACCTGTTCCATCTGCATTCTCAGTCGCGCGGACAAACACATCGATCGTGCCAAAACGATCCCCCAGGCCAGCCGACAAAGTGTAAGCGTGGTTCGCCTGAACAAGCTCGCCGGTGTTGTTAAACACTTGAGCATTGTGATACGCTTGGATGAGAGAAGCAGCGGTATACACATACTGCCCAGACTTATTCCATCCCGGCGGAGGAGCTACTGGCGATCCGGTAACGCTTCCGGCCCCACTCCAATACCCAACTGTGCCGTCCGAAAAGCTGCCATTGTGAAGGGTGGCATCCATGATGACCGCCGCATTCGCAACACCCGCTATTCCCATCAAACCGCAAACAGCACTCGCAAGCACAAGTTTTCTCGACATGACATTTCTCCCAAAAAAAGAAGTGAAAAGGTTGTCCGGTTTGCAACACTGCTCCCCGGACTAATTTGTATCCTTCAACGAGCACAAAGTTGTCGCCGTATAACGGGCAGGCGCCGAGAGATTGATTCAGCGGCGCGAACTGCCCATGCCAACCGTGACACATTTTTCAAATGCCCGCATTCCATCACATTGCACGCCGCCGACGCAGGCAGGCGAGTGTTCCAAGCACGATTCCCGCGATCGATGCGGGTTCGGGAACCACGGAGCCCAACGCCGCCGCCGGCGCAGACTGACCGAAGTTGCCGGCGAGCATGTTGAAGTCCAGGGTGGTTACCTTGCCGTCGTAGTTAAAATCGCCAGTCGCCCAGACGCCGGTTGTGGTGTTGCCGTAACCTGCGACCAAGGCGTTGAAATCCGTTGAAGTAACGGTTCCATCAAGGTCCGCATCTCCGTAGCGTGTGAACTTCACACGAACCGTCTGGCTCGCGGAGTCATCCACCCAGCCAATCCCCAGTTGACCTGCGACTGCGGACGAGGTGTTGATTCCTGTGCCATTCCATGCGCCATCGGCGTAGCCCGTGGTCAACTGACCCTTGATTGCCGATGCCACCGAAGCCATGCCGTGATAATCGATATTCAAGCCCGAGTTGGTCACATCAATTTCACCGCCCGCCGCGATGGATGGAGCGGCGAACAGTCCCATGGCAGGACCTGCCACGACCAATGAACCGCCTGCTTCGATGAGCAGAGGGGCAGTCAAGTTCACCGTGCCGGTCTTGGTGACGGTCTTGTTGGCTTTAATCACGGTTGGGTCGGCAATGGTTAGTGTCGCGCCCGGGGCAGCCGTTACCGTAGTGTCACTCTGGAATACCAGTGGCAGGTTGATTTTGTGATTGCCCTGCAGGACGGAAATGGTGCCCTGACCCGAACCCACTTCCATAGTCAGTGTGCCAAGACCGGAGACGTTGTAACTGTTCGCGTTATCGAAGGTCAGGCTGCCAAGAGTGATGGAAGCGTCAGCATAAACTGTGCGACCCGAGGTGATCGCCCCACCCAGCAACGCAACGGAACCAATGCCATTCGGAACGGTCGCATTTCCCCAGTTGCCCGCGTTGTTCCAATCACCGCCGCTATCCAGAGCCCACTGCGGGCCAGTGAACACGGGGGTGTCGGCGGTAACGTTAAGCCACTGAAAGAAATGGTAGAAGCCTCCAACGTAGTTCGGCCCGGTGGCGACTCGCACCTGGATGTAGTATCCAGCGAGCGACATGGGCGTTACCGGTCCCGAATTGGTGACGGTAATTAAGTTGGCGAACTGAGCGTTGGTTGCCCCCGTTTCGGGGTTGATCGGATCATCGCCGATATGATTCGCATGTGCGAGGTCGAACGATGCGCCCGTGCCGTCCGCATTCTGCGTCGCCCGGACATAGATATTCGTGTCTGTGCCCAGGATGTCTCCGAAATCCGCTTTCAATTTGTACTGCTGCCCAGGCTGCACCAGTTCGCCGGTGTTATTGAAGATGGTCGTATTTTCGTAAGCGTATTGCCCGTAGGCTCCGCTATAAAGTGTGCCTGAAGCTTTGGCCCATCCGTCCGGATTAAAAATGTTGGTATCCCAGAAATGACCGTAAGAATCATTCCCGCCAAGAGCCCCGTTGTTCTTGTTCACGTCAGCGGGCGCCAGAGGCGGGATCTTGGCTCGACTGTCATCCATGATGACAGTCAAAGCGTTCACTCCGGATACAGCAAAGACACAACCAGCAAAACTCACTGCAGCGATACGTTTCAACATTTCAGTTCTCCCGTAAATAAGAAAATGGAACCACTTGTCTACACACTGATCAGCAACGGAGTTATTGGCGATCCCAGAGGTTTGGAATCATCCCGTAATCGGTCAGTGCCTTTCGATCATAGATAGTATGCGGCGCAAGGCGTCTGGCGGGTCCGACACTCGTCACATGTCCGTCGGCCCATAGCACATTTACAGTTGCGTTCGAATGCCGCATCGCAGGTCCGCCGTAGTCGATGTTTGCATTAGCCGGAATATAATATGGATGCACATAAAACAAGCCGTACTTGTTGACCGGGTGCTCGGCGTCCATCAGCAAAATCGTTTCGCTCGCCTTATTCAACTGCGTAAATTTCGCTGGTGATATCGGGGTGCCGGGCTTGCTGTAATCAATTGAGAGCGACATATTGATGCCATAGGAAATAAGCCCATGGGAGACGGCATATGCTTTATCCGTTTCGCCCGGAAGAGGAGCCCATCTACTAGGTGCCTTGATGACTTCATGGGAAGGGCAGAAGAACACGTCATACCCGGGCAGATAGCCCCTGGCATTATTCGGCCAAACGTTTGGATCCGAAACCAGCCAGCGATACCACGCACCTCTTTCAGTCGTGTAAGCCGCCATGTATTGCCCCTTGCCATCGTGCAGATATTGCTGAATTGACAAGCCAATTTGCCTCTGGTTGCTCATACAGGCAACTCCCTGAGCAGATTGCCGGGCACGGCGGAGACTGGGAAGGAGAATTGCAACCAGTAGGGCAATGATGCCAATGACGACTAGTGCATGGTCACGTCTTCAAATTAGGATAACGTCCTTGAGCAATCAATGCCGATAATTGATGCAACCAAGGAAGGTTATGCCATGCAGAAGAAGTACATCGTTCGTCTCACGGATGCAGAAAAGGAATTGCTCAATCAGGTTGTCGGAAAGCTCAAGGGCTCGTCACAGCGAGTTCTTCGGGCGCGCGTGCTTTTGAAAGCGGATGCCGAGGGTCCGGCTTGGACCGATGCGAAGATCGCCGATGCCTTTGGCTGCCGTACCAAGACGGTGGAGAACATCCGCGAGCGATTGGTGACCCAGGGGTTTGAAGTGACCCTTAATGGTCAGCCCCGGGCAAACCCGCCGACTCCGAAGCTGCTTGATGGGGAGCAGGAAGCGAAAGTGATCGCGTTGCGTCTGGGTTCACCGCCGCCGGGTTTTTCGAATTGGTCGCTGCGGTTGCTGACCGAGCAGGTGGTGGCGTTGGAGATTGTCGAATCGATCAGCTACGAGACGGTGCGCCGGACGCTAAAAAAACGGCATGACCAGGCGCAAGATCGAGTACTGGGTGATCCCGCCCAAGGCCGACGGCGAATTCGTGGCCAACATGGAAGAGGTGCTTGAAACCTACGCCCAGCCGTACGATTGTCGATATCCGGTGTTGTGCATGGACGAGCAGCCGATCCAGTTGCTGAACGAAACCCGAGTGCCGATCCCCGCCAGCAAAACTCATCCCCGTCGGGTCGATTATGAATACGAGCGGGCCGGCACCGCAAGCATCTTCATGTTCTGTGAAGCGCTGTCGGGCTGGCGTCAGGTAACCGTGCGTGAGCGGCGAACCAAGATCGACTGGGCAATCGAGGTGGAGCAATTGCTGCGAACTCGATATGCGTCGGCTGAAAAGGTCATCCTGGTCTGCGACAACCTGAATACACACACCAAAGGCGCTTTCTATGAAGCGTTTGAACCGGAGATCGCCAGAGAGATCGTGCGACGGTTGGAATTTCGCCACACGCCCAAGCACGGGAGCTGGCTGAACATC
>Ga0163144_10018691_pt1 | contig 13992 bp, 11 predicted proteins | sample OliLak19BULKMAT1_FD_123175 | JGI IMG/M metagenome (GOLD analysis project Ga0163144, IMG submission 123175) | Freshwater microbial mat bacterial communities from Lake Vanda, McMurdo Dry Valleys, Antarctica - Oligotrophic Lake LV.19.BULKMAT1 | ecosystem: Environmental > Aquatic > Freshwater >... | reverse complement strand
TTACAAATCGTCAACCTTTTTAATATCTCTACCTTCAAATATAAGCAAACTCAAAATCACCACAACATAAAACCCGATCACTACTCCGCTCGAAAAACCACTAAACGGGATCTCGGCAAAAGACATTTGGGCGAAGATGTTAACGACTGTAAGCTCATATGAAAGCACGGTTTGAGAAACAAATGCAAAAGGCAAAGCAAGAAAATAAAAAATAGGCAGAGGAACAAGACCGAGCATGCCGGTCAAGAAATTCATGAGCATTGTAAATGGAATTAGCGGCAAAACGAGCAAATTTACTGGCAAAGATACGGCTGAAAAAAATCCTGTCATCCAAGACAGAATCGGAAAAAGAAATATCTGAACGACGATGTTTGAAACGACGAGGTCACGTAGACCAAAACGTTCCGAAATAAGACTTCCCCATTTTCTAAACAACGGCACAACCTTGATGACCGAGAATGTCGCCAAAAAAGAAAGTTGAAACGATGGACTATGTATAAGAATTGCTGGATTGTGCACGAGCATGAGAAACGAAGCGATGAAAAGCCCACGAGCTGGATCGTAGTTACGAAGCGACATTCGCGAAAGAATCACAATGATCGCCATGATCGACGCACGAATGACCGTGGACGAAGCGCCAGTGATCATCGCAAAAGCAACAATGCCAATGATTGCTGAAAACATGCCGGCGAGACGAGGCAAAAACATAAAGGCTTTTGTAATTGCTTCAGCAACAATCGATACGTTGTAACCCGAAAGGACCACAATATGCACGAGGCCAGTTTTCCGAAATTTTTCTTGTAGCTCACCGTTAATGGATTGCTTTCCATCAATAAGAATCCCGGCCGCAAGAGAACTCTGTGGTTCCGGTAACATTCGAGCAAGTGCGGACACAAATGCTCTTTTTGTCGCATACAAACCTGATAAAACTTTGCTCGGAGGATCTCGACCAACAATCTGCACAGAGGCATTTTTAACCAAAAATTTTATTTTATTCGCCTGCAGGTAGCCAACATAATCAAACTCTCGCCCCGTCTCTGTATAGAAATTTTCCGGCAAGACCAGGCTTCCTTTTACACTGACCACATCCCCATAACGAAAATCTTTCGGGCTCGTTGTGGTCACAAGAACTTTCAAATTTTTATTAATTTTTTCGAGAATTTCGCCCGCACTTTCTGCCCGTTCTGTTGCACTCTCCATTATCAGTTCGATTTCATCCACACGTACTTGTAGACGAGTATTGAATTCCCGCCGCTCTTGCTCTTCTGTTACAGTTCCAACAAAAGAAATCTTTTCATTCACCAAACCATCAAGCTGGGTTGGTTTATTTGTTTGAGTGATACTCCATTCGCTTCGAGCAAAACCGAGGGTAAACACCACAAAGACTAAAATAATTCCAACTGAAACAGATTTTTTATTAAAAACTGCAAAGAACCCCGACAATACAAATGCCGTAGTGAGAAAAATTATAATCGTAGAAAGTGAGACGGTTAACTCTCCGACGACAACCCCCGCCGCAAAACCAAGCACGAGCCAATAGAGTAATTTTTTGCGAACGAACATCTATAAGAGTCTCCACGATTACGATAAAATAAAATTCAATTTTTGATAAATTAAAGGTGAACAACTGGCAACCTTTAATTTTACTTTTTAAATTTTTAAAATGAAAACAACTCCTATCTCCCCTTAAAATCTGTAACGATTTCTTTTTCTTCTGCAGGACTTAGGGATTTTTTGTAGAGTGCACCTTTTGTGCCCTTAACTCGTTTTTCGCATTCAACCCAGGTTTTGTGAATCATTACTTCCCCACCAACTTTACTGATGTATGAGTATGCGGTTGCACGCGAACGAGATTTTGAAGTCGAACGTTTTTCCTTGTCCTCTGCGTTCGCAGTAATTTCTAAAATATTTATTTTGTAGACTTTAAGTGGACCAAGAAATAGTGCCGGACTTTCGCCGTCTGCGAAGGCCGTTGCGATTTCATCACAACGTTCATTGCCAGGCACACCGACGTGACCTGACACCAAATGCCATTCTATTTTTTTGCCGGCCATGACGCGCAAAAGTTCCACCCAGAGATCTTTATTTAAAACATCTTGCTTCGTGGCAGTCTTCCAGCCCTTTTTCTCCCAACCAGAAACCCAAAGTGTTGCCCCTTTCAAAACGTAACTTGAGTCGGTGTAGATTTTTATGTTCGCATAATTTTCTATGTTCGCAGGCGCGAGAATCTCATTTTTCGAGACTCCATTTTTGTCTGAATCTGAAGAGTCCAAAGAACCAAGTGCCCCAATAACACCACGAAGTTCCATGCGATTGTTCGTAGTTGGATTTTCTGCTCCACCATGCTCCGCGACTCGTGCCACAGCATCAGACGCATTACCAAGCACAACAACCGCACCCCAGCCTCCTCGGCCAGGATTCCCGCGCGAAGCACCGTCTGTAAAAATCGTAATGTTGTTCATTGAAATATTTAATGGTTCACAAACCGGGATGGCGAAAAATCTCTACAACGGCACAGTCGCCTGCTTAATCTACACTGAAACGATGTCCGGCGAAAGATAAACAATCCTCAAGCGAAGTTCTGGATAGCGTTTGAAGAATGATTTTTCAAGACAAGCCTTGAGCGTCACAATGTCGCCCACTTTCACACGTTTGAGGGGATCGTTCGACTTTGTAAAAAAAGAAATTGCATTAAAAACATCGCCAGCAGAATTTTCGAAACTAATTTCGGTGTGATTTTTGGTCTGTCCAAAAAGTTTTGCAGATTTGACCTGAACATTCTTAAAAAGAAACACGGGCTTAGGATTACCCACGCCATATGGCGCGAGTTTTTCTACAACCGAATATGTGCCCCAATTTACGTCGTCGACACCGAATTCTGCGTCAAAGTCATCAGCCTCCTCGCCTTCAACATGAGCTAATCGAAGTTTTCGGTATGAGGCCACAAGTGCATCTTCGAGTGTATGGATTTTGTCCTGCTCAACAGCAAAACCGCCAGACATTTTGTGCCCGCCGAAATGCAGGAGATGCTCTCGACTTTCTTCCATGAGATCCACGACGCTCACTCGCCCGTCCGAGCGACACGAGCCTTTTATGATTGGCCCGTCTTCTTTGCCCCAGAGAAACACCGGCCGGTCGTGGTCGTCCTTAAGACTGTTTGCCACTAAGCCGAGCACCGTCGGCTTCCAGTGCAAATGTCCCATAACGATAACCTCGCGAAGCAAACCCTCGCTCTCTCTCTCGCGAATAGTGTGTTTAATTTCTTTAATAATAGCGGCAACAAGTCCCTTTCGCTCGTCATTTATTTTATTTAAATGAGTAAGAAGTATGCCGGCACGAAGATCGTCTTTGGTGGCGAGGAGTTCGAAAGCATCTTTTGGCACACCCATGCGTGACGCGGCGTTTATTCGTGGCGTGACAGTGAAGCCAACGTCATCTTCGGTCATGTTTTGCTGATTTGTTTTGGCAAAACGCAGAAGCTTCATGAGTCCAATGCGCGGCGATTTTCGGAGCACGGCGAGACCATAGTAGGCAAAAGCGCGGTTCTCACCGACGAGTGGCACCATGTCCGACATCGTCGCAAGACCCACCATGTCGAGCAACCATTTCTCCCAGCCAACAGCGACGACGGGCGAAGTTTTTTCGCCAACTACACCACTCGCATCAGCTTTCGGAGTAATTTTTATTTCTTCTTTCTTTTTAATAACTGCTTGAATGAGTTTGAAAATCACGCCAGCGCCGCACAAAAATTTGAATGGGTACTCGCAGTCTTTTTGTTTTGGATTCAAAATCGCAAATGCTGGCGGTACTTCTGGGCCTAGCTCGTGATGGTCTGTGATTATCGTTTCTATGCCGAGCTCGCGCGCCCGAGTGATCGGCATAACATCAGTGATACCGCAATCAATCGTAATCATGAGCGTCGCGCCACGAGTAGCGATGTTTTCAACCGCGGCAGTATTCACCCCAAAACCTTCGTAGTTTCGATCTGGAATATAATTTTCAAAATTTTCGTAGCCTATTTTCTTGAAAAAATCATGCAGAACAACGGCACCAGGAATACCATCAGCGTCGTAGTCGCTATAAATAACAATACGCTCGTCCGCATTTATGGCAGTAATGACCCGTTCAACAGCCTTATCCATATCTTTCATAAGAAATGGATCGTGAATGTCGCGAAAATAGTCTGGTTTTAAAAAACTATTGGCAATTTCCGGATCCGAAAGACCACGACGGTCTAGTAGCCGCTTCAAAAGAGGCGGGAAATGCAGGGTGGGTTCAACTGACATCGTACAATTATACTAAGAAATGCTAGAATCGACCCATGGAAACTCACCCAGAACATTGTGTATTTTGCAAAATCATCACAGATGTTATTCCTGCGCACAAAGTCTTCGAAAATGAGAACTTTTTAGCTTTTCTAGACATAAATCCCCGCTCACCCGGCCATGTACAGGTAATTCCCAAAAAACACTATCGCTTCGTATGGGACGTGCCAAACGTTGGCGAATACTTCGAAATCGTTCGGAAAATTGCTCTTGCTCAACAAAAAGCTTTTGAAAATGAAATGATTCTTAGTCGCATCAACGGCGAAGAAGTTCTCCACGCGCATATTTGGATTTTCCCCGACCCAACGAGTACGGCCGGCGACAAAAAAGATTTTGCTGGCAACGCAGAAAAAATAAAAAACTTTACATAAAATTCACGGTTATTTGTAAAGCTTGTTGATGCGTGAATAAATCCTTTGTATTTTTGAAAGGTCCACTAGTCTATCGTCTTCCTCCCCTTCAGAGCCTCAATCCCAGGCAATGTTTCGTTTATGAGAAAATCAAGCATGGCACCACCACCAGTTGAAACAAAAGTGAATTTATTCATAAGTCCGAGCGAACGAATAGCCGCAACAGTGTCAGCTCCACCAACGATAGACTTGGCATTTGAATTGGAAATGATTTCGGCGATTTTTTTGGTTCCTTCGTCAAAACCTTCTTCGTAGTTTCCTACTGGACCGTTCCAGATAATAAATTTTGATTGTTTTATGAATGCCTCCATTTGAACGAGTGACTCCGGGCCAATGTCCCAGATTTTTTCATTTGGAGAAACTTCGTGCGCATGGCGAACAATTTTAACCAGCTGACCAGTTTTTGGATTTTTCTTGCCGTCGGTAGTTACAACGTCTGTTGGAATAAAAACTTTTTGGGTTTTGAGAAGCTCTGAAATTTTAAAGTCGCCCTTTGAAAAAACCGACTTACCGATTTCAAAACCGAGATTTTTGAAAAAATTGTTCGCGAGGGCACCACCAACATATATAAAATCCGCCAGCTGCAAAAATTTATCAATAAGAGGAGTTTTAGTTTCAAACTTTGCGCCGCCCAAAATAAACAAAAAGGCTCGCTCGGGCTTGAAAGCCAGACTCAGGTTTTTTACTTCGCGTAAAAACGCTGGGCCTGCATAACAAGGTATAAGCTCTGGAAGTCCAACAACCGACGCATGCTTGCGATGTGACACAGGGAAAGCCTCGTTTACATATATATCCCCCATTTCGGCAAGCTTCCTCGCGAAATTAGGATCATTTGTCTTTTCGCCTTTGTTCACGCGAAGATTTTCAAACATCACGATGTCGCCATCTTTCATAGCACCGAGAACCTTGTTGCCAGCAGCAGAAAAATACTTGGGAATAAATGTAACTGGAATTTTCTTATCGGCAAAATAAGCCGCAACGGGTTTGAGTGAGCTTTCGGTTTTAGATTTTACTGCTGCCTTACCCTCGATATGACTCAAAATGACAGTTTTGGCCCCCGCATCACGAAGAAGTTTGATGGTCGGGATTGCAGACTGAATACGAAAATCATCGGCAACTTTTCCTTTTGCAACCGGCACGTTGAGGTCGAGTCGCAAAAGCACACGTTTTCCACGAAGGCCCTTTACCTGATCAATACTTTTTATTTGCATAGTGTTCTGAACTGCGGTTATTCCCCACGCGGGGTTACTGTGTGTCTATTAATTTTGAAAAGCGTCTAATTTACGGAATCAACAATTGAAAGAATACTTTTGAACTGCACAGGGTCCAAACTCTGACGGCCGACGAGCAAACCATCGACATGACCATTCGCAATTAAATCCTCGGTGTTAATAGAACTAACTGAGCCACCGTAAAGGACTGGGATTGTATCGGCATATTCACGCCCAAGCATTTCGGTAAGGATTTTCTTTATATATAGAAGCATTTCGTACATGTCTGCGCCCCGCATGGCTTCTGTGTCTTTCTTGCCGATAGCCCAGACCGGTTCGTATGCAATAAACAAATTATCGATATATTTTTTCTGCACACCGCCAAGTGCAGTACCGAGCTGTTGTTTTACAAAAGCCAGATAATTTCCCTGACTGTCGCGCTCCTTTTCGCCAATACACAAAACAACTGTAAGCTCCTGCTCAAGGGCGGCTAAAACTTTTTTGTTTACGGCTTCCAAAGACTCGCCGAGCTCACGTCGTTCCGAGTGTCCAATGATGGTATGCGTTCCCCCTGCTGACACAACCATCGATGCATTAAATTCGCCTGTGAACGGGCCGTTTGGTTCGTAAAAAACATTTTGTACACCAACCGCTGTTTTAGCATCAGCTAACTTAGAAAGAATACCGAAATAAAGAGCGGGTGGGCACACAATAGTTTGTGTTCTTTTGAGTTTAAGAGTTGAGCGTCTTGTCGCAAGAAAAATCGCCCGTGCTGACTCGGGAGATTCGGGATTCATTTTCCAGTTGGCGACCACATAGCGCTTCGTTTTCACGAGAATAATTGTATCACATTGATTAAAGAGAAACGCCTTGCGATATAGATCAAAATAAAAGTCGAGTCATTAGTTAACCTCTTCCCAAGTGATGGTCTGATACTGATCTGAGGTTAGTGGAAAACTTGGTGGTGGACCATATAGCAGGTTTGCATCGTACGTCACGTTTCTACCACAATATCCGCTTCCAATGTTACCTATAGCGCCACCGCAATCCCAGTTTGAACCGGTGTAAGAAAAGCCATATCGCTGAGCGGTGCCGATCATACCATAAAGATTAAGGGTGTTCCGAGCATACCAATTAACTCGACTTGCACCAGAACCAGTGTGGCAACTTGTATTGTAATAATAACGACCAACACGACCGTTTTGGGCCATAAGTGCCGCGTCAATATCTAAAGTATCTGCACTAAAAAGACCGGCATTTACGTTGTTCTGAGCAATAAGTGCAACGACATCTTGACCATCAAAATTTGTATAGTTCAAATCCTCATTGACCGTAACACTCGTACGGGTTGAAGGATTGTCCGGAAATCTTCCTGAGGCAATTGTCACGCGAGCTGTGTTCACAGTTCCCTCAACCCAAACATGATCCTCGACGAAAATTAAACCGTTTGTTGGAATAGTAAATGGTGAACCTGAAACCTGAGTTTGAGCACCCCCGCTAGTAGCAATACTCCATGTTCCCCATCCGGTCTGGTTTCCACTATTTGTACAACTATTTGGTGCTGCACGAAGTGTGTTTACACGATATATATTAAAAGTATCATTTGGATTAAGAACAATACGGTACCCAAGTGCCCCTGAAGCGGCAAAATATCGACCTGAAGCCTGTGCATCGCTTTTAATTTGAGCTAAATTACTTGTAAGCCCTGCGAAATCGACTTCAGGTACTGGAAACTGCCGACCAGATTCAAACACATCAGTACGAACGGGTACCGGAGAAGTTGGAGGTGCTTCGCCCGAACGGAATGTATCGTTTGTGCCAGAACCTGGTGGTGCATTGACATGAGTATGTACACCAAACTCGTTCGCTCCGCTATGATCTGGGTCGTCGTAGTTGGTGCGAGCGCTACTCACGATATTGTGCGCAAGACCATCAAATCGAATACCTCCGTTTGAATGAATCGGACCAAAAATCTCCGTTCCAACACCAAAACGCATGTCGCTGTTTGAAACAAAAGCAAATTTTGCCAAAGACGGGATCGCCAAACGTGTTTTTATTGTTCTAGAAATTGTCGGGTCTTCAACAACTTTCCCCTCTGATTGAATCGTCACAATAGTTGAACCAACTGCTGGCGGTGTGATGGTTAAGGTGAAGGTTCCAATTGGAACTCCATTTTTGTCGTGGAAACTATGGGTGTAATAATCTCCAGCATCCGCAAAGCCGTCCTGAAAATCCTGCGGTGCATGAGCTAAATGCCAACGGTAGTAATCGATGCCAGCCTCAGCGATCTGAATAGCTTTTTCTTTTAAAATAGAGGCTCGAGCGAGTTTAAGGTTTAAGCCCGCCCATGCAACAAGAGCACTTATGATAACAATAGCAATACTGCCAAATACAATAGAATGAATAATGATGTAACCACCAGTACGACCTGAAGAATTTTTATTATTTAATAAGTGCATCATTCTTTTATTTTAATAGTATAAGACATATCGCTATAGATTATCTTTGAGATTTCGCGGCGTCACTTGGGATGTAATCATCAACTGTGAATTCCCTCGTGAAGAAACGCTGTCGACAAGGGCCTGAATTTGAATCAGTCGAATCGAAGATATATTTACGGGGATTGCGAGGGGTGTTGTTGTTCCAGAATAATTGGTATCGAAATATTGAAAAAGCGGTGTACTTGTACCATTTCCTATATCAGAGACAACAGTTCTCACAACCATTGCATTAATGTCATACACGGGAGGAGTTCCAACTGGCTCGATTACACCGCGCAAAATTTGCTGACCTTGAATGTAGTACCTAACTTGTTCCTTCATCGTATCAGCATCTATATCAGAGAAAAATATGAGGGTTGAGGTTCCGGCTGTGGCAATCGGGTAGGCCCCAAGACTCGACGGCGACATTTCTCGCATTTCTGAAACCATACGCACAATCGCCCGACGTCCCTCAAACTGAGCGTTAAGATCGGACTGAATAAATGAATTAAATGAAAAGATATCTCTGCCAAACATACCGATAATTAGTCCGATAACCGAGAAAATGGCTAAAGAAACGACGAGCTCCACAAGTGTAATACCTCTATTTGGGGCGACAACTTTGTTTTTTGCAAAAAGGTTCAACATATTAATTCGGTAAAAGAAGGACCTCTTCTTGTCGCCATGATCCTGAAACAGAAACTGGAATACTCTGACTCTGGTATCCGGCGGCAGAAATATTCAAGGTGTAAGAACCATTTGAAAGACCGGTGAATACTACTTGTCCCGGAGGCACACATTCAGAAGAGAAAGTGAACGAGATGTCAGATACGTTAGGAGTAAGAGTTGAGCTCGCTGTTGAAAGATACAACTTGTATCGTAAAAACTCATCGTCATTATGTGACGAGTGAATATTTGAACTCGGTGAAGTGTAGTAACTCGAAGCCGTACCATCTGGGCCAAGAAAATCCCAAGTTACGCCATCGTTATTAGAAGCGATCTGCATCTGGACGCTTGAACCTGTTTCTGGCGGTTGATCAGCCGGCAACCACAACAACTGATGGAAATGACTCGGTGAGCCAGTATCAAATGTTGAGGATTCTAGATTACCAGTTGCATCATATGAACCGAACGAACCATTTAATTTTATCTCCCCCACCGGGTTATTTATTGCAATCTGTGAAGAAGAATAATACGCCGCGGGATTACTGAAAACATCTTGACCACTTCCTTGAGACCAGTCGGTCTGCGTCACGAAACCGCGGTCGGTAATAAGTGTCTCATCAAAACTTCCTCCTTCAAGCCGTACAGTTGAACTAGCCACAGGCAACTGAGTCGAAGCATCTTTTACGACGACAAGAACGGTGGAAGGATCTTTTGGTGCAACAATAAACTGAACGTTCTGATCCGAACCGGGCAAAAGAGAAACTGGGAAAAGAGGATTCATACCCACCAGGTCGTACACAGAATCAGTAAGAATGATTGGATACGTGTCCCACTCTAGATTTTCAACCGTTCTCTGTCCGAAACCGTTTGTGACTTGGTTTTCGTTATATTTCAAAACATCCGGACCGGTTCCAATTAGGCGAGTTCCTTTCAAATTAAAATCAATCGCCCCGACAGGACTACAGGTATTTGTTGTACTAGTAAAATTCATACTACTTACCTCGTCGATAACAAAACTTACCTGAGTCACCTGCTGAATTGCGACCGTAGCATGAGGCTTTAGCGGGTTTGGGTTGCCTAGTGCACCAGGGGTCGCTGTTCCGTCCGAAGTGTAGCCAGATTTACTCACAGAAATTTGGTAAGCGTTCACACCCGGAGGTGCATCAATTATTTGAAGCATGCCACTCGTATTCGTAACGTCATTTATCACGATAGACGGAGATGCGAGACTATTTACGATGTGAACGTCCACACCTTGAACCGGCTGACCGTTCGCATCAAAAACCCGAACAAAAAGTGCACCGTTAGTCGAAGAGGTTTCAAGACCCCGCGGTCCAACTCGTGTATTTACAAAGACTGGATCAAAATTTTTACATGTCGGACAACCAATCTCGATTTCAACAAGTCTTGAGTCCGCAGGAGAAAGATCATTTGGGGTACCGCCAATTGTTCCATCGAACGGATCATCGATGTTTCGGATCGTAGTTGTCGCAACGAATGTAAAGTTACTTCTCAGAAAAGTTTCGACGTTATTGAGAACACCGTCGGGAATGCTACCGTCGATACCAACATCGTCATATGCTAAATTCCGAATCAGCTCAAACCTCTCATTCGCTAAATCCATTGCGATGATTTTTGCTCGGGACGCAGATATCACCTCAATAACTTTTGTAAACGCACCATATATACCCGTTGAGATAACGATTATCAAAGCGGCCCCAACAAGAAGCTCAACGAGGGTAAAACCGGAAGACTTTTTTTGTTTTTTAAAATTCATCAATTAGTCCGCTATCTATTTTGAATCACATTTTGAACCACATATTAAACCACATCTTAAATTGCATCGACAAGAGAATAGATAGGCGAAAGCATCGAAACCGCAAAGAAACCGACGGCAATACCAATAAAGACCATAAGAAATGGCTCGATAACTGTCGAAAGATCTTTTGTTTTTTGATCCACTTCTGTTTCGTAATACACAGCGACGTTCTCGCACATTTCCGCGAGTTTTCCTGTCTCCTCGCCAATACTCGTCATCTCCCCCACAAACGGCGGGTACAGTTTTTCGGCTTCTATAAAAACACCAGATATTGGTTTTCCACTCTCGACCATAGCTTCGGCTTTCTTCAAAACTTCTTTGTAGTACACGTTTTGCACAACGTCACCTGAAATCCTTATCGCACCCAAAATATCAACACCTGCGCGCAAGAGTGAAGACAGAGTACGGGCTGTGCGAGCCGCGTTTATTTCTTTCGCAATTCCACTCACGATTGGCATTTTCAAAACAAACTTGTCGAAAGCTCTTTTCACTCGTGGCAACCTACGAACATAGACAAAGGCAACCGCAAGCAAAATAATGGCAAAAAGGGAGCTAAAAATATTGTTCTTCAAAAAGTCTGACACCCCGATCAAGACACGTGTCATTAGTGGCAACTTCACATTGAGCTCGAGAAATACGCTCGAAAGTGTCGGCACCACGAAAATAAGCATGAGAAATGCGATCGCAACCATGATTATGAGTATGATCGTCGGATATATCATTGCTCCGCGAATTTTCTTATTCAAAAGATAGGCCTTTTCAAGCTGTTCCCCAACAGCCTTAAGAGAACTCGTAAGACTTCCCGACTCTTCACCAGCTTTGACCATTGAAAGAAACAACTTTGTGAACACCGTTGGGTGTTTTTCCATTGCAGTTGAAAGAGGATCGCCACGAGCAATACTTGCATTAAGGTCTATAAGAACATCTTTGAAAGTCTGGCTTTTTGTTTGACGTTCGATCACTGAAAGCGCACGAGTAATCGGTAGGCCGGCCTCGACCATCGTACCGAGATTTTTTGCAAACTGAACCTTGTCCGTAGTTTTTACACGACTCAAAAACGCTGGCATTTTAAGGGCTTTAGACTTTTTGTTTTCAACTTCCTGAACATGCAAAGCCGTGCCGCCCTCCTTACGAATCATTTCATACACAACAAACTTACTCTCGGCTTCTTTTTCGCCCTCATACTTTTCTCCACCAGAACGAATTGCTTTAAATGTGAATTTAGCCATTATTTAAATATTATTCAGAGACGACTCGCAAAATTTCCTCGATTGTCGTCTGACCCTGCACTGCTTTATAAATTCCGTCTTCGATCATCGTAAGCATTCCCTCTTTTTTCGCCTGAGCTTCGATTTCTTTGTCGGTCTTGCCTTGCATGACAAGCTCTTTGATTGTTGTCGACATTTTTAGAACCTCGTAAATTCCAATTCGGCCAGAAAACGCTTCTTCTGGATTTACTCCAGTTTTTGGCTTGTAGAGAGCAATCTTTTCCCATGTCGCTTTTCCGTCGACAATTTTCTCTTCCTTCAGAACATGAAGCACGCGCTCTAGGTCAACCGACTCCGACAAAGTCTTGATCTCTGCTTCGGTCATAAAATATTTTTCTTTTTTCTCTGTAAGTTTTCGAACCAAACGCTGGCCAATGATAACGTTGACCGTCGACACGATAAGGAAAGGTTCGGCATGCATGTCGATGAGTCTTGGTACCGCACCGGCCGCCGAGTTGGTGTGGAGAGTTGAGAGCACAAGATGACCCGTAAGAGATGCGTTGATCGCCAAGTTTGCAGTTTCAGTGTCGCGAATTTCACCAACCATGATGATGTCAGGGTCCTGACGAACAAGTGTACGCAGACCAGCACCGAAAGTAAGGCCGATCTCGGACTTCACTTGAGTTTGATTTACACGATTCATCTGATATTCGATCGGATCTTCGATTGTTGAAATATTTACATCAGGCGTATTCAAAATATCGAGAGTTGTATAGAGAGTCGTGGTTTTTCCGGATCCAGTCGGGCCGGTTGTGAGGATCAGACCGGTTGTGAGTGCGAGAGCTTTATGCAAACGTTCGAGTGCCTCGCCATGGAAACCAAGGGCTTCAAGAGTGTAACCAGAAGATGTTTCGCGTAGAACACGCATAACAGTTTTTTCTCCGTAATACGTCGGCAGTGTCGAGACACGAAAAGAAATTTTCTCGCTGTTGAGATCGATCTTGAAACGACCGTCTTGTGGCAAACGTTTCTCATCGAGTTTCAAGTTCGACAAAACTTTGATACGCGCCGCGATACTCTGGGCCACGTTTTTTGGCAACACCATGGCATCTCGAAGCAAACCGTCGATGCGGTATCGCACTAAAAGCTGATCTTCGAGTGGTTCAATATGAATGTCGGATGCATTTTGAATAATCGCGTGTTTCAAAAGAGTATCGACAATGCGCACCACAGGCAAATCCTCGGCCAGTTTTTTAAGATCACCCTCGGACTCCCCGCCTTCGCCAGAGTCTTCAGAAATTGTCTTAATCGAACCAACTTCTTTCTGAATCAAATCACCGAACTCGGCCTTCAAACTTTTTTGATATTGCAAAAGCGCACTCCGAATCGACTCGGTGTCGGTCAAGCGGGGCACAATCTTTAACCCAACCTTCTTTTTTATAAAATCAATCGCCGAAAGGTCTTCGGTGTTAAGCATTGCAACTTCAAGGGAGTCTTTGGTACGACGAAACGCAACGATGTTGTGATTACGCGCAACCGGCTCTGGAATGAGCGACAGGACTTCAAAATCCATATGTTCACCCTTGAGATCGACGAATGGAATACCGAGAATACTTGCTTTGATTCGTCGCAAATCATCTTCTTTTATTGCTCCACTTGAAACAAGGACATCGCTAATGCTCTGGGCGGTCTCGGTGGCCTGCTTTTCTGCCTTAGACAAATCACTCTTCGCGACCAAACCCGAGTCGGCGATAAAATCTTTTAGTTGTTTTTCTTCAATGTGCATTATGAGTTTTCAATATTCCCCCAGTATTCTTAAAGATAAAATTCTGAGTATTTTTTGCCTGACAATTTTTATCTCAATTTTTATTAA
>Ga0163144_10018690_pt1 | contig 13992 bp, 18 predicted proteins | sample OliLak19BULKMAT1_FD_123175 | JGI IMG/M metagenome (GOLD analysis project Ga0163144, IMG submission 123175) | Freshwater microbial mat bacterial communities from Lake Vanda, McMurdo Dry Valleys, Antarctica - Oligotrophic Lake LV.19.BULKMAT1 | ecosystem: Environmental > Aquatic > Freshwater >... | reverse complement strand
TGGCGCAGCTCGCCTTCACGTATCTGCCTTTGATGAACCGGCTTTTCCACACCGCCCCCGTGCGGGCCGAAGCCTGGCTCTACATCGTCGCCATCGGCGTCTTCACCTTCGCCGTGGTCGAGTCGGAAAAGTGGCTGCGCTTTCGCAAGCCGCAGCCGCCCAAGAGCTCATGATCGGACTGCGAGATGGACGCTGCCAAGTCAGACATCGCGCCGCCGCTCGATCACCTTGACGACGAGCCCGCGGTTTGCCTCATGCGCCGGCTCATCCGCTACGCGGCACGAGTGCTGGCGGCACTCATGGTGCTGGTCATCTGGTGGGGCGTGGCGGACGTGGTCAGCCGGCCGACCACGTTCACCAATGGGAACTCCGGCAGGGGCCGGTGGTGGTGGTGTCACTGAGCCCCAGCACCAAGCCCATGGACAGGCCGAAGACGACGATTATGAGGATCGGTAAGTGGCGCGTGCCGGCCACCACGGCACGGGCCATCAGGTCCATCGGGATGAGCAGGAACAGGGTCAGCAGCAGCTGATCGAACATCTGTGGGCTGGAAGGGTTCACGCGTGGCGGCTCCATGTCATGTGGGAATCACCTTCAGCGCCTGCAGCGCGTTGATGAAGAACTGGAAGGCAATCGCCGTGACCAGCAACCCCATCAGACGCGTCGTCACTCTCATCGCCAGCGGGCTGACCCATTGCGCACCGTGTGCCGACAACCTGAGAATGGCATAGCTCGCGGCGCAGACGGCCACGACGCAGACCAGCAGAGCGCCGTGTTGTTCGAATCCCGCCGCCTTGCCCTGCAGCAGGATGATCGTGGAGATTGCGCCCGGTCCGGCCAGCATCGGAATGCCCAGTGGTGCGATCGCTATTTCCGCCTTGGCCAGTCCTTCGTCGGTTTCCTCGCTGGTCTCCTGCACGAGCGGCCGCCGCGCCCGCAACATGTCGAGTGCGATCAGGAACAGCACCACGCTGCCGGCCATCTGAAATGCCGGCAACGTGATGCCCAGGACCTTGAAGATCCACTGGCCGATCAGGGCGAACGCGATCAGCACCGCCGCGGCGACCGTGCAGGCCATGCGCGCGGTTCGCATGCGCTGAGCCGGCGTGTCGCGCGGCGTCATCGCCAGGAACAAGGGTACCAACGCGAGCGGGTCGATGATCACGAAGAGCGAGCCGAGCGAGAGGAGAACGAATTCGGCGAGGTTCATCGCGTTGCGGGCGCTGTCCCGGGCGCAGCCGAATGCGACATTTGGCGCGCCCTGTGCATCTTCATTTGCTGATCGGCGAAGCAACTTGCGTCGACTGCGACCCACACGTGTCGAATTGCAGGGGCAGAATGGTCGCGGCTAAGGGCCAGGCATCGTCTTTCGACTCTCGGGTCGCGCAGCGACCCACTGCGCCGCCAGCGGTCGTCCAGCTCCGCTGCCTGCGGGGCCCGAAGCGCCGCACAAGCATCCGATCGACCGGCCGCAAGCGCCTGGTTCGTGCAGGGCATTCCAGGCTGACGCCATGTGGAAGAGACACAGTGCAGAGGTCGACCGCTACTTCACCAGCGTGACTGGAATCTCGCTCGAGTGAATCACCTTGGTCGTCACAGAACCCAGAAAGATACCGCTGATGGCCCCCGAGCCTCGGGCGCCCATCACGATGCTGTCGCACCGCCGTTGCTGTTCAACGCGTCGACGAACGTCGCGATCGGTTGCAGCACCGAGAAGCAGTTCGCTGTGCGCGCCAGCCACGGGTTCAGCCGGCGCAGCCGCTGGACCGATGCGTAGCTCGCGAAGTGTCCGCCGGTCGCGCCGACGAAGGCAATGCGCTCGAGGAGGAGCATCGGATCGGACCAGCGCCCGCTGCTGCGCCGCAGGCCTTTGCGCGCGTCGTAGACCGCCGTGGATTGCGCGTCCTGCACGAAGTAGCCGGGCTCGCCATGCGTTCCCGAGCTCTCCCAGACCCAGCCATTCGTCATGGGCCTCAAGTAGTCGAGCATGCGCTTGGTGTAGGTACTGCCATCGGCGGCGACGAGAATCTTCATGGCCATTCTCCTTCTTCGCTTGCTTGATTCCAGTCTCACAGGGGACGCAGGTTGCTCCTTGACCGTGGTCAAGGTTCCGATTGGCACCTGCACGGGGGTTTGCCTGCAGTCAAACGATCAGGCCCCTGGGATCACGCCGACCTTCGAGGGCGTCGATCTCGGGCTGGTCCAGCAACTGCTTCAGGTCGATGCCCATGCTCCGGGCGCAAGCCCGCACGACATGCGCCCAGGACAAGCGGTTGACGAACAACATGCCCGCGGTATCGAGCGTGCCACCGTGATTGGTGTAGCCGAGGAACACGGTGCGTCGCGCGGTGTCGAGCGGCCGCAGCACGCCGGCCGTGACCTCGGGCCGAGCATGGCAGGCGAAGACCCGGTGGACCAATTCCTCTGGGTAAAGACGTTCCCGCAATGCCGATGCGGCCTGGAAGGCTGCTTCGCGCCGGCCGCGCGGGTCGCGAAAGCGCCCCGGCTCGATCATGCAGTTGACCACCGTGCCGAAACCTCGTTCATGCAGCCGGTCGGCGGCGCGCAGGACCTCACCGAGTTGATAGGCTCCGATGGCGGTCAGGATCACCGCGGGTTGCCGGTCAGCGGAATCGAGCCAGTCGAGCCGCAGCGCGCCCTCCGCCACGAGCCGGCCGGCCTGGGCTTCGTCGAACAGCACCGGCAGCGTCTCCGACTTCGGCACCACCAGCGTGAAGATACGGCCGCGGGTGCGATAGCAGGCATCGATGCAGGCCATCGCGCTGTTGTGGTCGGCCGGGAAGAGCACGCGCGAGATGTCAGAGGGCTCGCCCAGCATCGCCTCGCACATGGCCGGGTCCTGGTGCGAGCGCTCGTTCTTGCCGTTCTCGAAGGTGTGCGAACTCATCACAAGCGGCACCGAGATCCACCCCGGCTCGCGCCCGCGCGCCAGCAGGTGATCGGACCAGATGACCTCCTGACGCAGGGCGCCCAGCATCTTGGGCGCGAACGCCTCGTAGGTCACGGTGAGATTGATGCCGGCCTTGTTGCCGAGGCAGGCGCACACGACAGCTTCCTCGTTGAGCGCGGTGATGACCTTGCCGTCGATCGCCTCGGCGACGCCGGCCTCGACCTCGGTGACGCGGTGCTTCAAGTGGTCGAGGGTGGCGTTCATGCGGTTGGAGCGCATCTCGTCGGGGTTGCCGACGCGCGGGCGCAATCCCGGATTGGCCTTGACGTAGGCGAGGAAGGCCTGGTCGATGCCGTCCATCGGCGAGCTGAAGCTGCGGTAGGCCGGGTCGCGGCGGTTCTCCGGCACCGGCAGGTACTGCAGGTCGGGGTGCCGCGCGATGCGGGCGTCGCGGTGGGCCAGCGGGTGGTCGCGCTCTCGCAGGCGTCCCGCACCGGCGTGGTTTTGAAGTGCAAGGCACGCCGCCTCGCGTTCCGTTGCCGGGACGAAGAGGAGCTTGGCCGCGGCGTTGAAATGCCGCCGCGCGATCGGGTCACGGCTCGGGTTTGTGCCCAGCGGCAGCCCGTGCGCGTCGTTGGTGCCGGCGCCATAGAAGCCCGCGCCCTTGGCGGCGACGGCAATGCCGTAGGGCATGCGCACGGGGTACTTGTCCGCGCCAGCCAGCAAGCGCTCGGCGCGTTCCTCCAGCAGGCGCTCGCCCTCGAGGACCATGCAGCAGAACGCGGCCGGATCGGTGCCGTCGAAAGCGAAGGGCTCGAACGCGTACTCGCGCAGGTGTCGCTTGAACCAGGGGAGTCCCTGGCCCTGCGACATCGTGGCGCGCTGGTCGATGCGCCGTCCGTTGAAGATCATGATGGGCACCACCAGCCCGCTGTCGTTGGCGCGCCACCAGCGCGGCGCCCAGTCCGAGCCGCGCTGTTCCTCGAACGCCCCGTCGGAGAGGAAGGCCACCAGCCGCTCACCGGGCAGCGGCATGTGCACGTACTGGATGTCGGCGAATCCGAGGTAGCCGCCTTCGAGCACGCCGCCGGCGGTGTTGACGTTGACATGGCTGCCCAGCGGCGAATCCTGATGGCCGCGTTCGTTCAGGGCATAGGAGTAGAAGTCGGAGACGAAGCGTGACAGCCCCGTGTCGCTGACGTCATAGCGCGTCGCGTGTTCCGGCCGCATGTTGTCCAGCAACAGGTTGACCGCATCGACCGCGGCGACTGCATGTCCCTGACCCATGATCCACGACCGCGTGATGCCGGTCAGCGCATTGGCCAGCATGTAGCCGACATAGCCGGGCACCATGTTGAGCGAGCCGCCGGTGTGGCCCTGGGGATCAGGCTTGAAGTCCTCCTGCGCTAGCGCCTCGCCGTCGAGCCGCACCCGGCGCGCGTAGCTCATGTGCGCGACGAGCCACATGGCGGCGTTGGTAACCTTGTCGGCGGCGCAGAAGAGATCCAGCGCATCGATGCCGCCGCCGTGCACGGCCTGCGCACCAGGGCGCGCGAGCAGGTTGCGCACTTGCCGGCGCGTCTGGACGTTGTGGCGGATGGCGCCCCAGCCCTGTGCCCAGTGCCGGAAGCGTTTGTCGTCGGACGGATCGGTTCGTTCTTGCACCATCTTCTGGTTCCTCTACTTGATACTGCCGACGATGCTGCGTACCGGCAATGCGGCCGCGAGTACCACCGCATCAGGACGCAGCCGGGACAGGAGAAGATTCATTGCCGGCGTGCCTTGTAGCGCAACAGGCAGCCGACGCCGCCCAGAGCCATCAACGGGTCGCAATGCTCCACTACCTCGACCGGGCAGTCCTGCTGCCCGGCCAGCCTCGCCAGTTCTTCTGCGGTGTCGATGGTCCGCGGCGCCGCTTTGCCGCACTCGGGGCAGGCGGCAGGCACTTTGGGCTCGATGCGCATCGCGCCACAGGCTGCGCAGCGCCAGCCCGGCTCGACCTGTTGGTCTCGTGCCAGCAGCAGAACATCCGCCTGCCGTTGGCGTAGCGCGTCTAGGCAGGCTGCCGCGCCCGCGGCGGCGAGACCCTCGGTGCGGATGCCCCGAATGAAACGCGCCGCGACCGCCTGCGATTCCTGCTCCTCCCATTCGACGAACGAGGATAGCGTGGCGGCCACCACGTCCTCCTGAGCGTGGCGGCCCGCGAACGGAATCGTATCGATCAGTTTGGCTGTCACGGCTTTGGGTAGCGCGCGCTTTATCTCGCCTGTAAGGCGCGGGTCGCCGGCCAGGATCAGGTGCGTGTGCCCGCCTGCCGTCATCAGGCGCTCAAGCAATTGGACCTGCTCCGCCAGAAAGAAGGCGGTGTGCTCGCAGCGGTGGCTCTCGTAGTGCGCCCGGGTCCACTGGCGACCCACGCGCTCGCGCAGTTTCGGTTGCTCGGTCCACGCCTTGATCGTCGCCGCCCCCAGGTTCACTTCCATGATCCGCACCCATGCCTGCGTCGCGATCATCACCACGTAACGGTGATAGGTGTCCTTCAATGCCATCAGGTGATAGATGTGGGGCGAGGGGTTGACGACAATCCAGTTGGGTAACGAAACCGCGAACTGCATTGCCACGAAGAAGCCGCCACCGTGGGCGTGCCGAACGAACAAGGCAACGCCCCGCGCGTCCGCTCGCAACGTGGTCGCCAGATAGGCCTCGATGCGGCCCATCGCGGCCTCGAAGTCGGGATGGTCGTTGTCGCCGAGTGTGGCGCGCAGGGCGGATGCGCGGTCCTTGAGCGCGCTGGGGTAGCCGGCTTCACCCTGTTCCAGATCGAGATAGCAACTCACGAAGGGCGCTTGCGTCTCGTCCACGCACGCCAGCGTCCCGATCTGGCGCTTGAGTTCGTCAAGTGTGGTCAGTTGTTCCATCTGGTGCTCCTCAGCCCGTCACGGCCCCGATGTCGATGCCAAGTGTATCGGCCACCCCCTTCCGATACGCCGGATTGTGGTCTCAGCACGCCCACCTCGGTCAACGGGTAGCCGTTGCGCGGCCACACCTTGGTCAGGTCGAAGGGGTTGTGGGGTACGCTGGCGGCCTCCTCCGGCAACTGCAGCAGCGCGCCGGTGATGGTGTTATCGCAGCCACCACGATTGAAGTTCTCGACGGAGAAAATCGCTGTCACCGGTTCTCGCTCCTGGATCATTTGATGGGCCTCATTGCCATTGCGTTGAACCGGTGCGACAGACGGCTGGAGTTGGCGAGAGTCGCGCTCATTTCAACGTGATCAGCGTCTTGGCGATGATGGCTTCCATCTCGTCGCCGGAGGTCTTGATGACCTGGGCGATCTCACCGCTCATCATCGAGGCGAACATGGCGGTGTTCATGCGCGAGATGATGACCTTGCCGGCACTGGTCTGGTAGACGGCAACCCGGCACGGGATCATCGAAGCCACGTGGCGCGTCTCGTCCTTGGCGAGCAGTTGGGCGCTGTACTTGCCGCTGCAAACCTCGATGACGATCACCGGATGCAGCGTGTAGCCGCGCCCCGACAGGATGCCCGCCATGTGGTGCTCGGTCAGCGCGCTCCAGCCGGCCGCCTGCGCTTCGGCCTTGAACACCTCGATGGTCTTGGGCAGGTCGGCCGGGCTGGTGTTCTCGATGAACATCGGCGGCATCTTGGCCTCGGCCGTCGCGGGCGGTTCGGCGGCTGTGGATTGCGCCCGATGCGAGGCTCGGCGTGACCGCCGCGGCGGTCATCAGGCATGCGGTGATGAATGAGTTCTTCAAGTTGCGCAGCATCGAAATTTCCTTCGAGCGAATGGGATCAGGGGAGGGTACGTGGCAGCTCGAGATCGATGGCGAGCGAGACACCCTGGCATGGGGTTCACGGGTGAGCGTCGGTTGCCTCGTCGCTCTAGTTCGAAGAGGAGCCGAAGGGCTCCTGCGCGCGGCAGGGGCCGAGGACCGTCCTGAGAACGATGCCGCGGCGCGCCTCCGCCAAGCCACCCACGGGCGAGCGCTGTGGTCGAGGGGCCACCGCCTGCGATATGGCGACCGCCAAGGGCGTTCTCGCTCGCCTGGGCAACTCGGGTAGCGCCGTCGGCTCCGGTGTCGCTGGCTCCAACGGCGGCAGCGCTGTCTCGGTCGGGGCTTGCTCCCGCACGTCTTCCCGTTCGGCCGACTCGGATTCACCGGGCAGGGCGCCCTCGCGGCGTTTGCGCAGCCAGGGCAGGACGACGTTGACCAAGGCCACGCCAAGCACGGCCAGGACGACGATCAGGTTTTCGAGAGTCATCGCGGATTCCCGGTCTGCGGCCCCGGCGACGTTCCGTCCTCAGTACCGACAATCGCGTCGCGGATCGCGGTGTCGGACTGCACGTTCTTCATCCGGTAGTAGTCACTTTCGCACCGGTCGACCACTTGGCGATGATCTTGGACATCCACCGCGAGATGAACGCGCCGCCGAAGCCCATCAGCATGGCAAGCATCAGCAGCCGGCCGAGATCAAGCCCCGCGCCGGTGAAGAAGCGGTGGGCGCCAGTGAGCGTGCTGACGACACCCAGCACCAGCAGGATGGCGAGGTTGGTGCCGATGAGCAGAAGGGTGCGTTTCATGGTCAGCTCGATGTCAGAGGTTCCGCTGTCAGTCGTGGAAGTTCATGGACGTGGAAGATTCCTGTTTTCCTTCGCTTGCTTCATCTGCACGGCCTACTCGAAGAATCCGAGCTTCGCGAGGTAGCTGATGCCAAAGGCAGTCGTGGTCGTCAAAGCGACCAGCAGCATCAGGATTTGGGTCTGGGACATGGTTTAGTTCTCCATTGGGTTTGAGCGAGGGGACGTACGAACTGGAAGTGAAGGACTTTCGAGATCACTGGGGTCGCGCGAAAACCTCGGAACTAAAGCCATTGATTTCAGGTTCTCGATTCCGCTTCACGATTTCAGTCGTCGCTGCTCATGAAGCCGAGCAACTGCAGCAGGCTGGTGAACAGGTTGAAGATGGCGACGAACAATGTGACCGTGGCCATCACGTAGTTGGTTTCGCCGCCGCGGATGATGTTGCTGGTCTCGTACAGGATCAGCCCGGACATCAGCAGCACGAACATCGCCGAGACGGCCAGCGACAGTGCGGGCATCTGGAAGAAGATCGCGCCCAGCCCCGCCAGGAAGGCGGTCAGGATGCCGACCATCAGGAAGCCGCCCATGAAGCTGAAGTCCTTGCGGGTGGTCAGCGCGTAGGCAGAAAGGCCGACGAAGATCGCGGCGGTCGCACCCATGGCTGTCACTACCGTCTGCCCGCCGTTGGGCATGTCCAGGTAGCGGCCGATGATCGGCCCCAGGGTGTAGCCCATGAAGCCGGTCAGCGCGAACACGCTTGCCAGGCCCCAGCCGCTGTTGCGCAGCTTCGTGGTGGCGTACAGCAGGCCGAAGTAGCCCACCAGCGTGATGATCAGGCCGGGATGCGGCAGCTTCCATGCCACGCCCAGACCGGCCACGGCTGCCGAAAACAGCAGCGTCATCGACAGCAGCAGGTAGGTGTTGCGGATCACCTTGTTGCCGGCGAGTGCGGCTTGGCCTGTGCCAATCAGGACGGGTAACGGATGGGTCGTGTTCATGCTTTCTCCTTGGAGTCGACAACGGGGATTCAGATCGACGGCGCGTCCGATGCGCTGTCAGCTTCGACTGGCGGACGCGGGCTATGGCGCCGATCATGGGAGCGCTCGAGCCGTCGGGCAACCGTGCGGCCAGCCCGATCGGCGGCGCGGTCGATGGCGATATTGAGGTCGGCCTCGGTGTCTTCGATGACGACCTCCGGCGCGTCAGTCAATGTGACCCGCAAATGGCAGCGCTTGTCCTCGCCGCCTCGCGGCCCGTTCAGGTCCGAAAGGCGGACCGAAAGACGGGCAACTTGCGAGTCGAAGCGACCGAGCGCGAAGTGCATTCGCCGTTCGGTGTGCGAGCGCAACGCGGGCGTGAGCTCGAAGCCGAGTGCCTGAACGTCGATCTGCATCGTCTGTCTCCATGGGAGTGGCTGATGACGAGTAGTGTCAGTTCGACCCGAACATCGAACAAGTCGAATATAGTTAGTCTATAGATCGACATTTTGGATGTCAGGATTTCACCATGACGGCGCTCAACTTCAAGCACCTTCGCTACTTCTGGATGGTGGCAAAAGCAGGGAGCATTGCCCGAGCCAGCGAGCAACTTCACGTGTCGCCGCAGTCGATCAGCGGCCAGCTCACCACCCTGGAGGACGCGCTCGGGGTTCAGCTCTTCCACCGTGCCGGGCGCAATCTGGAATTGACCGAGACGGGTCGGCGCACGCTCAGCTATGCCGACGAGATCTTCACGCTCGGTGACGAGCTGTTGGACATGCTGAACGACCCGCCGGCGCAACGAGCCCTGGTGTTCAAGGTCGGCATCGCCGACGTGGTGCCCAAGTCGGTGGCGTTTCGCCTGGTCAAACCGGCGCTGCACATCGTCGAGCCGGTTCGGCTGATCTGCAGGGAAGGGCCACTGGATTCCTTGCTGGCCGAACTCGCCGTCAACCGGCTCGACATGGTCATCGCTGACCGTGCGATGCCCGCCGGCATGAACGTGCGCGCATACAACCACTTTCTTGGCGAGAGTGGCTTGTCTGCCTTTGCCGCACCGAGCCTGGCCTCCACATTGAGAGGGAAATTCCCGTCATGCCTCGACAACGCCCCGTTCCTGCTGCCCGGGGCTGACGTGGCGATTCGCCCCAGGCTGATGCAATGGTTCGACGAACAGCGCGTGCGGCCGCGTGTCATCGGCGAGTTCGACGACAGCGCCTTGTTGAAGGCCTTCGGGCAGGCCGGCTCGGGTGTCTTCGTGGCGCCATCGGCCATTGCCGACTTCGTTTGCAAGCAGTACGGCGTAAAGGCGCTCGGGGTCATCGATTCCGTTCGGGAGCAGCTCTACGCCATCACCACCCAGCGCCGCATCACCCACCCGGCCATCGTCGCCGTCAGCCAGGTGGCGCGAGACGAAGTGTTCGGCCAGCCGGCAAAGGCCGCGAAGCGATCACGAGCAGCCCGGACTTCGAAGAGTCCGGTCCTTCGCCAACAGTGAGGCTGCTTTCGATGCCCCACGAGGTCATGGGCGCCGGGCTGCCAACTCGGCGTTGACCGAACGCAGAGTGCCTTCGACGAGCTGCCCGACCGGTGCGGCCAGGCGCAGTCGATCCAGCAGCAGTCCCACGCGGCCCTGAGCCAGCGCGAGTTGCGCAGACGCGCTGTCGTTCTCGGCATTGAGCAGGTCCAGCGTCGTGCGCTGGCCGACCTCGTGCCCGACGTGCGTGGCGTCGCTACGGGACATGCTGGCGCTGAGCGCCTCCGCGAGGGCCTGCACCCGCTCGGTGCCGACGCTCAAGCCCAGCCAGGCTGTGCGCACTTGTTGCGCAACCTCTTGTCGCGTGCGCTCGACCTCCGCGGCGGCCTTGTCGGCGAGGCGCCTCGCCTCTTCTTCCTTGGCATCGCGGTAGCCACCGGTGAACGGCGGCACCGAGACCTGGATGCCGAACCATGCGGTTGGTGCCGGTGTTGCTGGCCGACCCGAAATCGCCGCTTCCGCTGAGTCGGTCGCGACCTGCCTGGGCCACGATGTCGACGATGGCTGACGAGCGGAGGCTGTACTTGCTGGCTTCCTGCCTGGCGACCTAGGCGGCCAGCAGTTGACCGTGGATGCCGGGGTTTCCGGCCTGCGCCTCGGTCAGCCAGGGCTCCAGCAGGCGCGAGACCGTGCCGCCGCCGACGATGCCAGGCACCGCTGCAGGCAAGCGCGCCACCAACGCGGTCGACGGCAGGCCGGTGCTGTCTGCGAGCAGGTTGCGTTCGACCTGCACCTCGCTCTCGGCGGCCAGCATCTGCGCGCGCACGCCGGCCAGCCGCGCACGCGCCTCGTTCGTGTCGGTGACTGGCACCGAGCCCAGCTTGAAGCGATCCTGCGCCTCTGTGGTGGCGCGCTGCACCGCGTCCAACTGCAGCCCGAGCACGCGCAGGGCTTCTTCGGCCAAAGCCAGGTCGAAGTAGCGCTCGGCGGTGCGCAGCATTAGCGACTGTCCGGCCGCCTGCCATTCAAGATCGGCCAGGTCGGCGGACAGTGACAGTTGCTGCTGTCGGGGTTGGGCGATGCGGGTGATACAGCGGCTGGGTCGCGTCGACGGCCCAGCTACCCGAGGTGCCGTTGGTCACCGAGGTGCTGAAGCACACCCCGCTGGACTGCCCGAAGCCGGGTGCGCTGAACTGCGCGCCGCGGGTCTCGGTCTCGTTGGTCCCCACGCCCAACGAGGTGGTCAGGCCGACGTTCGGCTTCCACAGCGCCGCCGCCTGGTCGTGACGGGGTTGCGCAGCCGCTTGCGCCGCTCGGCCGACCGCATACGTCTTGTCGTTCTGCACCGCGGGTTGCCAGACATCGATCAAGTCGGCAGCGGTCGCGGTCTGGGTCTGGCAAGCCAACGCCAGGGCCAGCGAAAGGGTCCACGGGACGCTGCGCATCGCGTTCAGCCCTCTCGTGCGGTCACTTTGCAACATGGGCCTTGCACCCAGCGAACGACGTCGTCCGCCGGCAGGCTCGAATGGATGGCGCTGCGATCGAGCGTGGACAGGCTGGTGTTGCCGGACAGGGCGAGCGCGAGATCGATTTCGTTGCGCAGCAGTTCCAGTGCCTGGGCGACGCCCGCGCGGCCCTTCGACGCAAGGCCGTACATGTAGGGCCGGCCGATCATGCAGGCCTTCGCGCCCAACGCCACGGCCTTGAACACATCGGTGCCGCGACGAACGCCGCCGTCAAGCAGCACGTCGGCTCGTCCCGCTACGGCGTCCACCACTCCCGGCAGCGCCGAGATCGCAGAGCGCACTCCATCGAGCTGGCGGCCGCCATGGTTCGAGACGATCAGCGCGTCGGCGCCGTGGTCGATCGCAGCTTTTGCGTCACCGGGGTCGAGGATGCCCTTGAGTGCAAGCGGCCCGCCCCAGATCGATTTCGCCCATTCGATGTCCTTCCAGGTGACGGACTGGTCGAACTGGGAGTTGACGTAGCCCGCTATGGTGAAAAGAGAACTCTGCCCCGGCTTCACCAGGCTGGCCGGCACCACTTTCGGCCCGGTCAGGTAACGCCATACCCAGCCGGGTCGCGTGGCGAAATCGAGGAGATTCGAAACCCGCAATGTGGGCGGGATCGTCAGGCCGTTGTGCACGTCGCGGTCGCGCTGGCCCTGCAGGGCCAGGTCCACGGTCAGTACCAATGCCGAACATCCGGCCGCTTTGGCGCGCTCGATCAGCTCGCGCGACATGCCGCGGTCACGCATCACGTAGAGCTGGAACCAGGTCGGTGACTTCGCCACCTTTTCGATGTCTTCCACCGTGGAGGTGGACATAGAGCTCAGGCAGAATCCTGCGCCCAGGCCGGTCGCCGCGCGCGCAGCTTCCAGTGCACCGTCGGGCCAGAACAAGCCGGTCATTCCGGTCGGCGAGAGGATCAGCGGCAGGTCGAACTTCTGTCCCATCACGGTGACCGACTGGTCGCGTTTCGAAACGTCGCGTAACACATGCTGGACGATGGTCCAGCGGCTGAAGTCTTCCTGGTTCGCGCGCAGGGTCACTTCGTTCTGCGCACCGCCGTCGATGTAGTCGAACAGGACGCGGGGCAGCCGCTTGTACGCCAGGCGGCGCAGGTCTTCGATGTTGGCAATGGCGGTCATGGTGAATTCCGCGGATCAGCGTATGAATCGAGAGATCGCGCCGACGTAGGAACGATACGACGCGCATCCTACCCGTGATGGTGCGGGTTGGTTGGAGAGAGGATCGAGCTTGGATTCTCGGTGCGCTGCTCAACGCCCCTCTGCACTTCAGTTACCGCCGCTGCGCTTGACGCCGATAAAGCCGGCGTTAGCCTGCACTGAAACTTTGTTTTCACTGCATCGTCGTCGATGGGGTGTTCGAGGCCGATGCGCGGGGCGGCGTCACCTTTCGGGGGCGACTCGTGCCTCCCGTGCGGCAAACGTCCGCTGCCCAGGTGGCCTCAGGCACGGACAACGGGCATGCAGGCGCGGGTCAGAGGCAGGTTTTCGGGTTCCTCCGACACAAATTCAAAGATTGACTATGACTAAATCGCAAGAGGTAGTGCAAAAGTGGGCTTGGATTTCCTTTCCTTTCCTTTTCCTTTTCCTTTTTTCTTCCTTGGACGATCCCTGCGATCGGCATCGTCTGGCCCATGCCCGTCAACGCCGCCACGCCGCGCCTGGCGGCGAAGGACGCAGCCGCACTGCTACGGGCCGCGGCTGAAGTCTTCGCCTGAACCCGGCCGCGCCCAGCGCCGCGTGACGGCCGCCACGCCAACCAGCCCCATCAACCACAGCGCGTCGGTCGCCGGCTCCGGCACCACCTGCACGTTGTAGCTGTGCCCCGAAAGAAACGTGAGGTTCGCATTCGGCGGCACCAGGATCGCTTGCAGGCTGGCCGTCGAATAACCCAGCACCTCCGCGCCGTTGGCGTACGAGCGCGCGCCGAGCACGGCCACGAAGGGGTTGAGCCCCTGCGATTGCCCCGGGTAGACGGTGAAATCCTGCGTCACGATCAAGTCTGCCGAGCCGTTGTCGCCACCGGGCAGCACCGTCCCCGCGCCCGTGTCGTCGCTGAAGAACGCGCAACCGAAGTCGGTGTTGGAGGGCTCCAACATGCAGTTCGACCAGGTATCCCCAGAAAAAGTGGGGTCCCCCTCGAGGTTTGGGATGATGTCGAGTCGGCCCATCGTGAAAGCCCACGAGCCGCCGTCATTCCAGTCCACGTGCAGCGCAACGACGAAGGTGATCGTGACCGGCGCGGCCGAGGTGGTGGTGATCTCGTCGCGCCAGCCCGAGTCGGCTCTGGAGTAGTAGGCGGTGTAGCCGGGGGCGCCGCTGTCCACGCCGTTGGTGCCGCTCGACCAACTGCGCACGCGGTTCACGCCGTAGTCAGGTGTCCACGCCTGCGCAGCGGCAGATGTCGGCAGAGAAGGCATCTTGTACCAAACGTCGGGCTCCGGCAAACCGGGGATAGCCGTGCAACCCGGCGACTGCGGATCGCTGCCGACGCA
>Ga0163144_10018689_pt1 | contig 13992 bp, 12 predicted proteins | sample OliLak19BULKMAT1_FD_123175 | JGI IMG/M metagenome (GOLD analysis project Ga0163144, IMG submission 123175) | Freshwater microbial mat bacterial communities from Lake Vanda, McMurdo Dry Valleys, Antarctica - Oligotrophic Lake LV.19.BULKMAT1 | ecosystem: Environmental > Aquatic > Freshwater >... | reverse complement strand
CACCACCCCAAAAATAAGAATACTGGCGCTGCGATGGCACTTCATAGTCGGCACAAAATGCCGGAATGAAAAATTTACCTGGCTCTTTGGCATACATCTCTATGCACCACTCGGTCACATCATAAGAAATATGATTGAGCTCTTCGGTACTGTATTCGGGGCCGATTTTGTTCGCTAGACGGAATCCGGTGAATGCTGGCAAGGTCATGTTGTGCAGCTTCATGCGCGAATCGGGAGAATAGAATTTTGCACGAATGATTAATTTTTGACCAACCACAACCAAAGCTGGCTCAGCGGTAATTCTAAATAATACTTTTTCATCTTCTTGTTTTTGCTTCACTTTGTATTCAGGTTTTTCACCCACCAAAATTGGAAGCGCTGCTGCCGCTTGCACGCCATCAATGGTGACAGGGCCAACCGTTTGCACACCAAATGAATCCATGCGACATCGATAGGTATAGGTGGCCGACATTTTGCCGTTCACGGTTGTCATCTGCACGCCCGAACGGTAATGTTCATGCTTATCCAGGTGCGCGATCAGCGGCTCACTTTGCGGTTGAGGAGCATTTTTCAATTCAAGGAGCAGCAAAAATGGTCGCCCCATACCGACACTTTCTAGCTGAACGCCATTCTCATCGGTAATGCGCAGCGCAACTTCTGCATATGCGCAAAGAGAATACAACGATAGGAACAACAAATACCATTTCTTACCAACGATTTTGACCATCTTGACCTCCTAGTTGTTTGTCTATGGAAGCACGCATTAGATCTTTATTTGCTTTCTTTTCATCTTTTTCTCGTTTATCGAGAACTTTCAAGATCCACTGATCTTCTGGTGGAAGATTGAGATCAGCAGCATCTGCTTGCGTGGCGGTTGATGTATTTTGCTCTTTTCCATTTTTATCTTTTGATTTGTCAGCCGCGCCTTTGTCTTGTTTTTTTTCATCAGGCTTTTGCTTGTCAGATTTGTCTGGGGTATCAGACTTATCAGGCTTGTCCTGCTTAGATGAGTCATCTTTCTTCTTTTGGTCTTGTTTATCTTTTTGCTGATCGCGCTTTTCTTGATCTTTTTTCTGTTGATCTTTCTTGTCTTGACCCTTGGATCCCTCAGAATCATTTTTATCATCTTTATTTTTTGACTGATTATTTTTCTTATCGTCTTTATCCTGAGATTTTTCTTCTTCATTCTCTTTGCCATCATCACCCTGCGATGAATCCTGCTTATCTTTTTGCTGATCACCGCCCTGATTCTGATCTTTATTTTTCTGTTCGTCTTTTTGATCTTTCTTATCGTCTTTATTCTTTTGCTCGTCCTGCTTATCTTGATCCTTATCTTGCTTCTCCTTCTTCTCTTGCTCTTCGAGCATCTTCTTAACTATCTCAAGATTATGCCGCGCTTGCTCGTTTTTTTCATTGATCTCAAGGGTTTTTTCATACTGCACAATGGCATCGTTCAGCAGATTGAGTTCCACGCTCGCATTACCCAAATTGAAGCATGCTTGTTCTTGCAAACGAGATGGACAACTCTCTGCTTGGGTTGCAGATGCAAAATAAGCGGCAGCTTGTTCATATTCTTTATTTTTGAACGAAGTAACACCAAGATCGTAGAGCAAGTCGGGGCGATCCGGTTCATTCACCAGGATTGATTGCATGATGCTTTGCGCTTGGATGTAATTCCCCTTGGCGATTTCATTGCTCGCTTTGCTATAGTTCCATTCGGTGGTGATGGAGGCGAGAGCAACTGGGCAAAACGTAAGTAAAAATAAAATGTATCGAGCCATTAGATGATCCATTCGAGTGCAAAACATAAAAAACTAACCATCAAGAAATAATGATATTTATCTTCAAGCAAATCAAAACTTTTATCTTCCATCATTTCGGTATCAAATTTTTGTACCCGTGTAACAAGTGTTTTCATATCCGATGCATTATCCGTCAATGGAATGTACATCCCACCCGCAGTATCGGATACATCACGCAAGATTTGTTCGTTCAATCGCGAAATCACTACCTTGCCATGCTGATCTTTTTGATGGCCTACCTGCTTACCCGCATCGTTGTAAAGTGGGATCGGCGCACCATCCGCAGTGCCAACCCCCACGGTGAATATCTTGAGATTTTCTTCTTTGATTTTTGATTTGCATCCAGAAAAATTAGGAGAAAAATCTTCCCCATCGGTGAAAATTACGAGTAACTTAGTCGCTTTATTTGGCATGCCGCGATACACGTCCAACGCTTTGTAAATTGGTTGCGCGAGATCGGTGCTGCCCGATGAAATAGTTTCTACATCCACACTATCCAAAAACATGTTGAATGCTTGGTAATCAATGGTCAACGGGCATTGCACAAACGCTGACCCCGAAAAAAGAATTAACCCGATCCGTTCACAGCCGAGTAACGGTACGAGCTGTTTTATTTTTTGTTTGGCCACGGTGAGGCGATCGGGCGCCCAATCAGTGGCGAGCATGCTGCGTGAAACGTCCAGGGCGATAAACAAATCGCGTCCCTCTTGTGCAATAATCACCTCTTTTTGCCCCCATTGCGGGCGCAGCACCGCCACGAACATGGCAAAAAATCCAAGCGCCATGAGTATGCCGCGCGTGGAATAGCGCATTGCAGAAAAATTCTTCATGGTCAGCAGTCGCAGTACCTGCTTGGTGCGCCGTGCGCGATACCAAATAATGCCGATTACTGCGCAAACCGTAACAATCAAATAAAAATAATGAGCATGCGCCCAGGTAATGCCAAAAAAATGTTGTGTCATAAGCTAAACCACGTGAATGTTGAAAGGAGTAATTCCATGCTCACGAACCCCATGAGCGCCAGGGTAGCTGGCAAAAAAAGATCGTAATATTTGCTAAAAACTTGTGTTTCATGCTTCGTGCGTTCGAGCCGATCAATAGTTTCATAAATCTTGCGCATATCGGCCGAATCATAGGCCATGAAAAATTGTCCGCCTGTTTCTTTTGCAATGTGGGTGAGCAATTCTGCATTTACTTTTGGTTTCTGAATGCGCCCGTAAAATGGATGAAGCATAAAACTATCTTGGTCACTGCCGATGCCAATGGTGTAGACCTTGATGCCCAGCTTTTTAACTACTTCAATGGCAGTTTCCGCGCTCATGTCATGCGGGCTGGGTTCACCGTCGGTCAGCACGATCATCACTTTGCTTTTGGCGCGCGAAAGCTTCAACCGGTTTGCGCCTGTAACCATCGAGGTGGCGAGCACGGTACCATCGGAATTAATGTCCCCCAAGGCGAGTTCACGAATCATTTTGCACACCACATGCTTATCATGCGTAATGGGGCAACGTGAAATGGCATCATGTGCAAAAATTACCAATCCAAGTGCATCATTGTCCCGCTTTTGGGCAAAGCGAATCGCTTCTTCTTTTGCGATTTCAAATCGTGACCGCTGGTCATTTTCGAAATCGCACATCGTCATGCTGCCCGATGCATCAAGAACCAACATGATATCGATCCCGTCGATCTGCACATTGGAGCGTGAATCGATAATTTGTGGACGCGCAATAAGCAGTGCCAGTACCGTGAGAGTTACAAATCGAAGAATCCAAAAGACTTTTTTATGAGGATGAGTAGTCGCGAGAGAATCGCGTTTGAAAAGGCTACCAAGCGAATAGCGGTATTTTGTTTTTTTCTTTCTGCGACGTAAAATCGCAATCGCAACAACAACACCAAAAAGAATAAAGGCTACTGGTAGCCAGACAAATTGCACAAAATAGTTCATAAACTTAAGCTGCTCCTACCAAATCAACAAACCACTGATACACACGCTCTTTAAATGCTTCATCCGTATCTTCAGCACGGTACTGCATCGGTGGGCCAACAACAACTCGTATTTCATGCCAATCGGCCCAAAAGGTATCACGCGGATACACTTTGTTTGCACCCATAATGCAAACCGGCACAATCGGACGATTCAATTTTTTAGCAAGTATAACAAAACCACCAAAAAATTCATGCACATGATCATCAAAGTATCGTTGCCCTTCGGGAAAAATCATCACGTGGCACGGTTTATCTTCAACCATTTTGATTGTATTAATGAGTGAGCGCATCGCTTGTTGTGGTGATGAAGTATTCACCATAATCGCCATACGCGGCACCCACCAACGCATCAACGGCGAACGCAACAAATAATCGGTTGCGAGCCATGCTTGGGGCGTGTAACCACCCAATGAGCCGAGCAGTGGAATATCGAGTGACGATTGATGATTGGCAGCAAAGATAGCCGGTTCGGTTGGCAGATTTTCGAGCCCTTCATATTTAATTGGCACCAGTGCGCATTTGAGAATCGCCCAATAAAAAAAGTGCGTGAGTGCCGCAAGAAATTTGCTGTGCAACCGATATTTCATGGGCGTCAGTACAATAATCAGAAACGGAATTGCATAGACAATCAAAAACATAATCAACAATGCACGCGCAGCAAGCGTGTGCGCTACTCTCCGGAATTCCATGGTTGCTCCTACTCGTTTGGTTTTTTAAAATAGAGTTGCGGCTGTTCGTGGAGGCGTTTGATGTACAAGTTGCCGATGATGGAGGTAAAGATTGGTTGCAAAACTAAAGAATGAATTATGTTTACAAAATTCACTAGGCAACATGCCTGAAAATGGCCAAATCTCTGAATAAAACTGAGCAAATAAGACACACAAGAAAATGCTACTGCAAACAATATAAGCGTTGGTATATTGTAAAGGACCATTTTATTTGCAAAAAAACCTGCCTTGCGCCAATTTCTCAAGTTCAGAACCATATCCAACAAAAAAAACATAAAAAATAAGAGCGGAATGAGAATTAGAATCGAAAATATAATCTCTTGTTCAAAGAGTAACCGCTGTAATATCACCCCTAATAAGGCATAAACAATCATGCCCGCAAAAGCTGCCGGCACATACCAAATATAGGAAACAAAATAAGCGCTATTTTTTTTGGCAACTGAAGGACGCACAACAAGACATATGGCAAATGTCCACAACAAAAACAAGGCAACTTTTATCAGCCCAGTAGATGTTTCGGTAAAATCACCTCCATAGGTAAATTCCCATGCAATATCAATCACCACCAACCACCAGAAATATTTAAGCAACAACCAATAGGTCCCTCCGATCGTTTTCAACGTCACTAACGCAAATAACTTGAAATTCTTCGGTTTAAATAAACTCAAAGAATCTTTCCACGATTGTAATAAATACATGCTTCTTCCTTTTTTTATTGATTAGATTTAATCACTCAACTCATCGACCAACTTCATGTGCCACTGATACACTGCTCCAAATAACACTACCCCAACAGGAATCAAAATCGCAATTGGATTGATCAGGAGTGCAAGGCGAACGTCTAGGGGAGCCAACATTGCCAATCCATAATCAAGAAGTATGTGCAATCCATAAAGTACCGCAAACATGATCACGCACACCGGATAACTGTACCACAACATACTTGCTGCATGTTCAAGCCCGTGCCACACACCGTACATGGAGTAGGTATCAATAATGATGAAGGCAAAAAATACGAATAAGGGAGATGCAAACCAATCGGCTTGCAATAAAAACGCCCAGGAAGCATAGTTCACCACTTCAAACATGATCGGGCGACCCGCGATGAGTCCAAAAAAGCGATACAGATGAGGCGCAAGATAAATCCACAATACGAAGGGAGTTACGATTGGCCAAAAGAGATGTTGGCGTGCGGCGATATAGGCAGATGATTTATCAGCTCGAGAAGGGAAGGTGAACAAAGCAGCCAAAAAAGCAAAATAGACCTTGGCGGCAAAAAAGATCGCTTGTGCCAAATAAAGAACAGACTCCGATTCGATTATCTGGACAATTCGGTGCAACAATAAGTTCGAAAGAAGAACAATAACTGAAAGCCACCACCAATCAACAAATAAAAATCTGAAGGTTGAACCCAGCTGCCGGGCAATGCCCAAAACTAGGTTTTTCAGGTTTGCAGGAAAAAAAATCTTGAGCTCTTCAAGCCATATACTGAGGATCTGCATTATAAGACTCCCTATTGACGAAATGTTAATTGCTCTGTACCATCAAAAACCTATTATGAAAATAGCTTATAACTGGGCTAAAGGTCAAATTTGCATTTATATTTGACATTTAGAAAATAACTGCACTATTATGAAAGTAGGTAAGGTGCATAAGTAATGGGCGATATAACTATAAAAGAATATGAAAAAACTATTAATTGTTGAATCTCCGGCGAAAATTAAGACTATCAAGAAGTTCCTGGACAAGGACTTCCATATTATGTCCACTATGGGGCATATCATGGACCTGCCCAAGAAGAAGATTGGTGTTACCATCGATGATGGTATCCAAATCGAGTATGTTCCCATTGAGAACAAAGATAAAACCATTGCCGACATTGCCAAGGCTGCCCGCACATCGGACATCATTTATCTTGCACCCGATCCTGATCGCGAGGGTGAAATTATTGCATGGCACGTGGATCAAGCAATTAAAAAGGTTCTCAAAAAAGGGGCGGAAGTCTATCGCATTACCTTCAACGAAATTACAAAATCGGCAATTATTGATGCCATCGAACACCCAGCTCAGATCGATCAGAACAAGGTAGCTGCACAGCAAGCACGCCGCGTCCTCGATCGTTGGGTTGGTTATGAAGTTTCGCCAATTCTCTGGAAAAAAATTACCTCGGGCCTCTCGGCCGGCCGCGTGCAATCGGTTGCACTCCGCCTTGTGTGTGATCGCGAAACTGAAATTCGTGGATTTAAACCAGAAGAATATTGGACTATCACCGGTACCTTTGGGCACAAGAAGGATTTGATTGAAGCTGAGCTTGCCATGATCGGCAAGAAAAAAGCAGAAGTGACAAACCAAAAAGATGCCGATGAGATTGTAGCTGATGCGCAAACGCAATCCTACATCATCGATTCAATTCAAGATAAAGAACGCAAAAGCAATCCCCTTGCTCCGTTTATGACCAGTACGCTGCAACAAGCTGCGTTTAACCAGCTCGGATTTTCCGTCAAAAAGACGATGCAAATTGCGCAAAAATTATATGAAGGTATGCCGCTCGACGATGAAAGTACCCCGGTGGCTTTGATCACCTACATGCGTACCGATTCAAAACGATTATCCGATACGGCCATCACCCAGGCACGCTCATTCATTAGCGCAAACTATTCAAAAGAATATTTGCCTGCATCAGCGAACCTCTTCGATGGAAATAAAAAAGCTGCCAAAACGCAAGATGCGCATGAAGCGATCCGCCCAATTGACGTCGACTTGACGCCAGAAAAAGTACGCCCCTACTTGCCGCGCGATGCCGCTAAGCTTTATGAACTGATTTGGAAACGATTTGTTGCCTGCCAAATGAAACCGGCAATTTATGCACAACGCCAAGTGAGTATTCTTGGTGGTAAATACACCTTCAAGATTACCGGCTCGACCCTCATTTTTGATGGGTATTTGAAAGTCTATATCGCAGAAGATGAAGAAAAAGAATCGAAGGTCATTCTTCCGGCGACCATCAAAGAAAAAGATCCGCTCGACTTTGAAAAGATCACGCCAAAGCAACATTTCACGCAGCCACCTCCACGGTACACTGAAGCATCGCTCGTTAAAACTATGGAAAAAGAAGGTATCGGACGCCCGAGTACCTATGCAACTGTGCTGAATACCATCACTGCCCGTCATTACACGACGCTTGACGACAAGAAGCGATTTATACCTACTGAATTGGGCATGACAGTCACTAATATGTTGGTGGAAAATTTACCCGAAATTATGGACACCAAATTTACAGCTCATATGGAAGAAGAGCTTGATAAAATTGCGAATGGCGAGCTTGAGCGAGATAAGCTGCTCATGAAATTTCATGAAGCTTTTAAAAAAGATCTCAAAGAATTTGCCGGCGCAGATGGCAAGGTAAAACGAGAACCAATTTCCACCAATCTTACCTGCCCAGAGTGCAACAAAGGAACCTTACTCATCCGATTCGGCAAGAGCGGTGAATTCCTTGGCTGCAGTAACTTCCCCGAATGCGGCTTCACCTCCAACTTCACTCGTGATGAAAAAGGTGAAATGACCTTGGTTGCTCACGAAAAACCAGAACTGCTCGATGAAAAATGCCCTGAATGCGGTTCGCCTCTCAGAAAACTTCGTGGAAAATTTGGTGAATTTATTGCCTGCTCAGGATACCCAACCTGCAAGTACATCAAACGCACAGTCGCCGGTTTCCCATGCCCTATGGACGGCGGAGAAGTTGTGCAACGCGCATGGCGTGGTGGCAAGTTCTGGGGCTGTGGCAACTATCCAAAATGTAAATTCGCGGTCTTTGATGCAATAGAAGAAACTCCATGCCCGCAATGCAAATGGCCATTCCTGATCCGCAAGGAAAAGAAGGATGGTACGGTCACCCATCTGTGTGCAAACAAGGCATGTGGTTATAAAAAATAATAGATTGGAAAAATTACTTTAGGGTTGCAAGGATCGCTTGCAACTTGCTTTTGTGTGAATCAGTTAACGAGTTATACTGCACTGCCATATGCAACAAATTTTTCTCATAATCAGTGCAGCGCATTACCTCGATCCAAAAATCTGGTGTCTTGCGTTTCTTATCTAATGATTCTGGATCAGCACCTCGTTTGATAAGTGCAATAATCATACGAGCAGTTGTTGCAATAGAATTTTGCTTATTCTGTTTTTCCAGGGCTCCCTTGCACATACGTAACGCCCACCCAATAGCATCACGCTCTTTCTTAAAATCTTGAGCATGCACATCAATGCCCTCTTGTTCGAGCAAGAATTCAACCATTTGGAAATCGCCAGATTGTACGGCACCTTGCAATGCTGTTTTGCCATTTCCATCTATTGCATTGATATCAGCACCTGCTTTGAGTAACTCCGCAACAATTTCCCGATGCTCTAATCCTGCCGCCCAATGCAGAGGCGATTTACCATCTTCGTGATCGTGAATATTTGGATTTGCACCGGCTTGAAGCAATTGTTGGGCAACATGCACATCCGATACTCTATGCAGTGGCGTTTTGCCATCTTTACTTTGAAGATTTACATCTGCTCCGCTCGCTAACAAAACAGAAATTATCTGGATTTGGCTTCTGCTTACTGCCCAATGCAACGCAGTTTGCCCATATTTGAAATCTAACTCATTTACCAATTCAGGTCGGAATGTGAGTAATGATTTTACCCGTTTGAGATTGCCATTACTTGCAGCCCAATAGAGCGAATCTTCGCGCTTTACATTCATCGCAAGGGCGAATCCGTAAACTGAAAATAAAATAATGGGAAGACAATACGATTTACCATGCATGGGGAATGCCTACATCCTAGATCTTTTTAAACTATGGTTCCGTTCACCAAACTATGTGCCGCCTTAGCAGGAATATGTTGAATTTTCATAAGGGGCCTTTTATTTGGGCTATATGCCTAATATCGCAAATTTAAGGCTACACTACCTGTATTTTCTGTCAAAAGGGTTGGGCGGGGAAACTGCCATATTATAGGCCTAAACCTGCAAATACACCCCCCTTGACAAAAGAACGGGATGTATTACAATTAGAAATGAATGCAAGTAGACCCCAAGAGGGGCCTCAAAAAAATTAAATAAATTACCAAGCAAAGATATCATTGCTTATTGAATCCGCTATTTCGAATAGAAGTGGCGGTTCTTTTTATTCTCGCCGCCTGAAGACGAGTTCGTACTGCGCGCCCCGCGGCCCGCGGGACATGCCCATATCGGCAAAGCCGCACTTTTTGAGTGCACGGTAACTGCGATGGTTGGAAATATCCACATGCGCATTAAAGAATATGCGCCCAGTGAGCTTGAAATACGCTTGAGCCGCAAGAAGCATTGCTTCCTTGAGCATCCCTTTGCCCCTATACTCTTCATTGAGCCAGCAGTAGAGTTGCCCACTATGCTGCGGGGAGGGCCGAATTTCAATTGCACCTATCAATACGTCGTGCAAATTTTCAAAAATACACAAAAAAACGGCATCGCCTTGCCCACTTTTCTGAATGCATTCGGTTAGATATTCGCATTCTGATTGCGGCGAATCGACAAACACAGCCGATTGAACGTCAGCCGAAAACGATTTAAGATATTGATCAACATATTCAATGCGAAGTGGGCGCAATGTAATATCACGCCCTTTGAGCTCATGTATTTCCATAAGTAGACTCCAATTTCCCCTAAAAAATTATTCTCGATTCTAGTTTTACTGTACCGAGTCACTCACCCACTTTGCAAGAGTTTCTTTTTACATCTCGCAAACTTGCCACCCAATTAAACGAAAAGAGTGAAAAATAGAAAATGGATTTAGTTGTTTTTATTCACTTTCAATGCCCGATCAAAATTTTTTTCAACTCGACCAATTCGCTCATCATATTCGCAGAGATAACTCAACTGGCTCTTATTCGCGCAAGACTCTGTATCTCGATAGGCAATTGCCAGCGTATTTATTCTACCTCGCACACGCTCCAGGGCACTTTGTACCTCGCAATCCGCGTGCAGATCTGCGGCATCACCCGATTCTTGCAACTTCTTGATCACCAGAATTCTATCAATCAACGCTTGTGCTTTTTTTTCACTTTCAGGATCTTTCAATATTAGCTCTACCCAGCGAGCAGCAGCTTTAGTTGTTGCCCACGAGGCTGAAACCGCTGTTGCGCACGCGGCCGAAACCGTTGAAAACCAACTTGCTCCGTCAGGATTTGGTTCCTTTACCAGTTGCTTTTCAATCTCCGCAACTCGATAGTCTATGTGCGCCAAGAAACTATGATATTCTTGGTACATTTCAAGAATCAAAGGATCTTTACTATTGGACCAATTTCGATACATAGCTTCTTGATTGTTCCAAAAACTTTCCGATAGGGGCAATGCATTTTGCCTCTCTTCCTTCATGGCCATTATGGGCAAAGCAAAAATAGAACCGATCAAAAACAATCTATGTTTAACCACGCGGAATCCTTCTATGCGTATCCTAGAACAACTGACATGTACCCGTTAAATTAAACATACCCTGCGCCAAAGCAACAACGCCAAATCCCATCAAGATTACAGCTGCTATCCGATTGAGCATGGTAAGTGCGATGACCGTCATCTTCTTGCGGAAAAAGCTCAAAAAAACAATGAGCAAAATAACTACTGCAAGCGCACCCAGAATCACACCCCCCACTAGACTGAATGCTGCGCTCAGCCGATCATCTGTCCCAACGCCCAATGCCGAAAAGATCAGACAGTAAGAAAACATCGTCACTGGATTAGCAAGGGTCAAAAACATGGTTGAAAGCCAAGCACTGAACAAACTGCGATCGCGCACGGCGGTTAAATTCAAGGTAACTTTGCCAAATAATGTTGTGAAGCCAAGATAGATCAGGAAAATGCCACCAATAATAGCGAGGATGCTTTGATAGGATAGTAAAAATTGCATTATGAAGGTGAGTCCTATTGCCGCAATGAGTGCATAAATCGCATCAGCCGTTATAGCTCCCAGTCCACACAAAAATCCAATGAGCATACCTTCTGCCAAGGTCCGTTGCACGATCAAAAAAAATATTGGTCCGGGCACCACCGCCATCGATACCCCAAATAAAATTCCCTTAAGTAACAAACTCATCTCTAGTTGCATTGTGTGCCCCTCTCCCATTTGAACATTTGTTTATTTGCGCGCTCTATCAATCTTGCTAATCTAAGCTTATTGGTTCGCACAAAAAACGTAAAGAATAGGGTATAAAATACGCAAAAAAGTTCTTTGCCATCGAAGGCAATCACATTGCTTTGTGATAAGGTTTTCGCAAGAATTCCAAAAAAGTTATCAAGGGATCAATGAAGAATATGCTCAACTACTTCTTCTCTGTTGCACTTTTATTTTCAAGCGCAAGTATTTGATTCATATATTGATACGGATTGGCCAATCGAGCGCGAATGTTTGCGCGCAGTTCTGCGCCATAATTGAGATCGAAATTAACTGGATCAACGAGTGGTACTTTTTCGGGATTTATTCCATGGTTTATTCTCTTGCGATAAACCGCTTCTAATTCAGGCACAAGTTGTTCAGCTGTAGTACGAAAACAAGTATTTACCATGAGATCTAAAGCATATGAAGGAATTCTCTTCTTCTTTGAAAGATATTTGCTTAAAAGATGAATCAGATCTTCTGGTGCCGCATTAAGGAGTATTAACTCACGAATATCTCGCGGCATTCCCCTTTGCTTGAAATATGCCAATATCATTGTTAATTTTTTGGCTGATTCCAAAATCTGAGACTGATTAAATATTGGCAAAACAAAAGAATGGCAAAGAATGTTTCGCAATGTCTTTTCACTATTCTTGGCTGCAACTGCTAATGAAAGTACACTTACTCGATTACCTGATGCTACCAAGAATGTACAGACCCGATAATGGCCCAAAACTATTGCAACATCAAAAACACGATCTCCACCTCCAAATACTCTCTCCCAAAAGGATCTACCAATAAAGTTTTCAAGTTGAGCACCGGCATGCAACAATGCCTGTGCAGCATGAATATGATTTTCCATCACGGCAATACAGAATGCATCACAAGAGCCTATTTTATTACCAAAGTCATATCTGGTATGCACATTTGTACCGGCTTTTATAAGAAGGGAAATAATTGTCGCATGACCCGCTACGGCCGCAATCATCAACGGTGTGTATACTGACGATTGAGGGAAGGAATTTTTAAAGCATTCAAGCTCATAAGGGCATACTCTATCTACCGAAACGCCAGACTTAATGAGTTCACGTACTCGATTCAAATCACCGTTTTGGCATGCAGTAAAAATATCATCTTTCTCAATCGTCAGTATCTTTTCATCATTCATAGATACGGCTGCCGGCTGCTCCATGGCAGAAGCGCCAAAACCAACCACGCACAGAACCAACAATAAAAACTTTTTCATGGAATTAAACCCCTCACCTAAGATAATACAATCGCATAACTTAAGCCTAGCCGATATATGCTTATTTGAAAAGGGCTAAATGGCATATTATTTCAGATAGAATCGCAAAAAATAGTAGTGGATAAGTTATCTTATGCTTTTCGCAAAGAAAGCTAAAAAGGGAGGGCTATATCTAATATCTGACTAATTTAATCAACTGCCGATAAATCATATTTTGATGTTGTTCTACCCTGTCCGGATCAAGAAGTGCCACCAAAGGGTTCAAGGCCTCAATGGCTCCATTTCCAGCTTGAGCCTCGGCCAGTTGGGCTGGGGTAAAATCATGCGCAGCAAATTTCATGGTTGTTTCAAACATCGCTCTTAGATTATTCAACTGCTGCGCAACAAGAATGTCCACCAAGCAATACTGATAGAGCAATCTATGCACGTCTTTAGGTAATGAAATGGGATATCCCTGATCATTCACGAGTACCGGCGCAGCTTTATTCAAACGTGCCAAGCAACACAATATCGGAAATGCCATCCCACGCGCTTCGCGCTGCACTGTTTTTGATGGCGTGCAAATAAAAGAGTGTATTACACCGAGCGATACCGGTGCATCTTTGGGTAATTGGACTGTTTGAGCTGAGTATCCAACTACCGCTTCATGCAAGGGGGTGGCAGAGATTGGGCGGCGCGCAAAAAGATCCGCGCCCCGTTCAATAAACAAAGTCACCAGTTCTGGCTGGTTATACCGCGCAGCCACATGCAGTGGGGTTCCTTTAATCGGGGCGTGAGCCAAACTCGCACCATGATCAAGAAAAAGTTTGGCGAGCGCAACATAGAGATTTACCAATACAAATTCGGGTTTCTTTTTTTGAGACTTATCAAATGGCTCATTTTGTTTTGCCTTCATCAATTGTATCAAATCCAATTTCCCACATTCGGCAACACAATGGAGCGGTGTGCAATTATCCTTATTCTTTGCATTGACGTTTGCACCCCCAGCGATGAGTAATTCCGCAATTAGAAATCGCCCTTTCATGGCGGCAATATGCAATGGAGTCGTTTTCATTGTT
>Ga0163144_10018688_pt1 | contig 13992 bp, 15 predicted proteins | sample OliLak19BULKMAT1_FD_123175 | JGI IMG/M metagenome (GOLD analysis project Ga0163144, IMG submission 123175) | Freshwater microbial mat bacterial communities from Lake Vanda, McMurdo Dry Valleys, Antarctica - Oligotrophic Lake LV.19.BULKMAT1 | ecosystem: Environmental > Aquatic > Freshwater >... | reverse complement strand
GCGGAGGCCCGAGACGCGATGGAACGTCAAGGTGGCGAACAGCGCGTGCGTGAGCTCGTGCTCGAGCGTGACCAGCGAATGGCGCGCGGTGGTCGGACGCAGGACGACGAGCCAGACGGCGAGGAACGCCCCGGCGCCGACGAGCAGCGGCACGGTCGCGGCCGGCCGGTGCGCGAGGTCGCGCATGACGAACGTGAGCGCGTAGATCACGCCCGGCAGGAACACCAGGCTCGCCACCGCGACGGGCCACTTCAGCCACGCGAGCACGCGGTCGATCGTCGCGGAGACCATTGGACACCATACTCCACCCGACGGCCGCTCGACGTGCACGGCCCCAACGTTGCGGTATGTGATCCAGGTGACCCTGCCCCCACGAGACCCCCTCCTCGCCGCGATCTCGTCGCGGACCGTCGCGCACTACGAGCGCTCCGCGGAGTCGTTCCGTGACGGCACGGCCGATCACGACGTCTCGCAGAACCGCGACGCGCTGATCGCCGCGATCGAGGGCCCGCCGCCGTTCCGGCTGCTCGACCTCGGCTGCGGACCAGGTCGCGACCTGGCCGCGTTCCACGCGCTCGGCCACGCGCCCGTGGGCCTCGACATGTGCGCCGGCTTCGTCGAGATGGCGCGCGCGACCGGCTGCGAGGTCCTGCACCAGGACTTCCTCGCCCTGCAGCTGCCTCCCGCGCGCTTCGACGGCATCTTCGCCAACGCCTCGCTGTTCCACGTCCCGCGCCGCGAGCTGCCCCGCGTCCTCGGCGAGCTGCGCCTCGCGCTGGCCCCGCGCGGCGTGCTGTTCACGTCGAACCCCCGCGGCGACGACGAGGAGGGCTGGAACGGCGACCGCTACGGCGTGTACTACGCGCTCGAGACCTGGCGCGCGTTGGTGACCGAGGCCGGCTTCGACGAGCTGTCGCACTACTACCGCCCGCCCGGCAAGCCGCGCGCGCAGCAGCCGTGGCTCGCGACGGTGTGGCGCCGCTAGTTCTTGCGGTGAAACTCGACGAACAACCGCACGGCGCCCTCCGGACAGATCGCGCGCTGCACGGTCAGTCCCAGCGCTGCGCCGAGCCGCCCTCGGCGCAGCAACACGACTCGCACTCCTGCGTCGATCCCATCATCGACATCGCGTGGTGGTAGCACATGCTGCCGTCCCACACGCAGCCGGTGCAGTCGGCGGTGCACGCGCCCGTGCCGCCCTGCTGCTCGCCCTGCCCCTCGCCGCCTTCCATGCCGCCGCCCTCGACCATCTGGATCGCGGTCGCGCAATCGGTCTGCGTGAACTCGGCGATCAGCGCCGGATCCATGTTCTGCGCCACGCAATCGTCGTGGCACGCGACCCACTGCTGCTCGTCGTTGATGCCCTTGCAGCCGAGGTAGTGCTGGCAGCCCGCGCCGCAGCCGCTCGGGTCATCGCTCGCCTGCGAGCTCCCCGCCGTCGAGGGATCGCCCTGCTGCGGCGGCGGCACGCACGCCGCGGAGCCGAGGATCACCACCAGCGCACCGACGATCGAGAGGATTCGCATCGCGCGAGCGTCTCACGGTCGAGCCCCGCGAAACCATCCACGGCCCTCGGTCGTCGCGTGCGATAGTGGGCCGTGGATCGCCGCGACTTCCTCGCCGCCGGAGTGGCCGCCACCGTCCTGGGCGCGTGCTCCGACCGGACGTCCGCGCCCGAGCCCACGGCGACGGAGCCGCTCGAGCCCGAGGCGCCGACGGTGGTCCGCATCGCCAGCGTGAGGACCGCCGTCGAGGGCAACGTGCTGCCCGAGCTCGTCAAGCAGTTCGAGGCGACGTCGCCGTACCGCGTCGAGGTCACCACGGGCACCCGGGTCTATGACCTCGCGCGCGAGGGCAAGGTCGACCTCGTCGTGTCGCACTACGGGCACCGCGACGTGGAGGCGTTCGTGCTCGACGGCCTCGGCGAGTGGCCGCGGACGATCTTCTCCAACCAGATGGCCCTCGTCGGTCCACCTGCGGATCCCGCGGGTGTGCGCGGCCTCGACGACGCCGCCGAGGCGTTCCGGCGGATCGCCTCGACCCGCAGCAAGTTCGTCGTCAACGGCATCGACGGCGTCCAGTACCTCACCGACGTCCTGTGGCACGCGACCGGCAAGCTCGATCGGACCGGCTGGATGATCGACGAGGAGACCGCGAAGGACGCCGCGCTGATGCGCGCCTCCGAGCTGCAGGCCTACACCTTCTGGGGCCTCACCCCGTTCCTCCGGCTGGACGCCCACTCGCCACTCGGCCTCGAGCCCCTCGTCCTCGACGATCCGTTGCTCCAGCGCATGCTCGTCTCGGTGATCGTCAAGCCCGGCCGCGCCGCCGCCGTGAACCTCGCCGGCGCCCAGGCCATGCAGACCTTCCTCCTCGAGCCCGCGACCCAGGCGACGATCCGCACGATCCACTACCCCGGCAAGACGACCGTCAGCTGGGTCCCCGCCGGCCGACACAACCGCAGCGCGATCCTCCCGAAGGGGTGATCTCTCCCATGAGCTACACGGACATCGGGCCGATCCGCGCCTACGTCGCGATGCCCGAGCGCGATGAGCCGCTCCCGGCCGTCCTGTTCTACTCCGACATCTTCCAGCTCACGCCGCCGCACCTCCGGCTCGCCGAGCGCCTCGCCGCGCGCGGCTACCTCGTGCTCGTGCCCGAGCTCTACGGTCGCTTCGAGCCCGCCGGCACCGTCCTCGACTTCGAGCGCGACCGCCAGCGCGCGCTCGACGACTCCGCGCGCGTCCGCGTCGAGGACGTCGACGCCGACCGCCGCGCGCTGCTCGCGCACCTCGCCGCGCGACCCGACGTCGACCCCACCCGCATCTACGTCGCCGGGTTCTGCTTCGGCGGCCACCTCGCGTTCCGCGCCGCCTACGAGCCCAGCGTCGCCGCCGTCGCGTGCTGCTACGCCACGACGATCCACGCCGATCGCCTCGGCGCGTCGTCGCCCGTCGACACCCTGACCCGCGCCCAGCAGCTCGTCGCGCCCCTCCTCCTCGTCTGGGGCACCCGCGACCCGCACATCCCCGCCGAGGGACGCGCCAAGATCCACGCCGCCCTCGACGCCGCGAGCGCGCGCTACGAGACCGCGCTGTTCGACGCCGAGCACGCCTTCATGCGCGACGAAGGTCCTCGCCACGATCCCGCCGCGACCGCCGCCGCCCTCGACGCGATCGACGCGTTCTACTCACGCTTCCGCGCTGCGGTAGTACGAGACGCCATCCCATAGCTCGCCGCGCACGTCGCCGAGGCCCGCTCGGACCACGCGCTCCACCGGCAGCCCGCCGCCGATCTTCGCGAGCACCGCCGGGAGCGCGCGGCAGTACGACGCCTGCACGCCGACGATCTCCGCCAGCCGTGCGTACGTGACGACGTTGCGTTCCGGAAGCTGCGCGAGCACCTCGGCCACGCGGTCCTGCCACTGCTCGGGCAGCGCCGGGAGGCTGCGCCGCTCGATGGTCCCCGTCATCCCCGCACGGAGCTCGCCGTCGCTCAACACCCGCGCCAGCACCCCGCGGCTCCCACGCAGCTCGCGCATCAGCCCCTCGCGCACTCGCTCCACCCGGCTGCAGGTCTCGCACGCCAGCGTGATCCGCAATCGCAGCGCGCCGAACCGGACGACCGTCCCCGACGCCAGCGCGGCGACGTCGGCGTCGACGACCAGGTTCGCGCGCAGGTCCGCCGCCGTCACCCCGAACCGCTCCAGGACCCCGCGACTCAGGACGAGCACCTGCCGCGGACTGTGCGGCGCGGCGTGAACGTCACCCTCGTGCGAACCGCCGCGTCACTCGCGGCGTACGCCGCGGTCACGCTCTTGAGCGGCACGTCGTTGAGCGACTCGATCGTGTCGCCGTGCTGTGCCCCGATGTCCGCCGCGGTGACGTGGATTTCTTTGGCCTGGTCCTCCATGCATCGGTCTATCACCTCGCGCGCCGATGTCCGCTGTGCGCCCCTGTCACGCTTGCGCACCGCCCTCGCACGACCTACCTGGGGGCATGCCCGACAAGCCCGACGAAACCTCGACCTGGGACGACGTCCGCCGCGTCGCCGACGAGCTCCGCCTCAAGCTCCACCTCGCCGGCATGGAAGCCCGCGAACAGTGGGAAAACCTTCAGCCCAAGATCGCCGAGCTCCAGCGCACCGTCGAGACCGGCGCCCATGAAGCCGGCTCCGCCGTCTCCGAGCAGGTGTCTTCGCTCGGCACGACGCTCCGCAAGCTGCTCGCGGACATCGGCGTCGGCGGCGACAAGGACGCGCCCAAGCCGAGCTGAGCCTCGCGCCGACCCGACAGGCGCAGCACGCTCAGAACGCGACGCCGATGTACATCGTGGCGCTGCGCGAGGCCGTCGCGGCTGGCATCGGCGTCCACTTCCTCGCCTGCTCCGAGGCCGACCCGGATCCGCGCCTCCGGCCGCATCGGCCCGGTGCAGACGTCGCACAGCCGCGACGTCTGGCTCCTCACCCTCTCGGAGCTGCGGCCAAGGCCGGGCCGGTCGTGCCCGGGCGCAAAGTCGGGCGCGTCACCTGATACCGTCGCGCCATGCGGATGCTTCTCTCGATGTCCCTCCTGGCGGCGGCTTGCGGCGGTTCGGCCGCACGACCGACGACCACGCCCGCGCCGCCGACGTCCGCCGAGCCGGGCACGCAGGACCCCGAGGCGCAAGCGCGCCTGCACATCCAGAACGGATCGAGCGCGTGGACGGCATCGTGTCCGGACGCCGTGTCCGGCCTGTGCATCGCCAGGACCGAGCGGACGGCGGCCCCTCGCACCACGTGCGCGAGCTACCAGCTCGAGAGCGTCACCAGCAACATCGTGCCGGTCGCGCGCGTTGCCGCGGACGCCGCGACGGCGGTCGAGCACTTCGAGGCCGCGATCGCCCTCGCCGGCGCGAGCTCGATCACCGCCGCTGCCCGCCTCGCCTTGATCGATCGCGACTTCGAGCAGGCGTTCGCCCATCCGTTCCCCACCGGCCTGAACTTCGAGGGCGATCCACAGGGCGCCGCGCAGCAGTTCGACGCGTGGCTCACCGGCACCGTCGCGCGACTCGCGAGCATCAACACCGCCTACGTCGCCCTCGCGGCCGACCAGCAGCTGTACGCCGCCGATCCCACCTACCGCTTCGCCGTCGCGTACCGCATCGGCGCCCTCGCCCAGTGGCTCGCGGACCAGCTGTTCGGCGGCCCCGTCCCCAACAGCTTCCAGGGCGACGAAGACCTCTACTTCGCCTACTGCGACGCCCTCTTCGACCAGGCCGAGCCCCTCGAAGCCAAGGCCCTCGCGACCTTCCAGGCCTGCGTCACCGACGCCGCCGCCGCCGGCGTCACCGGCATCTGGCCCGCGCAATGCCAGCACGAGCTCGAAGCCCTCGACCCCACGCTCGCCGACTGACCGGAGTGGGTTGCGGTCCTAGGGTTTCCGCCCGAACCGTTCGCCGCCGCCGCTGCACCTTGTCGCTCGCGACATCCACATCCACATCCACATCCACGCGCGCTCAGGACCGCGGCGCTCCCGTCGCTGCGCTGGCCCGGTTGAACACCGGCGCAGGGCGAGGTTAGATCTGCACATGCTGCGGCTGGTCGCTTCGTTCGCGGAGATCGAGGCGAGCCCGGTCGGCTGCGCGGTGCACGGCAGCTCCTTTCTGGCCTGGTGCGCGACCTCGCGGCTGGTGGGCACCGTCCACGTCCGTCGACGCGACACCGCCGATGCACGCGCCCTCACACGTCTCTACGCCCTGGCACGTCATCCCGCCTTGCGGACGCCGCTGCGGCGGGTCGTCGACGGAACCGCGCTCGCGGGCGTGGACGAGGAGGCGTGGAACCAGATGGCGACCGCCGTCGGACCGCAGCTCGACGCGTTGCGCGGCGTGTTCGAACGTCAGGCGGTGATCGTGGCGCCGACGATCGAGGGCGCTCGCACCGCCGCGCTCCTGCCGGCGCTGGGGCCAACGGATTCGTACCGCGTGTTCACCAAGGCAGAGGAAGCGTATCGCTGGGCCGATCCGATCGACGGCGCAGTGGCGCACGCCGCCGTCACCGCCTTGTGCGACGAGCTCGCCACCCTGGGCGATCTCGACCTTCGCGCGCGCGGATGGATCCGCACCCATCTCCGTGGCGCCCGGTTGGCGGCGTGTGCACGGGCGCTGGGGGTGTCGACCCGGAGCCTGCAGCGCAGCCTGGCCGCAGCGGGGGCAACGTTCCGAGCGGTGCTCGCCGCCGAGCGCGTTGCCGCCGCGCGAGAGCGTCTCGAGGGCGACGCCAAGGTCGAGGCCATCGCCAGGGCCGTCGGTTGTGCGTCGGCGTCGCAGCTGGGCGCGCTGCTGCGCCGCGCCGGCCTTCCGAGCCCGGCACGCCTGCGGGCCTCGTCGGCCAAGCCACGCTGACCTCAATCGTTGCCGCAGTAGCCCTGGCTCTCCTCGCCGACGTCCGCCGCGGCCGCGAGCAGCGTGGTGACGGCGCCGGCCAGAGCGTCGGCGCGTGCCTTGGAAGAGCCGTCGTTGGCCTCGAGCGCGGCGGCGGTGGCGTCGAACGCATCGGCGAGGCCACCGAGACCAGCGACGAACGCCTGCCGCGCCTCGGGCTGGTACATGTCCTCGATCAGCTCGGCCCACGCGACGCCGCGAACTTCGGCGGCGGCTTGGCGTAGCGGCGCAGGCCCGACCGCGCCGGTCAGGCTCGGCACCAGCGCCTCGACGCGGCGAAGCGGGGGGACCAGCGGATCGCAGTCGAGGCAGCACACGGGCATCCCCCCCTCGAAGCCCGGCTCTCCGACGGTGACGCCGGCGAGGTCGGCGAGCCCGCGCACCTGTTCAGGCAGCTCGATCGTCGCGGCGACCGCGGGGGAAGGAGCCGGCTCCTTGGTGGGGTCGGTGCGCTTGCAAGCGGAGGTCGTCGCCAGGCTGGCGAGGACGAGCGCGGACATCATCCGGCAGCGAGGATCCATGCCGAAGCAGTAGTCGAGCCCCGTGGCGCGAACCCGCCACGTGCTAGCTCGAATCCGCCATTCACGGCAACGCGGCCGCGATCGCCACCTCGCCCGCGTTGCCGAACCGATCGATCACGCGGGCGCGCGTCACCACCTCGCCGCCGGGCGCCGCCACGTGCGCGACGCCCGCGCCGTCGAGCTCGACGCCGGTCGTCGTGGCCGTTCCACCGCTCTGCAGCGTGAGCTCGACGGTGACGGGACCGCGCGCCACCGGCACGGGGCGGTTCGACGGGCCGTCGGCGACGAGCAGGCGCCAGCTGGCCTGCGCGGTCGTCAGCGCGAACGTCAGCGCAACCTGGGCGCCGGCGACCGCGGCGGTCACGTCGAGCGTGCCCGGCACCACCTCGAACGGATCGCTGGTGAGCGTGTAGCCGTTGCCCTCGATCCGGAACCGGTAGCGGCCGAGCGGCACGCCCGCGCGGTCCTCGAGGTCGTCGCTGATCCCGGCGCCGGTCGCGCCCAGCCACGTGACCGCCTGCCACTCGACCGCCCAGTAGTGCGTGCGCGGCGCGTCGTCGAAGGTCAGCGGATCGGGCGTCCAGGTGAGCAGGACATCGTGATCCTCGACGATCCGGCCGCTGCGCCGCTGCACCGGGACCATCGCGCCGTCGACCTCGTGCTCGAGCACCACGCGCGGCGTGCCCGCGAGCGGGTCCTCTCCGATCCACACGAACCGCGCGATGCCCGCGACCCGCGGCACCTGCGCGGCGGGCTGCGCGATCGCCGGCACCACGCCGCTGCGCGTGTACAGGATCGCCGGCACCACGTCGGGCACGGTCCCGGCGAGCGGCGCGGGATCCGCCGCGGGCACGTCGTCGTCGTCGAACCGCGGCGGCACGACCCGGTCGGCGCCGCTCGCCGCGGCGTCCTCGCGCGCCGGCGTCACGGCGAGCGCCATCACGTCGAGCAGCCGCTCCGCGAGGTACTCGCCCTCGAGCGGGCCCCACACGTTGATCGAGGGCTCGAAGCCGCCGCGCAGCCAGTCGTCGGCCGTGAGCAGGTAGCCGACGTGCCCCTGCGCGTAGCCGAGGACGATCGTGTGATCCGCCGCGACCGGCGAGCCCGCCCGGATCAGGTCGGCCCACAGGTTGAGCGGCTCCCCGGGCGCGGTGCCGAACAGCCAGTCGCCGAGGCGCAACGCCGACACGGTCGTGCGCGTCGAGGCGCACACCGGCGGGCCCTCCATCGGCAGGTCGAGCAGCGCGCCGAGCACCGGGATCGCGACCGACAGGCTCGCGCACGAGTGGTAGGGCACGAGCCCGTCGACGCCGGGCAGCTGACCGCCGGCCAGGCTGGCCTCGTCGGGATCGCCGCACAGCCCGGCGCCCGTGGGCGCGTTGAACTCGTCGATCGGCGAGGCGATCGCGCCCGTGTCGTCGAAGATCACGCGATCGGCGACGCGGACGCCGTCGAACGGCGCGTACACGAGCGCGCCGTCTCGCACGGACAGGGTCCGCCAATCGGGGCCGACCTCCACCTCACGCGTCACCATCTCCATCGCGAGGTCGGTCTCCATCGCCTCGCCCGCGGCGGCGTAGACCGGCAGGAGCTGGGGCAAGAACCGGCGCGCGTTGGCCTCGCTCATCGCGAAGTCCATCCGCGGCGCGCCGTCGGCGAACGCGACGTGGTCTTCGGAGCTGGCGAGGACGTCGCCGGCTGCGCCTTGCAGGTGGATCGCCATCACCTGCTGATCGAAGTGCTCCTCGATCAGGCGCTCGTACATCCCGCTGACGTCGGTGGAGAACAGGGCGACGTCGTCGTCGAGGATCGCCGAGTGGACGCCGAAGATCGGCAGCACGGCGCGCGGCTCGCCCGCGAGCGAGTCGATCCGGATCACCGCGAGGAAGTGGTCCTTGCGGTCGGCGCCCTGCGGCAGGTCGTCGTTCTCGGGGCGTCGATCGTACGACACGAGGTCGTCGGGATCGAAGTTCGGCTCGATCGCGATCCCGATCTTCGCCGGCTGGAGATCGGCGATCGCGGCCTCGGCGGCGGCGGTGATGCCGTCGATCATCCGGTCACGCACGAGCTGGCGCTTGCGACCGCCGCCGACCTGGAGCTTGCTGTCGGCGGAGTACTGCTCGGCCGCGGTGTGGGTGTGGCTCGACGCCCAGATCACCTTGCCGGCGAACGCGGGGCCCAGGCGCTCGGCGACCGCGAAGGTGAGCGAGTCGTCGCCGAAGATGCTGTCGGTGCGCACGATCACGACGGTCTCGTTGCCCGCGTGGATCGCCACCGCCTTGGCGCGCGGGATCGTCTCGACGCCGACCGACGGGTTGAACCGCCCCGACAGCGGCACCTCGCGATCGTCGACCCGGCCTTGATCATCGAGTGGGTGAGCGCGGGACGTGTTCCCGCCCAGCGCCGTGCCGACCGGCAGCTCGAGCCGCACCTCCCCGAGCCCGACCTCGACAGGCCCGGCCTCGACGGTCCCGCCCGCGCCCGCGGTCGGCGGGACGGGCGCGTAGTCGCAGTGCGCCGTGGACGCTGGCGCGGGGCCCGCGTCGGCGCCGAGGTCGTTGCTGCCACAGCCGGCGAGCCACACGGTGACCAGCAGCGAGCGGACCCACCGCCGGGCCGCGACAGACGATGTGCGAGTCGTGGCCATCTCTGGACCTCCACGCCGAGCGTAGGCTGGGCGCCGGAGGCGTTGAAAGTGACACTTTCTACCTATCGTGTGCCCCGGTCTGTCGTGGTCGCGCTCGTCGCGGTCGGAGGGTGCGGCGACGCCGGCCGTGCCGGCCCAGACGCCGGCATCGTCGGCGGCGCGCAGGCTCCGTTCCCGAGCCTGGTCTGTCCTGGTGGCCCGGGCTGCGCGGCGAGCGAGGGCGCGCTGCGGGTGGGCGCGGCGCGGGTCGACGTCACCCCTGATCTCTCGGCCAAGGACACGGGCTGGGAGGACCTCGACGGCGACCACGTCTACTCCCCGGGCGAGCCGTTCGACGATCGCGACGGCGACGGCGACTTCGACGCCGTGTGGATGGCGGGCTCGCAGAACGCCCGCCCCGCGATCGGCGTGCACGATCCGATCTGGGCGCGCGTGCTGGTGTTCGACAAGGGCGACGTGCGGATCGGCCTCGTGGTCTACGACTTCATCGGCTGGTTCGCCGGCGAGATGGACGCGATCCGCGACGAGCTGGACGCCAGCCTCGGCCTCGATCACGTGATCTTCGCCTCGACCCACTCGCACCAGAGCCCCGACACCGTGGGCCGGTGGGGCCTGAACGAGTTCGAGACCGGCGTGGACCTCGACTACCACGCCTTCGTGCGGGACCGAACGGTCGCGGCGCTGACCGAGGCGGTGGCGGCGCTCGAGCCGGTGATGATGACGGTGGCGCGGACCGACACGCTCGACGCTGACGGCTCGCCGCTGGCGTACGTCGCGGACGTGCGCGATCCGATCATCCTCGATCCGACGTTGACGATCGCGCACTTCACCTCGGTCGCCGAGCCCAGCCGCACCGTGGGCACGCTGATCCACTGGGCCGCGCACCCCGAGTACGTCTGGTTCGACAACAACCTCCTGTCGTCGGACGTCGTCCACTACATCCGCCAGACCGTCGAGGAAGGGGCGCCCGCAACCGCCGCGGGCGACGCGGCCGCTGGCCTCGGGGGCGTGTCCGTCTACGTGCAAGGCGCGCTCGGTGGCCAGCTCGGCCCGATCGGAACCCGCCCGATCGGCGCGGACGGCGTGCCCGTGATCGAGGAGGGGTTCGCGCGCGCCGAGGCGGCGGGCACCAACGTCGGGCGACTGGCGCTCGAGGCGCTCGCGACCGCCGCCGTCGCCGAGGACGTCGACGACCCACGGCTGAGCCTGCGGACCGGCGAGCTGCTCGTCCGCGTCGAGAACATCGCGTACCACGTGGGCGCGCTGGTCGGCATCTTCCAGCGCGAGCTGATCGGCCTCGATCCCGAGCGCCAGATCGGCCCCGACAACATGCCGTACGTACGCTCGCGGGTGACCTACCTCGAGCTCGGGCCGATCGGCGCGATCACCGCGCCTGGCGAGCTACACCCGGAGCTGTTCGTCGGCGGCTACGACGGCTCCCAGAGCTACGGCATCCCGATCATCGCGGCCGACAACGCCAACCCGCCGGATCTCGCGATGGCGCCGCCAGGTCCTTACCTGCGCGACCTGCTCGAGGACAACCCCGGGGTGACCTATCCACTCGTGCTCGGCCTCGCCGACGACTACCTCGGCTACATCCTGCCGCGCTGGAACTTCGAGCTGTCACCGGACGCCCCGTACCTGGAGGAGGCGGACGGCGATCACTACGAGGAGACCAACTCGGTGGGGCCGACCGCCGAGACGGAGATCGTGTCACCGATGGCCGACCTCATCGGCTGGCGGCCGTAGCTTCTGGGCGAGAGACGGCTGCGTGTTCGACTCATTGTTCGACCGTCGACCTAACCATGCGGGACCTCCGCGTGTCGTGACGGCGGACGCGGAAGACAGAGGCGCTCTTGGCTGTCGCTCGCGCGAGAAGGGATACACGGCATGCGCTTCGAAACGCAGGCGCTCTGGGTCGCGCTGATCGCGTGCGGATGCAGCGGCCCGCCGAGCTCGGAGGGCGACGCCGGCCCCGCGCCGTGCGGCAACGCCGTGACCGACGAAGGCGAAGCGTGCGACGGCGACTCGACCGCGTGCACCACGCTGGGCGGCAGCTGGAGCGCGGGGACCGCTCCGTGCAGAGCGAGCTGCGCCGGGTGGGACGTCTCGATGTGCACGCTCCAGGCTCCCGGGGACACCGAAGTGGTCGAGCCCGCGGAGCGCGACCCGACGCGCTGGGCACAGGCGCGGTGCAACGACGGCACCCCCTTCGGGTTCCGGCTCTCGCTGGCCCCGACGCCGAGCCCCGTCTGGGTGATCCAGCTCGAGGGCGGGGGGTACTGCGACGACGCCTCGATGCCGTGCTCGGAGCGCGACGCGAGGCTGACCACCACCTTGCCCGCGCAAGACCGCGACATCGGAGCGCTGGTCACGCGCGGGATCTTTTCGCGGGACGCGACGGTGAACCCCACGTTCGCCGACGCGAACCACGTCCTCGCGCACTATTGCTCCAGCGACTTCTGGCACGGCGCGACCACGGAGCTGCGGCCCTCGGCCGTCTCGCCCGGCGGCTGGTTCTACTCCGGTCGGGCGAACGTGCGCGCCATGTTCGAGGTGCTCGCGCAGCGCTACGGGCTCGACGACCAGGATCCCGCGCTGCAGGTGCTCTTCGGTGGCAACTCCGCCGGGGCCGTCGGCGCGCACTTCAACAGCGCGTTCGTCGAGCAGACGCTGCCGAACGCGCGCGCCGACGGGCGGCTCAAGCTCCTGCTCGACGCGCCGTGGTTCCTCGACTGGGACGACCCCGCGAACCGGATCGTGAACGCGACCGTGCGCGACCGGGAGGTCTGGCGCAGCGCGCAGGCGTACTGGGGCGCGACCGGTGACCCGGAGTGCGAGGCGTCCGTGACGGACCCGGTCGACTGTTTCTTCGGCGCGACGTGGTACCCGTTCGTCTCCGCGCGCCAGCCCACGTTCGTGCAGATCTCCCGGCTGGATACCGTCATCGGGCTCGAGATCCACCCGACCCTCGAGATGGACGCGGCGGCAGTGAACGCCTGGCGCGCGGAGGTGAGCAGCACGACGGCGAGCGTCACGTGGTTGTTCTCGGGCGCGATGCCCTACCACGTGCTCACCGTCGGCGACCAAGGCTGGGCGCTGGGGCCCCCGGGCTCATCGCTTCAGGAAATGGTCTCGCGTTTCTTCAACGACGGGCCGCCCGAGCGCGTGGTGTTCTGAACCCTCAGCGGCCGATGACCTTGCGCATGGCCGGCAGCCACTTCTCGCTGACGTCGCGGCGGCCGGGCGTGCGGGTTGGGGAATTCGCGCAATCGTGGATGAAGTCGAAGAAGCTCAAGCTGGATCCGGCAACCGCCAGGACCTACGCCGACGCGCTGGATAGGCACATCCTTCCGACGTTCGGGAACCTCTACTACGACGCCGTCACGCCGACGGACGTCCAGAAGTGGGTCGACGAAGCGATCGTCAACGGCTGGAAGACGCCAGTGACCGAGGAAGAACGCGCCTACTCGCCGCACTCGGTGAAGATCTGGTTTCGAACGTTCCGGACGATGACGAGAGACGCGGTGTACCTGCTCGAGCTGAAGCGAGATCCCACGCTACGCATCTCCTTCCCGGAGCTGCCGGAGCGCGAGGAGTCGAACTCGCTGACGCCCGTACAGCTCGGCGCGTTCCTCGAAGCGATGCGCGAGAAGTATCCGCAGCACTACGCGCTGGTGGTGCTGCTCGCGTACACGGGCCTGCGGTTCTGTCATGCCAGTGCGCTGCGCTGGGAGGACTGGAACGAAGAGGAAGGCGTGCTGCGCATCCGGCGCACGCACGTGCGCGGTGAGGTGGGTCCGGTGTCGCGGAAGAAGCGGGCGCCGAAGGAGTACCCGGGTGCGAGCCGGAGCTGAAGGAGATCCTGCAAGCGCATCGACGCACGCTCCTCGAGGAGCAGGCGCCGGGGCTCGCGGGTGGCTGGATGTTCCCGGCGTCGAACGGCGCGCTGCGGACGCCGAACAGCCTCGACCGCGCGTGGGCGGCGAGCTTGAAGGCGGCGAAGATCGTGAAGCGGTTCACGGTGCACGGCCTGCGGTACACGTTCACCGACCTCGTGCGGCGGGCGAACGTGGACGTGGTGGTGCGGCGAGCGTTGACCGGGCACGTGACCGAGCAGTTGCAGCGGAAGTACTCGACGGTCGGAATGGACGAGAAGCGCGACGCGATCGCGGGGGTCATCCGGCTCGTTCGCCCGCCAGGTGGGGACGAGGTGGGGACGGACCCCGAAAACGAGAAGACCGGCAGGAGGAGCGCCTCCTAACCGGTCGTCATTCTGGAGCGGGGTACGAGATTCGAACTCGAGACTCTCAGCTTGGGAAAGTCGGAACATGCCTCCAGCGATCAGCACGTTCGCGACATCAGTCAGCCGGCAAAGCCGGATAGGGCCCGACAAGTCCTG
>Ga0163144_10018687_pt1 | contig 13992 bp, 10 predicted proteins | sample OliLak19BULKMAT1_FD_123175 | JGI IMG/M metagenome (GOLD analysis project Ga0163144, IMG submission 123175) | Freshwater microbial mat bacterial communities from Lake Vanda, McMurdo Dry Valleys, Antarctica - Oligotrophic Lake LV.19.BULKMAT1 | ecosystem: Environmental > Aquatic > Freshwater >... | reverse complement strand
CGGTGGTCGACGGTCCGTGTGCAGCCGCTGCGGGGGCAGGCTCCGGAGCCGGCGCGGGTGCGACCGGCACTGGCGCGGGTGCGACCGGCACTGGCGCGGGTGCGACCGGCACTGGCGCGGGTGCGACCGGCACTGGCGTGGGTGCGACCGGCACTGGCGTGGGTGCGACCGGCACTGGCGTGGGTGCGGCCGGCACTGGCGTGGGTGCGGGCGCTGCGACGGGCGCAGGCGCTGCGGAGTCGGCCGGCGGCGCAGGCTGCGAGGCGGGCTGGCCCGCATCGCAGGCGGTCAGGGTGACGGTCATCACGGACAGGGCAAACAGGGCGGCGGTGCGGGCTGGACGGCGTTTCATCTGGGCTCCTGACTATGGGTCTGCTTCGGCAATCGGCATTGCCACATGATCCGCCATTGTAAGGCCAGCCTGCGGGGCGCGATATGCGGCAATTCGTCGCGGCCGAGGCTCAGGGCCTGCGTGCTACCATGCCCGACATCCCCATCTCCCGTCAGTCACTTGACCAGCGTTTCCGATCTCCAGCTGCAGACTTTGGCGTGGCGCCACTATGAGGAGGCACGCGGTGCCCCGCTGCGCGATGCCCAGATCGAGGCAAGCGTGCTCGGGGACGCCGTCGATTTTCCGCAGCGCGTCGCGCTGCGGGCTCGCGCCTTCTGTGCCCGGGCCGGTCTCGACCCGGTCCTGCTGCGGGCGCACCGACGTTCGCGCCAGGCCGCCGTGCTCGCAGTGGTCGTGGGCAGCCTGCTTGGCACTGGCACGGCCAGCCTGATCCCGGACGGCACGCCGGCGCGCGCGAATCTGATGGACATGCTGGCGGCGCTGCTCGCGCCGAACCTGTTGGCCCTGCTGCTCTGGCTGCTGCTGCAACTCGGCGGCAGTCTGCGCGAGCGCGGCGCAAGCGGGAGCTGGTTCGGCAGCGCCCTGCGGCGGCTGGTCGACCGTCTGCCCGGGGATCAGGGCCGCGACGCGCCGGCAGACGTGACGCGCGCCGTTCATCGTGGCCTCGTCGACTACTACGCGACGACGCTCGCTGGCCGGCTGCACCTCGCCAGCCTGTCGCACCTGTTCTGGCTCGCGCTCGCGAGCGGCGCGATGCTCGGCTGCTGGTGGCTGCTGGCGCTGCGGCAGATCGATTTCTACTGGGGCAGCACGCTGCTCGGACCGGAGGCTGTTGCGCAGGCGATCGACAGTCTCGCGCGGCCGTTCGGCTGGCTCGGCCTGCCGGTGCCGGAGGCGGCAGACGTGGCTGCGAGCCGCATCGACACCACGCTGCAGGATCCGGCGCTGCGCGCGCGCTGGGGCTGGTTTGTGCTCAGTGCGCTGGGCGTCTATGGCGTGTTGCCGCGGTTCGTCGCGCTGGCCTGCTGTCAGGCCCTCGCCGCCTGGGATGCGCGTCGCCCGACGATCGATGACGCGCAACCGGGTTACTGGCGGCTGCGCCCCTTCCTGCTGCCCACCGCGCCCGCGTCGCGCGTGCTCGATCCTGATGATGGCGCATCTCCCAGACCGCCCGCGGCCGGCCCGGGCGCTGGCACCGACGGCAGCGAGTCACCGCCGCTCACGGCGGCCTGGCTCGCCCTCGAGCGGCCGCTGCCGGTGCCGACCAGCGCGCTCGATCTCGGCACAATTGCCGATCGCCCGGCTCAGGGCCGTGTGCTCGCCGCGCTGGCGGCGAACGCTGCCTGGCCCGCGCTCGTGGTGCTGGCGCCGGTGGCGGCAACGCCCGATCGCGGGCTCGCACAGTTCGTCGCCGCACTCGTGGCGGCGGCAGGCCGGCCCGTCTATCTGCACATCGCCGGTGCGGCGCCGGCCGCCCTGACGCCGACGGATCTGGCGGCGCGCATCGATGACTGGCGCGCGCTCGCGCAGGCCGCGGGCATTCCGCCCGCCTGTGTGTCGGTGGCGACGGCATGAACGCGCGGGCGACGACGATCCGCATCGCGGTGATCGGACACACGAACGCGGGCAAGACGTCGCTGTTGCGCACGTTGATGCACGATCGCGGTTTCGGTGAGGTGTCGAGCCGGCCCGCGACGACGCGTCACGTCGAGGCCACCGTGATCGAACTGGGCGACGGCTGGGCGCTCGAACTCGCCGACACGCCGGGTCTCGAGGATTCGATGGGCCTGCTCGACGCGCTGCACGCGGCCGATTCCTCGCCGCGAGTCAGCGGTGCCGCCCGCATCGAGATCTTTCTCGACAGCCTGCTGGCGATGACCGATTTCGCGCAGGAAGCCAAGGCGCTGCGCCAACTCCTCGCCAGCGACCTCGCGCTGTATGTCGTCGATGCGCGCGAGCCGGTGCTCGGCAAGTATCAGGACGAATTCGCGATCCTCGCGTCATCCGGCAAGCCCTGTCTCGTCGTGCTGAACTTCACCGCGAGCCAGGGCGCTGAGCCGGCGCGCTGGCGCAGTGCGCTGCAGACGGCGGGCATCCACAACGTGACGAGTTTCGATAGCGTGGTGTTCGATGCCGCCGACGAGCGGCGGCTGTGGCAGCAGGTCGGTCTGCTGCTGCCGGCCGCCGAAGCGCACTGTGCGCGGCTCGTCGCCAGCCGCGAGCGCGAACTCGCCGCGCGGCAGGCACAGGCTGCGCGGCTCATCGCCGAAGCGCTGACAGACTGCGCCGCGCTGCGCGCGCCGGTGCGTGACGCGGCGAACGGTGCCAGCGGCAGTCTGCTCGGACCGCGCGTGCGTACCCGCGAAGCCGCCCTGAGCCGCGACCTGCTGTGCCTGTTCCGGTTCGTCGAAGACGATTACGAAGCGCGCGATCTGCCGCTGGCCGGGGCCGCGTGGACGCTCGATCCCTTCGACGGCGAACTGCTGAAGGAACTGGGTCTCAGCCTCGGCACCTCAGCGGCCAAAGGCGTGGCGGCCGGTGCCGTTGTCGACGCGTTGACCGCGTTCCATTCGCTCGGTGCGGCGACGCTGATCGGCGGGGTGCTTGGCGCGGGCCTCGACGCGGCGACCCGCCTCGGCCGCCACGTGCAGGACAGGCTCGGCGGCGAGCGTTTCGAACAGATCGACGAAGCCACGGCGCTGTTCATCGCGCGCCGCGCGGTGATGCTCGTGCACGATCTGACGCGGCGGGGACACGCCGCGCAGACGGCCGTCGCCGCGCGCACCCAACTCGCGACCGCGCTGCCCGGCGAAGCCGATCTGCGGCGCGAGATCGGGCGCGCCGGTCGGCATCCCGAATGGTCCGAACTGGGAGCTGACGCCGATCCCGACGACGCCGCGCGGTCGCGCGGCGTGCAGGCCATGCTGATCCCGCTGCTCACGGCGCTGCGGGCGACCGTGCCTGCGACAGTCAGCGATCGCGCCGACGCGCATTGAACCGCCACGCAAGCAAGCGGAGAACAGCATGCCGATACCGACTCCCGACGCCGCCGAAGTCGCGCAACTCGCCGCGAAGACCGGATTCAGGATCAGCGCCGACGAAGCGGCGCAGTACGCAACCATGATGGCCGGCATGCTCGGTGCCTATGACGCCGTCGACGGACTGCCGGACGATGCGCCGCCGGTCCGTTATGCGCGCGGGCCGTGGCAAAAGCCGCTGCCGGCGGAGAATCCGCACAACGCCTGGTATGTGCGCACGTCGATAAAGGGCGCTGCCAGCGGCCCGCTGGCCGGGCGGCGGATTGCCGTCAAGGACAGCATCATGGTCGCCGACGTGCCCATGATGAACGGCGCGTCGCTGCTCGAAGGCTATGTGCCGGGCGTCGACGCGACGGTGGTCACCCGCGTGCTCGACGCGGGAGCCGAAGTCATCGGCAAGACACACTGCGAATACTTCTGCCTGTCTGGTGGCAGCCATACCGGCGCCCAGGGCCCGGTGCACAATCCGCATCGCCACGGTTACTCGGCCGGTGGTTCGTCGAGCGGCAGCGCCGTGGTGCTGGTCAGTGGCGACGCGGATCTCGCGCTTGGTGCCGATCAGGGCGGGTCGATCCGCATGCCGTCATCATTTTCGGGCACCGTCGGCATGAAGCCCACCTACGGCCTCGTGCCGTATACCGGCATCGCGCCGATCGAAGGCTTCATGGATCACGTCGGGCCGATGACGATGACGGTGCGCGACAACGCGCTGCTGCTCGAGGTCATCGCCGGCGCCGACGATTACGATTCGCGTCAGCGCAGTCTGCGCGTCGAAGCCTATACCGACGGCATCGAACGCGGCGTCGCGGGCCTGCGCATCGGCGTGGTGCGTGAAGGCTTCGGCCTGCCGTCATCTGAAGCGGACGTCGATGCGAAAGTCCGCGCGGGCGCCGCGCTGTTCGCGAAACTCGGCGCGACCGTCGAAGAAGTGTCCGTGCCGATGCATGCGCTGGGGCCGGCAATCTGGTCGCCGGTTGGCATCGACGGCCTAACGACGACGGTGCTCTCGACGCAGGGGTTCGGGCTCGGCCGGACGGACTACTATCCGGTCGATATGATGGAATGGCTGCACGAACGTCGCGCGCGCATCAACGAACTGCCGCCGAACGTCAAGCTGTTCACGCTCGTTGGCCGGTATGTGATCGAACGCTACGGTTACACGTATTACGCGAAGGCCGCCAATCGCGTGCGCAGTCTGCGCGCCGGCTATGACGCCGCGCTCGCGCAATACGATCTGCTGCTGATGCCGACGACGCCGATGAAAGCGCAGCCCTTGCCGGCGGCCGACTGTTCGGTCACGGAATGGTGCCGGCGCGCGACCGAGATGCTCGTCAACACCTGCCCGACGGATGTGTCGCATCACCCGGCAATCAGCCTCCCCTGCGGGAAGTCCGACGGTCTGCCGATCGGCATGATGCTGATCGGCAGACATTTCGAAGAAGCGACAATCTACCGCGCGGCGTATGCGTTCGAGCAGACCGGCGTGGCTCAGACTTGAACGACAAAGCCCTTCAGGTATTCACCTTCGGGGAACGCGGTGGCGATCGGATGATCGGGGCCGGCGGCCAGATGATGCACGATGCGCGCATCGACGCCGGCGTCGAGCGCGGCACCGGCGACGATCTTGTGGAACAAGTCACGATTGATGCCGCCGGAGCACGAGAACGTGAACAGGAGGCCGCCGGGCTTCAGCAGCTTCAAGGCGAGCAGGTTGATGTCCTTGTAGCCGCGCGCGGCCTTTTCGGCAAAGGCCGCGGTGGGCGCGAACTTCGGCGGGTCGAGCACGATCAGATCGAACTGCTTCGCCTGGTCGCGCAGCAGGCGCAGTTTCTTGAACACGTCGTCGGCGACGAAATCGACGCGTGACGCGTCGAGGCCGTTGGTCTCGACATTCAAGCGCGCGAGCGCGAGCGCGTCAGCCGAGCTGTCGATCGCCGTCACATGGCGCGCGCCGCCGGCCAGCAGGTTGCTGGTGAAGCCGCCGGTATAGCAGAAGCAGTCGAGCGCCTCGTCGACATTCGCGTACTGGCGCACCAGCAGACGGCTGCTGCGCTGGTCGAGATAGAAGCCGGTCTTGTGGCCCTGGCGGATGTCGACGCTGTAGCGCAGGTCGTTCTCGTCGATGACCCGGGGCAGCTCCGGCACGTCACCGGCCAGCGCCTCGTTGCGCGGGCTCAGGCCTTCGAGCGCCATCACGTCGGTGTCCGAACGCTCGTAGACGTGGCGCAGGCCGGTCTGGCGCGTCAGCTCGGCGACGATCGTCGAGCGCCAGCGGTCGGCGCCCGAGGACAGCAACTGCACGACGAGCTGATCGCCGTAGCGATCGCAGATACATCCCGGCAGGCCGTCTGCCTCGCCGTGCAGCAGGCGCAGGCTGGTCGACGCGGGCAGCACCCGCGCGCGGCGCGCGAGCGCCCGCTCGATGCGCGCGGCGATCAGGGCCTCATCGACGCGCTCGGTCGGCGACCAGGACCAGACGCGGGCGCGGATCTGTGAATCCGGGCTCACGATGGCCCAGCCGAGGAAGCGACCGTCGAGGGCTTCGATCGCCACCGTGTCCCCAGCCTGCATGACACCGTCCTGCCGCTCGATGGCGCCGGAGAACACCCAGGGGTGTCGCCGCAGCAGCGATTTTTCGCGGCCGGCCTTGACCAGCAGGCGCGGGCCAGTGCCGTGGGTCCCGGCGTGCGGGGCAGTTTTCGTTCTCTCGGCGGCATTCACGGGGGGGCGGGCCACGGCATCACCTGCAGGCGGAGGGGGACGCGGAGAGTAAACGCCATCCCGCCGGCTGACCATCCCTGCTGCACAATCGCCGGAATCGCGGATAGCGAGTGAAAGAGCAGGACAGTCCTCAGGATTCAATACTGGCCACAAGTTGTGACTTGACGGAAAGTAGGGGCGGGCTAAATAGTACGGACGGCGTCTGACGTCACGCAGACCGCGAAAAAAATGCCCTAGAAATTTCGAGCGATGAGCACGGTACCCGTCAGGCGACCTTTCGCCCACGGACCGGGGACAAAGATGGAGCGCATCAAACAAGCGTTAGAGGAGGCACGCGCCGCGCGTGAGCAGGCCCTGCGGGCCGAACTTGAGCGGCTGGTGCAGAACAAGGCGCAGCCGGCCACCGCGCAGACACCCGTCGAGCCGCGCTTCGACTCACCCACCGAGCGTCGCATTCGGGAATTCATGCCGTTGCGCGGCCTGCCGGCCGACAAGCTGCAGTCCGCGATCGCGCTGGGCCAGATCTTCGGCCTCGCGTCCGGCGAAATCGTGTTCGCTGCCGGCGATCGCCACGACTACTCCCATTTCCTGCTCGAAGGCGCAGTCCAGTTCCTCGACGAGGAACGCGTGATGCGTCGGCTCGATGCGCACGACATCGAAGCCCTGCGCCCGCTTGACGAACCTGGCACGCAACGCTGGACCGTCGCTGCCGAAGCGCCGTCGCGCCTCTTTCGCGTGCCGCGCGCACTGCTCGGCGCACCGGACGACCTCACGGCCACGATTGCGCCGATGCCACCGGCCACGTATGCCGACACGCACTCCGGTGCGGAACTCGCCGAACTGGTAGCGCGCATCGACAGCGAGCGTCATCGCCAGTCTCCCGCGGCGGAGAGCATGCCGAATCCGAGGCTCGAAGCCACGAGCTACGATTTCGATATCAACGGCCTGATAGGAGACAGTCTGGGCGCCGGCTTGAACGAGCCGCCACCGATGCCTTTGCTGCAGCAACATCAGGCCCAGGACCACGCCGGCAAGGATCGCCTCGCCGAAGCAATGCTGGTCCTGGAGCAGCGCCTGCGTCGCCACATCGCAGAGGTTCGCGCCCAGGAACGTGCCAGCTATGACACACGGATCCGCGCCAGGCTCGTTGAACTGAAGTCAAAGGCCGAAGCGGAACTGCGGCGCAAGCTCGTGAAGCTGCGCACGCGCGACAAGGAAGTGATGGCCGAGCGCGAAGCGCTGCTGCGCGAACGCTACGCGCAACTGCAGCGTATCGCGAACCGCTTCACGCATCAGAAGGCGCAGATTCAGCAGGCCAAGCGCGATCTCGAAGATAAGCTCCGCGCCGCCGACACCATCCACCGCGAACTCAGCGAAATCGGCCAGCACGTTTCCCGCCAGCTCGATGATCTCGACAGCGTGTTCGGCACGGGCAACGGCGAGAACCGGGAAGGCGAGCCGCCGCGCTAGGCCGCTGCCCGATTGCCGGTCACCGGGAACGTCGATCGCCACACCTCGCCACCCACGCCTGCTCAAACAGGATCGATCTTCACCCCCGGAATTCCCGGTGGCAATTCGCAAGCGGTTGGCCGCTGTCCGGGTCGATGATCTCCGGGTGGACGATGCCCTGACCGGCGAAGTGCAGGCCGCGGCGGTGTTCGCACTCATCGCGCCGTAGTCCCCGGTGCCGGAGACTTCCATCAGACGGCAGTCAAAGCGCGCTTCGATCTGCTCGCGCACGTAGCGATTCAACGCGCCGGGTTCGCCGCCGGCGAAGATCAGCTGCAACCCGAGCGAACGCGATTCGATGTTGCGCGCGGCGAGCGTCCGCGCAAAATGCAGCGGCTACGACGCGGTGCATAGCAGTGCATTCGCGCGTGCAAGGCGGAAGGCGTCGACCAGGCGATCGGTCATGCGCACGCCCACGGGAATGTTGGTGGCGGTTTTCAGTGCGTCGCCCCTGATGGGTAGCCGCCTGCGACGGCACTTGCGCTGCTGCAGGGGGGTAGAGGCAGGGTTTAGGTGAGAGTAGGCTTCAGCCCTGAACGAAAAGGTGACGCGATGTGTTGGGCCGCCTGCGCCCGCTCAGGCGACATCGTTGTACAGTCTGGCGTGCTGGATGAAGCCAGCGGCATGCGGGCACGCATGCACGCGAACGAAGCTATCGATGGCCCGGTCAGGTGCCATCGCCAGTACGCGCAGCGGCTATCCGGCAGGGGGGATTGCAAGCGTGCATGACGCAGGGGGGATAGAACCCGCACGTCAGCGGCGGGGACCCACCCCATCACAACAAGAATCACGGCTGGGCGCGCGTGGCGCGGAGTCGTTCACCGGCCTGCAAGGGGGAGAGGGCATGAATCGAGCCTTGATCATCGGTCTCGCCGGGCTCGCGGCGATGGCCGCGGTGGTGTACGGCGCCAGGGAAGTGGCGTATGGGGAGCGGGGCTGGCGGCCGCTGCACGCGGCTGAGTTCGAGGCGGATTCCTGCGAGCTCTATCACGTGATGCGGGGCCTTGAACAGGATCCGGCGCAGGATCCGGCCAATGCCTCGCTTGTCGAGCGTTGTCGTCCGCAGTCGCAAGACATCATCTGGAGCCTGTCGCAGGTGGGCGATGCGCTGCGTTTCGATCGGCCGTCGCTGATTCGCCTGCGGCTCGACGGCGTCGACATGAACATCGAGCACCATGAGGACTATCCGACGATCATCGTCGAGTTTCCCTATCCGCCGGTGCCGGTCGAAACCGCTGCGCACTGGCGCCTGGCGGGGGCCGGCGGGCGGCAGATGACGGCGGCGGAGCACGAGAAGCTCGCACGCTACTGGAATCCGAGCTGGGCGCATCTGCTTGCCGAATGGTCGCTCGGCCGCGGCAATCATGAAGTCTGGCTCGGGCGGGCCACGATCGGCGATGCGCGCCACTGCGCGGCGGTCGAGCCGCATGCCGCGCGCGGTTCGCAGATGTGTGTGATGCACGTGATGAACCATCTCGGCGAGCCGATGACCGTGCGCTTTCCGCTCGAGGAAGCGGTGGAGTGGCGGCTCGAGATGCTGGAGATCTGTCGTTTCGGGGGCCGCGAGCGCCGCTGGCACAACCCGCTGCTGCAGGCCTGGATGGGCCGCGTCGAATACAGCGATACGGGCTGCAAGCCCTATGTCGAAGAGGCGTCCTAAACGCCGATCGGACGCGACATCACAGTGACCTCATGGCCCCCGGCCACCCCACTGCCGTAGTACACGAAATCATGGCGCGCGAAGTACTCGGCGCGTGATTCCGTGAACAGGTAGACCCGCTCGCAGTCGCTGCTGCCCAGCCGCGTCAGCGCCGCGCGCAGCAGGGCGGCGCCGATGCCACGCTGCCGATGCGGCGGGGCAACGAAGAAGCTGGCGAGCCACGGATTGCACTGCGACCAGCCGGGCAGGTCGTCCATGATCAGGCTGACCGAGCCGAACAGGGTCTGACCGTCATGCGCGATCAGCGTCAGCGGCAGGCTACCGTCCGCCGGCTCGCTGAGCAGATCGCGCAGCGCGGCAGCGGCGTCCCACCCGTGATACAGATGCGTCCACTCTGCGGCATGCCAGGCCGCCAGTTGCGGCGCGTGTTCGCGTGCCTCGCACAGGGGGATCACGCGATAGTCGGGGGCGGGCTGCTCACGATGCGTCATGGGTTGCCGGTTGCCGGGGTAGCCGCAAAGCGGTGGATCGGATCGTCGGTGCAGGCCGTCGTGGCTGCGGGTGCGTAACACCGCTGGCACGTCGCCAACCCGAACGTTGTTCGATTGCCGAAGCATACTATAGCCACTGTCCCCGTTAGACCGTGAGGCCTGACAGGCTGGTGTAAAACGCCCGCACTCGCTTCCCACCCGCCGGCCAATTTTTCGCTGCGCTGCGAAATCCATGTGTCGGTCGGTCGCACCTGCAGGGCGGTCGTTGATGCCGGATGCGAGCTGTGGGTCGGCTGTGTGAATTCCGCTACGATGCCGTGTCTCGATCATGGACCCCATCCGGAGATGCGTGCATGCAGTGGCTGCTAGTCGGGCTCGTGGTTTTTCTGGGCGTGCACTCGATATCGATCGTCAGCCATGACTGGCGTGAGCGCATGGTCGGGACCTTCGGTGAGTTGCCATGGAAGGTTTTGTACACGCTGGCATCGCTCGCCGGTTTGGTCTGTCTCGTTTATGGTTATGGACTCGCGCGGCAGGCACCGACCATGCTCTACGCGCCGCCGTCGTGGGGTCGTCACCTGACGATGCTGCTGATGCTGCCGGTGTTTCCGCTGCTGCTGGCCGCGCATCTGCCGGGCCGCATCAAGTCGACCGCGCGGCATCCGATGCTGCTCGCGACCAAACTCTGGGCGGTGGCACATCTGGTGGCCAACGGCGGTCTGCACGACGTGCTGCTGTTCGGGGGCTTTCTGGTGTGGGCAGTGGCCGATCGCATGGCGGTCAAGCGCCGGCCGGCCGACGCGACGCCACCGCCCGTGGGCAAGGCCGTCAACGATCTCTTGGCGATCGTCATCGGGCTCGGGCTCTATGCGCTGTTCGTGGTCTGGGCACATGGCACGCTGCTTGGCGTGCCGCTGTTGCCGGGCGGCGCCGGATAATCAACGCGCGACCATTCAACGAAAATCAAGACAGGGGCGCCCGATCGCCCTGCAACGAGGGGAGTCTGCATGAAGAATTTTGCGTGTATCGCGCTGGCCGCGGTGTTCAGTGCCCAGGTCGCCATGGCGGCGACCACCGTCGACAAGGTCGCCATCGCGGACGAAAAGGCAGGTGCCAACTGGCTGTCCTACGGTCGCACATACAGTGAGCAGCGCTTCAGCCCGCTGAATGCCGTCAACGACACAAACGTCGGCAATCTGGGGGTGGCGTGGTATCTCGATCTGCCCGAACACAAGTCGCTGCTGTCGACGCCGCTGGTCGTGGACGGCGTGATGTATCTTACCGGCAGCTTTGCCAAGGTCATCGCTGTCGATACGCGCACCGGCAAGACCTTGTGGACCTACGACCCGAAGGTCATCGATGCCGCCGGCGATCGCGGGCGCGTGATGTGGGACTCGAACCGGGGTGCTGCGTACTGGAAAGGCCGCCTGTTCATCGCCACCGGTGACGGCCGGCTGAATGCCCTCGACGCCACCACCGGCAAGGAAGTCTGGAGCGTGATGACGGTCGATCCGAAACTCGCCTACTTCATCAACGGCGCGCCGCGCGTGTTCAACGACAAGGTGATCATCGGCAACGGCGGCACCGAGTGGGGTGGCCTGCGCGGCTATGTCACCGCCTATGACACTGAAACAGGCAAACAGGCCTGGCGCTTTTATACCGTGCCCGGCAATCCCGCTGACGGCTTCGAGGACGAAGCGCAGCAAATGGCCGCCAAGACCTGGCAGGGGGAATGGTGGAAGCACGGCGGTGGCGGCACCGTGTGGAACGGCCTGACCTACGACCCCGAGTTCAACCGCATATATCTCGGCACCGGCAACGGCTCCCCGTGGAACCAGAAGATCAGAAGCCCGGGCGGCGGCGACAACCTGTTCCTGTGCTCGGTCGTCGCGCTCGACGCGGACACCGGCAAGTACGTGTGGCACTACCAGACGGTGCCGGGCGAGAGCTGGGACTACAACTCGAACATGGACATGGTGCTCGCCGATCTCGAGATCGACGGCAAGCCGGTCAAGGCGATGCTGCACGCGCCGAAGAACGGCTTCTTCTACGTGCTCGATCGCGCCACCGGCAAACTGATCTCGGCCGAGAAGATTGGCCGCGCCACCTGGGCCACGCACGTCGACATGACGACGGGCCGCCCGGTGGAGGCGAAGAACGCACGCTATGAGGACGGCGAAGAGTTGATCTATCCAGGCCCGCTGGGCTTCCACAACTGGCACGCGATGTCCTTCAATCCGCAAACGGGCCTCGCGTATATCCCAACGCACGATCTGCCGGCGCTGTACACCGACAAGGGCATCAAGCCCGCGACCTGGCGCTCGCCGAGCTTCCAGTTCGATCCGGGTGTCGACCTCGGCCGTGGAGATCTGCCGCTGAACATCGATTCCTCGGTGCTGATGGCCTGGGATCCGGTGAAGAAGGCCAAAATCTGGGAGCAGAAGCTGCCTGGTTCATGGAACGGAGGCACGCTGACGACGGGCGGCAACCTCGTGTTCCAGGGCCGCACCGACGGCAAGCTTGTCGCCTACCGCGCGACCGACGGCGTACCGCTGTGGATGTTCGACATGGGCGTGGGCATCTCGGCACCCCCGATCACCTATGAGGTCGACGGCAAGCAGTACGTGGCCCTGCTGGCCGGCTGGGGTGGCGCTGCGGCCTCGATGGTCGGTTCGATCACCGCGCAACACGGCTGGTCTTATGGCGTGCATCCGCGGCGGCTCGTGGTCTTCGCACTCGACGCCGACACCACACTGCCGAAGGCACCGCCACCGACCTTCGCGCAGCCGCTCGTGCAAGAGGATTTCAAGGTCGACGAACTGCAGGCCGAGCAGGGCAGCTTCCTGTTCCAGCGCAACTGCTCGAGCTGTCACGGGGGCGGCGCGGTGGCAGGCGGCTATGCGCCGGATCTGCGCGCCTCCCAGGCGCCGATTTATCCGGAGGCGTTCAAGGAAATCGTGGTGGGCGGCAGCCGGCGCCAGCAGGGCATGCCGCAGTTCAAGGAACTGACGGACGCCGATCTGAACGCGATGCACCATTACATCCGCCGTCAGGCGAGAAAAGCCACGGCCGCGGCGCAGGCGGGGCGCTAGCGGGGCGCCTTGTTTTCGGCGTTGGGGAAATTTAGCCACCGAGAACACCACGAGAAGGGATTGACGGGACCGGTGTTCCGTTGCCTGCTCGGACAGGATTCTCACGATTCCCTCCGAGAGGGTAAGCAAGCAAACTTCTTCTCGGTGTTCTCGGTGTTCTCAGTGGCTAAATTCCCTAACGCTCACCATTGGCACCGTATATCAAAATTTTATTGAAGAGGAGAGAGCAAACATGGCCAACTGGCAGGTACAGCAGGATGGCGGCATCGTGACGTGCGCCTGGGTCAATCCGCCGATGAATTACATGATCGCGGCGGGCATGCGCGAGCTGAGCGCCCTGATCGAGACCTGGCGCGATCCGTCGGTGCGCGTCGTGATTCTGACCGGCGGTGTCGCGAACCGGTTCATCACGCATTACAGCGTCGAGGAACTCGTGGCGAGCGCGCGGGATCGCGCGCTGATGATGAACGTCGGCCGCTCATGGCTGCATCAGCACAATGCAACGCTGACGAATCTCCGCGATCTGCCGAAGCCCGTCATTGCCGCGATGAGCGGCAGCACCATGGGTGGCGGCTTCGAGACCTCGCTGTCCTGCGATATCCGCGTCGCGCAGAAAGGCGACTTCCGCTACGGCCTGCCGGAAGTCACGCTGGGCATTCTGCCCGGCGGTTGCGGCACGCAGCGCCTGTCGCGCCTGATTGGCGCCGGCAAGGCTATCGACTTCATCCTCCGCGGGCGCATCTGCAAGCCGGAGGAAGCGCTCGCGCTGGGGCTCGTGCACGAAATCGCCGACGACGCGAAGGCGCGCGCGCTGGAGATCGCGAAAGAGCTTGTCACGCTGTCGCCGGTCGCGATCGCGGAAACCAAGCGGGCGGTCTACGAGGGCTCCGAAGTGCATCTGCAGGCGGGCCTCGAAATCGAGGGCGATGCGTTCATCCACACGATGCTGACCGATGAGGCCGTGCAGATCATGCAGGAGTACGTCGATACGCCGCATGAGCAGCGGATTGCGTGGCTCGAGCGTAAGCGTGGCCTCTGGCACGGCGGGCGCTGACGCCGACCGCCACTGCACAGCTGCGCGTTAACTGCACCGGGCGCCTGCTCGCGCGGGATGGCGCGCGCGGGATGG
>Ga0163144_10018685_pt1 | contig 13994 bp, 8 predicted proteins | sample OliLak19BULKMAT1_FD_123175 | JGI IMG/M metagenome (GOLD analysis project Ga0163144, IMG submission 123175) | Freshwater microbial mat bacterial communities from Lake Vanda, McMurdo Dry Valleys, Antarctica - Oligotrophic Lake LV.19.BULKMAT1 | ecosystem: Environmental > Aquatic > Freshwater > Lake... | reverse complement strand
GGGGGTGGTGCGATGAAACGAAACGCAAGTTGGCGGCGCTGCACGGCGGGGTGGCATCGCTTTCCGTCCCCTCTCGTGGTGTGCCATGCCCACGGCTTTGCGTGGGCATGCGTCGATCCGGCGTTACATGCGGCGCTCATCGGCACGAATTTTACGGCGTCACGCGCAAGATCAACGTCATTTGCTCGCGACCGGTCGTATGGGAGAGTTCGACGCGGTCGAACAAATCGAGAATTTGCCGCATGCCGTCCAGGAGGGCCGCGGCCGGCGCTTGCGGGATGCCGTTGCTCTTGGCGATATGGTCCGTCAGGAAATCCCGGTGCAAGGTCAATTGCTTGCTCAATTCAGTCGCCGATAACCGGAGCATAAGATTCTCGTCGCGTTCCGCCGTTGTCACTGCCTCCTTGCCGAAACGCAGAATCCCCTCGGGCGACGTCGCAAAAACGAGGTAACCGTCCTTCAAGGCAAACGACGGTTGGAAGCCGTCTGGAAAGGTCTTTTCACATAGAAACGTCCTCACCTCGACCTTGCCCTGTCGAACGGTCTGAACGCGAATGGGATCGGTCCCGCGCCGATTGTAATCGTAGACCGCCAACCCCGAAAGAAACTGAAGACCTTTAACGAGCGCCTGGTCCGCGTACGGTTCCTTGGGCCCCGCCCGCGCCGCGATGGCGAAAACGCCTTGGGGCACATGTTTGGGATTTTCCGACGCGAATACGCTCACACCCCAATCCGGACCGATGTGCGGCAAAAGATCTTTTTCCAGGTCCACGCCCACGAATGCGCCCAGTGTTTTCTGCAAGCCGTTCATCACCTGCTTGCGAAATTCGAGCGGCAGCAAATCCCCCCACGAATCCTCCGACAGCGTGAGGTCCGCCTGTCCCGTGACCGTCAAGATGCTTCGTTGCGGCAGCTTCGTCCAAAGCGGATTGGGCAAGCTGCCTCGAAAGAGCCGTTTGGCCTCGGGGGAAGCGTCCTTCGCTTTGCCATGAAGGCTGACGCGCATCTCAAGCGATTCTTCCCAGCGCACATTGAGTGCCACGGCATCCAGAGCCTGCCAAAGCGCGGCGAACTTGTTCCGAAAATACGCCTCCGGTCCCGGCGCTCCCGCCCCCTTGATTTCCAGGTCGAACGCTCGTGGATTAACGATAACCGTTAGAAACGATCGCGGCGCCGCCCCTTGCTCCAGCGCGCGAAGCCAGACATTGCCCGGTTTAGCTCCACTACGATCGCGCCGGCGTTCGATCAGATTCTTCAGGGTCGCTTCCTGCCCCGCAAGGGCGAGCAACCCATCATGGACGAAGTAATACTGTGTGCTCTTTTCGTGGACCCGGCGGTGATACTTGATGCCGACATGCTCCCGCTCATCGAGCGCCTTCAATTCGCCGCCATGCTTTTGCAGCGTATTGAGTTGATCCATCAGCTTGGTCAGCAACTCTCCCTTCCTGGCTTTGATGAGCAATAATCCGTCCTCGCTCATGCCGTCCGGGCCGCCGCTGCGATAGCCCAGCACGACCGCGTCGCCCAGCACCTCATCGCGCACGGTCGGCCAATCCACTTTGAGGTGCGTGTGCAGATCGCGTTTGAGTTTGACCAACGCGCTCCACTCCGGGGTCTGTTCCAAAGTCTGAAGCAACGGCGATTCCAGGATCTTCTTCATCCAGGCCGACTTTTCCCAGCGGTCGAATTGACCCCGCATGTCATGGGCGGCGAGCGCGATCCCAAAATCGTCGGGCACCAATGCGAGCAACGTCCGCACGCCGTCCTGAGCCCGTGCCGTCCCCGCGCCGGCGCAGACCAGCCAACAAAACGCGACGAATCGAAGAGAGAGGTTTTTCATGACGGTTCGCTAAAAGTGACTTCCGAAGGGATCCCCTGGCTCACTCCACCTTCGCGACTTCAAACGTCGACATCTCGCGCAGGAAAAAATCCATGGCTCGCCGGGCCGATCGGGTCACAGGCTGAATGCCATCGCTGATCTCCTGTCCCGCTTTGAGAACCGATGCGGTCGCGTCGATCGATTCTTCCGGCAAAATCCCCGTGCCCATCGGCGGCAATTCCAGCGTCGGCGTCGCGGCCGTGATAAGTCTTTTCGCGCTCTCCCGCGTCTGATCGGTCAACTTGCCCGTCAGCGCCGCCATCGTGCCCTTTGCCTCATCCAGCGCCTTGGCCAGCGCGGGCGTCGAGTCTTCTTTCGACTTTTCGGGGGGCGCTTCCTGCTTGCGCGGGTCTGTTGCCGGCGCCTCCTGTTTCGCGACCACACCGTTGCCGTTATCTTTCTTCGGCCCCGGCTCGAAAATGTATCCCGCGATCACCATGATCAAGATCGATGCCGCCAGAGCGACCGTCAGCCGCAGGCGCCGCTGGAACTTGAGGCGTCGTTCCACGCGGTCTTGGAGTGCTTTGGCTACGATCGATCGGCTCAAGTCCCGCGCCGGCGACGTGGGCCGCGAAAACAGTTTCATCCCCTCGACCATCCGCTGCGCCGCCGCAAACTGCTCGCGACAGGCTTTGCATTGGCGAAAGTGCGCTTGCGCGGCCGGCTCAACGGTACGCTGTCCGTCAGCGCCCGGCGCCTGGCCGTCCAGCCAATTTTGCAACCAAATCTTGATGTCAAGGCATTTCATGTTCGACCTCGGCGACCATGCCGCGACGACGCAGATGGTCCATGATTTCCAACCGGGCGCGATGCAGCCACGTCTTCACCGTCCCTACCGGCTTGCGCAGCGCCTGGGCAATCTCCTCATACGGCATGCCTTGCTCGTGAAACAAGACGAAGACGCCGCGATATTCGACGCGCAACCCCTCCAGGGCCGCCTGAATCTCCCGCGCCAGTTCCGATCCATCGTCGACCGGCGTGGTTGTTGCAATCTCCTCGACGTAATCCACGGGTTCCGGCCGGCGCCGTTTTTGGCCTATCCAAGTCCGGCAACGATTGACCGTGATCCCCATCACCCACGGCCTCAGCGGCCGTTTCGAATCCCAACGCTTAAGGCTCCGGAAGATCCGTAGAAATACTTCCTGCGCGACATCCTCCGCATCTTGGCGATGGTGGAGAATCCGCACGCATAGCCCGAACACTTCCGGATGGAAGCGTTCCACTAATGCTTGCATGGCCATGGTTTCCCCGTGCAAGCAACGTTTCACCAGCAGGCCGTCCGCGTCCGTCACGGTTGGGCAACGCCTCCGGTTGTGCGTGAAAGAAACTACCCGCGAAACTCGTGCGAGTTTCAAAGGGTGGAAAGTTTCGTGTTGCGTTTAATCTCGTAATTCCAGATGCGTTCGATGATTGCGCATTCGCGGACCGCGCGGCCGTTTCTCCACTTACCGCTACCGGTCCGCCGCCTTTTGCACCATCTCGATCACTTCCGCCGGCGAAGCGTCTTGTAAACGCTTGCCTTTATTCTTGAGCGACTCCGAAACGCGAATCGCGACGTCTTGCATGCGTTCATGGGTTTCCTGCGAACCGCCGACGAGCAAAAATTCCTCGCCGCGCGTGACGCGCTTGTGCCCATCCTGGTTGTCCAGGCCTACACCCAGCAAACCCGTCGCTTCCGGCGTTTTCGATTCTTTCGGCTTACGGGCCACTTCTGGACCACCTTTATTGATTGCGAGCAAAATGATTCCCTTTTAACTATAGAACCCAGCTTACCCAACGGTCAATCGCAATGAACCCCGTTCGCCCTCGCCGCGCTGCCGGATCGAATGCGCAATCCATTCTCCGCGCCCTGACGGACCCATTACATACCATAAATCATTGTTGGAAATGTGTCGTCCCGCGCGCGATTGCCGGCCATTTACGTTGTGCGCGGTTCCTACAACCACTCCCGACCAATGCTGCAACTGTTCGTCATTACCGTCACTCTCGGCTCCGCCCTGCTCTTCCTCGTGCAGCCGATGTGCGCCCGTTTTGTCCTGCCCTTGCTGGGCGGAACTCCCGCCGTGTGGACGACATGCATGCTTTTCTTCCAGGCCGGCCTGCTCGCCGGATACGCCTACACGCACCTTCTGCCGCGCCGCATCGGCAACCGCTGCCACGCGATTTTACACATTGGTCTTCTTTTTCTCGGACTGTGGTTTTTGCCCCTGGTCATCCCCAAAGAGAGCGTTCCGCCATCGTGGCCCGTTTGGTGGCTTCTCGGCACGCTCACCGTCGCCATCGGCTTGCCGTATATGTTGGTCGCCGCCAACGCGCCGCTTTTGCAACGTTGGTTCGCCCTCACAAGGCCGGGCCGAGACCCCTACTTTCTTTACGCGGCCAGCAATCTCGGCAGTTTCGCCGGCTTGCTCGCCTATCCTTTCTTGCTGGAACCGGCGCTCACGCGTTCTCGGCAGGCTGACTTTTGGTTCTGGGGTTATGTCCCGCTTGCCGTCCTCACGACGGTTTGCGCCTTACCCCTTTTTCGCAAATCTCAGATCGCCGTCGTTCCCCCCGATGCCGCCGTCGACGCTGGCCCTCCGCCCTCGACCTGGCGAACCGCGCGCTGGGTCTTGCTCGCCTTCGTCCCCTCCAGCCTCATGCTGAGCGTCACGCATTATCTAACCGCCGACATCGCGCCCATACCCCTTTTCTGGGTTATTCCGCTCGGTCTTTATCTGCTCACCTTTGTCTTGGCTTTTTCCGGCGTGGAATGGTTTCCGCAGCGCGTTCTTGTGCGGTCCGCACCCGTCGCGGTTTTGGCCGTCGTTCTCATGCTTTTGCGGGAAGCCAACGAACCCGTCGTCGTCGTCCTCGGCCTGCATCTCCTCGTTTTTACCCTGCTTGCTCTCGTATGCCACCGGGAACTGGCGCGCACGCGTCCGCCCGCGCAATACCTCACCGGCTTCTACCTTTGGCTTGCCTTCGGCGGCGTCCTCGGCGGACTGCTCAACGGCGTCCTCGCTCCCCTGCTCTTTCGCGGCTTGTACGAATATCCGCTCATGCTCGTGGTCGCGCTTCTCTTGCGCCCGCGCGCCCATGAACTCGACACGACGGAAGTCGCTCCGCCCTGGCGCGCCGCGCATCGCGGCGACCTGATCTTCGCCCTTGCCATAGGCCTTGCCACGCTCGCCCTCATCTTCGTCACGCGCTATTTCGAGATGGAACCGGGCGCGATAACCCTCGCCATTATCTTCGTTCCCCCGCTCCTCGTCAGCTACATGTTCCAGGAGCGAACCGTCCGCTACGCACTCTCCCTTGGCGCGGTGCTGCTTGCAAGCGCTTTTCATCCCAGCTCGGCCGGTCGTCTCCTCCATCAGCAACGCAGTTTCTTCGGCGTTCACCGCGTCGTCGAGAGAGAAGACCGCCGCTATCTTTTTCATGGCAACACCATTCACGGCAGCCAGGACCAGCTTCCCGCCCGTCGCCTCGAACCCCTTACTTACTACACGCGGCAAGGGCCCGCCGGACGTTTCTTTCAGAAACTCAAAGGCGATTCCCGCCTCGACCATGTCGGACTCGTCGGCTTGGGCACAGGCAGCCTCGCCGTCTACGCCAATCCGGGCCAATCCTGGACCTTCTTCGAAATCGACCCCGCCGTCGTCGCCATCGCCGAAAACCCCGACTACTTCACCTTTCTCGCCAACGCCCGCCGCACCGGCGTCGATCTCGCCGTCACTCTCGGCGATGCCCGGCTTTCCCTGCGCTCCCCCGGCCCAAAGCTCGGCGTCCTTGTTCTCGATGCCTTCGGCTCCGATTCGATTCCAGTCCATCTGCTGACCAAAGAAGCGTTCCTCGAATACCGTGTCAGACTTCGGGAGGACGGCTACATCCTGGTCAACATCTCCAATCGATATGTCGACTTGAAGCCCGTGGTCGCCAATATCGCCGCCGACCTGAACCTTACTTGCCTGATCTGGGATGACACCAATGTGTCGCTCAAGGAAGAGGCGCTGGGAAAGACCGCCTCTGTTTGGGTCGTCCTGACAGCCGCGGGGCGAGAACCCAATTCCCTCGGCGGTTCTTGGAAAGCCGTTCCCGCCGATTCAGATTATTCTCTCTTGCGCGACGACTACGCCAACATCCTTCCCCTCCTTCGCCTCGGCTGGTGACCGCGGAGCCGAAGGCGTCGGCATTGATGCGTTGCGTCCGCATCCGACCCCCTTCCCCCTGCCCTATCATAAAAGTGCTTCCCGTCGCGCGATCGTTTGTTATCATCGAGCTTCCCAAACAAAATCGACCAAAGCACGGATTTCAATAAAAGGAATAGGAACCTCTCATGCCACGCGATGTCCTTAGCCTGATCCTGGGAGGCGGACGCGGCAGCCGTCTCTATCCGCTCACGATGCTCCGCAGCAAGCCCGCCGTGCCCATCGCGGGCAAGTATCGGCTCATCGACATCCCCATCAGCAATTGCATCAATTCCCGCTTCAATCGCATCTACGTCCTCACGCAGTTCCTCTCCGTCAGCTTGCACCGCCATATCGCCAACACCTATAAGTTCGACCCATTCAGCCGCGGCTACGTCGAGGTGCTCGCCGCCCAGCAAACCAACGAAGCGTCCGACTGGTATCAAGGCACCGCCGACGCCGTCCGCCAGAACATGCGCTATATCCACGAGGATCCCTGCACGGACGTGCTCATCCTCTCCGGAGATCAGATTTATCGCATGGAATTTCGCGAAATGCTGGAGGCCCACGAGAAGAGCGACGCCGACGTCACGATTGCCGCGCTTCCCGTTCCCAAGGAACAGACCTCGGCATTCGGATTGTGTAAGCTCGACGACAGCGGCCGGGTTCTGGATTTCCTCGAAAAACCCAAGGAAGACAAGCTCCTTGTCCCGTTCCACACGGACGAAAAGTGGATCGCCGACCGGGGCATCGACGCGGCGGGACGCCCCTATCTCGCCAGCATGGGCATCTATCTCTTCAAACGGGAAGCCCTCATCCACCTCCTCAACGCCGCCCCCGTCGCGACTGATTTCGGCAAGGAAATCTTCCCGCGCAGCATCAAGTCCCACAAAGTCCAAGCCTACCTCTTCGATGGTTACTGGGAGGATGTCGGCACCATCAAATCGTATCACGAGGCCAGCCTCGCCCTGACCAGCGACACGCCTCCCTTCGACTTCCATGCGACCAACAGCATTATCTATTCCCGCGCCCGCTATCTCCCCGCCTCACGGATCAATGCCGCCCGTCTGGATCAAACCCTGATCGCCGATGGCTGCGTCGTCGGCGCCGGCACCACGATCACCCGCTGCCTCGTCGGCGTCCGCATGCAGATCGGCAAGAATGTCACCCTACGCAACAGTGTCATCATCGGCGCCGACCGCTACGCCACCAGCGAGGAAAAGACCGAAAACGCCAGCCATGGTTTGCCCAATCTCGGCATCGGCGACGGCACCGTCATCGACGGCGCCATTGTCGACAAGGACGCCTGCATCGGCGCCAATTGCCGCATCATCAACAAGGGCCACGTCGTCGAGGCCGACGGGAAAAACTACGTCATCCGTGAAGGCGTCGTCGTCATCCCCAAGGGCGCCGTCCTCACCGACGGCACCGTGATTTAGTTGACCAACCACGCCCGCCGCGCAAGCGACGGGTCGCTCTCCCGGTTGCCCTTCCCCCATTTCCCCCCATCCGCTACAAGATCCATTCCTGATCATCCTCACGCGGCAAGGAGGCCCGCTCATGCCTGGGTTTTTCGAGAATTGGCGCACCTACTGGACCGATTTACACGAGGACCACTCGAATTACATCGATAACCTCCCCGCGCGCTGGGCTCGCCTCGCCATCTTCGTCGCCAGCGCCCTTACCCTCTACGTCGAAATGGTCATGGTCCGCTGGCATGCCTCCTGTTTCCATGCCTTCGCCATCTTCAAGAACGTCAGCTTGCTCTCCTGCTTTCTCGGCCTGGGCATCGGTTACGGACTCTCCAGCAAACGCACCATCAAGCTCGCCTCGTTTCTGCCTCTGCTCGCCTTCCAGGTGTTCCTCTTCGGCATCCTCTCCCTGACCAATCTCGGCGGCCGACGCGTCAATCCCGTCGCCGAGCAACTCGTCATGGGAACCAACAGCGGCGAGTGGTCATGGCTCCACGCCGTCGAGGGCAACTTCTTCCTCGCCCTCGTCTTCGTTATCAACGCCCTCATGTTCATTCCCCTGGGCCATCTCGCCGGCCGCTTAATGACGCGCCTGCCCAAGGTGCAAAGCTACTCCCTCAACGTCCTGGGCAGCCTTTTTGGCATCGCTCTCTTCTTCGTTCTCTCCCTCGCCTGGACCGGTCCGAGCGTTTGGCTCGGCTTCGTCGCTCTTGGCCTGGCCCCCTTCCTCGTCGGCCATCGCCGATCGGTCGCCATCAGCGTCGCCTGTCTTGCCGGCATCGTCATCGCCCTCGGCTTCATGAGCAGTCGGCTCGAAACGGTCTTTTACTCCCCGTATCAGGTGATCTCGCTTCGGCTGCCCGACCACGCCGAGAAATCGACCATGACCATCAAGGTCAACCACTGCTTCTTCCAGGACGTTTTCGACTGCCGGCCTGCCTCCGTCGCCTCCGACAAGGCCGCCGCCAACGCCGTCACCTATTATAACTTCCCCTATCGCCTCCGCTCCAATCCCGGCGACGTTCTCGTCGTCGGCGCCGGCACCGGCAACGACGTCGCCGGCGCTCTCCGCAACGGCGCGACTTCCGTCACCGCCGTCGAGATCGACCCCGCCATCCTCTTTCTCGGCAAACGTCTGCACCCCGAACGCGTCTATCAGGATCCACGCACCAAGCCCGTCGTCAACGACGCCCGCAGCTTCCTTCGCCAAACCGACGACCGCTTCGATACCATCGTCTACGGCCTGCTCGACAGCCATACCAACCTCGGCGCCATGACCAACGTCCGCCTCGATAGTTTCGTCTACACCCTGCAAGGCTTTCAAGAAGCGGTCGCCCGGCTCAACGACGACGGCCTGCTCGTCGTCTCCTATCTCGTTCTCGACCCCAACCAGGGCAACCGACTCTACGCGATGCTCCGCGACGCCTATCCGCACCGCAAGCCCCGCGCCTTCGTCGGCGCTTTCGGCTCCATCTTCGTCACCGGTCCCGGCCTCGCCGCCGTTCCCGACGTGATCCCCGACGCCGTCGAGAAGTCCGCCGAGTTCCAGGCGTCGTCGGCCGACGTCGAACTCGCCACCGACGACTGGCCCTTCTTCTACATGCAGAAACGCGCCTATCCGTTCAGCTACCTCATCGTCATCGGCATTCTGTTCGGCCTGTCCACCCTCATGGTCAAACGCCATCTCGGCATGCCGCAACTGCTCAACGCCCCCACCGGCATGTTCTTCTTCCTGGGCGCCGGCTTCATGCTCGTCGAGACCAAGGCCATCACCGAACTGGGCCTCGTCTTCGGCAACACCTGGGCCGTCGTCGCCATCGTCATCGGCGTCATCCTCGCGCTCGCCTTCCTCGCCAACCAGTGGATCCTGATGCGCGGCCCCGTGAACACCACTGTCGCCTTCGGCATGCTCGCCCTGGCACTCCTCGCGGGACTCGGCGTATCACGCCTGCAAATGGCCGGCGTCGCCATCCCCGCGCCCAAGTTCCTCGTTCCCCTGGCGCTCCTCTTGCCCCTCTTCTTCGCCGGCCTCATCTTTTCCAGCGAGCTCTTCCGCGGCGGCGAACTCGGCGGCGTCCTCGCCGCCAACCTCTTCGGCGCCATGCTCGGCGGCTTCCTCGAGTACAACTCCATGTACCTCGGCTTCTCCAGCCTTTACCCCCTGGGCATGGCCCTCTACGGCCTGGCGTTCGTCTGCCTCCTCCGCGCCCGCAAAGCCCAAGCGTCGGCCGTCGATCCGCTCGAAGAACCCCAGCGACACGCCGCCTGACGCTCGCTAGCGCACCGTTAAACGCATGACACGCGCGCCGCCGGCAACCTCCCGGCGGCTTGCCTTCTTCCTCCCGCGGAGCCGACGGTCATGGATGAGCAATCCCCCCAGCACAACGGCGAGCAGCGTGCCGTCGATCTTCTCTGGCTCCTCCTTTGCGGCCTGCTCGCGAGCTGGTACTGCACCGTCGCCGCCCATAAGCTCGGCGCCACCTTCGACGAACCCTTCTACATCTCCGCAGGCCTGGAACGCTGGCACACCGGCAGCTACGAGCAACTCCTCCGCGCCGGCACCATGCCCCTGCCCGTCGACGTGCAAACGCTCCCCGTTTACCTCTACGAAACCTGGCAAGGCATCCGCTTCGATCCCGTCGCCGACCTCGACGCCATCCTGCCCTACGCGCGTCTCGGCACGCTGGTGTTCGTCTGGCTGCTCCTCATCTACGGCCGACTCATCGGCCGGGCCCTCGCCGGTCCCTGGGGAGGCCGCCTCGCCATCGCCTTCCTCGCCCTGGAGCCCAGCATCCTCGGCCACTCCAGCCTCGCCACCACCGACATCTCCATCACAGCCTGCCTGCTGCCGTTCGCCTACCACTACTGGAAGAACCGCGACGCCGCCCGCTGGATCTGGCGCGTCGGCTTGCCCGCCCTTTGGCTCGGCATCGCCATGCTCGCCAAGGCCTCCGCCCTCGCCTTCGGACCCATCTGTATGCTGGTCATCGAATGCCAACGCCTCCACGCCCGCGGCGCCTTCCAGACCGAAGCCGCCGCCACGCTCTGGACACGCCTCCGCCACGCCGCACGCATCCTCCGCCCCTGGTTCTGGCAAGCCTCCGCCATCGGTTGGCTCGCCGTCGCCGTCACCTTCCTCTACTGCGGCTCCGACTGGCGTGCCGAGCCTTCCTTCGTCGCCTGGGCCGACAAGCTCCCCGCCGGCGTTATGCGTAACAACACCCTCTGGGTCGCCGAGCATCTCCGCGTCTTCCCCAACGCCGGCTCCGGCCTCATGCGGCAAGTACGTCACAACCTCCAGGGCCACCTCGTCTACCTCGTCGGCCTCGAACACAACCGCTCCCTCTGGTTCTACTTCCCCCTCCTGCTCACCATCAAACTGACACTGCCGCTCCTGATCCTGACCGCGTTGCTACTGATCACCCGCCCCCGCGCCCTGACGAACTGGGCCTTCCTCTGCTTCGCCGTCCTGCTTGCCTTCAGCCTCACCTTCCGCGTGCAGATCGGCATTCGCATGGTCCTGCCCGTCGTTGCCCTCGGCATGGTCGGCCTCGCCGCCGCCCTCGTCAACACCGTCCGCGCCTACGGCTACTCCTGGAAGCGCGTCGCCCTCGGCTCCCTCACCCTCTCCTGCCTCGCCTGGACCGCGGTCGCCACCTCGCGTCAACATCCCCACGGCCTGTGCTACACCAACGACCTCTGGGGAGGCACCCGCGACGGCTATCACTTCGTCAGCGACGCCAACTACGACTGGGGCCAGGGACTCAAAGACCTGCACCGCTGGCAACAACGCAACCATGTCGCCAACCTCGACGTCTGGTACTTCGGCACCGACCCCCTCCTCAAGGAACTCCCCATCGCCTCCGCCCCCTTCAGCCTCTGGAAGGTCCAGTCCGACGCCGAATTCCACGCCAAGGTCCAAGGCCGCTTCCTCGCCGTCAGCACCACCAACCTTTACGGCAGCTACGCCCCCGACGCCGAAATCCCCCGCCGCATCCTAAGGCCGATGCGCCCCGTCGCCCGCACCCAAACCTTCCTCATCTACGACTTCCGCGACCCCCACCCCCTCGCCGCCGCCCCCACGCGGCCCTGACACCACTACGACAAGAACGACACGCCTACACCCCCCCCACCGTTTACTCCTCTATTGAAAAACCAGGGTGGCATGCTTTTGCGGCTCCCACGCGTCGACAAGAGCCCTTCCAAACCACCGCAAAAGCATGTCGGCGCCGCCCCGACACCGGGAAATCGCATGGCTCGCCTTGGCTGGAAGGAGTTCACGCCTACATGCTTTTGCGGTGTCTTGGATCGTTTGACGCGAACGCGCGCGACCCGCAAAAACATGCCACCCAACGCCGTTCCGCCTGCGATAACGTGTGCATCGCCGAATGAAATACCAACTCTCTGACGCTTGCAATGCCGCGCGACTGCGTATACGATGCCGGTCGGATAATCTCCCCGCAATCTATTTCGCTGATGGAGTCCAACCATGGACCAGCCCGAAAGAACAGGTACGTTTCAGCCGGAGAGCGCGGACTTGCCTTTGCAGCAAGCGTGTCCGTTCTGCTCGGCCAAATTCGCGATCAAGGACGAACAGCCTGGCACGTCCATCACTTGCACGAGTTGCGGCAAGGCGTTCGTGCTGGCCAACGGCGACGTCCTGCCATCGACTGGGGCGTGGCAAAGGCCCGACGTCAGCGGTTCGCTCGATACTTCGCCCCCAGGGGAGGTCGGCACCGTTTCCGCGCCGCGTCCCGATGGTCAATCCCCGAACAATGCTCCTAAATCGGCAGCCGTCGCCACGATCATCGGACGCTACCGAGTGGACACGATTCTCGGCGAAGGCGGGTTCGGCGTCGTGTATCTGGCTCATGACGACGAGTTGCAACGCCGCGTCGCCATCAAGGTTCCGCAAGCCCGGCGCATTCGCAGCCCGAAAGACGCCGAGGCGTACTTGGTCGAAGCGCAGATCCTCGCCAAGCTGGACCACCCGCATATCGTGCCGGTGTACGATGTGGGCCGCTCCGACAACGGCTTGCCCTTCGTGGTATCCAAATTCATCGAAGGCAGCAATCTGGCCGAACGAATCAAGATATCCCGGCTCTCCTTTCGGGAGTCGGTCATCCTGGCGGCTCGAATGGCGGAAGCCCTCCAGTACGCCCATCAAAACCGTCTCGTCCATCGGGATGTCAAGCCGGGGAACATCCTCCTCGATACCAACAACAATCCGTTTCTGGTTGATTTCGGTCTGGCGCTCAAAGAGGAGGACTTCGGCAAGGGCGGTGGTATCGCCGGAACGCCCGCCTACATGAGTCCCGAACAGGCCAACGGCGAAGGGCATCTGGTGGATGGCCGCTCCGACATTTTCAGCCTGGGTGTCGTCCTCTACGAATTGCTCGCCGGGAAACGACCGTTTGCCGGCGATACCATCGAACGGATGCTGGTCCAGATTACCACCGTGGAACCCCGCCCCCTGCGTCAACTTGACCCGGCCATCCCCAAGGAACTTGAGCGGATTACCCTCAAGGCTCTGGCGAAAAAGGTCAGCGAGCGCTTTCCCACCGCGCTGGATCTTGCCGACGACCTCAAGCACTGGCTCGAGCCAAAGGCCGCCGCGGAGCCGGGGTCGGCCACGCTCAAGATCATCCCCAAGGGGCTGCGTTCCTTCGATGCCAATGATGCCGACTTCTTTTTGGAACTGCTGCCCGGCCCTCGGGATCGTGAAGGCCTGCCCGACACACTGCGTTTCTGGAAGAACAGGATCGAGGAAACGGACGCGGACAAGACGTTTCGGGTGGGCGTTATCTACGGACCTTCCGGCTGCGGCAAGTCGTCATTTGTGAAGGCGGGGCTGTTGCCCCGTCTCGCCAACACCGTGCGGGTCGTTTATGTCGAGGCGACTCCCGATGACACGGAGGCACGCCTGTTGCAAGGGCTACGCAAGGCATGTCCCGAACTGAAAGATTTACCGTTGCGGGAAGCCATCGCCCACCTACGACGACAGGAACGCCTGCGGCAAAAAGTGGTCATCATTGTGGACCAGTTCGAGCAATGGCTGCATGGCAAGCAGAACCAGGAGAACGCCGAACTGATTCAAGCCTTGCGGCAATGCGATGGCGAGCGAGTACAGTGCGTGGTCATGGTGCGGGACGACTTTTGGATGGCCCTGACCCGCTTCATGCGCGAACTCGAAATTCCTCTGCTTGAAAAGCAAAACTCGGCCGCCGTCGATCTGTTCGACTTGCCGCACGCGCGTAAAGTCCTGACCGCCTTCGGCCTGGCTTACGGGGCGTTGCCGGAAAAGGAGGCCCCGACCAAGGAGCAAGAAGCGTTTCTTGACCAGTCGGTCTCGGGCTTGGCCCAGGAAGGCAAGGTCATCTCCGTCCGTCTGGCCCTGTTCGCCGAAATGGTGAAGGGCAAGCCGTGGACCCCGGCCACACTCAAGGAGGTCGGTGGCACGGAGGGCGTCGGCGT
>Ga0163144_10018683_pt1 | contig 13995 bp, 10 predicted proteins | sample OliLak19BULKMAT1_FD_123175 | JGI IMG/M metagenome (GOLD analysis project Ga0163144, IMG submission 123175) | Freshwater microbial mat bacterial communities from Lake Vanda, McMurdo Dry Valleys, Antarctica - Oligotrophic Lake LV.19.BULKMAT1 | ecosystem: Environmental > Aquatic > Freshwater >... | reverse complement strand
GCCGATGCAGCGTTTGGCGCGCCGGTCAAATACCCTATCTGCATCAGCCGCGTCAGTTGGTTGACGGTCCCGCCGCTCCCTGGAAAATCTCGGTTGAGATGGCGCGCCTTCAGGCCAATCGGGAAGAGCTGCTTCGTCCGATCAGTGGCGTGGCAGCCAGCGCACTGGTTCACATTGGGGACGGTGTAGACAAAGCGGTTGCGCGCGCCACTATCATCAAATTCGAGCGGGATTGCGGCACCTGTGCGCTGTAAAGTCGCCTCGGTTTGCTCAGCATTCCAGACATAGGGCAGCGCCTCCCACCCTTGCGCGCGACGCACCAGCAGGCGCGTTTCCATCAACCGCGTGTGGGTGAGGTCGAGCCCTTGATCGCCCGCCTGATAGCTGGCCGGGGTTACCTTGAGCACGCGGGTGCTGGTCCCTGGAGGGGTGCCTGCCGGGGTGGAGTAATAGAAGGTCTTGGCGATCACCGTGCCGATCGGAAAGTCGAAGGTCTTGTCTGGATTATAGCGTGCGCTCATCCCCTTGGGGACAAACACCGCGCGCCATTTCTGCGCATAATCACTAAACAGCGGGGTCGCGAGTTCATAGGCGACGAGCCCCGCGCGCGGTGTGATCCTGCCCGCCTTTACGTCGAACAAGCCCCACTCTTTGAGCGACTGCGGGTTTTCTTCGGCATGGAAAGTGACCTGTGTCGTCTCATGGACACAGCCCGACAGGCCCAGCGTTAGCAGCGCCGCAATCAGGAGGGCCTTCAACCCGCCCTCACTTCTTGGCGAGCATTGTTGCGGGCAAGATGATTTCTGGCAGGCGTGAGGCGGGCGCACAATCAACACCAGTTTCAATGCGTGGGTTGGCGGCCTTGTTGGGGCCATCAATGTTGAGAGTCTTCGCGTCACCATTCTGCACGCAAATCCCCGCCTTGGCGATCTTGAGGTTGGTGAAGCCATCCCAGAGCACGGGTGGCAGGGCACCACCGCCGAGCGCCTTTAACGGTTCATACCGGGCACCAGGATTATTGCCGCCGCCAACGAAGCGATTGTCCGTGACGTAGACGTTTTCGGGGAAGGGATCATAGGCGGCGGCAATTCCGCGCTTTGATTCAAATCCCAGCGAATAAAAGCTGGAAATGATGACGCTGGCGGTCTGGTTATCCTTGATGTCGTTGTCGAAGATTTCGACATCATCGTTTGAGTTGACGAGGATACCAGAGCCGACCGGCACCGAGGCAACCGCTGTACCCTTGGCGGCGAAGTTGACGTGATTGTTTGCAGTCACCTGGTTCTTGTAAACGCGGGTCTTACCGCCGGGGACGGGCAGATCGGGCATGTTAAAGACAAGGATGCCGCCCGTATTGTTGGTGACGATATTGCCGTAAACATCTGCGCCAGTTGAATTTTCCACTTCAATCCCTGCGACATTACCCTCGGCGCGGTTGTTGCGCACGATGATGTTGGTCGATTGGCCAACATAAATACCGGCATCCGATGCGCCCTTCACAACGCATTCCTCGATCAGCACATTGCTGACCTGAACGGGATAAAGCCCATAAGCTCCGTTGGAGGTCTTTGCGCCACCAGTCCACTCGGCGCGGACCCGACGCATTACGGCATTCTTGGTGCCGTTAATCTTGAGCGCGTCGCCCTTGCTGTCCTCAATCGCGATATCTTGCAGCGTGAAATCATCCCCCGTGACGAGCAGCCCCTCGGCCCCTGAATTCTGTCGGGCAAATGACAGGATAGATTTGTCCATGCCTACACCGCGAATGGTGACGCCGGGAACGGCAACGCTCAGGCTGCGAGTGATAGCATATTTGCCCGCCGGAATGGTGATGACGGCACCGGGCTTGGCATCAAGCAGTTGTTCCTGAAGTTTAGCCTCAAAACCGGGATCAATAACGAACCCCTGCGCATCGGTCTTGGCGGTTGCCGAACAGCCACTGATCAGGGCGATCGTGCTGGCAAGAATGAGCAGGGCTGGCGTATGCATCAGGCATTTTCTCCAATGGGCCGATCTTGGGTCGGGTGACGGTATCTTATGGCGAGTTCGTCTGTATTGGCAATCGCCAAGCAACTAGGCTGGCCACAGGACACATACTTATCCCCAAGACAGGGGCGGTTGAGACAATTTCGGTCAAATTGATCACCTCAAGGCCATAGTTGAAGGCGAACTGGAGATCGCCCGCTTTGCGAAGTCTGACGTCGGGGGGCAGCTTGACCGTTGCAAGGCGCGCCTCATTTGCCATCCGCTCCAACAAACGCTTTAATAACGCATCGTCGGGCCAGGCTGCGAGATAGCGAAACTCGCCTTTTGCAAAGATGACGCCGGTGCCGCCTGCCAACTGCTCCTCGGGCGTGAGGCTTGTTTCAATATGTTCCAACCAGCGTGATACTGTAAAGCCGTCACCATCCTCCGTCAGCCCATCGCGCAGGCTTTCCACTCGCACCACCTTGATTGGTAAATGCTGCTGGAGCGTGCCGGGGGGGAGGGTCTCTGGAATCTGAAAGTCGCGCGTCCGGCTGCCGCTGCGTGGGCCGAACAGGACGGGAATGTTGAGTGCCGCGAGCCTATCCACCAGTGCGGCGTCCAGGATCGGCAGTGAGGGGATGACGACCATCTGGTATCCGTCAAGCGTGGCATCGGCGGCGAGAATATCGATATCGAGGCCCAGTTGCCGAAGCGCCGAATACATCGCGAACACCAGTTCCATGTAGCGAAAGCTGCGCCCCTGTGGTTGCGCATCGAACAGCCACGCCGCCTCATAACTGAACAGCAAAGCAACCGATTTTGGCGGCGGCCCCAGCGCGCCAAGCGTCGCCAGATCAGCCGCCGCCGCGCGCGCCTCAAGCGCGCCGACATCATCCACCCGGTCGGGGCGCAGCAACCCGGAATGATGCATTTCCTGCCCGAAGGGTGCTTGCCGCCAGCGGAAATAGGAGACCAATTCTGCGCCGTGTGCGGCTGCCTCCAATGTCCAGAGCCGAACCATGCCGGGCAGCGGCGCGGGATTGTGTGCGGCCCAGTTCACTGGCCCCGGCTGCTGCTCCATCACCCACAAGCGGCCCTGCCCACAGCCGCGATAAAGATCGTGATGGAAGGCGGCGATATCGGGATGACCCTGCCGCGCATACCGCAGTTTATCGTCGCGGCCGAACCAGAATTGTTCAAGAAACCCGATCGGGTAACTATCCCATGTCGCCACATCGAGATCGCGTGACACGGCGTGATGATCAAATTCAGTGAAGAAACCCATATAGTTATGGACGATGTCGCGCCCCGGTGAATGCGCGCGCAGGATATCGGTCTGGATTTTGTTAAAGGCGACGACCTGATCCGAGGCGAAGCGGCGATAGTCGAGCATGTGCGCCGGGTTGGGCTCGGTCACGGTGAGATGGGGTGGGTCGACCTCATAAAAGTCACGATACTCCTGGCTCCAAAAGACCGTGCCCCATGCGGTGTTGAGCGCCGCAACTTCGCCGTAGCGTGCGGTTAGCCAGCGTCGGAAACCTTGCGCGGCGGAATCAGAATAGCTGACGACGGTATCGTGGCAGCCATATTCATTATCGGTCTGCCAGGCGACAATGGCGGGGTGGTTGCCATAGCGTTCGGCGAGCGCGGTTGTGATCCGGCGGCATTCCTCTCGGTAACCGAGATGCGAAAAGCAATAATGGCGGCGCGATCCAAAATTGCGCGGGTTACCCATGGCATCAATCGCGACGATATCTGGCATGCGATCAACCAGCCATTTCGGCGGCGTTGCGGTTGGCGTGCCAAGGATGATGCCGAGTCCTGCGTCGGCGAGCGTTGCAATCGCCCGGTCAAGCCAGCCCCAGTCATAGCGCCACGGCTGCGGCTCGATCCGGCTCCAGGCGAATTCGCCGATCCGGACGCGCGTCAGGCCCATGTCAATCATGCGGCGGGCATCATCGGCCCACCAGTCTTCAGGCCAATGTTCAGGATAATAGCAGCAGCCGAGGCGCATCATGCGGGCGTATCCAGACGGTCAAAAAGGATGAGCAAGGCGCTTGCGGGGCGTGTCAGTGTGAGCACAATGCCGCTCGACGCGAGCATCTGCCCGCTCAGTTGATATTCGGCGGTGGCGCAAGTTCCGGTGGTTAGCGGGAAGGTGACGGCGTAGCGGCCAGCGGGATCGAGCCCGGGGAAACGGATGGGCGGTGCGTTGTAATCGCCTGCAAAGTCGGTCCGCGCGACCAGTGCCAACGCCTGATTGCCCTGCTCGATCAAGGTGCCGGACAAGCCCGGCCCGGCAAACCCCAATTCGTGCATGTCCCCGGTGTGCAGCAGGTCCCGAAAATCCTTGTAGAAGGCGATGTGCGCGGCAAGCGTCGCCCGGTCTTCGTTGGATAGGGTCGCGGGATCAGCCTCAACCCCTATATGGCCGAAAATCGCGACCTTGGCGCGAAAACTCATCGGGAGCATGCGGCCAGTGATTGGGTTGGGGCTGGGGCCGACATGGTTTCCCATCACCTCAGGCGGGAGGAACAGGCTCCAGCTGCAGTTGATGCGGAGGCGCTCAACCGCGTCATTATTATCGCTCGGCCAGACCCGGTAGCAGCGCTTGAGCATGGCATAGTCGATCCGCCCGCCACCGCTTGCGCAGCTTTCAAATTCGACCTGCGGGTGTGTGGTGCGGAGTCGATCAATGAGAGCGTAGAGCGCCTGCGTCTGGCGATCACCAACCCCGTCATTGGGAAAGAGATCACGGTTATGATCCCATTTCAGATAGGCGATCCGGTGACGGGTCAGCAGGCTATCCAGCACACCGAACAGATGCTCGCTCACCTCGACGCGGGCGAGATCAAGCACCAACTGATGACGCTGCGTTGGCCGGTCTGCGTCTGGGCGGTGGAGGCACCAATCAGGATGCGCGCGGTAAAGATCGCTGTCGGGGCTGACCATTTCCGGCTCAACCCACAGACCGAAATCCATGTTGAGTTCGCCAACATAGTCGATCAACTGATCAAGCCCCTTCGGGAAGCGGACGGGATCGGGTGTCCAATCGCCGAGGCTCGTTTGATCATTGGCGCGGCCATTGAACCAGCCATCGTCAACCACAAACCGCTCAACCCCGATTGCAAAGCCCGCATCGGCCAACCGGGCGAGCCGCATATCATCCATGTCGAAGGCAACCGCTTCCCAGCTGTTGAGATGAACGCGACGGGCGGACCAGTGGGCGCGATCTGGCAGAACGTCTTCGCGTAAATGCCGGTGCAGTGCCCTGCGCACGGCGTTTCGGCCACCACTGACAATCGCGATCACCGCATCGGGCGTCGTGAAACGCTCACCCGGCGCGAGCATGATCTCGCCGGGATCAAGTCGCATCCCCGTCTGGACGCTCGCGCCATCGGCACCGCGTTCGATGACTGTGTCGTGGTCGCCGCTCCACGCCAGATGGAGCGCGATGGCCTGACCATGATCGCTGCCGAAATCGGGCTCATGCGCGATCAGCCAGTTCGCGCCGCCAAAACCGGGCCTGCCGCCGCGCGATTCCCCGCCGCTGCGTCCATGGGGAATCGGGCTTGTCGCCTCCTGCATCTCGCCTGCCCAGCGGCCATGGAAGCGGGTGTGGTGCGTCGCCCATCCGGGGAGCGGGAGCGAGACACTAGCAATACGATCAAGCGCGAGCGGCGCTTCGCCCACGTTTGTGATGGTCACGCGGGCGCGGATCACGTCGCCTGCGCCAATTTCCCAGTCGAGGGTGACGGTAATGCCCGCGCCTGCATCTTGCAGCTCGATATGGCAGCGTCGGTCAGCGATGTGGTGCGCGAAGGGGGTCAGGTTAGTCGTGAGCAGCGTCTCGCCCCGCCGGAGTGTCAGCGCGGGCATCGCCAGATAGCCGCGCCCGGATTGTGGCCACAGATTTGCCAAACAGGGTAAATCAGGCTGAGACCCGTGACGCGCCGGGGCGAGCAATTTTTCAAGCGTTTTCAGATTCTCATGGACCGGAAGCCGGGGTCCAGCGTAAATCAGTCGAACCGACGCAGGCTTATCAAACCCCAGGACGAGCGTGATCGCGTCGCCATCGATGCGATACGGCCAAAGATGCAGCGGACCACTCACCATCGCGCTACCTTGCCGTCCCTTGGCTTGCGCGCAAGATGGGACCGCCTATGGTCAAAAGAAAAATCGGGGGATTAGATGGTGCAGGCAACGCAAATCGGCGGCGGGTTGCAGATGATCGTTGCCGTGGTCATCCTGGCCGCAATTGCCTTTGCGACCTGGCTGAAAGTGCGCAGCGTCGCGCATGATGGCAGCGAAAAGGATGTCTATCTGGCCGGTGGTGGGCTCAGCTGGGTGTTCGTTGCGGGCTCCATCACGCTCACCAACCTGTCGACCGATCAATTGGTTGGCATGAACGGCAACCAGATGTTGCTGCTCGCCTGGTGGGAGATATCAGGCTTTGTCGGGCTAATGATCCTCGCCTATATTTTCGTGCCGATTTATTATCGCAACAACTGCACAACCGTCACCGAGCTGCTGGATCGACGCTATGAAGGCGATACCAAGAGCCTGCGCACCCTGATTTCGGCGCTTTTCCTGTTCGGGAACATCCTCATCTACCTCCCCGCCGGGCTGTATAGCGGCGCGCTGTTTCTACAGGCGCTGTTTGGCAGCGATGTGCCACTCATCCTGTTTGCAGCGATTCTGGCGGTAATCAGTGCGGCTTATACGGCGTTGGGTGGGCTGCGCGCGGTGGCGGTGATGGATACTTATTCGGGATTTGGCGTGTTGGCGATTGCCTTGCTGATCGTCGTGCTGGCGCTGGCGGCGGTCAATTTTGATCTTTTCAGCGGGGTGCCGGTGGAACGCGTCACGATGATTGGGGCTGCGGACTCGCCGATCCCTTTTCACACATTGTTTACCGGCATGATTTTTATCCAGATCTTCTATTGGTCGACCAACCAGAACATCACTCAAAAGGCGATGACCGCGCCCACCGTCAAAGAGGCGCAAAAGGGTGTATTGGCGGCCGCCGCTGTGCGGATCATGATCATCCCGATCATCGTCACGGTGCCCGGTGTGGTTGCTTACAAGTTGATGGGGCCGGTGGGGGACAAGGCTTACGGCCTGCTCGTCGCGCAAGTCCTGCCGCCCTGGCTGTCGGGGGCGTTTGCCGCGATGATTGCAGCGGCGGTAATCGCGCATACCAGCGCGGTGCTGAACTCGACCGTCGCGTTGTACGCGGTTGATTTTCACCGTCCCTATTTCGGCAAGGTAGCGGATAATTGGCGGTTGAGCGCAATCGCGTCGGTATCGGTCACGATCATCGCGGTGGCGCTGGTGCCGGTGTATCAAAATGCCACCAGCATCATCAATTTGCTGCAACAGTTGAACGGTCTGTCCTCAATGCCGATCCTGTCAGCGTTTGTGGTCGGCCTGTTGTTTCGCGATGTCGCAGCCAGCGCGGCCACCGTCGGCGTGGTGTGGGGTGTGGCACTTTATGCACTCTTCTCCTTCGTGCTTGAGCCAAGGGGATTGATCCCGCTGCACTATATCGATTTCATGGTGGTGACGTTGTTCAGCTCGATCCTGTTTGCGCTGCTGGTCAATCACTTTGCCCTGGGGCGGCGGGCGAGCTTTATCGGCTGGAAGACGGCGGCGGGGTGAGCGGGGACGGGTTGGGGATCGGTTCAGGCGGTATCCGCAGCCGTCACCGACAGGACCAGCGATTGCGCCTCATGTGCCGCAATCGCCGCATCGCTTTGCAACGTTAGTGCGATTTCGTCAGTGCCTTGCATCAGACAGGCGCGGCGGAAGGGGTCGAGCGTGAATTCAAACCGGTCCTGAAACGGGGTCGTGACCGTCATCGTCGCCAGATCAATCGTGATCGGATCAGTCTTTGCAACTTCCAGCAACCGATCAATCGCCGCCTGGGGAAGCACGACCGCGACCATCCCGTTCTTGAAGGCATTGCCAGAAAATATATCTGAGAAGGACGGCGCGATCACGGCGGTGATGCCCATATCCATCATCGCCCAGACGGCATGTTCGCGGCTCGACCCACAGCCGAAATTTTCACCCGCGATCAGGATGCTCGCACCTCGGTTTGCTGGTTCGTCAAAAACATTGCCTGGGGTGCGGCGGATCGTTTCAAACGCATGCTGGCCGAGACCCGTTCGGGAGATCGTCTTGAGATGATCGGCAGCGATGATCACATCGGTGTCGATGTTGGCAGCACCCAGCGGGTAGGCGCGGCCCTGAACCTGCTCGACAGGGATCATCGCATCATCTCGCGAACATCGCTCAGGCGGCCGTTGATCGCGGCAGCGGCGGCCATCGCGGGGGAGAGCAGGTGGGTGCGCGCGCCAGGCCCCTGCCGCCCTACGAAGTTACGGTTGGAGGTGGACGCACAGCGTTCCCCCGGCGGCACCTTGTCGGGGTTCATGCCAAGACACATTGAGCAGCCAGGCTCGCGCCATTCAAAGCCTGCCGCCTTAAAAATCGCGTCGAGCCCCTCGGCTTCGGCCTGTCGTTTGACCAGGCCCGATCCCGGTACGACCAGCGCCTGACGGATGCTGGCGTGGATGTGGCGTCCGTCGAGCAACGCAGCGGCGGCGCGCAAATCCTCGATCCGGCTGTTGGTGCAGCTGCCGATAAAGATGTTTTCAATAGGAATGTCGGTGATCGCCATGCCCGCCGTCAGCCCCATATAATCCAGCGCTTTTGCAGCAGCGGCGCGGCGCGCGGGGTCAGCGAAACTAGTCGGATCAGGCACGACGCCGGTGATGCTCACGACATCGTCAAGGCTGGTGCCCCAGGTGACCGTTGGCGCAATGTCGGCGGCTTGGAAGCTGATGCTGCGATCAAAATGTGCGCCTTCATCGGTACAGAGCGTGCGCCAATAGCTGACCATGCGGTCCCAATCCGCGCCCTGTGGCGCGCGGGGCCGGCCTTTCAAATAGGCGAAAGTCAGATCATCAGGCGCGATCAAGCCGGAGCGCGCACCCGCTTCAATCGACATGTTTGAGACGGTCAGGCGCCCCTCAACGCTCATCGCCTCAAAGGTGGTCCCGCGATATTCGATGACATGGCCGTTGCCGCCCGCTGCGCCGATCTGCCCAATGATCGCGAGGATCAAATCCTTGGGCGTGACGCCAAAGCCAAGTTCGCCATCAACCCGGATTTCCATGGTATTGGACGGGGCAAGTTGCAGCGTTTGGGTGGCGAGGACATGTTCGACTTCGCTAGTTCCGATGCCAAAGGCAAGCGCGCCCAGCGCCCCGTGGGCTGCGGTATGGCTGTCTCCGCAGACGAGCGTAGTCCCGGGCAGGGTGAAGCCCTGTTCAGGCCCGACAACATGAACGATGCCCTGCTGTGCCGCGCGATCATTGATATAGGGCACACCAAATTCGGCGACATTGGCCTCAAGTGCGGCAAGCTGACCCGCGCTGGCGAGGTCGGCAATCGGCAGGCGATCCCCGTTTTCATCCACCCGCGCGGTTGTCGGCAGGTTGTGATCGGGGACGGCAAGCGTCAGATCCGGTCGACGCACCTTGCGCCCGGCCATCCGCAATCCCTCAAATGCCTGAGGCGAAGTAACTTCATGGACGAGGTGCCGGTCAATATAAATCAGGCAGGTACCATCGTCACGACGCTCAACAACATGCGCGTCCCAGATTTTTTCGTAGAGTGTGCGCAAGGCGGTGCTCATGACATTGCCCCTGATTGAGACGACAATTGCGCACGGACGGCGTGACCAAATTCGGTGCCGGTGGCCGCTCCACCTAGATCAGCAGTGCGGATACCCGCGATCAGCGCTGCCTGAACTGCAGCCCGCAACGCCGCTGCGGCCTCCGGAACGCCAAGCGTGTCGAGCATCATCGCTGCGCTCTCGATTGCACCGCCGGGATTGGCCTTGTTCTGCCCGGCAATATCGGGGGCCGAGCCGTGAATGGGTTCAAATAAACCACCCTTGCCACTGCCAAGGCTGGCGGAACCAAGCAGACCGATCGAGCCGGGAATGACGGAAAGTTCATCCGATAAAATATCACCAAATAGGTTCTCTGTTAGAATAACGTCAAACCTCTTGGGATTGTTGACCAGCGCCATTGCGGCGGCGTCAACATAGAGATGATCAAGCACGACATCCGGGTATTGCGCGGCAACGTCCATCACTACCGCGCGCCAAAGCTTTGAAGTTGCTAGCACATTTGCCTTGTCAACCGAGGTGACAACGCTCCTTCTCGTGCGTGCGGCGCGGAAGGCAACATGGGCGATGCGTTGGATTTCCGGGCGTGTATAGACGCACATGTCGCTCGCTTCGTCGGGCCCCAGAATATGCTCGCCAAAATAAAGACCGCCGGTCAATTCCCGCACCACGAGCACATCGGCCCCGCGCACCAGTTCAGGCTTCAGCGGTGACATGTGCTCCATCCCCGCCATAATCTTAGCCGGGCGCAGATTGGCAAACAGGCCAAGTTCACTGCGCAGCCGTAAAAGGCCGCTTTCGGGATTCTTCGGTGCATCCGCCCATTTCGGCCCGCCAATCGCGCCCATCAGAATCGCGTCGGCGGATCGGCATGCCGCCAGCGTCGCCTCGGGCAGCGGATCGCCAGCATTATCAATCGCGATGCCACCAAAATCATGCTCGGCAAAACGCAGATCAAGTTCAAAATGCGCTGCCACAATCGCCAGACAGGCAACCGCTTCGCGCGTCACCTCCGGCCCGATGCCGTCCCCCGGCAAGACAACGATTTCGAAGTGACGCTTCATGCGGCTCTCTGCCCTTTTCTGATCAGACTGCGGGATCACGCAAGGGTGTGGCCATCACAATGCAACGATGTTCTTGTCCCGGTGCCTAACGGACAGAGTCTGACTTTTGCAAGCCCTTCAGCAAACTAATATTGCGCAAGAGGTGACCAAGTGCGATGCACTGTTGTGTTTGCAGAACAGGCATTCCGGGGAGATTATCGTGACAGAACCAGAGCTTCCATCCCGCATATTGCTCGACGGGCCTGCCCGGGCACCCGCGCGCGCCATGCTGCGCGCCGCCGGGTTTGACGATGCTGCGCTCAGAAAGCCGATGGTTGCAATCGTCAACACCTGGTCGAGCGTCACACCGTGCAACATGCATTTACGCGGGCTGGCTGAACATGTGCGCACCGGCATTTTGGCCGCCGGTGGCACGCCAGTGGACTTCAACACAATCGTCGTTACCGACGGGATCGCAATGGGTACGCCCGGCATGCGCGCCTCGTTGATGAGCCGGGAATGTATCGCCGATTCCGCCGAACTTGCGGTGCGCGGCCATATGCTTGACGCGGTGGTGTTTCTGGTTGGGTGCGACAAGACAATCCCTGCGGCTGCGATGGCGGCGGCTCGGCTCGATCTGCCGGCGGTCATTCTTTATGGCGGCTCGATCATGCCGGGGCGGCTCGGCGACAGGGCATTGACGATCCAGGATGTGTTCGAGGCGGTGGGTGCGCATGGTGCGGGCAAGCTTGATGATGCTGGGCTGCTGGCGGTGGAAAAGGCAGCCTGTCCGGGGGCGGGCGCTTGTGGCGGCCAGTTTACGGCAAACACGCTTGCGCTCGCGATGAGCTTCCTCGGCCTGTCGCCGATGGGCCTCAATGATGTGCCTGCGGTCCATCCGAACAAGTCAAAGGCCGCCGAGGAGGCGGGGCGCGTTTTGATGGCTGCAATTCGTCATGGCCGCAACGCGCGCCAGTTCATTACCCCTGCCAGCCTGCGCAACGCGATTGTTGCAGGAACGGCCACCGCTGGATCGACCAATCTCGTGCTGCATCTGCTGGCCATTGCGCGCGAAGCGGGGATTAGCGGCGATGATTTCAATATCGACATGTTTGACGAAATCTCGCGTGCAACGCCGGTGATCGCCGATCTGAAACCCGGCGGGCGTTTTATGGCCCCTGATATGTCGGCAGCGGGCGGGACACCGTTGCTCGGTCGGCGGTTGATGGAGGCCGGGTTGATCAGCGATACGCCGACTGTAACCGGCAACTCGTTGTTCGATCATTTCCGGGATGCGCCCGAAACGCCTGGACAAGAAGTTATCGTCTCGGCTGCTGCGCCGCTCAAAAGCAGGGGCGGCTTTGGTATTCTCTATGGCAATATCGCACCCGATGGCTGCGTCGTGAAACTCGCGGGCCATGATCGCCTGCGCCATGAAGGCACCGCCAAGGTATTTGATGGCGAGGAAGCTTGCTTTGCCGCTGTTACCAATGGCGAGATCGAACCGGGAGATGTCGTTGTCATTCGCGGCGAGGGACCCGTCGGCGGTCCGGGCATGCGCGAGATGCTGGGTGTGACGGCGGCGATTCAGGGACGCGGGCTGGGAGACAGCGTAGCGCTGGTGACCGATGGTCGTTTTTCGGGTGCGACCTATGGCTTCATGGTCGGGCATATCTCGCCAGAGATGGCGCGTGGCGGGCCAATCGGGCGGCTGCACACGGGCGACCGGATTGTCATCGATGTTGATGGCCGCACCATCTCGACCGACGCGGACCTCGAATCGCGCAGTCAAGCGCCGCCGTTTCGTGTCGATGCAACCGGCGTCTTTTTGAAGTATGCGCGGCTGGTGGGATCGGCGTCGCAAGGGGCGGTCACGAGCGGAGTGTGACCCACTTATTGAAAAGTTGTGCGGAGATGAAAGTTGTTTGGGCATGTTTGCAACCCATTGCTGATTTGCCGACTTTGTGAACGGTGCGCGGCATTCAGGGCAAAGGCATTTTCTGGTTCAGTGCCCGACTTTCTGTTTTTCGTATCGAGCGAACTTTTGGGCAGATTGTAGTCCGTGCTAAAAGCGGTTTGTGGCGCTCCCCCGCAAACTCATCGCCAAGCTGTCATGCTTGCATGTTATACTTGGGTCCGTTGATCTTGACCTATTAAAGCCTCTCCCCTTCAGGGGAGGAGCGAAGAGTCGAGCTCAACGAGTCCTGGTATTACCCTGTAGCAGCGCAGCGTTTGCTAAACGGCACCAGCGGCTGCTACCCATTAGAAGGAGAAAGTTTCATGAGCATTTTCAGTAGTATCAAGGAAGCAATTTGGGGCAAAGCCAAGGCTGCGACCCCCGAAACTGCGACCGCCGCGCCCGCCGCAGCAAAGCCTGCCGCTGCCGCCCCCGCACCCGCCGCTCCCGTCGATACCACCCCGGCAATGTCCGACGTCGATGTGATGGCGTTGCTCACCGAAATTGCTTCGCACCACGATGCCGATCTCAACTGGAAGACCTCAATCGTCGATCTGATGAAGCTGGTTGGCCTCGACCCGAGCCTGGCCAATCGCAAGGAACTGGCCGAGGAGCTGGGCTATGCCGGTGAAAAGGATGGCAGCGCAGAGATGAACATCTGGCTCCATAAACAGGTGATGACCAAGCTCGCCGAACATGGCGGTACCGTGCCGGTTGAACTGACGCATTAAGCGATTTTGGAACGGGAAACAGACGGGGCCGGATAAGTTCGAGCCCCGCCTTCCCGTTTATTGCTTCCCGCCGAACAAACCGCCTGCCATCCCGGCCAGATCGTTGAGCGGATTGCCGTCACCATCGCGGTCGAGCATGCCTGTCACCGTGCCGAATATGCCCGATGCGCCACCGGTTCCGCTGAGCAACGAGGCGAATTGTCCAAGCGAGCCCTCGCCACCGATATGGCCAACGATCTGCTGGAGAATATCGGGTGAAATGCCGGTTGATTGCGCTGCTGTGGAGACGGTATCGCCGGGTTCCGCGTGCGCCTTGCCAAGCGCTTGCACCGCCATTTCCACCATCTGCGGAGACAGGCCAATCTGGGCCGCCAAGTTTTTGATATCTACATTCTGCGTCACTTGACCCAGCAATCCATCCAGCATCGACATGGCTTATCCCCTTCATCATCCGGCCCCGCACGACCAGTGGTGAACTTAGCCGATCCGCCGAACCACGAACAGAGATATTGTTGCGTCATTGCAGGTGCGCGGCGAAAAGGCTGCTCTCCAGGACGATCTCGATTGATGATCTGACGGCAGGGGTTCGAGCAT
>Ga0163144_10018682_pt1 | contig 13995 bp, 12 predicted proteins | sample OliLak19BULKMAT1_FD_123175 | JGI IMG/M metagenome (GOLD analysis project Ga0163144, IMG submission 123175) | Freshwater microbial mat bacterial communities from Lake Vanda, McMurdo Dry Valleys, Antarctica - Oligotrophic Lake LV.19.BULKMAT1 | ecosystem: Environmental > Aquatic > Freshwater >... | reverse complement strand
GGCCTGATGAACATCCAGTTCGCCGTGAAGGACGAGCAACTCTACGTCATCGAGGTCAACCCGCGCGCCTCCCGCACCGTGCCGTTTGTCAGCAAGGCCACCGGAGTTTCCCTCGCCAAGCTCGCCGCGAAGGTCATGGTCGGAGAAAAACTCAAGGACCTCGGCTACACCGAGACCATCCTCCCGCCGCATTTCTCGGTGAAGGAAGCCGTTTTCCCGTGGAACCGCTTCCCAGGCATCGACATCGTGCTCGGCCCGGAAATGAAATCCACTGGCGAAGTCATGGGCATCGACGCCGACTGGGGCATGGCCTACGGCAAGGCCCAGATCGCCGCCTTCAACCCGCTTCCCACCGAGGGCACCGTCTTCCTCTCCGTCTCCGACCGCGACAAGGAACGCGCCGTCGCAGTCGCCCGCGATCTCGCAGAACTCGGTTTCAAAATCTACTCCACCGGCGGCACCCACACCCGCCTCACCGAAGAAGGCATCCCGAGCCACCGCGTTTACAAAGTCCTTGAGCAAGCCCGCCCGAACGTGATCGACATGATGAAAAACGGCGAAATCCATTTCATCATCAACACTCCGTCCACCCACGAATCCCGCGCCGACGAGATCCTGATCCGCTCCACCGCCATTGCCCAGAAAATCTCCCACGCCACCAACCTCTCCGCCGCCGAGGCCTCCGTAAAAGCGATGCGGTCGCTGAAGACCCGTGAATTCACCGTGAAGAGCATCCAAGAGTATCATGCATGAGGCGGCGTCAGGCGGACCGCTCAAATTAAAGAAACTGCCAGACGAGCTTGCGATTTTTTGGAATTGCTCTATCCTCAATGCCTAGACAACGAATCAAATGACCGAAACATCCCCGAAAATCACCGCTTACGTTAAAACTTTCTGCGGTTGGAGCGAAGGCGTCCGTGCCATCATGCGGAAATACCAGCTTCCCTTCGAAGAAAAGGATATCATCAGAAATCCGGCGTTTCGCTGGGAAATGGAACAGCGCAGCGGCCAATCGCTCTCACCCTGCGTGGAGATCGACGGCCACATGCTGCCAGACATCTCTGGCGAAGAAGTGGAAAAATGGATGCTCGCCAATGGTTATCTTCAAGCCAGCGACAAGGCCCCCGATGCACCGATCAATTCTTCCTGCACCGATGAGCAACACGAAGCAATGGCCATGGGCCGGACGCCTATTCCCGGGAAAATCCGCTTTCTCGACTGATTTTTATTTAACAGACAATTCCCTCGGTGAGGGGCATTTTCTCCGTTGAACGATGGATTCTCCCGCAAATGCATGGAAACAGTGGCTGGCCGAAAATGGTCCGCGACTGCTGCTGTTTGCCCGCGGCTGGAGCAATTCCCGCCACGATGCGGAGGATCTTGTCCAAGAGGCGATTCTGAGGATGTGGCATCACCAAGCGGACAAGGGTAACACACCGCCGGATCTGCCGCTGGTGTTTTCAACGATCCGCTTTTGCGGCCTCAATCATCACCGCAGCGAGTCACGCCGCCGCAAGCGGGAGGAGTCGGTGATCTATCTGAACGACTTTCAGGACGTGTGGCTCGATCCGGTGTTAGAAGAAGATGAGGAAGCCCTGGTTTTGCGCGACGCCGTCCAGAACCTCAGTCAGAAACTCCGCGAAGTGGTGGTCATGAAATTCTGGGGCGGGCTGACCTTCATGCAGATTTCAGAAACTCTCGCAATTTCGCCAAACACGGCAGCCTCCCGCTACCGATACGCTCTCGAACAACTCGCGCACGAATTGCGCCGCATCAAGGAGGAACGCCATGCAAGCGCCTGATCCTGTCGAAACCATTCTCGCCCGCCTGATGCCGCCTGCCATGAGTCAGGGAGCGCAAGACGAGATCGATGCCATGATCGTTGACTTGGCCGGACCTGTGGCGGGAAATTTGATTCCGCATCCATCTGGCAATTGGTGGGTGCGCTCAGTGATTGGCGGTGGGATCGCCGCAGCCGTGGGCGCCATGGTCGCGATTTTTCCGTTAGCACCTGAGACTCCTGCATCACGAGTCGCACTCAGTCCGCCTGAATATCCTTCCTCTGGCCTCGTATTGATCAGTGGCTCGGACCGGGTCGAGTCGATGACGGATGAAGGCTGGCAAGAGTCCCAGGACGGTTCCGCCATGCGCGCGCTCCGTCTCAATGCTGTGGAAGAACGCAGTGTGCGTGACCAGGAATCAGGAATCGTTGTCAAAATTTCAGAACCCCGCGAGGAGATTTTGCTGATACCGATCAGTTCGTTTTAAAATGAAATTTCTTTCCATTTTGGGGATCATGATCGTGCAGGTGCTAGCGGCTGCGGGTCACGCTGCGGAGCCACGAGTGCCCCAAGCGCGGCAGACGCCCACCTCGCCGCAACAAGCGCCCCGCGCATGGCTTGGAATCCGAATCGCCAAGCCGGATGAAGGCATCACCGCCCAAGTACCGTCGCTACCACCCGGCATCGGCTTCATGGTGAAATCGATGGACGAAGGTGGCCCTGCCCAAGCCGCCGGGCTGATGGAACTCGATCTGCTCTGGAAAATCGGTGATCAAATGTTAGTCAATGAGGCCCAACTCGCCACGCTCCTCCGACTTTCGGAACCCGGCCAGCAAGTCGTGATCTCTGGATTCCGGGGTGGCAAACCCATCGAGGTGAAGCTGAAACTCGGTGTCGCTCCCGAGTTGACCACGCCATTTCCCGGTGAAATGGTCGAGTCGGCCATTCTTCCTGGAGCCTGCGGTGGCCCCATGAGGATCGTCAATGTCGCTGAAAAAAGCGCAAGCTTCTCCGCAGACGGCTGCCAAGCAACCGTGCGGCGCGAAGGTGACATTTTCAAAGTCAGGATCGATGGCCCCAAATCAGAACTCATTTACGAGGGAGAACTTGCAAAAGAGAGCAACCTTCAGCAAATCCCCGAACCCTGGCGCCGCAGAATCGAGGTCCTGTGCCGAACCCTTGACCAGGCCCTTAGCGGAGCGCTGCTTCCCGAGCGGCAGCCAAGACCACGCGTGGTTCCCCCGCCTGCCTTAAAACCCTAGGCCGGGCCACTTGAGAGATTTTTCATGGGAATGCCTTGCGTTTTCCAGCTCGGCTTTGCATCGTGCGCCCATGCATCCTGAAGTGGCGAAACTGGTCGAGGCCGGTCGCATTCCCAATCCCGTCGGCGAGCGACTTTCCCAGTTAGCTCCTGGGAGTTTCTGTATTCACAAATCCTTCGGCGCCGGCAAGGTGATCGCTTGGGATCTTCCCGGTAAAAAAGTCACCATCGACTTTGAAAAATCCTCCGGCCAGACCATGGAATTGCAGTTCGCGTTCCAAAAAACCGAATGGATTGGCCCTGATGACTTCCGCGCCAAGAAGATCGAGAAAATCGAAGAACTCCGCAGCCTCGTCAAAACCGACCCACTCGCTCTCATCGTCCATCTTCTGGAAAGCCACGGCGGCAGTATGACTGGCGACGCTTTGGAAAAAGAACTCTCAGGAGCTGTCATCCCAGAAGCCAATTTTAAAAAATGGTGGGACACCACCAAAAAGTCCCTCCGCGAAAGCCGTCTGGCCTCCGTTCCACAGAAACGCACCGAAGCCATTGTGCTTCGTGTCGGTGATCGCAGCCCGGCGGAAGCCCTAGTTGCCGCCTTCGAAGCCGCTCGCGACATCAAGGGCATGATCCGCGCTTTGGAAGCGATCGCCGCAGATATCGGAGCTTTCGAAAATGATTCGGATTCCCTCAAGCGCCTGCTCAACGACATCGACGAAGGTGCCAAAAAAGCCGCGCGCGTCCAGCTCGGCCAGGCTCTTCAACTCGTCGCCGCCCGTGACGAAGTCATCGGCTCCTCCAAGGCCCTCGAACTTGATCCCACTGCGGTTCGTCTATCCGATCTTCTGCTAACCGCCGATCCGATCCGGCTCGCCGAAGAGGCAGGGACCCTTCCGTCGGGTCGTCAGCGCGCCGTTTATGAAGCGTTTCCAGATGCCTTCGCCGACGTTTGGGTGAGTAAAATCGTGCAGGTCTTCGACCGCGTCGGCGCACGCGGCGTCACTGAGATTGCTAGAATTCTGCTGGAAAGAGATTCTATGCCGGCGCTGGTGACTCACCTCCGCTCCGCCATCGCCCGCCGCGCCCTCGGCCCGGATGCCTTGATCTGGGTCTGCCGCGAGCGCAAAGGCCCGTCGCAAGAAGTCTTCAGTGCCGATGTCGGTGCCTCCGTTCTGAATCTGTTGGAAAATGACCATCTATCAGACGGTCCACGCAAGACTTCCCGCCTCCAATCCTTGTTAGGCGATGACAAGACCCTGCTGACCGATCTCGTGGCCATCATGGACATCAATGAGACCCGCAACTTCGGACGGCGTCTCCTCGACTGCCCGGTCTTCGGAGACCTTGAGAAAAAATCCCTCATGGCCCGCATCATCAAAGCGCGTCCGGAAACGGTCGAACTCGTCAACGGCATCAACACCAAGCGTCCCGATGAAATCCTCCTCGTCTCCTGGGAGAGTCTCGAAAAGAAAAAGGCCGAGCTCGACGACATCATCCGCAACAAGATCCCGCAGAACCTCCAGGACGTCAAAATCGCCCGTTCCTATGGTGACCTTCGTGAGAACTTCGAATACAAGTCCGCCAAAGACTTGGAAAAATACCTCGGCCATCGCCGCAACGCCCTCGACAAGGAAATCAACAATGCCCGCGGGACCGACTTCAAAGGCTCGGACGCCAGCAAAGTCAATATCGGCACCATCGTTTCCCTTGCCGATGCGTCCGGTAAAGAAAGCGCCATCACCGTCCTCGGCGCATGGGATTCCATTCCTGAAACCAAAACCGTCTCTTACCTGTCCGAGGTCGGCAAGGCCCTCGTTGGCCGCGCCCCGGGCGAGACCGTCCAGATCCGTGATGAAACCACCGAAGTCATGGAACCTCTAACGATCAAATCCATCGTCCCCTTCAATCCCTGATTTTCAAACCCAGCCCAACTAACAAACTAGCATAATATGGACTACACTACCATTGTTGAAATCTGCGGTCGCGAAGTGATCGATTCCCGAGGCAATCCCACCGTCGAAGTTGACGTGCATCTCGAAGGCGGTGCCATCGGTCGCGCCGCCGTGCCATCCGGCGCTTCCACCGGTGAGCACGAAGCCGTCGAACTCCGCGATGGCGACAAGGCTCGCTACGGCGGAAAAGGCGTGCTCAAAGCCGTCGAAAACGTCAACTCCAAGCTCGCTCCCGCCCTGCTCGGCTATTGCGCCACCGAACAAGCCTCCATCGACGCAACCATGCTCGCGCTCGACGGCACCTCCACCAAGAAGGAACTCGGAGCCAATGCCATCCTCGGTGTTTCTCTAGCAGTCGCCAAAGCCGCTGCCTCACAACTTGGCCTTCCCCTCTACAAATACCTCGGTGGCCCCAATGCCAAAGTCCTTCCCGTCCCGATGATGAACGTGATCAACGGCGGTGCCCATTCCGATGCTCCAATCGATTTCCAGGAATTCATGATCGTGCCTGTCGGCGCACCCACCTTCCGCGAGGCCATCCGTTACGGTGCCGAAGTTTTCCACGCGCTCAAAAAAGTCCTCCATGACCTCGGCCTCTCCACCGCCGTCGGCGACGAGGGCGGTTTTGCTCCCACTCTCAAAAGCGCTGAGCACGCCATGCAAGTCCTCTGCCAAGCCATCGAAGCAGCGGGTTACAAAGTCGGTGAAGACATCTCCTTCGCCCTCGACGTCGCCTCCTCCGAGTTCTTCGACGCCAAGCAAAACGCCTACGTCTTCAAGAAATCCGACAAATCCGTCAAAAGCGCCGAAGAACTCGTCGCATTCTATGCCGACCTCCAAAAGCGCTACCCCATCATCTCCATCGAAGACGGCTGTGCCGAAAACGACTGGGACGGCTGGAAAATCATCACCGAAAAACTCGGTAAAACCACCCAGCTCGTCGGCGATGACCTCTTCGTCACCAACGTCGATTTCCTCGGCAAAGGCATCAAGATGGGCGTTGCCAACTCCATCCTCGTCAAGGTCAACCAAATCGGTTCCCTCACCGAGACCTTTGACGCCGTCGAACTCGCCAAGGAAAACAGTTACACCGCCGTCCTCAGTCACCGCTCCGGCGAAACGGAAGACAGCACCATCGCCGACCTCGCGGTGGCAACCAATTGCGGGCAAATCAAAACCGGCTCCATGAGCCGTTCGGATCGTATTGCAAAATACAATCAGCTCCTCCGCATTGAGGAAGAACTCGGCGATGACGCCATCTACGGCATCAAAAAGCTCAAAGTGCTTCAATAATCACTGCTCTCGCGAGTCTGGATTTCCAGCAAACGGCGGACCCGATCACGGTCCGTCGTTTTTGCTTTCAGCCAGTGGCTCGGGACACTTCTTCCATGGGACACTTTCGTCGGAGAGCACATCGTATGAGATCAGAAACCTGATTCTTTCTAGCAGATCTCTCACTCGCTACGACACTCATAGAGTGACGCTAAAGCTCCCCATTCGCAAAGCCCTGTAGCGGCGTGTCTGTGACCGTCGCAGTCAATGAACCGCCAAAGATCTTCGCACACCTCATCCGTTACGACACTTGAATCAGGTGTCAGACGAATAATAAAAATAGATTTTGACGGGTGATTGGTGAAGGTTATCTTCTGTCCCGTGAACTTTATTTCCCCTTTCCATTCTCCATCAGCATCATGAGAAAAGCACGCTGGTTGGCCCCTTGGAAGGACTCGTTTGATCGTCCTGTCATCTATCACTGCGTCACGAGAGTCGTGGACCGGAAGTTTGCGTTCGGAAAGGAGGAGAAGGAGCAGTTTCGCATTTATATGCGGATGTCCGGTAACTTTTGATTTGAATCCGGTGCGGGCGGGCATGGTGGCAGATCCGGCGGACTACCGCTGGAGCAGCTATGGCGAGGCGATGGTTGGCGGCGCTGGAGGAAATGGCGCGAAGGCGCGGGCTGGCCGGGTGCGGGCGATGCTGGCGCACAAGGACTACGAGGCGGATTCGAGATGATGGGCGAAGCGGGTTTCGCGGGAATATCGGATGATCTTGCTGGAGGATGGGAAGGAGACCTTGGAAATCGTCATGAACGCAGAGGCCCCGGGCTTAGCTGACTTTGGTGGTCTCGTTTTCCGCCCTTGCCTCTGGCCGTGAATCGTTCAGAAATCCGGCATGTCGATTTTCGAGAAGTCCCGCGAACTGGCGGTCATCCAATCCTCCGCCGCCGTCATCGGCTGGGACCAGGAAACCTACCTCCCGGCCGCTGGCGCGTTGTACCGCGCCGAACAGCTCGCCTGGCTTTCCTCGCGCGCGCATGAGCTCGCGACTTCCGATGCTTGGAAGGCCGATCTCGAATCCGCCGAATCCAGCGATCCCGGCACCGACCCCAAGCTTACCGCCAATCTTCGCGAACTCCGCCGCGAGTTCGACCGCGCCAACAAGCTCACCGCCGCACTCGTCGCCCGCGACTCGGTGGCAAGTTCGCTCGCCAAGCACGCCTGGGCAGATGCCCGTGAACGCTCGGATTTTTCAAGCTTTGCCCGGCACCTCGGCACTCTGTTGGAAATTGCCCGTGAAAAAGCAGACCTCTGGGGTTATGCCGATGAACCTTACGACGCGCTCTTGGATGGCTACGAACGCAGCACCAGCACCGCCGCGGTTGCCAGCTTGTTCGACGCCATGCGTCCTGCTGTCCGGGAAATCGCTGCCCAAGCGGTTGAAGTCTCCGCGTCCCATGCGGCCGTGCTCCCACCCGGTCCCTATCCCATCGCGGCGCAGCAACGTTTCAACGACCGGATCGCCGAGGCGCTCGGCTTCGATTTTCAAGCAGGCCGGATCGACACCACGACGCATCCGTTCTGCACCACCCTCGGCCCCCGTGATGTCCGGCTAACAACCCGCTACATGGAAAGCGACTTCACCTCCTCACTCTTCGGCGTGCTCCATGAAGCGGGTCACGGACTCTACGAACAAGGGCTGGATTCCGACGATTTCGGCCTCCCCTCCGGCACTGCCGTTTCTCTCGGCATCCACGAATCGCAATCCCGCCTTTGGGAAAACCACGTTGGACGTTCGCGCCCTTTCTGGGAGAAATGGTACCCGTTAGCCCAGGAAACATTTCCCCAGCTCGCCGTGATGCCGTTGGATCGATTTTTGCGATACCTCTGGCGTGCCGAGTTTTCCCCGATCCGCGTTGAGGCAGACGAGGCGACCTATGATCTCCACATCCTTCTCCGTTTCCAACTCGAACGCCAAATGCTCAATGGCAGCCTCGCCGTCGCGGATGTCCCCGCTGCTTGGAACGGAGGTTTTCGCGAGCTATTCGGCTTCGCCCCTGCGGATGACCGCCACGGCTGCTTGCAAGATATCCATTGGGCCATGGGCGGGATCGGCTACTTCGCCACCTATACCCTCGGCAACATCAACTCCGCCCAACTCTTCGCTGCTGCGAGAAGGGATCCGGCAATCGATGCTGCCATTGCCGGGGCGAGCTACCTTCCGCTGCTGGAGTGGCTTCGCAAATCCGTCCATCGCCACGGTGCCACCCTCGACCCTGCCGATCTCATCGCCCAAGCCACTGGCAGCGGCCCTTCCACAGATGCTTACCTCGCCCACCTCAAATCCCGTTACCTCGTCTAACCATGTCCCGCGGACTCTTCATCGTCATCGAGGGAATCGATGGCACCGGTAAATCCACCCAAGTCAAACGCCTCGGCGACTGGTTCGCCTCCCAAGGGCGCGAAGTTGTGCTCAGTCGTGAACCCACCGCCGGCCCATGGGGGACCAAGCTTCGCGAATCCGCCGCCACCGGCCGACTCTCCCCGGCTGACGAACTCCAGTATTTTCTCAACGACCGCCAGCAACACGTCGCAGAACTCATCAGCCCCTCCCTGGCGGCCGGCAAGGTCGTCATTCTGGATCGATATTACTTCTCCACCATGGCCTATCAGGGGGCGCGCGGCTTTGACCCCGCAGAAATCCGCGTAAAAAATGAAGCTTTCGCCCCAGTTCCTGATCGTCTCCTGATCATGGATCTCGATGTGGACATTGCCCTTCAGCGCATTGGCGCACGCGGTGACACCGCCAACGAGTTTGAAAAGCGTGATAGCCTCCAACGCTGCCGGGAAATTTTCCTCAGTCTTAAAGACGAGCCCTTCGTCCGAGTCATCCCCAGCCAAGGAACCCTCGACGAAGTCGCCGATCAAGTGCGCTCGGCTGTCGCAGACATGTTAGGCTGAACCCGGTAAAATATATCTTGGGCTTGTTTTCACAGGCTGTCCTCAGAATTTGAATCTTTAAATTGAGTTATTGTCCCAACCGCCTTCTCTCTGGCGGTTGACTTGGGGCCGTTTTTATTTTTGTGCGAGCTTCTTGAAGATCTTCCAATTCCCATTTTGATCTTGACGCTCACAATCTCATGATCCTTGGCTATTTAAAGAGCTTGTAAATAGGGCCGTTTGAATCCTCATTGAAAGTAACGTACTTCTATTACTGCAAAATTCTGAGCGAATCGACCGGGATACAGGCATACAAGCATTAATGTTTAGACACCACCCAATCATGAAAATAACACCCTCAATTTTCGTCTTCTTGGGAGGGTTCCTGCCATCACATGGCCAGGAAGTAGTCTCGCCCAAATGGGAGGTGGAAATCCTCGGCCCGATTTCAGACGGCACCTCCGCTGAACCCGTTGCCAAGCCCGCTCCAATCGACTTTAAAATCCTCACCTCCCACACCAAGCGCGTTCATGTGACCGAGGCCCCGGAATTCCCCGACCTGCCACCCGTTCAGGGCACCATCAACGTTACTGTCCAAAATGTCGAAGACCCCGGCCTGCCTGATCCTCCGGTGTCACCGCTACTTCCTGCGACTAGTCTGGATGATCCTCCGCTCATCGAGCAGATGGAAGCGGATCAAGAAACGGCCTATAACACCTCATTGCTCTTGATCTCAGCCACGGTTTACGACCATTCACGCACTTTAGTAACAATCTCCCTTAGCGGTATCGCAGAAGGTGGGATTTCGGCATGGTCGAATCTCGATTTTAATCACTTCAGCGCATTTTATTCCTTCAGAGTCACGGAAGCCAATGGAACCGAGCGCGAGTATGCCTTGATGATGGGCATTGGGAACGAGGAAGCCCTTCCTCCAGATGCGGATCAGCCTCAAATCCCCAACCTGCCAGATCTTCCCACCCGTGGTCCATCTTTCTTGGTGATCCAGGGCGACACCCAAGGAGAAGCGATCAAGCTCCTCACTCAACTTCATGATCTTTATCGCAAAGAAGGCGCGCAAATCGAAGCCCCTATCACGCCCGTGAAAAAGCCCAAGCCGAACGGAAAGCCTATCTCCTCGCAACCCCCCCTGTCCCTAAGGACGTGCTTATTCGTTTCTGGAAACTCAAAAAGCGACTCTCGCCCAGCCCACAACCCGCATCAGATGCCCCATGAAATGGATCGCATTCACTGGATTACTTCTACTCGCGGGTCTCGCAGGAGTTCCCGCTCACGAAATTCCCCAACCCCAGATTGTCCTCAGCGCTGGAACATCGAACTCGTGGGAATTTGAATGGCAAGGCGTCGTCGAGCGCACTTATTTTGCACAATTCTCCACCGACCTTTAGAACTGGGACTACCTCCCCGACATTGAAAACGGCACTGGTCTCAAACTATCCGCTTTCACATCCACTTCCCCAACGTATTTCATTCGGGTTCATTTTTCGGACATTCCCACCAAAAATCCTGAAACTGCCGATTTTGATCGCGATGGCCTTGGCAACCGCGCGGAGTTGGATTTGGGAACCGACCCATTATTCGCAGACAGTGACAAGGACGGGATCACAGACGGTGCCGAGGTGGCTGCTTTCGGAAATCCCTTGTCTGATAGTGATGGTGATTCCTTGCTCGCACTCGATCATGATGGTGATGGCGTGAGCGACGCCACGGAAATTCTTCACGGCACCAGCCCCACTCTATGGGACAGCGACGGCGACGGTATAGGAGACCGCTTAGATACCTTCCCGCTTGATCCACTTCTTCAAACGCCGCCTGCTCCACAACCCGGTGATACCACCAAGCCCACCCTCACACTTGAGACACCCGCCAATGCAACCTTCATTTCAGGGCCATGAAGTTCACTCGATCAACCTCTAGCATTTAGCCTGAATGTCGCCCTGCTCTCGCCCTATTGCTTACATCGTTGCTATCGCCACCGTCTTGGTTGCCGCTGGCTTCTGGCTTATCAATGACAGAAACAACCCTACTGTATTACCTTCGCAAAAACATGTTGGAATCGCCAACCCGACTTCCAAGCAGAATCGCATTCCCGGCCCCAACACTCCCGCAGAAATTCTCGCGACCGCGCAGGCAAAACCCTGCGACAAGACCGTCCTAACCTATCTTGATTTGTCTCGTCCGCCCACCCAGGCAGAGCTCATCGCTGCCGGAAATTTGGGTGAACCTCTCACCCCCACGCACGCTGCCGATCCCTCCTCGCTCGAGGATTCCGCCGCCCGCGCCCTCCAGCAACAGGACAATCTCCAATTTGGCACCGCCATTCAGGCATGGAATCAACACCGCTACCCAGAAGCTTTCGCCCTCTTTGAACAACATTCTAACAATTCTCCTGGTAGCCCGTGGGTAGCCGAGTCGCGACTTCATCTGGGTTGTTATTGCCAGTATAACAGACGTCTGGCTGAAGCCGCCGGTTGGTTCGATGCCATTCTCTCCTCAGTGGCTCCCTATTATGGCGCTGGCAACAATGCCTACAGCTATCATCGAGATCCCATCCAGCTCTTCAGACTCCCCGGCCAAAATGCCTTCCCCACCAGCGGTGCTACGACATCCTACAAAGTGAGTGTCATTGGCGGCGTTAAAGGGAAAATCACTGACACAACCGCCCAAGGAAGCTCCATTGGCGGATATCTCAATCGTAAAACCTACAGCTCAAGCCGCCATCAAGTGACTTCCTTCGAGGGAGCTGACGGGAAAAAATCTTCCTATATCCACCATTCCAATGGAACCCTACAAACCCTGATCCTCCCCAAAGCAAACACCACCCCTTCAGCACCTCCGACCGATCCATACAAGATCCACTACACCTACGAACCCAACGGAATCGATCTCAATACAGTCACCCGCTACTTGGATGGCACACTCAAAACCCTTGCCGATCATGACTACTGGCCCGGCACCCGCAATCTTAAACAAACCACCAACGCCCTTGGCCAGATCATCGGCTACACGTGGCACCCCAACGGCCTGCCCTCCTCCATCACCGATCAAACCACCGGCGACATCCTCACCTTTATCTACGATCAAGGCCCGGATGATGCCGATTCCTACCCCACCTGGCAGCTCCTCAAACTAAAGCGTAACGGTAACACTGCCATTGAAACCGCCTATGATCCCATCGGGCGTCCTCAAATCATTCTCGACCTCTCTGGCAATTACTCCCAGCCCATATTCGACAACCTCAACCGCCTCACTCGGACTGACTACTCGGACAGCACCTATACCGAGCAGCTTTGGGAATGCTGCCACATCGGGGAGACACGCTCCGGTAAAGTCGTCAATGGCCAAGACCGCCTCCTCGCCCGCACCAAGATCGTTCACGACGGTCGTGGCCTCCCCATCCGCAGCATCGACACCGCCGGGAAAATCACCAAAATCGGCTACGACGACGCAGGGCGCATGACCACCCTTACCGACCCCAGAAACCAAGTCACAACTTGGCAGTTCGATCTCATCGGGCGTCTTGAGAAGAAGATCTATCCAGACACCACCTTCGAACGAATCGACTGGCTCAACATGGCCCAGCCCGAAAGGTTCCGCAGCCGCAGAGGCCAGCTATCCTATCCGTCTTTTGATGCTCACGGTAACCTCACCACCTTCAATGGTCCTGCATTCTATTACACCCGCACTTGCGATCCTTGGGACCGACTCAAAACCCTTACCGACAACAACACATCTAACGTTCACACTTACGACTACGACGACCTCAATCGCCCGACATCTCTCGACGGTCCTTGGCCAGATGACACCCTCGCTTGGCAATACCTCGACGCCCAGCGCCAAATCATCCGCACCCACCCCGGAAGCCTCACAGAAACCACCACCGGAGATGCCTTCGGGAGAATCAACGCCATCGAGAATCCACTCGGAGTTTTCACACCCGGCTATGATCCACAAGAACGAGTCAACACATGGAAGCGAGAAGCCCCGCTTGCCAATCCCAGCGGAGCCACCCGCTCCTTCGCATGGATTTCTCAATACGACTTCAATTCACAGCTCACCTCAATCGCCGAAAAATCCCTAGCAGGCAATCTACAAACCACCTGGGACTACGGCCACGACCTCGCCGGAAACATCACCACCGTCCAAACCAGTATTGCGGCAAGCACCTCCGCCTCCCTCACCAAACGAACCCACAACACCCTCAACCAAATCGCCACCATCGGCGGGGGTGGCAGCACCATCATCCGAGGAAACCTCAGCGAAGCGGGCCAAGTCTCCGTCGGGATTACCGGCAGCGGCGACAAACCCGCACGCATGTTGGAAGGCAATCGTTTTGAAACCGAACTCCCCCTGCAAGAAGGAGCCAACTCCCTAACCATCGCCGCCTCGGACTACAGCACAAACCGCTCCAACTATCAATTCACCATCAACGTCGCCGCCCAAAGCCCGGCGATCCCCACCTATGACAACGACGGCAACCTCCTCAGCGACGGCAACCGCAACTACGAATGGGACGCACTATCCCGCCTCACCAAAATCACCTGGACGGCAGGCACCACCACCCAATTCAAATACAACGCCCTAAGTCAACGCAGCGAGCGCATCGACACCTACGGCGGCACCGTCATCAAAAGCTACGATATTTACGACGGTATTCACCTCCTAGGACGTCGCACCGGCACCAGTGCCAGCACCGCCACCGCAGACCGCCGTTACTACGACCAAGGCGAGTATCGAAAAAACGGCATCACTTGGGATAAATACAT
>Ga0163144_10018680_pt1 | contig 13995 bp, 6 predicted proteins | sample OliLak19BULKMAT1_FD_123175 | JGI IMG/M metagenome (GOLD analysis project Ga0163144, IMG submission 123175) | Freshwater microbial mat bacterial communities from Lake Vanda, McMurdo Dry Valleys, Antarctica - Oligotrophic Lake LV.19.BULKMAT1 | ecosystem: Environmental > Aquatic > Freshwater > Lake... | reverse complement strand
TCCCGGCAACGGCGCATCGGCCGGATTGTGATACAGCGTAATGGTATCGCCGACGGTGACTTTGCTGAGTTCCTTCATTCCTGTCAGGAGGTAACCTACCTGGCCTGGACTGAGTGACCCGCACGACTTCATGTGTGGCCGGAACTGCCCGATCTCCAGCACTTCGTTGACGATCCCTTCGCGCATGAAGCGGACTTTGTCGCCGGTCTTCACGGAGCCTTCGAAAATTCGGACGTACGCGATGACTCCGCGGTAATTATCGTACTTCGAGTCGAACACCAGCGCCTTCAGTGGTGCGTCCGGCGTTCCTTTCGGCGGCGGAATCTTTCGGACGATCGCTTCAAAGACCGATTCAATGTTCAGGCCGACTTTGGCGCTGACTTTCAGGGCTTCGGAGGCATCAAGACCCAGTACAGTTTCGATTTCTTCCAGGACTTCGTCGATCCGGACCACCGGCAGGTCAATTTTGTTGAGGACCGGGATGATCTCCAGATTCACGTTGATGGCCGCAAACGCGTTGGCCACCGTCTGTGCCTGCACGCCTTGAAACGCATCGACGACAAGCAGTGCGCCTTCGCAGGCGGCGAGGCTGCGATTCACTTCGTAATGAAAGTCCACATGCCCCGGGGTGTCGATCAGGTTCAGCTCGTACGGTTGCCCTTCGAATGTGTAATTGATTGTTACAGACCGCGCTTTGACCGTGATGCCTCGTTCCCGCTCGATGTCGAGGTCATCCAGAATCTGCTCTCGGAACTCCCTCTGTGTAATCGTGCCGCTCTTCAGCAGCAACTGATCGGCGAGCGTGCTCTTGCCGTGGTCGATGTGGGCAATAATGCTGAAATTACGAATAAACTTCGGGTCCATGAGTACTCTGGAGCGTCTGCTGAAGTGATCTGAAGTCTTGTTGAAGTGTCTCAACCAGGGCTTGCACACGTCAGATCCGGCAACCCCATTGACAGCGGGCATAATACGGAACCACCGCGGCATCGGTCGAGCCCTGAGACGCTGGTTTTGCAGGACCGGCAACCGCCTTTCCCTTTTCAGAGACTCCGGGACATCGCTTTAGCGAATTCCGCGGAGGCCTGCTTCGATGCGGAGTTTGGCTCCATTTTGGCCGAGCTTACGTCCTGCTATGCTTCGAGTGCAGTTCCATCAGCTTCATTCGCAAGTAAGAGCCATGAAACAGTTCATCGGCAGCACGGCTGCAATCGCATTGCTCTGGCTGCTCGCCTTCCTGAGAGTCGGAAGTCTTGAGAGCAGTCACCTCCCGACACTGATCGGGGCCATCGCCGATGGTGATGCCAAATCGGTCTGTGTCATCAGCGACCCGGCGATCGACGAAGCGAGCGGGATCGCCATCAGCCGCCAAAATCCGGATGCGGTCTGGATTCATAACGATTCCGGAGATCTCCCGCGGCTGTTTCTCGTCGGATTCGACGGAGAGACGAAGGCCGTCGTCACCGTCCGCGATGTCGTCCCGATGGACTGGGAGGACATGTGCTCGTTCGAGCTTGATGGCGAGAAATGGCTCCTGATTGGTGACATCGGCGACAACGGACATGTCCGCGGACGCAGTGCGCCGGTTTGCCAGTTGCTGCTGCTGAAAGAGCCGACCGCCGGCAAGAACGACCGTTCTGAACCCGAACAGGTCGCGATCGAAGTGTTTGCCGCTCTCGAATACAGCTATCCCGACGGACCGCGGGATTGTGAAAGTCTGGCGGTCGACACGACGAATCGTGAAATCCTGCTGCTTTCGAAGTCCGACCCGCTCAGCTGCGCGCTGTTCCGTCTTCCGTTGTCGCTCATGAAAGGTAAATCGACGACGGTTGCCGAGTCGATTGCTTCGCTCGGTGTTCCGTACGCGACGGCGATGGACATTTCTCCGGACGGCAATCGACTGGCCATCGTCAACATGATTTCCGGTGCGATGGTCGAACGGCAGGATACGGAGTCCTGGAGCGTTGCATGTCGCCGCCCTGTGACGCTGCTGACGTTGCCGAAGCGGAAGCAGGGTGAATCTGTCTGCTTCACGTCCGACGGCGGCTCGCTGCTTCTGAACAGCGAAAAGCGGAAGCAGCCGTTGTGGAGAGTTGACCTTGAAAAGCCCTCCTCCGGGGAAGCGAACTGATCAGATTACCGTGCTTTCAGTCCGTCACGGATTTCGCGGAGCAGCAGCACTTCTTCCGAGGGCGCGACCGGCGGTTTCGGTGCAGCGGCTTTCTGCTTCTCGAACCTGGCCTTGGCGGTGTTCATCACTTTGATCACGGCAAACACCGCGGCGGCGACAATCAGAAAATCGAACGCTGTCTGAATGAAGTTGCCGTAGTTGATGAACGCGTCCTTTGCTGCTTCTGTCGTGCCGTCAGCCAACCTTTTCGGTTCACTTTTTCCAAGTGCAAGTTTTAAGTCGGTGAAGCTGACCCCTCCGACAAGCATACCGATTGGCGGCATGATGACGTCGTTGACGAGCGAAGTGACGATTTTTCCGAATGCTGCTCCGATAATGAGTCCGACCGCCAAATCGACGACATTACCTTTCATCGCAAATTCTTTGAATTCGTTGATCAAACCCATGGTGTTGCGTCCTTTCACGCTGCTTTGTCGGAAGTGGACCAGAACTTACGGTTCGTCACGGTCCCGTCGGCTCGCGGAACATTCTGCGGCCGCCCGGTTGAATCGGGAAGTTCTTCAAGCCGGATTCCGCACACAATGGCCCGCACTGCTCAGAATGTGACCGCTACAAATCCCCCAACCGGTGGTGGTACGCTTTCGGGAAACTCGTCACATGCGTTGTCTTGATTGGGCCCTTCTGCTTGTCACGACGAGTTGCACGTCTCCTCTCGGGCTGACGGATGAGCCGATAGTCCGTGAACGAATCAGCACGAAGGACATGAAGGCCCTCGTCGAATCTCTGATTTCCGATCGGCAAATTGTTACGGACCTGAAAGTCCGGCTCGTCGAGTCTCAGACGCAGTTTGACGTGACGTCGAAGCCGAACACCGACGAGCTGCCGTGGCTGATTCAGGTCAATGTCAGTGATCGGGAGTTTAAAGCTGTCTCGAAGAAGTACGTCGACGATGGTTTCGAAATGCCGATCCATCGCGTCGTGTCGGTCGGTCGCCGAAAGCTGCATACTGCGGTTTGGATCCAGGCAGTCTCGCGAGCCGAGGAGCTGATTCTGCCCGCGGGCGATGTGCCGCAGACCGGAGAACTGGGATGCAACTGGACGCCGCTGAATGAACTGATGCGGAAAACACTCCAGGATCACAATATCCCCGGAGCGACTTTGGCAGTGGCTCATCACGGCACGCTGCTGTTCGAACGAGGCTTCGGCTATTCGGAGATCGAACCGGCAGCAGCGATGACACCGAATGCGACAATGCGGATTGCCAGCGTCTCCAAGCCGATCACTGCCGTGGCGGTGCTGATCCTTGTCGATCAGGGAAAACTGGAACTCGATAAACCTGTGCTGGAGTACCTCGCGTCGCATCCGTTCGATCACTTCAACACGGAACGCGCGATTGAGGCGGATGCACGATGGAAACAGATCACCGTTCGGCACCTGCTGCAGCATTCCGGTGGAATGGATCGCGACAAATCCCGTGATACGATGTTTCAGCTGATCGACATCACCAAATCGCAGAAACTGAATCAACTTGCCCGGATTCCTGATGTGGTGCGGTATCAGTTCACCCAGCCATTGGAGTTTGATCCTGGATCCCGACACGCTTACAGCAACGTCGGCTATTGCCTGCTGGGACGGATCATCGAAGCTGTGACGGGGCAGCACTATGAAACGTTCATTCAGGAGTCCGTTCTGAAGCCCGCGGGGATGACCCAAACGCGGCTCGGAAAAACTCGACTGCGCGACCGAGCCGAAGCCGAAGTCCGCTACTACACACAACAGATCCGTAAGTTTCCGGCAGTCTGGGATGTCGCGGACGATGACAAAAAGAGTGACTTCGATCTGGTCGAAGCGCCATACGGCCAATGGGATCTTGAGGTCATGGATGCTCACGGCGGCTGGACGTCGACGGCAGCAGATCTGGTGCGATTTGCTTCAGCAATTGATTCCGAAGCAACTCCACTCCTGTCGCCGGAATCCGTGCAACTTCTGAAGGAAGCTCCCGTGTTTGCAAAACATGTCAGACTCGGTGTCTGGTACGGTCTCGGCTGGAATGTCCGACCTGTTGGCGCTGATGGAAATGCCAGCCTGTGGCATACGGGAGCACTTGCCGGCACTTCGACGCTGCTCGTTCGCCGCTGGGACGGATTCACCTGGGCCGTACTGTTCAACTGCGACAAGGCAAAGTCCGGCGACCGCTGTGTTGAACTCGTCGACGGCCCGCTGCATCGGGCGATTGATGAGTCAATGAGGATTCTGGAACTGGATTGATTCCAGGAACCACCGCGTTCATTCCCTGGTTCAACGGCTCCTCGGCGATCGGCAAGAATCAAAGAATCTGAAGCGTCTGCGAGGCGAATCACATCGCCGCTGTTCCTCGTTGAGGTTTCGGGTTACAACCGGCAGGGACTTTTCTGATTACACTCTTACATTTCGCGCTTGCCGAGTCTGCAACGGAAATCGGGAAATCGGGAATTCGTACACAGCGAGTTGAACCACTGGGACGAGTCCGGTGGCGGGTGTCGACGTTTGGGAGTCGTTCATGATTCGGACTGTCGTTTACCTTGCTGCCACGGCGGCGTTTGCACTGACACCGCCGTCCTGCATTGCTCAATCCGATCCGAAACTCCCGTTTCCTCAAAATCGAGTTCGTGACTTCTACTTTCGTCAGGCCGAGCAATTCTTCGATCAGCGCCCATCGGGGCCCGTCGATGTGCTGGCTCAGTTTCCCGGACTCGACGGCGGAGGTTTTGGGCACTGGGGACAGAATCCGGAAGAGGTCAGCTTCGATCACTCGATGAACGATGTCGACACCGGCAACGTCGTCTGCCAGATCACGCACCACTTCGGACAGACGACTCCAAAAGGAGTAAATGTACTGATCGATTCGGCGACAAAGACGTCGGTGCTGTTCGATCCTCAGAAGCTGACGTTTATCGATTCCTGGACCGGCGGGTTCGTGAAATGGGGATTTGTGCGGTTCGGACTGATGGGCGGCGTCGAAGCGGACGGCCAGAGGTTCATCGATTTCAGAGGGACTGCCTGGCAGCTTCCGAGCAACACGCCGTCGCGCTATCTGGGCTTTTATCGCCGTGGTGAACACGTCGCGTTTGCATCACAGATCGGGACTGGCCGGGTGCTCGATTCCTGCATCGTCGCGGACGGACGGCTCGTCAGGACGCTGCAGTTGGACGGGTCGCTTCCGGCATCGACCTTCCTGAAACTGATCGTCCCCGAGGCTGGATCCAGCATCACGGAAAATGTCGGGGAAACCGGGCCCAACACGACCGTCACCCACGACAGTCGGTCGCTCCGGATCGGACTGTCAGAATCAGTGACCGGGGCGAAACTTGCGATCGTCGACGGCGCGATCGGGGTTCATTTCGACGGTTCGCCAGTGACCGAACCCGTGCAGATTCAGTTCACAGCATTCAACGCAGATACCAAGGCACCGCCCGTGATCGCAAAGACGATTGATGTGCCGAATCCTGCAGAGATCACTGCGATTGTGACTGAGAATCAGTCCCAAACGACCTATGAAACTTCAGGCCTCCGTGGCAGTTCATCTGGTCCCCTGGCCATCGACAGCATCACATTACCGCACGGTGAGTCGAATCCCTACAAGTCCGCCATGCGTATCGGAGGTCTCGGCTGCCTGAGCGACGGGCGCGTCGTGGTCTCGACGCTGATGGGAGAAATCTGGCTCGTCGATGGGATTGACGGTATCGCTTCCGGAACGCCGCTTCGCTGGCAACGGATCGCCGCAGGATTCTATCAGGCTCTGGGAATTGTGATTCAGGATGACAGGATCCTCGTCCTTGGCTCCGACCAGATTACCCGTCTGCACGACCTGAACGGTGACAACGAAGCCGACTTCTACGAGTGCGTCACAAACAATTATCCGACGACAGGTGGTCATGACTTTTGCACGTCGCTGCAGCAGGACGACTCTGGTCGGCTGTACTGGGCGATTTCGTCCGGCGATTTCGGTGTGGCTCGTATGGGGTCCGACAGCGTTATCGAATCGCTTGGTAACGGGTTGCGGAATTCCAATGGCATCGGCGTTTCGCGAGACGGCAGCGTCGTGTTTGCGACCGTTCAGGAAGGCACCTGGACGCCCGCGTCGGCAATCTTCGAAGTCAAGGATCACAGTTACCACGGATTGAAAGGCCCAAAAGAAGGTCACGGCAAATATGGCTACGACTTGCCGCTGTGCTTTGTCCCGCGCGGCATCGACAACTCGTCGGGGGAGATAGGATTTCTGCCGAAAGACGATCGACTTGGATCTCTCAGCGGTGCTGCGATCGGAACGTCCTTCGGCACCTGCCGGGCTTACGTTGTGCTTCGCGATGTCGTGAATGGCAAGTCGCAGGGAGCCATCGTGCCGCTGCCCTGTGAATTCCTGAGCGGGGCTTGCAGAGTCGCCTTCAACGCTCACGACGGATGCATTTACATCGCTGGCACCGAGGGCTGGCAGAGTTACGCTCAGGAAGACGGCTGTCTGCATCGCATTCGACTGACTGGCAAGCCGCTGCCTCTGCCCACCGCGATCGAAGCACACGGTAACGGTGTCGTGGTAAGATTCAGCGAAGCCATTGATCCGCACTCAGTTTCGCTTGAGAACACGTTCTGTCAACAATGGAACTATCTCTACAGCGCTGGCTATGGATCGCCGGAGTACTCGGTCAAAGACCCGGGACGGCAGGGGCATGATCTGGTCGACGTGAAGTCCGTGCGACTGATGCCGGACAGGCATTCCGTGTTTATCGAAGTTCCGCAGATGCATCCGGTGATGCAGTTTCATGTTCACATGCGGCTGGAGACGGCTGCCGGTGTTGCGTTTACGCCGGACTTGTACGCTTCGATATTTGAGCTTCGACCGGATGTCACAGAATTCTACGGTTACGCCCCAATTGCGAAGCGGCGGGCTCCGGAGTTTCCCATTGCCGAAAAGTACGAGCAGGATCCACGGCTGGTGAAACAGGAGCGTTTCGGCACAGACTTCGGCTGGGTGTCGAGTTCTCGCAAAATTTCGGTCAGTGCTTCGCCGGGCCTGCAATTCGAACCGCGTCAGCTTCGAGTTCCTCCAGGATCCCGCGTTTCATTGGCATTCAGGAACGGCGATCCGAGTATGCCGCACAATGTGGCGATCGTGCGAGCCGACGAGATCGACAGCTTCGGTGAGCAATCGATGCAGCTCGCCAGCAACCCCCGCGCGATCGCGACGCATTACGTCCCCGAAGGGCCTGCGGAAATCTGCTTCTCACCAATTCTGCCGCCAGGTGATCAGTACACGATGTACTTCGAAGCACCAAATGAACCGGGCGAGTACCGTCTGGTCTGCACCTATCCCGGTCACTGGCGAGTCATGCAGGGCAGCCTGTTCGTGATTCCCGACGGTGAGCCGCTGCCGGAATCAACTCTCGCGCCGGCTCGAAAATTCGTGCAGTTGTGGACCACCGGCGATCTGGCAATCGATGCCGACACGCTGAAACGGCGTTCCTTCGAACAGGGACGCCGGACGTTTGAAGGCGCGGGCTGCAGCAAGTGCCACCGAATGAACAATACGGGCACAGCGCTCGGGCCTGAGCTCACAAAGGTCGCCGAACGATTCAAGGGGCAGAAGATTCTTCAGCAGCTTCTGGAACCGTCGACCGAGATCAACAAGCAGTATCAGACCTGGGTGGCCGCATTAAATGACGGACGAGTCATCGCCGGGCTGATGATGGAGCAAACGGAATCTGCGATTACGCTGCTTCCGAATCCGCTCAAGCCGGATGTGAAAGTGATACTTCAGCGCGCCGACATCGAGGAACTCGAACCCTCAATGACCTCCACGATGCCGACCAGTCTGCTGATCACATTCACGCGCGATGAGATACTTGACCTCGTGGCGTTCCTGCAGTCCGGCGGGGATGAACAGCACGAACTCTTCCACGAGTGATCGGTCCGCGGGGCCAACTTCCACCTTGCCATTCCTCATGTAGGTTATGCTTCAGCATACCCGGTCCAGCTTCATGCACCAGACGTGCACGTGTTGTGCTGAAGCACAACCTGCGAGAGTCAGATCCCATAGAACTTCTCGGCGTTGTCGTGGAAAAGTTTCTTTTGAAACGCCGGAGGACGATCTTTCACAATGTGCTTGAGGGCACCAAGCCATTGTGAAAAGGTCGCTTTCAGAGTGCACACGGGCCAGTCGCCGGCGAACATGACTCGATCATCGCCGAAGGTGTCGATCGTGTCGTTGATGTTCGGAGCGAGATCTTCCGGCTTCCAGTCCTTGTTTGCCGTGACGATGATTCCCGAGACCTTGCAGACCGTGTTCTCCAGCGCGGCCAGCTCTTTCATCCCCTGAAGCCACTTGGCTCGGGCCGCCTGATCGGCCGAAGTGACGCTCATGTTGCCGCAATGGTCGACAATGAACCGCGTCTTCGGGCATTGATCCACGAGCTTGACTGCGTCGAGAAGTTCACTTGATCGCATGCAGAGATCGAAGCTCAGGCCGAGTTCACCGAGCAGCTGAATGCTCTCGACGAACTTTGGCCGCAGGCAGAAGCCGGCCGGGTCGGTGTCGCCGTGCAGTACCTGGCGGATGCCCTTGATGTATTTGTTCTTCGCAAGCTTACGGATGTATGGCTCAAAACCTGGTGTCCCGGGACGGCCTGAGATCACGGCGGCCTTCATCGGGTTGTCGCCGCGCTGACAGAGATCGATCACATACTCGGCTTCGTCGACCTGCTGCTCGGGGGCGACGTCAACTTCCATGTAGACGGTCTTTACGACGTTCAGACCCTTCGTCGCTTCCATGTAGTCGGACATGACGAAACTGCGCTGGAGCGGCTTCGTTTCCTCTCCTTGATGCCACGGCAGTTTGAACCTGGTCACATCCCACAGATGCTGGTGCGTGTCGATGATCGGCTGCGCGTCATTCTCGGCTCTGTCGTTGGCGCAGACATCTCGGAGAGAAAGTGTCCCGGCAGCGCCGAAGACTGCTGCTGTTCCAAGTGACTGCAGAAACTGTCGACGGTCGGTTGTTGTGCTCATCGTGCAATGGGCTCCTGTCGTAAAACGGAACCGGAATGGTATTCAATCAACGATCTGAATGCATCGATACCGCATGACGACAACGGTTGATTCGGAGATCAAAAGCGACACGGTAAGTCGAGTCTGTAAAGTGGGAGACGCAGACGCTGCCGAATTGCAATCAGACAATTTTTCTGAAAAACATGGAGGAAAATCGCCTGTGTCGCCGATTCCTTCCACATACAACATTTAGTGTTGACAGAATTAACAAGCCCTTTATATTGCGGTTGCTGTCAAAAACACGCTTTGGTCGGTCAGCCGACTGCAGGAGCTCCAAACCGTTGCCGGAAAACAGTTTGAGGCACTGGAAGCAGAGTTGATTGACAGTTTTTCGTGGCAGAATACCCTGCCACTCGTCTTGGTATGGAAGCCCCCTTCGACAGGAGGTCGACAATGTTGATGATGGTGTCGTCCGCGATGTCTGCTTTTCCGCCGATTGCTCGCCGTCTGCCTCAGTCCATTACGGCTGATTGAGGCTCCTCGGATCAGATCTGGTGGTTGTTGCTGCGCGGTCGACAAATTGTCGCTGGTACTCATTGTGCTGTTGTTCGTTCATGAAATGTGATGGAGTCTCTGCGCAAGACGCGCAGTTTTCACCGGGAAGAAAGTAAGGGGAGAAGCGTCGAATGATTCGAGCACGTTCTGAGTGGATTATTCGTAAGCGGGACGGCCGGACGGTTCCGTTCGAGTCTCAGTTGATCGGGAAAGCGATTGGCAATGCTTTCCGAGCCGAACTGAATCTGGCGGACAACCAGCCGCTGGACAGCGATACTGAACAGGAAGTGGTTTCGATCACGGAGCAGGTGATTTCTGATGCTTCGAATGATGCGGCGACCGATCGCGGCGTCGGTGTCGAGCAGATTCAGGATATGGTCGAGATGCAGCTGATGAAGCGAGGGCATTACCGAGTGGCCCGGCGCTACATCGTCTATCGGGCTGAACACGCCAAGATCCGTTCGCTGCAGCAGACAGATGGTTTGGACGCGGTCGAAAATGTGCCGCAGCCTCGGATGCAGGTCAAGCTGGAAGACGGTCAGCGAGTTCCTTTCGATACGGCTCGTATCCGCCGTCGTCTGGAACTCGCTTGTTTTGGACTTCCCGAATGTGATGCCACGGATCTGCTTCAGGAACTGATGAAGTCGGTGTTCGACGGAATTTCCGTCGGCGAAATCTACCGCGCGATGATTCTGGCGGCCCGATGCCGTATTGAACGTGATCCGGCTTATGATACTGTGGCCTCACGACTGCTGAGGATGGTGATCAGCAATGAAGCTCTCGGCAGCTCACCAGCTCATCCGGCGGAGTACAATCGACTTTATCGCAACCAGTTTGAGCACTACATCATTGATGGCATCAATGAAGACCGCCTGACGTCCGAACTGCGACATCTGAACCTGACTCGAATCGCTGCGGCTCTGAAGCCGGAACGCGACGGGCTGTTCAAGTACCCGGGACTGCAGGCGGTTTACGATCGCTACCTGCTGCATATTGACGGTCGCCGGATTGAGACGCCGCAGTACTTCTGGATGCGAGTGGCGATGGGACTCGCTCTGAAAGAAGCTCATCCGGAAGAACGGGCGATTGAGTTTTACAACATGCTGTCGACCATGCGGTTCACGTCCGCGACGCCGACTCTGTTCAACTCGGCGACCAACCATCCGCAGCTCAGTTCATGTTATCTGTCGACAGTCCAGGACGATCTTGAACACATCTTCAAGTGCGTGTCCGACAACGCGAAGCTCAGCAAATGGGCCGGCGGACTCGGCAATGACTGGACCAGCATCCGTGCGACGAACTCGCACATCAAGGGCACGAATGGCCGCAGTCAGGGCGTCATTCCGTTTCTGAAGGTCGTGAACGACACGGCCGTGGCGGTCAATCAGGGCGGCAAACGGAAGGGAGCTGTTTGTTCGTATCTCGAAACCTGGCACATGGATATCGAGGAATTCCTTGATCTCCGCAAGAACACGGGAGACGACCGTCGCCGGACGCACGATATGCACACGGCCAACTGGATTCCGGACCTCTTCATGAAGCGAGTTCAGGAGGAAGGCGAATGGACCTTGTTCAGCCCGGACGAGGTTTCCGATCTGCACGATCTGGTGGGCCGGAAGTTCGAATCTCGCTACGTCGAGTACGAACGGATGGCGGCCGCCGGAGAGATCCGCATGGCCAAGAAGATCCCGGCGGTGGAACTCTGGCGCAAGATGCTGACTCGTCTGTTTGAAACCGGGCATCCGTGGATCACGTTTAAGGATCCTTCCAACATTCGGTCGCCTCAGGATCACGTCGGAGTTGTTCACAGCAGCAATCTCTGCACAGAAATTCTGCTGAACACCTCGGCGACGGAAACGGCTGTCTGCAATTTGGGCTCGATCAACATGCTCGCTCACATCGTGGACGGCCAGTTCGATCTGCCAATGCTGGAAGAGACCATTCGGGTCGCAATGCGGATGCTGGACAATGTCATCGATATCAATTTCTATCCGACGGACGAAGCGAAGTACTCAAACCAGAAACACCGACCGGTGGGTCTGGGCTTGATGGGCTTCCAGGATGCGCTGGCTGCGCTGAACATCAGCTACGCCAGCACTGCCGCCGTGGATTTTGCCGATTCCAGCATGGAAGCGATTTCGTATTTCGCGATCCTGGCGTCCACGGAACTGGCGGCGGAACGAGGCGTGTACAGCAGCTATGTCGGTTCGAAATGGGATCGCGGGATGCTGCCGATCGACACGATGGATCTTTTGGAAGAAGAACGCGGCTGCCGGATCGATGTGGATCGTTCAGCCCGGATGGACTGGACGACCGTACGTCACGCGGTTGCGAAGCACGGCATGCGAAACAGCAATTGCATGGCGATCGCCCCGACAGCCACGATCTCCACAATTATCGGCGTCGCCCAGTCTATTGAGCCGATGTACAAGCATCTGTTCGTGAAGAGCAATCTGTCGGGTGAGTTCACTCATCTGAACACGTCGCTGGTTACGGAACTGAAAGAACGCGGTCTTTGGGACGCCGACATGCTGGAGGCGCTCAAGTACTTCGACGGGACTCTGTCGAATGTTCCCCGGATTCCAATTGACATCAAGGCTCGCTATTTGACAGCCTTTGAAGTCGAACCGAGATGGCTGATTGAATGTGCGGCTCGACGCCAGAAATGGCTCGATATGGGTCAGTCGCTCAATCTCTACATGAACGAACCAAGTGGTCGTGCGCTTCACGACATGTACATGCTGGCTTGGCGCAAAGGCCTGAAGACGACCTACTATTTGCGGACGCTGGCAGCGACTCAGATCGAAAAATCGACGGTGGACATCAACAAGTTCGGTGTGCAGCCGCGATGGGTCAAGAGCCGCAGTGCCTCCAGCGATATCCAGATGGCGCGGATGGACGAAGACCGTTCTCCGGAACAGGGTCGTTCAGATATACCGGCTCCGCATGTGGTCCCGGCGACTGAGGTCTCTCAGTACAAGACGTGCAGTATCACGGAACCGGACTGCGAAGCCTGCCAGTAGGCTGGCGGCAATGGCCGATGTCCAGCGATAGGTCCTGCAGGCTGCATGGGACCTATGGGAAGCATGTGATTTATGCGACCGATGCTTTCTATTTGATCGATCCCAGGTTTCCTGATGCACTCTGTTGGCCGACGACAATTCATGCGGCATGCTGTCTCCAGTTTGGGAGTGGCATCGGCCTTTGCGATGCCGTGGACAATCGCTGCGGGAACGGCAGTCGGTTCGTGGGACGAGACGGTTGATCCCGAAACTGCCGACCTGATTTTTCGATCGAAGGCTCCACGGAATGCGGAACCGAAGCTGGGGAAGCTGGCTGAATCATGGGTCACGCCGACGACTCAGTTTTACATCCGCAGTCACGGAGCCAATCCGCAGATCATTCCGGATCAGTTCCGTGTCTCGGTCGCAGGACTTGTCGAGAAACCTCTGGAGCTTTCCGTTCAGCAATTGATCGAACGGTTTCCGGCGGCAGCCTGCACCTGCACTGTGAGCTGTGCTGGACTGCGTCGGTATGAGTTCAGCAAAGTCAAGCCCGTCGGAGGCGTGCAATGGGAAGAAGGTCCGATCGGGAATGCGGTCTGGTCAGGAGTGCGGCTGTCCGATGTGCTGAAATCCGCGGGAGTTAAGGCATCGGCCAGACATGTCTGGTTCGACGGCGCGGATGAAGTCCGTGACGGAGGGCACTCCTTTCCGTTCGGCGGCTCCGTTCCGCTCAGCAAAGTGATGGAAGACAACGCCGACATGCCGGGCGTACTGCTGGCGACTCACATGAATGGCCAGCCGCTGAAAGCTGATCACGGTTTTCCGCTGCGCGCGATCGTGCCTGGATATATCGGAGCCCGCAGCGTCAAATGGCTGCGCCGGATTGTTGTGAGCGAAGCACAGTCACCGAATCACTTTGTCGCTGATGCCTATAAGATCGTACGCACGGGCACCCCGCAGGAGTGGGACGAAGCAGCACCGATTTACAGATACCCGGTGAATGCAGCGTTGTGTTCATCGGTTACTCAGGAAGGCAGGATTCTGCTCAAGGGGTACGCATTGCCGTCCGGTGACAAGAACTGTTCGATCAACCGCGTCGAGATCTCAACGGACAGCGGAAACTTCTGGGTTGAAGCTGCGCTCGGCGACGAAACGGGCGATTACTGCTGGCGATTGTGGTCAGCGGCAGTGACGATTGCCGACGCTGCGGCCGACGTCTGTATCCGGGCCACCGATTCTCTGGGAAACACGATGCCCGAAACGGTAACCTGGAACCCGAAAGGATAT
>Ga0163144_10018677_pt1 | contig 13996 bp, 15 predicted proteins | sample OliLak19BULKMAT1_FD_123175 | JGI IMG/M metagenome (GOLD analysis project Ga0163144, IMG submission 123175) | Freshwater microbial mat bacterial communities from Lake Vanda, McMurdo Dry Valleys, Antarctica - Oligotrophic Lake LV.19.BULKMAT1 | ecosystem: Environmental > Aquatic > Freshwater >... | reverse complement strand
GCCAGGAAGCCCGAGCGGGTGAAGCCGTGGGCTTCTGCATAGGTGTCGATGTCGCGAAGGGCATCCTCTGGAAGGGTAATGTTGACGCGCACGGCGCGGGATCGTGTCTCCGTCCGAACGAGAATGGCCACGCCGTTGCGATTTTCGCGATCAGTCATCACCGACTCCAGACTGCTGGGTTCTGGGATGGGCTCGCCGTCTTCGACCAGACCCTCCAGATGCAGGGCCAGTGCTTCCTCGGCGAAGGCGCGCGCCTCATCCAGGGTCGATCCTGCGGTCGCCAGACCGGGCAGATCGGGAAAATGGACGCCGTAATCGCTGTCGGCATCCTTGTGGATCAGGGCGATGAACTGGGCCATGTCGTTACCTCAATGTGATCCCGGCCTGCCGCTCGATCGAGCGCAGCGTGGCGAGCGGATAGTTGCGTTTGGGATGTGGCACGGTCACCCGCCCCGGCTTGGTGGAGTGACGAAACCGCCTATGCGATCCTTTCCGGGCGACCTCGACCCATCCATCGGCCTGCAAGGCCTTGATGACGTCGCGGCTGTTCATGTGCGCACTTATACACACGAAAGCGGCGGGCTTCAAGATCAAGGGATCGGTAGGTGGGGATGAGAGCGCGGAATCCGGGCCGTCAGTGGGGCATCAAGAACCCCTCCACCCCCGCCAAGCGGCGGGCGGTCCCACTTCCCATCCCGTCGGGACGGGGAGGAGACGGAAACCGGGCTCAAGTCGCGAGACGCTGCGCGTCGAGCGATAGCCCTCTGAGCCAGAATTGAGCGAGGGGACGCAAGTCCGGTCGAGCCGGTGCTGGCGTCCCCCCACCAAGTCCGGGTTGGGACTTGGCCATTGAGGTTTTCGGACCCTGGCGTCAGCGCCGACGGGCGAACCCGGCGACGGTCTGCTGTATCCTGGCGGCTCCTGTCCGGTGGCGTCTCGTCCAGGCTTTTGACCCATCCGTCGTCCACCGATCCCGGTCTGGTTCTCCGTCCCCCCGCACCGAAGCGCTAAAGGTTGGGAGCCTGGACCCTGCCCGGGCTTTCCGCGTCCACCGAAGTGGCTTTGGAACCCTTGGTCAGAGAGCCGGACCGAACCGCTTGAAACCCCGGTCTCCCCGGATTTCCGCGCTGCCGTGTCCCTCGGCCTGTTGACGTTCTCTCCAAATCCGCTAGACGGCAAGCGTCCGACCTCGTCCCGCTGTGCAACATGCCCGGGCCGCCGGTGGACAACCCTGTGGATATCGGTGGACGGATCAGATTCGTGGAAACGGATCAGGGATTTGGCTTGTCCACAGAAACGCGTCAGCCGGCGGTGAGTGCCTCGCGCTTGCCTTCCAGCTTCAGCCATTCCTCTTCGGCCGCCTCGAGTTTGGACCGGGCGGCGTCCATGGCCTTCATCGTGCTATTGAAGCCGGAGGGGTCGCGGGCGTAGAAATTGACGTCTGCGAGGCGCGCCTCGTGGGCGGCGATGTCGGCGGGCAGGGCGTGGATGAGGGCGTCCAGTTCCTTCAGGCGATGCTGGTCCTTGAACGAGAGTTTGCCCTTGGAGGTCGGGGTCGAGGGTCGGGCATCAAGGGAGGCGGATGCGGTGATGGTGACGGGGGGGGACTTGTCTTCGACCCTCGACCCTTGACCGTCGACCCTTTTGAGGAACCCCGGGTTCTGGCGGATGAAGTCGGTCCAGCCGCCGGGGGTCTCGACGATGTCGCCCCGGCCGTTCATGCCGATGGTCGATGTCGCCAGACGGTCGACGAAGTCGCGGTCGTGGCTCACCAGAATGAGGGTGCCGTCGTACTGTTCGAGCAACTCCTCCAGCTTGTCGAGCGTGTCCATGTCGAGGTCATTGGTCGGTTCGTCCAGCACCAGCATGTTGGCGGGCTTGGCCAGGGCACGGGCCAGCAGCAGGCGGTTCCTCTCGCCGCCGGACAGGGTCGAGATCGGCTGGCGCAGCTGGCCTTCCTGGAACAGGAAGTCCTTGGCGTAGGCGGCGACGTGCTTGGAAATGCCGCGGACCAGAATGCTGTCCCCGCCGCCGGGCGTCAGGGCGTCCCACAGGGTCATGTCGGACTTCAGCCCCTCGCGGGACTGGTCCAGATAGACGGGCTCCAGATTGGCCCCCAGCTTCACCGTGCCTGCGTCGGGGGCCAGTTCGCCCAGCAGGATCTTGACCAGGGTGGTCTTGCCCGCACCGTTGGGGCCGACGATGGCGAGGCGGTCGCCGCGGATGACGCGGGTGGTGAAGGGTTTGATGACCGTCCGGTCGCCAAAGGCTTTCGTGACGCCTTTCAGATCGGCGACCAGCTTGCCCGAGGTTGCGCCGGAATCGACGCCAAGGTTCAGCTCGCGCGGCAGGTCCTTGACCCGGGTGGCGTGGTCGGCGCGCATGGCCTCCAGCGCCCGGGCGCGGCCCTCGTTCCTGGTCCGCTGGGCGGTGATGGAACGGTAGAAGGTATAGGTCTCGGCCTCGATCCGCTTGTTGAGACGGCGCAGGCTTTCAGCCTCTTCTTCCTGAACCTTGTCGGCCCATTCGTCGAAGGCGTCGAAGCCCTTGTTCAGGGTGCGAACGCGGCGGTGTTCCAGCCAGTGGCAGGACTGGGTCACGCGGTTCAGGAAGGTACGGTCGTGGGAGACGATCAGGGCGGCGCATTTGGCCTGGATGATCTCGTTTTCCAGCAGCTCAATGGCCAGGATGTCCATGTGGTTGGTCGGCTCGTCCAGCAGCAGCAGGTCGGGCTCCTCGGCAAAGGCCTTGGCCAGGGCCGCGCGGCGGATTTCGCCACCCGACAGGCCTTGAGCGGGCTTTTCGGGGTTCATGCCGAAGGTTTCCAGCCAGCTCTCGGCCATCCACGGCTCGGCATTGCCGGAGGTGGCGTAGTCCAGCAGGGTGTCGCCGGCGATGACGGGTTCCTGCGGCACATAGGCGAAGCGGACCCCGGCCTGGACGGAGCGGTCGCCGCTGTCGGCCTCGATCAGGCCCATGACCATCTTCATCAGCGTCGACTTGCCCGCCCCGTTGCGGCCGACGAGGCAGGAACGGGTGCGCGGCTCGATCGCCAGGTCGACGCCCTCGAACAGAGGGCGGGTCCCGTCCTGCAGACAGACGTCCTTGAGCGCGACGAGAGGGGGTCTCGGAGAAGAGCGGGGAGCCATGAAAAACCTAAATCCTCACCCGGGAGACGGGGGAGGGGGGCCGCGCGAAGCGTGGTGGAGGGAGCGGCGTTGATCTAGGGGATCAGGGCGGGATGCGCCAGAGCGGCCGACGATGATAGCGGCATTTGCTTGCATGCCGCCATTCGCAGGGTTATGTTTGCGCTTGCATGAACAGCAAGCAAGCCAAGACGCTCAGGGCGGTTTTCTCCGATCCGGTATCGGCGAAGATCGAATGGGCGGCAATCGAGAGTCTGATGGTCGGGGTCGGGTGTCGGACGATCGAAGGCAAGGGTTCTGCCGTGAAGTTCGTGATGGACGACTTCGTGGTCCGCTTCCATCGCCCACATCCCGGCAAGGAAGCCAAACCCTACCAGGTCAAGGATGCGCGACTGTTTTTGAGAACGATTGGAGTTCAACCATGACGACCATGACGTACAAGGGCTATTCCGCAGCGGTGGAATTTGATGCGGACGACGAGATTTTCTTCGGGCACCTTGCCGGGATCCGAGATATTATCGGCTTCCACGCCGATACGGCGAGCGAACTGAAGGCTGCGTTCCGTGAGGCGGTCGATGACTATATCGAGACCTGCTCCAGGATCGGAAAATCGCCGAACAAGCCGTATTCCGGCAAGGTCATGTTTCGGGTCGATCCCGAGGTTCATGCCCGCGTGACCAAGGCGGCGGAACTTTCAGGACGCAGCTTGAACGCCTGGGCCGAGGACGCGCTCCGGCGGGCGGCAGACGCAGATATGGCCAAAGCGGTGGCGGTCTGACCTCCCGGGCGGCCTCGGCCGACACGCCCTTCTGGCAGACCAAGCGTCTGGAGCAGATGACCCGCGAGGAGTGGGAGAGCCTGTGCGACGGGTGCGGGCTGTGCTGTCTGATCCGGTTCGAGGACGAGGATACGGGCGAGGTGTTCCCGACCAGGGTGCACTGCAGGCTGTTCGACGGAGACCTTTGCGCGTGCACCGATTACGCGAACCGGAAGGACCAGGTCCCCGACTGCATCAAACTGACCCCTTGGAACATCGAGGCGCTGGGGTGGATGCCGCTGTCGTGCGCCTATCGCCGACTGCACGAGGGGCGAGGCCTGGCAAATTGGCATCCTCTGGTGTCGGGCGATCCCGAGAGCGTACACACTGCGGGCGTGTCTATCCGCAGACAGACGATCAGTGAACTGGAGCTGGAAAAGCCGGAGGATGCGGTCGAGCACGAGGCGATCGAATGGCTGGAGGAGCGCGGCGGATAGGGGCGTTAACCGAACCTTTGAACCTTGAATCCAAAGGTCTGCCAAGTGATTGGCCGGAGGTTAGATGAACGTCGTGCATGAGGCTCCCGAGGCCCTTCCAACGCCCTTCGATCGGGTGACGGCGCTGGTCTGCGCAGCCCTCGACGTGCCCTTCGGCCTGGTCTCTGTGCTTGAGGACGACAAAGCGCTGTTTCGTTCCGAGATCGGCCTCGGCCAGAGTTCGGTCCCTCGTGACATCAGCGTCAGCGCCAAGCTTGTGGCCATGGGGCCTGACGCAACCATTACGATTCTCGATGCCCTGAAGGACCCCGAACTGTGCGGTCACCCCTGGGTGACCGGCGGTCCGAGGATCCGGTTCTTCGTCGGGGCCACGATATGCGACGCTGCGGGCACGCCGATCGGGGCGGTCGGGGCGATGGACGTCGTGCCAAGGGACCGGCCGACGCCCTCGCAGATGGCGCTGCTGCGCCACGCCGCGCAATTGGCCGGCGACCTGTTTGACCAGATCACGGCCCGTCGGGCCCAGGCCGAGCAATTGTCGCTGCTGGTTTTGGCCGAAGAGATGGCCGGACTGGGCCGCTGGCGCTTCGACCTGGTGAGTGGCACGGTCGTCTGGTCCGATCAGGTCTATCGCATTCACGGTCGTGACCGGGCGACGTTCGACCCCAACTATGCGGACGTGCTGTCGGACTATCATCCGGAGGACCGGGAAATTCTGGCGGCCTGCGTTGAGCGCGCGATCGCGACGGGCCAAGGCTATAATCTTGATCTGCGGTTGATCTGCGCCACGCGCGGTGAACGGCTGGTCACGACCCGGGCGCGCACCGAAAGGGACGAGGCGGGACGAACGGCCGCCGTGTTCGGCGTGTTCCAGGACATCACCGAGACGGTTCGGGCCGAGGAGCGCCTGAACGATAGCGAGGCGTTGTTCCGCATGATGAGCGAGACGGCGACCGACATCATCGCCCGCTATCGACCGGACGGAACGATCCTGTATCTGTCGCCCTCGGTTGAGACGATCCTGGGCTACAGGCCCGAGCAGATGGTCGGGCACCGGTGCCGGGAGTTCATTCCGCCCGAAGACATAGCGGCCATCGACGCCGTCATGCTGTCTTATTTCCGGGCCGGCCCCGGGGCGACGCCACCGCGATACGAATACCGCGCGATCCGGGCGGACGGCACCACGGTCTGGCTTGAGGCCTCGCCGCGGGCGGTCTGGGACGAGGCCGGGCGGACGGTGCTGGAACTGCACGACCATCTCCGCGACGTTACGGCGCGCAAGGCTGCCGAGCGGGTCCAGGCCGAGCTGGTCGAGACGCTGGGCATGGCCGAGGAACTGGGCGGCGTGGGCTGCTGGCGGCTGGATGTCGCCAGCGGGGCCGTGACCTGGTCAGATGAGGTTTACCGGATCCACGGCAAGAGCCGGGAAACGTTCGATCCCTCGTTCGACGACGCGGTCGGCTGCTACCACCCCGACGATCGCCAATCGGTCACAGACTGCTGTACGCGGGCGATCGAGACCGGCGAGGGCGACGGGTTCGAGTTGCGGCTGATCCGTGAGGACGGCGAGGAGCGGATCGTGACCTGCCAGTGTCGGCCTGAGCGCGACGAAACGGGCGCGACGACCGCGCTGTTCGGGGTGTTCCGCGACGTGACCGATGTGGTGCGCAGCCAGCAATGCATCGAGGCGAGCGAGGCGCGCTATCGCCTGCTGGCGGACCGGGCCAGCGACATCATCGTGACCTATGGGGTCGATGGGCTGATCGGCTATATCTCGCCCAGCGTCGAGGCGGCGACGGGCATCGCACCGGACGATCTGGTGGGCCGGCCGGTGACCGATCTGATCCTGGATGAGGATGTGCCCGCGCTGGCGGAGCGTTTCCGCGAGATGGTAAAGTCGCCGCCGGGCGAGGTCCTGCCGGGGCTCATCTATCGGGCGCGCGTGGCGTCGGGCGATGTGCGCTGGATGGAGGCCCGCACCACGCTGATCCGCAGCGCCGCCGGACGGGTTGTCGAGTTCCAGGACGTGGTCCGCGACATCACCCAAACCAAGGCGCTGGAAGCCGCACTGGTTGCGGCGCGTGACATCGCCCAGGCCGCCACTATGGCCAAGTCTGAATTCCTCGCCAATATGTCCCACGAACTGAGGACGCCCCTGACGAGTGTGGTCGGGTTCGCGGGGCTGCTTCAGGCCAGCGCCGACCTGCCTGACGCCGAGCGGCGCTATGCCGACCGCATCGCTACGGCGAGCGACGCCCTGCTCAGCGTCATCAACGATATTCTGGACTATTCCAAGCTGGAGGCCGGTGCCGTCGGGATGGATCCGGTGGCGTTTGACCCGGCCGCCATGGCGCGAGGCGCGGCGGCGATGGTGGAGGCGCAGTGCCATGAAAAGGGGCTGTTGCTGCGGGTCGAAACCTCGGACCGGCTGCCGCAGGCGCTGATGGGCGATGAGGGGCGTTTGCGCCAGGTCACGCTGAACTTTCTCTCGAACGCGATCAAATTCACTGCCTCGGGCGAAGTCCTGCTGAGCGTTTACCAGACCGGGAAGAAGCTGCGTGTCTCGGTCACAGACAGCGGTATCGGCATCGACCCGGACAAGATCGAGGCGCTGTTCGAACGCTTTACCCAGGCCGATGCCTCGACCACCCGGGTCTATGGAGGCACGGGGCTGGGCCTGTCGATCTCCCGGAGGCTGATCGAGCTGATGGGCGGACAGATCGGTGCCGAGAGCCGGACGGGGGAAGGCTCGACCTTCTGGTGCGAGATTCCCCTGGTCGCCGCCGGAGGGGCCGGAACGGCAGCCGCGACGTCGGCAACGCCCCTGCCGAAGGACCTTCGGGTTCTGATGGCGGATGACGCGCCGGGCAATCGCGAACTGGTGCGGCTCATGCTGGAGGCCCTCGACGTCCGGCTGGACACCGTCTGCGACGGAGCGGAGGCTGTCCAGGCGGCAGCCACCGGCGCGTATGACCTGATCCTGATGGACGTCCATATGCCAGTGATGGACGGACTGGCCGCGTCACGGGCGATCCGGGCCCTTCAGGGGCCGGTGGCCGCGACGCCGATCCTGGCGCTGACCGCCAATGTCCAGCCCGAACAGATCGAGGCCTGTCGCGCGGCGGGGATGGATGGTCACGTCGGCAAGCCAATCCAGATCGCAACCCTGGTCGAGGCCATGGCGCGTGCTCATGAGGCCCCGACCCGGTCCGCCCGAAAGGATGTTGCATGACGACCGCGATTCTGATCGCCGAGGACGAGGCGAGCATTCGCGAATTGATGGACCTGATTCTGACCCAGGCCGGGTTTGACGTCTCGACTGCCCCTGACGGCAAGGCGGCTCTGGATCTGATCAAGCGATCCCGGTTCGACCTCGTGCTGCTGGACATTCACATGCCACGCATGAGCGGACTGGACGTGCTGGGGGCGATGGGCCGACTGGCCTATATGCCGCGTGTACTGATGGTCACGGCAAACACGGCCGCCGAGAGCGTGCGCGAGGCGGTCGGGCTGGGCTGTTCGGGCTATATCGCCAAACCGTTCGCGCCCGCAGTCCTGGTGGCGCGTGTGCACAAGGCCCTGGCCGCTCCGGCGCCGCTGCTCCTGCACTGAATCCGCGCGGATCGGGGGTCCTCCGTTCAACGGAGGGGCCGAAAAACCCAACCCGATCAATGCCCGTGCCTGATCAAGAGCTCGCCAACGCGCCTTGTGACGCTGGTCCGCTATAGTCTGGGCATGGCGGGAAATGGGAACGAGGCGGGCAAGGGCTGGGCGGAGGAGACGACTCATCTTCTGCGCGAACTGGTCAATGAGGCGGTCTTTGCGCTCTGCGCGAGCCCGATCGCAGCGGGGGACGTCGTGGCCGCCGATCGGCGGGCGCGCGCGGTGGTCAACATCGCGCGGGCGGTCAAGACGGTCGAGGCCCTGAAGGCGTTGGCCCGACAGACCCGGACCCAGGCCGAAACCCCAGAGGACGAGATGGGCGAACAGCGTGAATACGACCCCGAGCAGCTGGCTGCCCTGCGTGAAGACGTGTTCAGCCGATGCGTTGAGCTCCGCAATATCATCGATCGGAAGAGAGCGGCTCGAGACGTTGAGCGGCGCGGAGCTGGAGGCGATCCAAGGGGCGATCCCGAGGCGGATGGCGCACCAGATCGCGACACCGTGGGACTGGCGGACCTGGCTGATGCTGGGGGGCCGGGGGGCGGGCAAGACCTTCGCGGGGGCCTATTGGCTGCATGAACAGGCCAGGCAGGCGGCCAAGACTTTCGCCCTGGTGGGACCGGCGCTGCACGATGTGCGCGAGGTCATGGTCGAGGGCCCGTCCGGGCTGAAGGCCATGGCGACCGGGGCCGAGCGGCCGCGCTGGGAAGCGGGGCGCAAGCGTCTGGTCTGGACCAGCGGCTCGGTCGCCTATGCGTTTTCGGCCGAGGACCCGGACAGTTTGCGCGGTCCCCAGTTTCATGCCGCCTGGGCCGACGAATTCTGCACCTGGCGCGAGCCCGAACGGGTGCTGTCCAATCTGAGGCTGGGCCTGAGACGGGGTGACGATCCAAGGCTGGTGATCACCACGACGCCCCGGCCGATCCCGGCGCTGCGGCGGCTGCTGGCCGAGCCTGATCTGGAGATTTCACGCGGGGGCACGGCGGCCAATGCGGCCAACCTGTCGCCGGGCTTTCTGGGTCATCTGCGATCCATCTATGGCGGAACCCGTCTTGAGGCGCAGGAGATCGAGGGCCGGCTGGTCGAGACCGAAGGGGCTCTGTTCCGGGCCGAGGATCTGGCACGGGCGCGCGGCGCACGCCCCGCAGTTCTGGACCGGGTGGTGGTGGCAGTGGATCCGCCCGTCAGTGCGGGCGGCGACGCCTGTGGGATTGTTGTGGTCGGACGGCGCGACGGCCGGGCGTTCGTCCTGGCCGATCGGTCCGCACACGGACTGAGCCCGATGGGATGGGCCCGGCGCGCGGTCGCGGCGGCGACAGAATTCGGGGCCGACCGGATCGTCGCCGAGGCCAACCAGGGCGGAGACATGGTCCGCAGCGTGCTGGTCCAGGCGGGCGCGGAGACACCGGTCCGGCTGGTTCATGCGACGCGTGGCAAGCGGGCCCGGGCCGAGCCGGTGGCGGCCCTGTACGAACAGGGCCGGGTCGTGCACTGCGCCGCGATGCCGGCGCTGGAAGAAGAACTGATGGCGCTGGGTGCCGAGGAGGGGGGCCGCAGCCCGGACCGGGCCGACGCCCTGGTGTGGGCCGTGACCCATCTGCTGGTGACCCCTGCCAGCGGGCCGCGCATCCGGATGCTGTGAGCCGCAGGCCCGCTGCGCCCGCCCTGACCGCACCGGCCCGGACGGCCATCCCAACCCTGGACCCAGGAGACGACATGCCCCTGTTTTCGTGGAGGCCCGGCCGGGCCGCGCCCGAGGCCAAACACAGTCGTGCTGGGCCGTTGATTGCCCTGACCGGCGCGGGCCGTCCGCAATGGACACCGCGCGACTATGCCACCCTGGCGCGCGAGGGTTTCGGCAAGAACGCCGTGGCTTATCGCTGCGTGCGGATGATCGCCGAGGCGGCGGCGTCCGCGCCGCTGACGGTGTTCGTCGCGGGCGTTCGTGACGACGATCACCCCGCCGCGCGCCTGCTGCAATCGCCCAATCCCGAGCAGTCGGGGGCGGAATGGCTGGAAGGCCTCTACGGTGCGCTGCAGACCGCCGGGAATGCCTATGTCGAGGCGGCCGGGGAGGATGCGCCGAGCGAACTGTGGAGCCTGAGACCCGACCGGGTGCAGGTGGTGCCGGGGCGCGCCGGCTGGCCCGAGGCCTATGTCTATACGGTCGGCGGCCGGTCGGTGCGGATCGGGCGGCAGGCCGACGGCTGGATGCCGGTCATGCATATGAAGCTGTTTCATCCCGTCGACGACCACTACGGCTTCTCTCCGCTGGAGGCGGCGGCGTTCGCAATCGATGTGCACAACGCTTCGGGGGCCTGGAACAAGGCGCTGCTGGACAATGCGGCGCGGCCCTCGGGGGCTTTGGTGTTTACGGGACGCGACGGCGAGCGGCTGACCGAGAGCCAGTTCGCCGCGCTGAAGGCCGAGCTGGGCGAGGCGCACTCGGGCTCGGCCAATGCCGGGCGGCCGCTGGTGCTGGAGGGCGGGCTGGACTGGAAGCCGATGTCGATGAGCCCGGCCGACATGGATTTCATCGCCGGCAAACATGCGGCGGCGCGCGAGATCGCCCTGGCCTTCGGGGTGCCGCCGCAGCTGCTGGGGATCCCGGGGGACGCGACCTACGCCAACTATCGCGAGGCCAATGCGGCCTTCTGGCGGGGCACGGTGATCCCGCTGGCGCGCAAGGCAGCGGGGGCCCTGACCGGCTGGCTGGGCGGGCGGTTCGGGGATGTCCGGATCGAGGCGGATCTGGACGCCGTGCCCGCGCTGCAGCCCGAGCGGGATGCGCTCTGGGCGCGGCTGTCGGGGGCGGGGTTTCTCACGGACGAGGAACGGCGGCGGATGGCGGGGGTGGGGGTGTGAGGGGGGTGAGCAGTGCCAGTGCTGGTGAGCCAGGACGGGTTACGCGCTCACCAGCACTATTCACCCGCACCCAGTCCGCAGTCACGACCGGAGGTGATCCATGGACGATTTAAGGAAGACGGCGGCCGCGCTGGGCGTCGCGCTGGCGGTGCAGACGGTCGGCGGCCTGGTCTGGGCCGGGGGTGCCGCGGCGCGGATCGCGACGCTGGAGGCCCGGGTCGGCGAGCAGCAGCTGGTGGCCGAGCGGCTGGCACGGCTGGAGGAACAGGGTGTGGCGACGCGCGCGGCGGTGGAACGGATCGAGCGCAGGCTGGAGGCGGGGGCGTGAGGGTCGAGGGTCGAGGGACGAGAGGCGAGGCAGGCCGGGCAGACAGGGATCCGCTTTCGACCCTCGACCCCCGACCCTCGACCCTGACCATCCACGGCCATGCCTCGCTGTGGGGCGTGGCCGACCTGGCCGGCGATGTCGTGGCGCGGGGTGCCTTTGCGGACAGTTTGAGGCGGACGGGCGCTGCCGGGGTGCGGATGCTGCATCAGCACGAGAGCCGGGCCGTGGTCGGGGTGTGGGACGAGATCGTCGAGGACGGGCGGGGCCTGTTCGTGCGCGGCCGGATCGCCGACTGGTCGGCCGAGGCGAGATACGCCCAGGCGCTGGGCCGGGCGGGGGCGCTGGACGGGCTGTCGATCGGGTTTCGGACGGCAAGGGCGAGGCGCGACGGGCGGTTGCGGGTGCTGAGCGGCGTGGATCTGTGGGAGGTGTCGCTGGTGACGTTTCCCATGCTGCCGGGGGCGAGGTTCAGCGCGGCCGGCGGCCCATACAGTCGATCCAGGTCAACGCACGGGTGACGCCGCCGAGGGTAAACCATGCGGTCGAGGGGCCCGTCTCCGTCTGATAGGTCCAGCGCATCGTTGCGGCGCGGCGTGCCCCGGAGACGATGGCGTCCACCGTGGCGGTGTCGGTGATCTCGAACAGGTTGGCGTTGTTGTCCTGGAGCGCAGCCTTGCCGGTCAGATCGATCGGGCGGCGGCCGAAGGCAACGGACATTGGCTGGCCTTGGCCCGCATTCATCGGGATCACGGCCACCAGTTCGACCGCATAGGGCGCGCCGGGCGCGGGGCGGGCGATACGGAGCTGTCGGGCATAGACGGCGCGGTCGGACGGGTCGGTGAGGGCGAGGACGGCCGAGCAATAGCCGTCGGGGCGGCAGGCCCCCAGGGTGTTCTGGAAATAGGCGCGGGTCTCGCCGAAACGGCTGTGGACCGTGGCACCGCACTGCTGGGCAGCGGAGGCGGCGCCGGCCGAGGCGATCAGGGCACCGGCGACCAGCACGGGCGCAAGCAGGGTGGAGCGGATCATCGACATCGGGAGCGGCCCTCCCAAGCCGTGGGCGCGAGCCGACCACGGGGGAGCCGATCCTGTCAATCGAACGGGACCTGACGGTTCCGGTCGCGGTTCCGGTCGGGTCAGCCGCCGGATTTTTCAAGCGGAGACACCATGAAAGAGACCAAACAGGCTTCGGGCACTCCTGAGGCACGCGCAGCCATGCACGAGATGATGGCGGCGTTCGAGGCGTTCAAAGGGGCCAATGATGCCCGGCTGCACGAGATCGAGAAGAAGGCCTCGGCCGATACGCTGCTGGAGGAGAAGGTGGCGCGGATCGACCAGGCGGTGGGCCAGGCGCAGGCGCGGCTGGACCGGGCGCTGTCGGAGGCGCGGCGGCCTGCGCTGGAGGTCAGTGGGGCGTCGGCCCCCTCCACCACTTCGTGGTCCCCCTCCCCCGATGGGGGAGGAATGGAAGTGAAGGCCCCCTTGATGGCTATATCCGGACCGGGCGCGAGGTCGGGCTGGAGATCAAGGCGGGGCTGTCGTCGGCCCCGACGTCGGGCGGCTATGTCGTGCCCCCGGAGACGGAGCGGGCGATCGAGCGGCGGCTGATGGCGACCAGCCTGATGCGCGAGATCGCCACCGTTCGCACCGTGGCATCGGGCGTGTTCCGAAAGCCGGTGTCGACAGCGGGCATCGCCTCGGGCTGGGTGGCCGAGACGGCGGCGCGGCCCGAGACCGATCCGGCGACCCTGGCCCTGCTCGAGTTCCCGGCGGCGGATCTGTACGCCAACCCCGCAGCGACCCAGAGCCTGCTGGACGACGCCCTGGTCGATCTGGACGAATGGCTGGCGAGCGAGGTCGAGGACGCGTTTGCGGCGCAGGAGACCAGCGCCTTTGTGACCGGCGACGGGGTCAACAAGCCCAAGGGCTTTCTGGCCTATACGATCGTAGCGGACGCCAGCCAGAGCTGGGGCGACATCGGCTATGTCGCGTCGGGGGCGGCCGGGGCCTTCGCCAGCGCGAACCCGTCGGACCGGCTGATCGACCTGGTCTATGCGCCGAGGGCCCAGTACCGGCCGAACGGGCGGTTCGTGATGAACCGCAAGACCGTGTCTGCGGTCAGGAAGTTCAAGGATGCTGACGGGAACTATATCTGGTCGCCGGCGGGGCGGCCGGGGGAGACGGCGTCGCTGCTGGGCTATCCGGTGACCGAGATCGAGACCATGCCGGACATTGCGGCCAACAGCCATGCGATCGCGTTCGGGGATTTCCAGCGGGGGTAACTGATCGTCGACCGGGCCGGGGTTCGGGTGCTGCGGGACCCCTATTCGGCCAAGCCCTATGTGCTGTTCTACACCACCAAACGGGTCGGCGGCGGAGTGCAGAACTTTGATGCCCTGAAAGTCATGAAGTTCGCGGTGAGCTGACGGCCGATTGTCTCCTCCCCGTCGGCGCAGCCGATGGGGAGGAGGATCGGAGCGTAGCGACGAGACGGTGGGGCTCTTCATCTCCGCCGCCCGTGCTGCGGCCAGAACCCCTCCACCCCTTCGGGGTCTCCCTCCCCATCGCCAATCGGCGACGGGGAGGAGACTCGCGTTTCCTGACATCGGAGATTTGCAAATGACCGCACCCGTCAGCCTGACGGAGGCGAAGCTGTTCCTGCGGGTCGAGCACGACGCGGAGGACAGTCTGATCCAGACGTTGATCGACGCGGCCCGAGGCCGGGTCGAGGGGGAGGTGG
>Ga0163144_10018675_pt1 | contig 13996 bp, 10 predicted proteins | sample OliLak19BULKMAT1_FD_123175 | JGI IMG/M metagenome (GOLD analysis project Ga0163144, IMG submission 123175) | Freshwater microbial mat bacterial communities from Lake Vanda, McMurdo Dry Valleys, Antarctica - Oligotrophic Lake LV.19.BULKMAT1 | ecosystem: Environmental > Aquatic > Freshwater >... | reverse complement strand
TCGTGGCCGAGTTATGGCGAAACGCTCGAGGCCGATGGCGAGGGGAACCGCATCGGCGGCGAGGGACGCGCGGTGATGGTGGACTCGTCAAACAACCTGATCGTCGGCGACGACCCGTCGCACACGGTGGCGGTGCTGGGTGTGAAGGATCTGATTGTGGTCCACACGAAGGACGCGACGCTGGTGATGCCGCGGGACAAGGCCGAGCAACTCAAGAAACTGCACGCGATGGTGGAGGAGGGGATGAGATGACCGGAAGGACCGGGCCATCGATAGTCGTGCCGCGGCGGCGGCCCGGCACGATCGCGCTGGTGCTCTGCATCCTTCTCTCGGGCGCGATGTGGGCGTTGTGCGCGCTCTCGTACTTCGTGGAGTGGAGCACGTTCACCGCCGGCCCCGAGCGCCCGCGGAACCCCGCCGCGCTCCTTGCGCCGGGTGCGATGACGGCGATGACCGTCGAGCGCGATGAGACGCACTGCATGTTCGGGCGCGGCCTTGTCGCCCTGCACAGCAACACCGTCTACACAGCATCCTTCCAATCTCCCAACTCCGATCTCAACAGTTGGGGCCTTGCATGGGCGACGGTGGACGCCATGTTCCCGGGTCTGTGGCGCTGGGACTGGTATGCCTCGGGGCCGGTGATCGGCATCAGACTGTGGTTCGCGGCGGCACTGGCGACCGTGCCCGCGCTCGTGCTGCTGGCGCTCCGCCGGCGATATGTGCCGCCGGGGCACTGCCGCGGGTGCCGCTATGACCTGCGCGGGCTGACGTCGGAGAGATGCCCGGAGTGCGGGGAGGCCGCGAGCGCAGCGTGATCAGCGGAGTCCGTATCCTTTCAGCGTGCGGTACCTGGCCATCGACATCGGCGACAAGCGGACGGGCCTGGCCGTCGGGGACGATGAGACGCGGATCGTCTCGCCGCTGGATGTTGTTGAGGTGCCGACCGCCGAACGTGCCGGCGAGGCCTGGCTCGACGCGATCGCCCGCTCCATCGCCGAGCAGTTTGGCCCGCACGCGCACGCGGAACTGGTCGTCGGCCTGCCGCTGAACATGGATGGGACCGAGGGGCCGCGTGCCCGGATCGTCCGCGCACTGGCCGCGCGTCTGGCCGATCGCACCGGGCTGGTCATCCACTTCCAGGACGAACGCCTCACCTCCGTCGATGCCGACTGGTCGATGGCCCAGTCCGGCATGACGCATAAGCAGAAGAAGCAACGCCGCGATGCCCTCGCCGCGGCGATCATCCTGCGGGACTTTCTCGGCGATCGGGGGGGCCGACCCGAGGTTGCATTAGAGGCCTGACAAACGGGGAACAGCGGGCCATAGCCTGTCCACCTTTCGACGGTTCGGGCCTACACTCCCGCCCCTATGGGCAAGACCCGCGAGATCAAGAAACGCATCAAGGCCGTCGGCAACATCCGGCGCATCACCAACACGATGCGGATGATCGCGACGAGCAAGTTCGCGCGCGCCCAGCAGCGTGCGACGGCCTCCAAGCCCTACACCGAGGGCGTGTTCGAGTTGGTCAAGAAAATCGCCGAATCCGGCGGCGGGGACGGGGCCTCGCACCCGCTGATCTCCGGCCCTGTGGGAGGGGCGGGCGCTGCCAAGGGCGCGGGGGGCGGGCGCGAACTGACGCTCGTCATCACCTCCGACCGCGGGCTGTGCGGTCCCTACAACGGCTCGATCCTGCGCGTGGCGATGGCCAACTTCCGCAACAGTGCCGCGGGCAAGGCGGGGGTGGGTGGCGAGGTCGATGTCGTGGGGCGCAAGGGCATGGGCTTCTTCAAGTTCGCCAATGTGCAGGTCGCCAACCAGCACACCTTCGGCGACAAGCCCGAGTACGAGCAGATCGCGCAACTCGCGCAGACGTACATGGACCGCTTCATCGCCGGCGAGATCAGCCGCGTCACGCTGATCTACATGCGGTTCATCTCCGCTGGACGGCAGAGGCCCGAGGTCATGCAGTTGCTGCCGCTGCGCCCGCCCGCCCCCCCGGGGAGCGCGGGCGAGCCTGTGCCGGGTGCCTCGAAGGGCGCAAACGTGCAATACGAGTTCAGCCCGCCCGCCGAGATCCTGCTGGCGAACCTGCTTCCCGCGGCGGTCAAGGCGACGCTGTTCCAGGCGTTCAGCGATGCGATCGTCAGCGAGCACGTCGCCCGCATGATCGCGATGAAGGCCGCGACGGACAACGCCGGGAAGATGGGCAAGGCCCTGACGCGCAAGTTCAACCGCGCCCGGCAGGCCCAGATCACCACCGAACTCACCGAGATCATCTCCGGCGCTGCGGCGTTGAAATAGTCTCACTCAGCTGCTTGCGGACCTGGGCGGACGACAAGGTCGAGGCGATTCTCAAGGGTACACGCGCGTCGCATGGCCGCGAGCACCTCATCGGGCTTGAGGGCGCGATAGAACATCGCGCCCTCGGCAACCAGTTCCGGATCGAGGCCTGCGCTCGTGCTGCGGGCAAGGATCGCCGCCCAGTAGCGCGGATCTCGTTCGTATGCCGCGGCGACGCGTGCGAGCATCTCGGTGGACCGTGCGAGTTCGTCGGCGTGCAGTCCCTGGTCCATGAGTTCACACATCGATGCCTGCATGATCTGCTTCACCGGCTCGGCATCGCCGGGGATGACTCTCGCGGAGACAACCGTGACGGACATGCCCGCGAACGGGCTGGGCAGGTAGGTCCAACTGACGTGCGGGTCGCCGCCGAGTTTGAGTTCGCGGAGGCGGCTTTCAAGCCGGTTCGACAGCACCCGCGCGCCCGCCCGGAGCCGTCGAACTTCCTGCACCTCGCAGGGGTCCGGGGAGAGGAACCCCGCGAGCACATGGGTCTCTTCCGCCCGCGTCGCGGCGTTGCAGGCGACATCCCGGATGAAAGGGCCGGCCGGCTTGGCGACGCACCGGCGGTCGGCGAGCGCGCCCGGGGCGGCGCGGGGGCGCGCCGGGAATACTCCGAAGACCTGCGAGGCCATGCGGAGTGCATCGGTCAACTCGATGTCGCCGACGATCGCGACCTCGCAGGGCCGACCTTCAACCGTCTCGCTGCCGGAGTGCCGGACTATCCAGGACTTGACTTGATCGGGCGTGTACTGCGCAAGACGCTCGGTGCAGGCAAGTTTGGTCCGGCACTCGCCGCGAGGCGTCATCAGGTCGAGCAACGGCTCGGTGACCGACCAGCGCGGATCAGCGTGCGTGCGCTCGACCGCCTTGCACGCGTTGAGGCGCGCGACGGCGAGCGACTCGTCGGTCAGATGCGGCGCGCGTAGCGCGGACGCGGTCACATCGACAGCCGCGCGGATATCCGCGGCGGAACCCCAGATGCGCACGGACAGCGCATCGGGCATTACACCGCCCTCGATGTGAACATCGCGCCCCCGCAGCCGACGCTCACCCTCGGCGGCCGAGAGTTCGTTGCCAACAGGGTGATCGAGGAACGCGGCCGAGAGCAACGACAGGCCGCGGGTGTCGGGGCACTCCAGGAGTTCGCTGCCCGCGAAACTGATGACCACCTCGACGTGCCCCGGAGGGGCGTCCATCCGCCGATGGTGGACACGGATGCCGTTGCTCAGCCAGGCGGAAACAACCCCGCTGCGCCTGAACGCCTGCATCTCGACGACCTCTGCCCCGCCACGGTCTGCCGCCGCCCGGACATTCTCTTGCGGTTGACGCGATCCGGGCGCGGCCGGTACCGCTGCCAGCGGCGCGGCGGCGAGGAAGACGGTGATGAGCCATTGTGGGATGGGGTAGGCCATGCTCTTCGATCGGTTCTATCCCCCCTGCGGCAAAGGGTTGCAGGGCCATGGCATGTTGATGGGACTTCGCGCGGCGGTTGCGCGTGCGCCCCGGCCAGCGGCAAGATGGAAAGGGTTATCCGCCCGGCGGGTGAGGTGCCAAAAGGCGGCAATCGCCCTCACATGCCGACGCGGGGTCGAACTCCCCGGCCAGAATGCCGCAGACCGCCTTGTTGATCTTGGCCTGAACCTTGTCGAGGCGCAGGGAGGACATGGGGATCGCTCCCCGCTGCCCGGTCGAGAGGAGCCAGTATTCGGCCGTCACATCCTGCAAGTCGATCCCGGGGATGATGTGGGGGAGGGCGAGGGCATAGATACCGAACTGCAGGTTGTCGGCCTCGGGAGTCAACAGGCTCTTCCACGATTGCCCGGACTTGTAGTCGATGAGGCGGAACCCGGCCCGCCCGTCCTCCAGCGTGACCTGATCGATGCGATCGACCCGGGCCTCGAAGCGGTGCAGGGTCGCCGCCCCGCCATCGGCGCCCGCACACTCGTACTCCCAGAGGATGCGGGGTTCGATCTCCAGCACCTGCGCGGCCGGGTCGTGCAACTTCTCATAGGCGAGCGTGAGTTGCGCCAGCGATTGGTCGAGTTCCTTCCGGTCCGGCTCTTTGCCCGCCTTCGCCGCGGCGACGAACTCCTCCCTTCCCCATCGGAGCAGCGTCTGGACGGTGGGCGCCTCGCGCCCTGCGCCCTCCGCTTCGCGCACCGCCTTATAGAAACGCTCGAGCGCTCGGTGGACCACCTGGCCCAGCACCGTGACGCTGCGCTCCGTCTCGGGCAGTCCCTTGATGAAGCGCATCCAGTAGCACGCGGGGCAGCGCGTATAGGCATCGATAGCAGTGTAACTCAGCTTGAGCGGGGGATGCTGGGTCAGGGCGACGGGCGTGTGGTCGCGCTTGGAGATTGACACCAGCGTGGCCGCGAACTGCTCGAGCGCGCGGTCGCCGCTGATCCACTCCGGCGCGGCTCGGTGCCTCCCGATGTGCGAGACGATCGCGAGGCGCGCGGCGGCGGAGCGGAGCCGGGCGGCCGCCGCATCGACCCCGCACTGCCCGGCATCGGGCCGATCCGCGAACTCAAGCGCCTCGGCCGCGGCGAGCCGCACCGACAGGCGCGCCCGGTCGAGCGCATCCCCGCCGAGTTCGCCCCAACCAGGATCGGTGGAGCCGCCGGGCTCATCAATGCCCAGCACGCCCGCGGCCTCGCGCCTCAGGTCCGCGACATCCCGCACGCGGACAAGACTCTGCCCCTCGGGCTCGCGTGTGAACTCCTCGAAGAAGTGCTTGGACTTGCTCCGGCCCTTGTTCTTCTTTGAGAGCAGCACCAGCCGGCGCTCGGCACGGGTGCAGGCAACGTAGAAGATCCGCCGCTCCTCGGACGGCTGGCGCGCGGCGGCCGCGGCCGCATCGTCCCCGAGCAAACCCGGCGGGAGTGGGCACGGCTCGCTCCTGCCGCTCCTGCCGTAGCCGTGCGAGGGCGTGACGCGCGGAACGAAGACCGTGTCCCACTCGAGTCCCTTGGCCTTGTGCGCGGAGATCACCGTGACGGCGGGGCTGAGGGACGACTCTTCATCGCCCGCGCCATCATCGTTCTCGGTGCGCTCTTCAAGATTGCCGACTTGGCGGAGGGAGCGGTCATCGTCATCAAGGTCCTGCCAGTAGCGCCAGAACTCGCGCAGGTCACCGGGCTGATCGAGCCTTGAGTGCGAGACACGCGCCAGCCGCACCAGCGCCAGCAGGGCGGAGATGCGGAGCGCCCGCTGCCGGGCGGGCAGCAGATCGGCGTGCGCGGCATCAGTGAGCACGATGGTCTGCTCGATGGCCTCGGGCGCGCTGGAGGATGATGCGACCTGGAGGAGCCTGCGGTGCAGGGCCGAGAGTCGCTGCACGGCGGGGCCAATAGCCTCGTCCGCCGCGGCCGCTTCGGTAAGCCATGCGAGGTACGAGGGTGCGATGTCATCGTCGCCAAGCAGGTGCCTGTCGGCCCGGAAGCGCTTTGCATATTCCATGGCGGCCAGGGGCTGCGCGGCGAGCGGGGGGCGGGACAATATTCGGTGGACGGGCCAACTCTCGCGAGGATTGACGAGAAGCGTGATCCACGCGAGGACGTCCTGAACGCCCGGGTCCGCGCTGAGGGAATCGCCGAAACTGCCCCGGGCCGGGATGCCCTCGAGTTCAAGGTCCGAAACGATGCGTGTGATGTCCGCGTTGCTGCGGCAGACCACCGCGTACGCACCCCACGGGCGGCAGGGCGGGGGCGCGGCAGCGCGGTCGAGCAGGATCGCCGTCGCGATGGCGGCGCCGTCCTCCTTGTCGGTGGCGAGTTCGATGCACTCAGCACCCGCGCCCACCGGGAGCGGTGATGAGGCGAGGCTTGCTGCACGAGCGACCCGCTTGTCGGGGGCGAAGCGCTGATCGGCCAGCGCGATCACCCGATTGCACGCGGCGATGACCGGGGGCTGGCTGCGGTAGTTCTCGGTCAGCAGGACGCGACGCGAGCCGGGCCAGAGTTGGTCGAAGCGGGCGAACGCCCTGTCGTCCGCGCCCCGGAAGCCATAGATCGCCTGGTCGTCATCGCCGACGATGCACAGGTCCGGCCCCCGGGGGTCCGTGCCCGGCGCGGGCGCGGGATGGGGCGGAAAGAGTTGGCGGAGCAACTCGATCTGCCCGGCATTCACATCCTGGAACTCGTCGACAAGGGCGTGACGAAACTCTGCTCGCACGATGGCTGCGGCATTCGGGACCTCACGCAGCAGCCGGATAGGCAGCATGATCAGGTCCTCGTAGCCCAGCCAGCCGCGCCGTCGGCACTCTCCCGCGAACCAGCCGTACGCGAGCGTGAGGTCCTGGAACTCCTCAAGGCGCGCGGCCTCTGCCCGCAGTTCGGTGGCGTCCACTGGAGCACCGGTGGAATCGTGCCCGCTGCCGATCCTGTCACGCCAGGTCTCGATGAAAGCGGAGCACGCCCCCGGCTCGATGGCGCGGTTCGCGAGCGCTCGCATCCCTGTTTGCACGATCCCACACAGAGCATCAAGCCCGGCTGCCCGGCGCGAGGCAAACAGGCCCTGCGCGTTGATCGCCTCGCGGACAAGGCGGACGCGCTGGGCGGAGTCCAGTATGGCGGCATCAGCGCGGATGGCCGGCAGGCCAAGGTCCGGCGCGAACCGCCGCACCAGCGACAAGCCAAGGGCGTGGAACGTCGTCGCACGCACCCGTCGAGCGCGGGCCGAGCCGACCAGCCCGGCCAACCGCTCACGGAGTTGTGCTGCGGCCTTGTTCGTGAAGGTGACCGCGAGGACGGATTCTGGCTCCGCACCGTCCTGCAGGATGCGAGCGACCCGATGCACGATGACGCGCGTTTTCCCCGTGCCCGGACCGGCAAGAACGATCAGGGGACCGGTTCGAGTGTCGCAGGTTTCCAGGTCGCGACCGCCGTGCATCACCGCCTGACGCTGAGCGTCATTGAGTCCGGCATAGAGGTCCGCGCTCACTTGCTGCATGGATCGTCCGCCATTCAAAATCCTCCGGCCGCCTTGCGCATGTAGAGATGCATCGCCGTGCTGCCGTAGGGGTGTGTTTCCGGTCCCACCACCCCGTCGATCGTCAGGTCGCCCGGCCACGATTTCACGGCGGCCTCTGCCCCGCCCTCGATCCCCGCGATCTCGGCCTCATCCCGCACGGTCTGTGCCTCGATTGCCTCAGGGTTGATCGCATCCGAGTCGATCTCGCCGAGCACCCATTCCTGCTGGCGAAGTTTGCCCAGCCGCTCCTTCGGGGCGTGCGGCTTGCGCGAGCGGCGCGACAGTTCAGGCACCGGCTCGGGCTCGGCAACGCCCTGCAAGAACGGCCAAGGCGTGCGCAACGCGGCGAAGCCCGTCGGCGTGAGCAGGTCCACCACGCGGGCAACCTGGCCGCGCACACGGTCCCATCCGGCCGGGTCGGTCACGAGTGGATAGGGCGGATCAAAGAACGCCAGATGCAGGGGGCGCGGGCAACGCCCAAGGGTCGCTGGGCCGAGCGCATCGGCACGCAGCACCTCGCATCGGTCCCCGCATCCAAGCAGTTCGATGTTCTGCTCAAGCAGCGTCGCCGCCTCCTTGTCGCGCTCGACAAACAAAACGAACGCCGCGCCGCGGCTGAGCGCCTCGAGGCCGATCGAGCCCGAGCCCGCGAACGCATCGAGAATCCCGGCACCCTCGAAGTGCCCGCGCAGGATGTTGAAGATCGATTCCTTCACCCGGTCGGGGATCGGGCGCGTCGTGCTCGCGTCCTTCGGGGAGATGAGTTTCCGGTGTCTGAACTCGCCGGCGATGATCCGCATGAGAATACGAGCAAAGACCGATCAACCGCACGGGTCAAGTCGTGACATATCCATCCTGCCGTGGCTCTTCCCGATTCGAGATCGCGCTGTGCCGCTCCGCCGAGTCGCGGCTAAATGCCGATGAGATGCACGGACGCCGCCACTCACCGGAGTTCGCATGACGACGCAGCCGATGCCCTCGTTCCCACCCGCCTCGCCCGTGCCCTATATCGCGCCCGCCCGCCGGCGGGCGGTACAGGTTCCCCCGCCGACGGAACCCATTCCGTTGCCCGGACGCGTCCGTGCGGGTGTATTGCTCATCGGCACGACGGAAACGCTCGCACAACTCCGCGCGGTGCTCAACGCGACTGAGGATGCACCGGTGATCTCCGGCTGTGTGCTGGTATCGGCGGGGGCGACGCGGGAGCCAGCGCCGAGCACTTCGGATCTCTTGGGAGCAATCAACGACCTGCCCGCGATCCTCGCCCGCTACCGGCCCCGACTCGCGCTCGTGTGCCTCCCCGCCGCGCATCACGCGGCCGCCGTTCGCGCAAGCGAGTTGCTGCGCCTCGCCGGCATCACCGAGCGCGCCGTTCCCGCGCTTGGCGACCTGCTCTGCGAGCCGTCCACGCTCACCCGCGAGCACGCACGCCCGGCCGACACGGCGATGCTCGCGTCCACACCCGCCATCGACATGGCGAAACTCATCGGGCGCGAGCCGTACAGCATCGACCGCGCCGCTGTGGGCGCGATCCTGTCGGGCAAGCGCGTGCTCATCACCGGCGCGGGCGGCAGCATCGGCTCGGAACTCGCCCGTCTGTGCGCCGGATTTGGTCCGGAGCAGCTCGTCCTCATGGAGCGCAGCGAGAACGCCCTGTTCGAGATCGATCGCCAGGTCGCGCATCGGTTCCCGGGCGTTGCACGCCGGGCCGTGCTGCACGACGTGGTTGATGCCGAGGGAACGCGCCGCCTGCTGGGCGGCCTGCGACCGCACGCGGTCTTCCACAGCGCGGCCCACAAGCATGTTCCGCTCATGGAGGACCACCCCGCGCACGCGCTCACGAACAACCTGTTCGGCACCAAGGCCATCGCTGATGCCGCGACCGAGTGCGGGGCCGAGCGCTTCGTGATGATCTCCTCCGACAAGGCAGTGAACCCGTCGAGTGTGATGGGCGCGACCAAGCGCCTGGCGGAAATCTACATCTCCTGGCTGGCCTCGCGACCGGCAATGGCTACGCGCATGAGCATGGTGCGGTTCGGCAACGTGCTGGGGTCGGCGTGCAGCGTGCTGACCATCTGGTCGAGCCAACTCGCCGAGGGCGGGCCGATCACGGTGACCGATAAGCGGATGACGCGCTACTTCATGACTATCCACGAGGCGGCAACGCTGGTGCTGCAATCGGCGACGGTCAACCCCGACGGAAAGCCTGCGCACAATGCCACCCGCCGCGCAGGAATGTACGTCCTCGACATGGGTCAGCCGGTCCGAATCGTGGACCTGGCCGAGCGCTTTGTGCGAGCACACGGGCTTGCTCCTGGGCTCGCCTCATCCGCGGCTTCGGTCGGCCCGTCGATAGACATTGTCTTCACCGGCGCCCGGCCCGGCGAGAAAGTCCACGAGGAACTCGCCTATGCCACCGAGCATCTGCGGCCAACCGAGCATCCCGGCATCCGTGCGTGGGCGGGCGACGGTGCCGAGCCGCCCACCGACATGGCGGCGGCGGCAATGCTGAGCGAACTCGACGGGCTGCGGCACAGCCTCGATCCCGCTTCCGTGATCGGCGCTCTGCAACGTCATGTGCCTGAGATGCGACGGAGATAGCAGATCGGAATCCGTTCGGGAGTCCGCGCACGCCGGTGCGGCATCCCTAAACTCGTCCTGCACAAAGGCACGGCCGGATCGAGAGTCAGAGAGCCGAGAACGTCACGGCCGGAGCAACACGAAATGTCCACCCAACGACAAAGCGTTGTCCTTCAGATGCTGGCGACGCGCAAGCACGCCGAGCAACTTCTGGCCTCTCTGCTTTGCGCGCAAGCCGAGTGCGACCAGCAACTTGCGCGCGAGCAACGCTTCGACGCCATGCGATCCGTCACCGGCTGTTCTTCGATCGATCGTGCGGTCGCCGCGACGCGGCGGATGATCGAGCAACTCGATCGCGGCTTCGAGGAAGTCCAGAAGGAACTGGACCACGATGCTCGTCCGCCTGAGCCTCCCCCCTCAGCACAGGATCTGCACGGGTGCGAGGTTCGCGTGGTTGTCGGAAGCGCCAGGGTCAGTTCCCGCTGACCGTGCCGCGGCGGGCGGGATACGCTCGCGCCATGGGTTCACCGGACCACCACCCTCCCAAACCGCCCGTCCCCAATGCTGTTGTTCCGCTCAGGGTTCGCAAACTCGATCCGCGCGCGGCCCTGCCCGCGTATCAGTCCGCGCACGCCGCGGGCATGGACTTGGCTGCGTGCCTGCCCGAGGGCGAATCGATCACCCTGACACCGATCACTCGCAGCGGCGGCATCATGCTCGTTCCGACGGGCCTTGCGATCGCGATCCCGCCCGGCTTCGAGGCGCAGGTCCGGCCCCGCTCGGGGCTGGCCACAAAGCACGGCGTCACCATGCCCAACTCGCCGGGGACCATCGACGCGGATTACCGCGGTGAGTTGAAGGTCCCGATGATCAACCTCGGCCACGAGCCGTTTGTGATCACGCACGGCCTTCGGATCGCGCAGATGGTGATTGCACCCGTCGCCCACGCCCGGGTGGCAGAGGTTGCGGAACTCGATGAGACCGCGCGCGGCACGGGTGGCTTCGGGAGTACAGGACGGTAGCGAAATCGCAAATCTCAAAGTTCAAAGCGCAAAGAAGGTGGCGACGCCCGGGTGAGCATCGCCTGTCTTGCAGGTGCGAACTCTGAACTATTCGCCTTGCCCTAGAACCCGCCTCGGATTTCCTTGGTCTTGGACCGGAGCGCGGCCTGTGCCCGCAGCCTCCGCATCGCGGGCGTTTCCTTACGGATCTCTTCCTCGGTGCGAGGCGTGCCGCCGCGATCGCCCTTGCGCCCGCCGCGACCGCTTCCGCCTCCACCACCTCCGGCATTGCCGCCGCCGCCACTTCCGCCGCCACCGCCCACGGGCTCGGGCAACGGGAGCAGCGCCTTGATGCTCAGCGAGATCCGGCGGGTCTGCGGGTCGATCTTCAGCACGCGGCACTGCACCACTTCGTCGGGCTTGAGCACGTCCTGCGGGTGGCCGATGCGCCGGTACGCGATCTCGGACACATGCACCAGCCCCTCGACGCCGGGGGCGAGTTCGACGAACGCGCCGAACTCGGTCAGGCGGGTGATGCGTCCGCCTACATCCGCGCCTTCCTTGATGTCCGACACCGCGGTCTGGAACGGGTCCGCCGCGAGTTGCTTCATGCCCAAGGAGATGCGGCTCTTGCGCAGGTCGCTCTCGTCCCACTCGATCTTGAGGATCTTGACGCGGACCTGCTGTCCCTCCTTGATGTGCTTGGCGATCGCGCCCTCGCCAAAGCCCACGCGGTCGTATGTCAGGTCCGAGATATGCACGAGCCCATCGACGCCGCCGACATCGACGAACGCGCCGAAGGGCATGATCTTGCGGACCGTGCCGTCGAGCGTCTGGCCTTCCTGCAGCGTGTCCTTGAGTTTCGCGGCGTTCGCCACCCGCTCCTGCTGCAGAAGGTCGCGCCGCGAGAGCACGATGTTGCCCCGCCCGCGCTTGTCGAGTTGCGAGACCTGGCAGGTCATCTTCTCGCCGATGAGCATCGACAAGTCTGGGATGCGGTCCAGCGAGACCTGGCTGGCGGGCATGAACGCGCGATGGCCGCCCACCTCGAGTTCCAGCCCGCCCTTGTTCACGCCGACCACGCGCCCCTCGACGACCTGCCCGACGTCCATGCTCTCCCACGCGGCCTTCACCACCGCGCCGGGTCGCGAACAGACAAACAGGCTCTCGGTCGGCTCGAACTTGTCGACCACGACCTGTATCTCGCTGCCGACGACGGGCAGTTCATCGTCCTTCCACTGCACTCGCGGGGCAACACCCAGTTCCTTGGGACCAAACTCAAGGAAGATGTCGGTCGGGCCGACACTCACGACCATGCCGGCGCGATGCTCGCGCCCGGCCTGCACAACCCGCGGGCCGTGGACCTTGGACTTCTCGGGCCCGCCGATCGGCGTGATCGTCCGCTCGTGACGGGCGACGGGCTTGCCTCCCCCTCCCCCACGCTCCTTACGCGCGGGCTTGCCGCCGCCGCCGCCGCCGAAGTCGCCAAACCCCAGCGCCGCCATTGCCTCATCAATCTCGCTCGATGTTTCCGAGGAAATCTCGGGCGCGGCCGGCGGCTTCATGGCCGGCTGGATCGAGGGCGTGGGGGCGGGAGCCTCGGCGCTGTAAAAGTCAGCGGCGGGCACGGCGTTGTTCTGGTTGGTGGGGTCCATGCGCGATTCGAGCAGTCGTGAAAACTGTGCGGGCTCGCTCCTTGGGAAGCCCCGCGCAAGGCCGCGGCGATGCGCATCAACACGATGCCCATGCCGCCGTTTGCCGGGGAGCGACAAGTCTACACGCCACAAGCGGTTCGGGCATCGGGCGTACGCCGGGAGGCAGCCCGACCGTCACGGGCACCCCGCGAACCAGAGGGCCAGGAAGGCGAAGATGTCGGGCACCTGGATGCCGGGGTTGCCGTCAAAGTCCGCAGCGGGCTGCTGGGAGAACCACGCGCCGAGGAACGCGAAGATGTCGGGCACCTGCACCAGGTCGTTGCCGTCAAAGTCCGCCCGGCAGGGCGGGGCCAGCGCCGCCAGCGCGTTCCGCAGAACCTGCACCGTGCCCATCGCACCCGGGCCGCGGCCCCCGCCGTTGACCGTGATCAGATCGGGCCGGCCATCGGCATCGACATCGCCCGTCAGCACCGCCACCGGGCCAAGGCCCGCATCGAGTTGGGCGGATTCCACGAACGCGAGTTGCTCGCCGCCGTTGAGGTCGTTGCGCAGCAGCCGCACCGCCGTGGCCGTGTCCTCCTGATCGCGCGCCAGAACCGCCACATCCAGGTCGCCATCATCATCAAGGTCCACCATCGCCACGCTCCGCGGCAGGCTCCCCAGTTCACTCTGGGTCGCAAGCACGCTCTCGACAGCGGGCGCAAAGGACAGGTTGTTGGTAACATCCTCGGGCGTGGTGTTCACCACCACGCTCACCGATCCCCCCGCCCGGTTGATGACCACCAAATCCTGCCGACGGTCCAGCGGGTCGCGGTCGAGCAGGCTGCCCGCCACCAGCCCCACCGGCTCCTCGCCCACGTTCACGGTCAGCGGCGTGCCGAACGTGCCAAAGCCCTGGTTGGGCATCACGCTCATCGAACTCCCGCCCTGGTTGGCCGTCGCGACATCAAGGTCCTTGTCGTTGTCGGGATTGAACGGTCGAACCGCCACGGGCCGGACACCCGTGGGCACGGTGGTGATGACGGCAAAGCCCCCGCCGCCCCCGGGCTCGGTGGTGTTGGCCATCATCATCACGGTGTTGTCCGCGCCGTTGGCCACGGCGATATCGACAAAGCCGACCCGGTCGAGGTTGAACGCCGCCAGCGCCGTCGGCTCGTTCCCCACCGGCACCGTGAGCGCGTTCACGAACGTGCCGCTGGACACCTGCTGGCTCAGGATGCTCACCGAGTTGGAGTTCATGTTGGTCGCCGCAACATCATTCCCATTGATCCCGTCGAAGTCGCCGATGGCGACGCCCGAGGGGTTCTTGCCCACAGTGACCTGCTGCGTCAAGCCCCCGAACCCCAGCCAGTCGCCCATCGGGTTGTTGCCGAGGTTGAAGAGCACCACGACATCGCCGTTGTTGTTGATCGGGTCCGCGACATCGGGCAGGGCGATGGCAAG
>Ga0163144_10018674_pt1 | contig 13996 bp, 14 predicted proteins | sample OliLak19BULKMAT1_FD_123175 | JGI IMG/M metagenome (GOLD analysis project Ga0163144, IMG submission 123175) | Freshwater microbial mat bacterial communities from Lake Vanda, McMurdo Dry Valleys, Antarctica - Oligotrophic Lake LV.19.BULKMAT1 | ecosystem: Environmental > Aquatic > Freshwater >... | reverse complement strand
GTCTATCGCAAAAACTTCCGACCCTGTTCCAGAGCTCTGAAAGTGTATCGCAAAAACTTCCGACCCTGTTCCAGAGCTCTGAAAGTGTATCGGAAAAACTTCCGACCCTGTTCCAGAGCTCTGAAAGCGTATCGCAAAAACTTCCGACCCTATTCCAGAGCTCTGAAAGTGTATCCTTCGCTCCAACGTTTCCAGTTCCTCACATAATCCTTTCCCGGCAACCGTTTCGCTTTGCGGACGTTGCGTGCGATTAAGCACAGCCCCAGCGTCATTATCCAATACTTTTATACCACTTTACCTCATATCCTCACTGTTTTGTTTCAAAGTAAAAGTAGGCAGAACTATGCAAATAGTCAATTGCAGGATGCATTAATTGCCACTTTTTGTTGACGCAATTTTGTTGACATAACGTCCGCTTAGGCGAGACCGGTTGCTGTGAAGGATTTATTGGGGAGGGGAGATATTGTGGTAAAGGAAATCTTTGGATTTTAAAAATATTTTTCAGGATCTGACGTAAGAAGTAGCATTTTAGATAGCTTTTATATTCCGCAAGTGGCAATGCGGTTGATAACGTTTCTATTTTATCCAATATTAAGTTGTATATGGATGATATTAATCACATCTGCAGTTTTCACTTTTATGAGTGAAGTCATAAAAGCGGCTTTGTATAGAAAGCACCTTTGTCTTGTTAAAAAATTAAAGCAATTAACGATGAAAAAATTATTCTTTCTGCTGATAGCGACAGCCGCAGCCACAATCATTTCTTGTGGAGGCAACAAAGGCACAGAAACCACAAACACCGAAGGTCAAAATAACTATTCGGGCACAAGCGAAGCACCGCAAAGTATGGTGAAGGACGCGGAAACATACGACCCTAAACGGGGCGAGGGAAAGTTCTCTGTTGAAAACATAACTATTGGTGCGCTTGATGCAGCAATGGCAACTAAGGGAGAGGCTATTGCTGGCACAAAATGCACTTCCTGTCACAAACTAACTGATGAGCGTTTAGTCGGTCCCGGTTGGAAAGGTGTAACCGAAAGAAGAACTCCACATTGGATAATGAACTTTATAACTAATCCTGACCCGATGATAGATAAAGACCCTGCGGTTCAGGCACAGTTGGAACTTTGTTTGGTGCGCATGCCTAACCAGAATTTAGCGGATGCAGAGGCGAGAAGTATCGTAGAGTTCTTGCGCAAAAATGATGGGGTTAAGTAATCATTTTTAATATAAAATCAGCAAACCAATAAAATGAAAAAGTCAATAAATATAGTAGCCACATCAGTAGTGCTGATGTTGTTAGTTTTGGGAGCTTGCAAACCCAAAAACACAAGTAATGCAGTGAGCGGTGATGCTGCGGCAAAGGCATATGTGGCACCTGGAAAGTATGACGAGTTCTACAACTTTGTTTCGGGTGGTTTTAGTGGGCAAATGAGCGTGTATGGTTTGCCGAGCGGCAGGTTGTTTCGGGTAATTCCAGTTTTCTCAGTTGACCCAGAAAAAGGATGGGGATACAGTGAGGAAACCAAGCCTATGCTGAATACCTCGCACGGATTTGTTCCATGGGATGATTTGCACCACATTGAAATGTCACAAACTGCCGGTGAAGTTAATGGCAAATGGGCTTTTGCCAACGGTAATAACACACCACGATTGGCAAGAGTGGATTTGAAAACTTTCCGTACTGCCGAAATTTTAGAGTTGCCCAATAGTGCAGGAAATCATAGTTCACCGTACGGAACAGAAAACTCAGAATACATTGTTGCAGGTACACGCTTTAGTGTTCCAGCAGATGATTCAAACGGTGACGTGCCACTTGATTCTTATAAAGAAAATTTTAAAGGTCATATAAGTTTCGTAAGTATAGATAAAGAAACAGGTGCTATGGATATTGCATTTCAGTTGAAAACACCTGGTGTAAACTTTGATTTGGCTCGCAGCGGAAAAGGAAAATCGCACGGATGGTTTTTCTTTAGTTGCTACAATACCGAACAGGCAAATACTTTATTGGAAGTAAATGCTTCGCAAAAAGATAAAGACTTTATCATGGCAGTAAACTGGAAAAAAGCAGAAGAGTACATAAAAGCAGGCAAGGGAAAAAAGCAAAAAGTTCGTTATGCGCACAATGTGTACAACGAAGAAACGCACACTGCAACTTCAACTATTAAGACCGATGTGACGGTGCTAGATGTTGCCGAGTATAAGGATATATGCTACTTTATACCATGTCCTAAATCTCCCCACGGCTGCGATGTTGACCCAACAGGCGAATACATAGTTGGTAGTGGAAAATTGGCTGCCTTGATTCCTGTGTTCAGTTATGATAAGTTGCAAAAAGCTATTGCAGAAAAGGCATTTGACGGAGAGTATTCTGGCATTCCTGTAGTTAAGTATGAAGCAGCATTATATGGAGAAGTAAAAAAGCCGGGATTGGGACCTTTACATACAGAGTTTGATGGCAAAGGATTTGCTTATACCTCTATGTTCGTTTCATCTGAGATAGTAAAATGGAACATTAAAGATTTGGCAGTGGTTGATAGAGCGCCTACTTTTTATTCAGTAGGTCACTTGTGCATCCCAGGCGGTAATACAGCCAAACCTTTTGGTAAGTACTTAATTGCCTATAATAAAATTACCAAAGACCGTTACCTGCCTACAGGACCAGAGTTGACCCAAAGTGCTCAACTATTTGATATTAGTGGCGATAAAATGCAGATGATACTAGATTTTCCAACTATCGGAGAGCCGCATTATGCAAATGCCGCTCCTGCAGATTTAATCAGAAAAAATGGTCAGTTGAAGATATATAAGATTGAGGACAATAAACACCCTTATGTTGCAAAGGGCGAGGGCGAAGCAAAGGTAGTTCGCGAGGGTAACAAAGTGCATGTATATATGACTTCGGTTCGTTCACACTTTGCACCCGACAATATAGAGGGAGTAAAAATGGGAGATGAAGTTTACTTCCACGTTACAAACCTTGAGCAAGATTGGGATGTGCCTCATGGTTTTGGTGTCAAAGGCGCAAACAATGCAGAGTTATTAATTATGCCAGGTGAGACATCCACATTGATGTGGGTTCCAGACAAGGTTGGTATATTTCCTATGTATTGCACTGACTTTTGTAGTGCGCTGCATCAAGAAATGCAAGGATATGTTCGCGTATCTCCTGCTGGAAGTTCTGTTCCACTTACCTTCCACGTAGGAAAGAAACCTACTGCTGCCGCTAAATAATTTGTATTTAAATTTTCAAGGGGAGCAGAAACTATGTCAGTTTTTTGCTCCTTTTTTTTATGTATTTAAACAATGAATAATGAATGAGAATAAAGTATCAATAGTTTCAAGAATCGTATTGATAATTGCAGCAATCATGCTCCTAATCTCCATTTTTGTTCCTATTTGGCGGATTGAATTGGATGCCCCGCAATACCCCGAAGGTTTGGCAATGCTTATCTATTCAAATAAGCTTGGTGGTGATGTCGAAATTATCAATGGTTTAAATCATTATATCGGCATGCAGACCTTACATGCTGAAAATTTTATTGAGTTTACGGTGTTGCCCTATATCATTGGTGGTTTTTCGATATTAATGCTGCTTACTGCTATAATTGGGCGCAAGGGGCTACTTTATTTTTCATTTGCAGCTTTCGCCTTGTTTGGAGTTTTAGCAATGGTTGACTTTTGGCGATGGGAGTACAATTATGGTCATAACTTAGACCCCAAGGCAGCTATTATTGTGCCAGGCATGGCATACCAACCTCCGTTGATTGGATTTAAGCAGCTACTTAATTTTGGTGCTTATTCTATTCCTGATGTGGGTGGCTGGCTTTTTATTGCATGTGGTGTGTTGGTACTAGCGGCAGTTCTGTTTGAGGCTGGTACTTTCAACAGATTTAGAAGTATTGGAAATAGAGCTTCAGTTGTTATGGGCTTTTCGTTGCTTTTAATTAGCTGTAGTCAAACTGGGGCAGAGGCTATCAAGCTTCATAAAGATAATTGTGATTTTTGCAAAATGACCATTGCTGATGGACGCTTTGCTGCTGAATTAATTACAGATAAGGGGAGGGTGTACAAGTTTGATGATGTGAGTTGTATGCTGCGTTATGCCAATCAAAACAAGAAACACAACTATCGCCAAAAATATGTGAATGACTATTGTGCAGACAATGTTTTAATTGATGCTGCAACTGCATTTTTTATATACTCTGATAAAGTTCGTAGCCCGATGCGTGGTGATATTGCTGGGTTTTCAAGCAAGGAAAGTGCTGATAAATATTCTAAAGAATGGAGTGCTGAAATATTGAATTTGGAAAAGTTAAGAGCTGCGATACAATGAAAGTAAAGTTGTTTATAATATGTTTTTGTCTGCTTGGATGTATTGCCAACGCAGCAACAATTTATGTAGGGGAGCAACGCGCATTTAAAACCATTATTCCTGCCCTAGCCTCTGTCGCAAATGGCGATACGGTTATTGTTGAAAAGGGTTTTTACAAGGAGGGAAATATTATCATTGATAAGTCAATTTACTTTTTAGGTAAAGATTTGCCGGTGATTGATGGCGACAAGAAGTTTGAAGTAATCTCTGTAAAAGCAAGTAATGTTACAGTAAAGGGATTCAGAATTCAGCATTCTGGTTATGCTACTTTAGATGACCCAGGTGGTATAAAAGTGTATGATAGTGAACGAGTAAACATCATAGACAACTTTGTACATGACAACTTCTTTGGGATATACATACAGTACAGCAAAAGCTGTTTAATTAAGAACAACAGAATTATTGCCTTCGAAAGGGAAGAACAGAAAATTGGCAACGGTATTCACTGCTGGAAAAGCGATAGCCTGCAAATCATAGGTAATTTTGTTACGGGTAACCGCGATGGTATCTATTTTGAGTTTGTTACCAATTCTGTTATCTGGCGTAATATTTCTGTAAACAATATTCGATATGGTCTCCATTTTATGTTTTCAAATAATGATGCGTATTTCTCCAATGTATTTGAAGGTAATGGCGCAGGTGTTGCGGTGATGTACTCTAAAAATGTGGTGATGATGAATAACGCATTTAAAGAAAACTGGGGCGATGCCGCTTACGGTATTTTGCTAAAGGATATTTCTGATGCGTACATTTTTAATAATCTTTTCATCAACAATACTTCAGCAGTTTTTATGGATGGTGCTAATAGAATTAAAATAGAAAAGAATGAATTTAGGGCGAATGGATGGGGCTTAAAAATTCAGGCAAGTTGTATGGATAATGAAATTGCTAATAACAATTTTGTTGGCAACACTTTTGATGTGAGCACAAATAGCACTTTAGTACAAAATACTTTTGTTGCAAATTATTGGGACAAATATGAAGGCTACGATTTGAATAAAGACGGCATTGGTGATGTGCCTTATCGTCCACTGAGTTTATTTTCTGTAATTGTGGAAGGCATCCCACCTGCTATGTTGCTGTTTCGAAGTTTTATGGTATCGCTCCTAGATAAATCCGAAAAAATATTACCGAGTCTAACTCCTGAAAATTTTATTGATAATACCCCCATGATGCGCGCATTAGAGTTATGATAGAAATTAAAAACATATCCAAGCGATTCGGAAAACTTCCGGTGCTGCACAAGGTAAATCTTGAGTGCAAAAAGGGGGAGTGCATTGCATTGATTGGACCAAATGGTTGCGGCAAAACCACCCTAATCAAAAGTATTTTAGGTATGGTACTGCCTGACGAAGGCGAGATATTGTTTAATGGGAGAGGTATAAAAGATGACTTTGCCTATCGTAGTCAGATTGGCTACATGCCGCAGATTGGACGCTACCCTGAAAACATGAGTATACGGCAGGTAGTTGAAATGATAAAGAATATCAGGCAACATAAAACTGGTTACGATGAAATATTGCTAAATCAATTTTTGTTGCCACAAATACACGATAAGCGCATGAGTACTTTGAGTGGGGGAACGCGCCAAAAAGTGAGTGCTTCACTTGCATTTTTGTTTAATCCTGATGTGTTGATTTTAGATGAGCCTACTGCCGGATTAGACCCTTTGGCTGCTGAATTATTAAAGGATAAAATACTGTCAGAAATGGGAAATGGAAAGCTAGTGCTTATTACTTCGCATCAACTTAGCGAGTTGGACGAGTTGATAACGCAAGTTATTTTTATGCAGGATGGAAATGTGATTTTTCACAAGCCGATTGAAGCACTTAGAATTGAAACAGGGGAGGACAAAATATCTAAGGCTATTGCAAACATCTTAAAGAAACAAGCTGCATGAATAGAATAATCCAATTTATTATTCTCGATATTTTGAAGAACCAAATAGTGCTGGCATACACTGTTTTATTGGCTGCTTTTGCTTGGAGTGCTTTCGGTCTTGAGGATAATAATGCGAAGGGAACGTTGACGCTACTCAATATTATTTTGCTCATCGTGCCTTTAGTAGCTATTCTTTTTTCAACTATATATATATATAATAGTTCTGAATTTATTGAGTTGCTCACCAGCCAACCCATTCAGCGAAAGAAAATATGGTGGAGTCTCTTTGCCAGTTTGGCTATCAGTTTTGTTATTGCTTTTTTGATTGGTGCTGGCATACCGCTTTTCGTTTTTGCTGATATAACTATTGCAATTATGATGACTGTAATTGGCTGCATTATTTCTCTGGTTTTTGTTGCTATTGCATTTTTAAGTTCTATTCTAAGCAGAGATAAAGCAAAAGGCATTGGAGTGTCAATTCTACTATGGCTTTACTTCGCATTAATGTTTGATGGTTTGGTGTTGTTTCTCCTGTTTCAACTTTCAGAATATCCCATCGAAAGAATGATGGTGGGTATTACTGCGGCTAGCCCCATTGACCTTGCACGCATCCTTATTCTCTTACACTTAGATGTATCTGCCATGATGGGCTACACTGGGGCAATATTCAAAGATTTTTTCGGCACTACTTATGGCTTAATTATCGCTTTTGGGTTACTTGCCATGTGGACTGCTGTCCCTTTTCTTATTTCATTGAGAGTATTTAAACAGAAGGATTTATGATTATTAAAGAACTGCTTCAACAATTGGAAACGAGTGTTCACCCTGTAGCAAAGCCTTTGCAAAAAGGCGATTACTTTAAAGTGATAGCTATTGGGTTCAAGAAAGGTATGGTTTTGAAAGAACATAAAACCGCTCTACCTGCAAAACTTACAGTGTTGTATGGAAGTGTGATTTACAAAGAAGGCTCAATTTCAAAAACACTAAACCAATATGACGAAACTGAAATTCCCGATCATGTTTTACATGCTTTGGAATGTACCGAAGATGCACTCTGCATTTTAATTCAAGGCTAAATCAAGTATCATGAAAACAGATATTAAGGACCGAAGAGATATTGAGTTACTTATCAATACTTTTTATGAAAAGGTGAAAATGGATAGCTCAATTGGTTTTTTTTTCACCGAGGTTGTAAAAGTAAATTGGGATAAACATCTTCCCGTGATGTATGACTTTTGGGAGAGTATTGTTTTTCATACAGACACGTATGATGGCAACCCAATGGAGAAGCATATTGACCTGAATAAAAAAAGCCCCATGAAGATGGAGCATTTTCAACGGTGGATGCAACTCTTCAATGAAACAGTTGATGAGCTTTTTGAAGGGGCAAAATCCGATTTAATAAAACAACGTGCCATAAGTATTGCCACATTAATGCAAATAAAAATTTTTAGTTAATAAAAATACCAAACTAATAATTTATGAACGGAGGGGAAATCATTGCAACGGTATTGCAAAAGCATGGTGTAAAGTTCTTGTTCACACTTTGTGGAGGACACATATCCCCCATTTTTGTAGGAGCAGAAAAACTTGGGATAAGGGTGATTGATACCCGCCATGAAGTAAATGCTGTTTTTGCTGCCGATGCTATTGCTAGATTAACGGGTATTCCTGGTGTTGCAGCAGTTACAGCCGGGCCTGGACTAACCAATACCATTACTGCGGTAAAGAATGCCTTTTTGGCACAATCCCCACTGATATTGTTAGGTGGCGGAGCTGCTACTATTCTTAAAGGCAGAGGCTCATTGCAGGATATAGACCAAATGAGCCTAATGAAACCTAACGTGAAATGGGCGGCTACAATTTCTAAAGTAAAGGATATTGCTTCTACTTTAGAAAAAGCCTTCAGGATTGCGCAAGAAGGGGTGCCGGGTCCTGTGTTTGTTGAATGTCCTATTGACACTTTGTATCACGAAGAATTGGTACGCGAATGGTATGGCGCAAAAAGCAAAGATGTTCCACCGCGCAATTTTAAGGAGCGTGTAATTCAATGGTATGTAAACCGCCATGCGCGCAAGCTGTTTGAAGGAAAAGATACTATAACTTTTAATACACCAGAGGCAGCCGATGCTTATCCCACACATAGCAATAGCGGTATTGAAGCCGTAAAGGCAAAGTTAACTTCCGCACAAGAGCCGCTGATGTTGATAGGAAGTGGTGCCATGATGAATCCACACAAAGCAGTTGCATTAGCTGATGCAGTAAACAAATTAGGAATTCCTGTTTACTTAAGTGGCATGGCGCGCGGCTTACTTGGTAAAGAAAATCCTTTGCAACTGCGCCATAAACGCAAAGAAGCAATTAAGGAGTCCGACCTGATTATTCTTGCCGGTGTACCCAACGACTTTCGTTTAGATTATGGAAACCATATTGGTCATCGCCCCTTTATTTCTATCAATCGCAGTAAAGAAGATTTGAATAAAAACAAGCAGCCAGCCATAGGCATCAATGCCGACCCGCAAGATTTTTTAATCAGCTTGGGAAATTACTTTCCGGGCAGTCATGCTGCATGGCTTGAAAAATTGAGGGTTAGAGATGATGAACGTGAGCAAAATATAGATGAGCAGGCAAATGAAATTGCAGATGGTATCAATTCGCTCAAGTTATTTAGAGTGCTTGATGACAAGTTAGATGACAACACTATATTGGTTGCAGATGGCGGAGATTTTGTGGCTACTTCTGCCTATACACTAAAGCCGCGCGCCCCCATTTCTTGGCTCGACCCTGGTGTATTTGGCACCTTAGGTGTGGGCGCAGGCTTTGCGCTTGGTGCAAAACTGGTTTATCCCGAAAAGGATGTATGGATTATTTATGGCGATGGCAGTGCAGGTTACAGCCTGATGGAGTATGACACTTTTGTAAGGCACAAACTCCCAGTAATTGCACTGATAGGCAACGATGCTTGCTGGACACAAATTGCGCGCGATCAAGTTGATCTTTTGAAGAGTAATTGCGCTGTTGGCTTGGCTCATTCTGATTACGAATTGATTGGAAAAGCATTTGGTGCCGATGGAAAACGCGTAGAAACTATAGAAGCATTTGCTAGTGCCGTAGATGAAGCCAAGCAAAAGAGTCGCAATGGAACTCCATTTATTATTAATGCTATAATTGGCAAAACAGTCTTTCGCAATGGCTCTGTTTCAATGTAGTAATTGGCTTTACCGAAACACTTCATCTTAGATTTTATACACACAAAAAGTGCGAAGCTGAAGACTCCGCACCTGTACTAAAAAGCAAAATGAAAAAGCTTTTATATGGCTTCTGCTATTTAGGCAACAACACATCACCTATAACATGAATCACACCGTTAGATGTTTTAATGGTGGCCAAAATTTCTGAGCCGTTTACCAAGGTCTTTTCACCATCTTTAGAAATCTTCACCTTGCCACCAAATACCATATCATATTCAGCTCCATCTTGCAGCAAAACTCCAGAAATTACACCTACATAAGTGTGGTAACCAAGAATGTTTTCCAAGTCGCCTTTCTTTTCTGGCTTTAGCAAGCCTTCTACCGTGCCTGCTGGCAATTTATCGAAGGCAGCATTGGTAGGTGCAAAAACAGTAAATGGTCCGGCATTGCTCAGTGCATCTGCTAAACCTGCGGCTTTTACCGCTGTTACTAATGTAGTATGGTCTTTGCTGCCCGATGCTACCTGCACAATATTCGGATTAGAAACATCATCCTGCACACCCGACTGCCCAACAGTCTCAGTTGAATTTTCGGAACTTGTAGTAGTTTGGCTTGCACCATCGCCACCCGAATTGCAGGAAGAAATGAGCAATACACCTGCGGCAAAAATTAATAGATAAATGAATTTCATGTTTGTTGAATTTTCGTCAAAAATACTTGCCAATTAAGGCTGCTGTTATGACTGCAATCACAAACCCCTGCATTTCCTTGTGATATTTGTCAGTAGCTGAGCTGCAAGTAAAATCAACAACGAAAGCCACATCCAAATGGAAACCCCAAAAAGTATTTCATTTATATATGGAACCATAGTATAGCTAAAAGATGCAATACCCTGCACCGCCAAAACCAGTTCGTTTGCAAACACGCCAACCACAAAAAGCAATATGCCGAAAATGCTCAGTTTATTGTTTTTTATTAATCCTAAACCGTAAGCGTGGGTAATTAGAAACAGGCTTGTAACAGCCAGCAATACCAGATGCAGATAAGCAATTACAATAGGGCGAAATCCAAATGCGAGTTTGCTTACTGCCGGAATGGTAGACCCCAATTGCAGGGTTATTTTTATGGTAGCTGCAAAAGCTACAATTGCTAACAGCAGCTTCATCAGCCAGTCAGCTCCACTACTTTCAATCATCGAATCATTTTTTATCGAAAGCAACAAACTTACCCATCCCCAAAACTGAGCAATAGCAGCAATAGATATCAGCACAATAAGCCACACAGGCAACTCCAACCACAACACCGATAACCCGTATGCCGGAATGCAACTTACCACAAACAACCAAAACACTTTTGGCAAACCATCATAAGCAGGGTTCAGCCGATGCAGGTAGCTATGCAGCAAACCCATGCAAGCAAAAAAGAACCATCCGTTGTATTGAAAATGCAGATACCAATACACCGATGCCAAGTAGCTGTGCTGCTCAAGGTTTTTGGTAGCCATCATGTACACCAAGCTTGCTGTGCCAAACGATGAAATCACATTAAATATGAGCGCAGCGCGAAACCAGTTTTTTATCCCCACTTGCTTGCTCCGGTTCACATCGCTGAGGTAGAAAAAAACAAACACAAACGAAAGCAACAGACTCATCGAAGAAAGCGAAATGGAATAAAGTCCATAGCCTTGAATGGCAAATGACACCAACATGCCAATGGCACAAAATAGATTGCCGGCAAGCAGCAGATGATAAGCTCTTAGCCGCTGCGCACTAAGCAGCGGTTGCAGATATAAAACCATCAAAGCCATTATTATTTGTGAAATCCATCCAGCAAACGCAAAATAAGAATGGGCGTGTTGAATATTCTTTTGGTCGAAGTAGGGAAACGAAAAGCCAATCTTATAGCGCATCAAAACGCCAATGCAAGCCACCACGAACAAGTTGGCAATAGAAAGTCGAACCCAAAAGGAAGCATTGAAATCCTTCATATTTAATAATGCAGTTTGCGATTAATGATGTCAACCCTACCACAATCCTTTATTTTGGTAAGCGTGCGTATTACTGTTTCCACCCGGAGCCCCGTAAAATTTGCAATTTCTTGACGTGTAAATTCCACCTCTTGCTTTTCAGCTCCGTGACCATTTTTTCTTTTTTGGGCATCCAAAAATGCAAGTATCTTATCCTCTGGCGAATGGTTGATTATCTCCCGCAACGTTATTGCCCTATTAAACGCCCTTCGCGCCATCAAGCACAAAAACGCCTTTTGCAATGCAGGCGAAGATTCTATAATCTTCAAAAAGTTCTCTTTCGACACTTTCATTACCGTAGCATCCTTTATCACTTTTGATGACGCAGGATATACCTCATCAATAAATAATGGAGGCTCGCCAAAACTATCACCAGCTAAAAACACACCTTGTATAAACTCTCTGCCCTCAGTATTTAGATTAAACATCTTTACTGAGCCTTCAATAATTTGATAGTAGCAACGAGCAACATCACCCTCGTTAAATATCAACTCATTCTTTTTATAAAACTTTGATGTGCCACCCCAAGCAGTAAGTGTGTCAAAATCTATTATCACTTTATTGTCTATTGTTAATCAGGTCGATAAATATTTACCTGCCACAAATAAAACCAAGGAACATATCCCTAAGTTATGATTCAACTCATAAGCCCAAGCCATACATCAGGTAGTTTAAAATGATGGATGGCTTTCAATTATTTTTTCACTTGTGTATTTCAAAAAGCTCTTTAATCTTACATCTTGAAAGCTATGGATTTTGACGAAGAAATATTGCGCCTTTTAGGTAACGACCTAAAATCTTGCAGAGAATATCTGCGGCAGGTGTCAAGTGCTATGCGCAAAGGTGAAGTGAGTAAGTACCCCATTTTTGTTGCCTACGATGAAGATGTAGATTTAGGTGTGCCCATCATTCACAAAGCCGAGTTAGATTTAAACTGGAACTTTAGCGCATCACACTTAGAGGATTTTGTAAACCGAAATATAGTATTGCAGCATAAGATTGAAGATTTCAAAAAAGCCTATCGCGACCCATCTCATTTTATGTGTATCTTTTTAGTGAGTGAAGACAATGGTCACTTTGTTTTTATACCATTTGAGCAGCGCGAGCAAATAGCTCCCAACAGCCATCCGGAATTGAATTAGTTTTTGATAAGGTTTACTTAGGTACAACAATAGTATAATACTGGCTAGCAAATCCAGCCCACACACCAAGCCCTCCGTTGATATTGCTTTTAACTACAATAGGAGACGAAAAAGGACTTCCGCCACCGTCATTTTCCAGGGTAAAGTAAAAGTCATAAGAGCGGCTATCTATGTTTGACCACTTAATGGTTACCGTATCTCCCTTTTCAAATAAAGAATACACCTCGGGTTCTATTTGCGCACCTTTTTTATAGCCGCGCTCAATAGGCAGTGCAATAGTTAAGCCTATAAAAAGTTTATCATCCCACACCGATTGTGAGCCGGGCAAGTAGTAAGGCTCGCTGTTGCGTTTGGTCCAGTAGCGCACAAAGTTGCCAAAGGTGCTTGGCACAGTAAGGTTGTTGTAAACCGCCACAAACTTATCATCGGCAGGTGCATTAGGGCGCGGACGAACAGTTAAAGAATCAATGCCCACTGCTTTAGGAATAGTAGTGTAAGAAGTAAGCACCTTATCTTTCGCTTCAATACGCAAATCGTAACGGGTATTTTCTTTACCCACAAACGAGCAACTGCCACCAAGTAGGCAATTGATTAAATCGGGAATGGAGTAAATGCAAACATTTGGAATAGGCAAAGCAGAATCGGCACTAAAGCCGAAGTTTTGTAGCAGTTGTTTTTTCTGCTGATCTGTAGCTGGCAAATCATTCAAACAAAACTCTACAAGTTGAATGGTATCGTTTCCGGTGGTGATGGTAATTTTTGCATCGCGCACAAAGTATGCACCAAGGTCATTTAGATTTATATTATCAAAAAAGCCCTGAGAGTTTGTAAGCAAAATAAGCGGAGGTCTATCTATTTCAATAGTGCCTTCTACTGTAATCTGCTGACTTTCTTTCGGAATTTCAATATCTATATTTTTTGTGCATGAAGTGGTGGCAATTGTTGTAATGAAAATGAAGATTGCAAGTGCAATGTACTTGCTAAGCGGGCAAAGGGCGAAGGACAAAGGACGAAAGACCAATGTAAGCCACTGCGTTCTGTACGCTGATTTCTGATTGCTGTTCTCTGCTCTCATTTTCATCTTTTTTTCTTCTTCTTTAAATCAGTAAAACCAAACTTGAAATTCCATGTGATGGAGGGCAAAATAGGGAAAAGCGAAACCTGCCTGGCGCGGAACTTAAAGTCAGGGTCTTGCACACCACCATCCTGCACTTTACCTTCCACATCGCCACTTGGGTCAATGTATAGAAAGTAAGGGTTGAGGCGGTTGTAGGCATTGTAAACACTCACTGTAATATCAGAATAATAGTTGCGCTTGTGCGGAATGATGTATGTAAAACCAAGGTCTAAGCGATGGTAGGCTGGAAGCTGATACCAGTTT
>Ga0163144_10018673_pt1 | contig 13998 bp, 11 predicted proteins | sample OliLak19BULKMAT1_FD_123175 | JGI IMG/M metagenome (GOLD analysis project Ga0163144, IMG submission 123175) | Freshwater microbial mat bacterial communities from Lake Vanda, McMurdo Dry Valleys, Antarctica - Oligotrophic Lake LV.19.BULKMAT1 | ecosystem: Environmental > Aquatic > Freshwater >... | reverse complement strand
GCGGCATGATCGAAGCGCCTGAGCCAGTCGCGTCGCGCGCTGGTATGAAAGACGTTGTAGGCCGCCGAGCAGCCCAGCATGGCCAGAAGGCCGCTGGCATATATCAGGATGGGGACCAGATCGCCGGGCTCGCCGTCGATCACGGTCACGAGGACGATGGCAATTGCGGCGGCTGTTCCCAGGCCGATGCCGACCACGTGGACGACGCGGTCGGCCATCAGGTCGCGTGTCATCGGCCTGCCGTCAGCCCTGGTCGAGGAAGCTCCGCAACATGCGCGACCGGCTGGGATGCTTCAGCTTGCGCAGCGCCTTGGCCTCGATCTGCCGGATGCGCTCGCGGGTGACCGAGAACTGCTGGCCGACCTCTTCCAGCGTGTGGTCGGTGTTCATGCCGATGCCGAAGCGCATGCGCAGCACGCGCTCCTCGCGCGGCGTCAGCGTCGCCAGTACCCGGGTCGTGCTCTCGCGCAGGTTGCCCTGGATCGCGGCCTCGAGCGGGATCACCGCGTTCTTGTCCTCGATGAAGTCGCCCAGATGCGAATCCTCCTCGTCGCCGATCGGCGTCTCAAGGCTGATCGGCTCCTTGGCGATCTTCAGAACCTTGCGCACCTTCTCGAGCGGCATGCCGAGCTTCTCGGCCAACTCCTCGGGCTGCGGCTCACGGCCGATCTCGTGCAGCATCTGGCGGCTGGTGCGGACCAGCTTGTTGATGGTCTCGATCATGTGCACCGGGATGCGGATGGTGCGCGCCTGGTCCGCGATCGAGCGCGTGATGGCCTGACGGATCCACCACGTGGCGTAGGTCGAGAACTTGTAGCCGCGGCGGTACTCGAACTTGTCGACCGCCTTCATCAGGCCGATGTTGCCCTCCTGGATGAGATCCAGGAACTGCAGGCCGCGGTTCGTGTATTTCTTGGCGATCGAGATCACGAGGCGCAGGTTGGCCTCGATCATCTCCTTCTTCGCGCGCATCATCTCGCGCTCGCCGTCCTGCACGGTCTTGACCATGCGGCGGTATTCGAAGATCGGCGCGCCGGCGTGGTCGGAAATGACGCGGATTTCCTCGCGCATCTTCTCGACTTCGGCGCCCTTCTTCTTGGCGAAGTCCTTCCAGCCCTTGCCCGGCAGCTTGCCGACCTTCTCGAGCCAGTTCGGATCGATCTCGTGGTTCAGATAATTGTCGAGGAAGTCCTGGCGTGGGATGCGGAAGCCCTCGGCCATGCGCAGGAGCTTGCCCTCGATCATCATCAGACGACGGTTGAGGTCGTACAGCGCGAGCTTGAGCTGCTCGATGCGGTTGGCATTGATGTGGATCTGGCGAACCAGGTCGACGATCTTCTTGCGGTGCTTCTCGTAGCTCTTCTCGAATTCCGGGCTGGGCTTCTGGCCGCGGTTGAGGGTCGACAGGCGCCGGTTCTGCACCTTCGACATGTCGAGATAGACGCGCGCGATCTTGGTGAGGTTGCGCAGCACCTCGGGCTTGAGCTTCTCCTCGAGCGCCGACAGCGACAGCGCATTCTCCTCGTCGTCCTCGGCGCCTTCGGCCGCGGCTTCGCCGGGTGCTGCGGCAGCGCCGTTGCCGTTGACGGCGGGCGCGGCCGGTCGCACGAGCTTGGGCATCGCCGGACGCGGCATCGCCGGCGGCGGCGGGTTGGCTGCCATCGCGGCCTTGGCCTCGCCGGGGGCGCCGCCCTGGGTCGCCTCGAGGTCGATCACGTCGCGCAGCAGGATGCGGCCTTCGTTGATCGCGTCGCGCCAGGCCAGCAGCGCCGTGATCGTCATCGGGCTCTCGCAGATGCCGCCGATCATCTTGTCCTGGCCGGCCTCGATGCGCTTGGCGATCTCGATCTCGCCTTCGCGGCTCAGCAGCTCGACGCTGCCCATCTCGCGCAGATACATGCGGACGGGATCGTCGGTGCGGCCGAGTTCCTCGTCCTCGCCGGTCGCTTCGGCAGCGACCACGGCGGTCTTGGCCGGCTCGGCCGGGGTGGCGGCCGGAGCCTCTTCCTGCTCCTCGGCCTCGACCACGTTGACGCCGGCTTCCGACAGCATCGCCATCGTGTCCTCGATCTGCTCGGAGGACACTTCGTCGGGCGGCAGGGCGGCGTTCAACTCGTCATAGGTGACGTAGCCGCGCTCCTTGCCCTTCTGGACGAGCTTCTTGAGCTCGGCGCCGAGGGTATCGAGTAGGGGGGCATCGGGGCCTTCTTCGCGGGCCTCGGTGGCTTCGGGCTGGGCTGCGGTCGCGGTTTTGGTCGCCATTACTGTTCCTTGGGTGCGACAAACGGGTCCGACGGCCGGTCAGGCCGCGAATTTGGCTGCAAGAAGGGGGTGCGGAAGGGCGATCCCGCTAAAACTACCCTTCTACTATATGGGGGTTAAGTTCAAGCGCCGATAGGGTCGTCCCCCATATTCGGCTGCAAGCCTGCTATCCGGCGCCGGATTCGACGCTTTCCCGCCGCATCCGATCGAGAATGGCCTGCAGGCGCCGCAGGTTTTCCTCACTCATGTCCCCCGCCAAGGCTTCTTCCGCCCGCTTGAGTTCCTCCGGATCGGCCGTGAGCTGGCTCATATGGCGGGCCGCCCGGCGCCATTGCCCGACCCGGCCGTCGCCGTCCGGCGGGTCGTCCCGGAATACCTCCCGGGCCTTGATCCGGGCGGCGGTGGCCAGGCTGCCCAGGCCGGTCCGCTGGAGATGTTCCTCGATCAGGCGGCCTTCAAGGGAGGTCTCCCCTGTGGTTCCCTCGGTCATGGCCCCTTGGACGATGGCCTCGTCGGCCGCCGGATCGACCCCCAGGGGGATCATCGACAGGGCATCGAGCAGGCCGCTGCGTAGCCGCGCAAGATCGGGGTTGGCGATCGGCAAGGCCGCCAGATCCTCGGCCAGGATGTGGAGGAGCGCCGGCCGTTCGATCAGCGCGCCCAGCAGCGCCCGTTCCTGGCGCGCGCCGTCGGCTTCGGGGCTCGACTGGCGGGCGGCCGAACCGGCTGAAAAGGGGGTGGGGGCGGGATCCCCCGGCCGCCGAAATGGCCGTCGCTCGCCGGGCCGCCAGGCCGGTGCATCCGGCCGGCGTATCCGGTTGAGCCGGTTGCGCATGTCGGTCCGGTAGTAGTCCCGGACCATCGGATCGGCGATCTCGGCGACGCGCTGTTCGACCGCGCGCTGAAGGCTGGCGCGGCGCTCCGGTGTATCGGCTGCTTTGCCCTCGGTCTCCATCTCCCACACCACGTCGGACAGCGGGCGGGCGAGATCGAGGACGCGCCGGATGGCTTCGGCGCCACGGTTGCGGATCACGCTGTCGGGGTCTTCGCCGGCGGGAAGCGCGAGAAAGCGGAGGCTCTTGCCAGCCCGCAACAGCGGCAGCGCGCGTTCGGCGGCGCGCGACGCCGCGCGGCGGCCGGCATTGTCGCCGTCGAAGCAGAGAAACGGCTCGTCGGCGAGTTTCCAGAGTTCGCCCAGCTGGCCTTCGGTGAGGGCGGTGCCGAGCGGCGCCACTGCGCCGGTGAAGCCCGCGCCGTGGAGCGCGATCACGTCCATGTAGCCTTCGGCCACGATCACCGGCTGGTCCTTGGTCACGGCCTGCCGCGCGCGGTCGAGGCAATAAAGGTTGGCACCCTTGTGGAACAGCGGCGTCTCGGGCGAGTTGAGATACTTCGGCTCGCCCGTGCCCATCACGCGTCCGCCGAAGGCGATCATCCGGCCGCGCCGGTCGGCGATCGGGAAGATCACGCGGCCGCGGAAGCGATCGTAGGGATCGCGGTTGTCCTCGGGCTGGATGGCGAGTCCTGCCTCGACGATCTTGTCGATCGGCACGTTCTCGCGCTTCAGCGCCGCGATCGCGCCGTCGCGCGTGTCGGGCGCGAAGCCCAGGCGGAAATCGTCGATCGTCTCGTCGTTGAGCCCGCGGCCACGGAGATAGTCGAGGCCGTGGCGGCCAACCGGCAGGCGCAACTGTTTCTGGAACCAGCGTGTCGCCAGTTCGACGACCTCCTGAAGGGTCGAAGCGCGTTCGGCGCGCTCGCGTTCGGCCGGCGTTGAGCGCGGCACCGGCAGATTGACCTCGCGCGCGAGCTTCTCGACCGACTCGGGGAACGAGAGCCCCTCGGTCTTCATCACGAAGCCCACCGCGTCGCCATGCTCGCCGCAGCCGAAGCAGTGATAGAAGCCCTTTTTGTCGTTGACCGTGAAGGACGGGGTCTTCTCGTTGTGGAAAGGGCAGAGGCCGGCGTATTCGCTGCCCGAGCGACGCTTCAGCGATACCTTGCGACCGACCACGTCGGACAGGCTGAGGCGCGCGCGCAGTTCGTCGAGGAAACCCGGTGGAAACGCCATGCGTCTAAAATGACGATGCGAACCCCGCCGCGCCAGTGATGGCGCGGGGGAAAACGGGGATGGTCAGCCGGCGAGGGTCTTTTTCACCGCGGCCGAGGCCTTGGCGAAGTCCATCTGGCCAGCATATTTGGCTTTCAGCGCAGCCATGACCCCGCCCATGTCCTTGACCGTCGTGGCGCCGGCGGCCGCCACCGCTTCGCGCACGGCGGCTGCGACGGCGGCCTCGTCCATCTGTTGCGGCAGAAAGCGCTCAATCACGGCGATCTCGGCCTTTTCCTTGTCGGCGAGGTCGGCGCGGTTGCCCTTTTCGTAAAGCACGATCGATTCGTTCCGCTGTTTGATCATGCCCTGCATCATCGACAGGATCTTGTCCTCGGCCACGCCTTCGCGGCTGATCTCGGTGCGGGCGGCGATATCGACGTCCTTGAGCTTCGCCAGAATCAGGCGAATCGTGCCCAGCGCGGCCTGATCGCGGGCGCGCATGGCCTCTTTCATGGCGTCGTTCAATTTGTCACGCAGCATCGGTTTGATCCCAACAGCTTAAGCGGCGGAAACTAATCGCCTCGATCGCTGTTGGCAAAGCAAATAAGCTATTGAAATAGCTTGTGAATTAGCTGTCTTCCGCGCCTTGACCCTCTGCGACCGCTTGGTTACAACCCGCGCGGTTCGCAGGTTGCCTCCCCGGGCGACGCCGGGCGGGCCGGAACGGACGCAAGCAATCATGACTTCAACCAAGACCGCCGGCGCGAAAGACGCCGTGCCGCGTTGGGCCACGGCCGCCCTAGTGCTGGCCGACGGCGCGGTGTTTTGGGGCAAGGGAATCGGGGCTGCGGGCCACGCCGTGGGCGAGGTCTGCTTCAACACCTCGATGACCGGCTATCAGGAAATCATCACCGATCCGTCCTACGCCGGGCAGATCATCACCTTCACGTTTCCGCACATCGGCAACGTCGGCACCAATCTCGAGGACATCGAGACCATCACGCCGTTCGCGCGCGGTGTCGTCATGCGCGGCGAGATCACAGAGCCGGCCAACTGGCGTGCGGCCAAGCCGCTCGACGACTGGCTGAAGAGTCACGATTTGCCAGGCATCTGCGGCGTCGACACGCGCGCCATCACGCGGCACATCCGCGACAAGGGCCCGCCCAACGGCGTCGTGGTCCATGCGCCCGATGGCAAATTCGACATCCCGAAGATTCTCAAGGTTGCCCAGCAGTGGCCCGGCCTCGACGGCATGGACCTCGCCATCGAGGTCACGACCAAGCAGACCTACACGTGGGACGAGACCGCGTGGGCGCTGGGCAAGGGTTACGGCAAGCTCACCAAGCCCAAGTATCACGTGGTGGCCGTCGACTACGGTGCCAAGCGCAACATCCTGCGCTGCCTGGCTGACGCCGGATGCAAGGTGACGGTGGTGCCCGCGACCGCGACCGGCGAGGACATCCTGCGCCACAAGCCTGATGGCGTGTTTCTATCCAACGGCCCCGGCGATCCGGCGGCGACGGTGGCTTACACCGTGCCCGCGATCCAGGCCGTGCTCGACAAGAAGGTGCCGCTGTTCGGCATCTGCCTCGGCCATCAGCTTCTGGCGCTCACCATCGGCGGCAAGACGCGCAAGATGGAGCGCGGCCATCGCGGTGCCAACCAGCCGGTCAAGGACCTCACCACCGGCAAGGTCGAGATCACGTCGCAGAACCACGGCTTCTGCGTCATTCCCGAATCGCTGCCGAAGAACGCCGAGGTGACTCACGTCTCGCTGTTCGACGGCATCAACGAAGGCATCCGCTGTACCGACAAGCCGGCCTTCTCGGTGCAGTACCATCCCGAGGCCTCGCCTGGCCCGACCGACAGCCACTATCTCTTCAAGCGGTTCGTCGAGATGATCGACAAGAGCAAGGGCAAGTGACCGTGCCCTGCGAAACCCAAAACAAAGTGCGCTGTCATCCTGAGCGCAGCGAAGGATCCTTCGCTGCGCTCAGGATGACAGCTTTGCTGTAAGCGGAAGCCATGCCCAAGCGCACAGACATCAAGAGCATCCTCGTCATCGGCGCCGGTCCGATCGTGATCGGCCAGGCCTGCGAGTTCGACTATTCGGGCGTGCAGGCCTGCAAGGCGCTGAAGGACGAGGGTTATCGCGTCATCCTGGTGAATTCCAATCCGGCCACGATCATGACCGATCCGGGCCTGGCCGACGCTACCTACATCGAGCCGATCACGCCTGACTTCGTGGCGCGCATCATCGAGAAGGAAAAGCCCGACGCCATCCTGCCGACGATGGGCGGCCAGACCGCGCTTAACACGGCGATGTCGCTGCATCGTGATGGCCGCCTCGAGAAATTCAAGGTCGAGTTGATCGGCGCCAATGCCGAGGCGATCGACAAGGCTGAGGACCGCCTGCTGTTCCGCGACGCCATGACCAAGATCGGCCTTGAATCGCCCAAGAGCGAGGTCGTGCACAATCGCGAGGAGGCGGCGCGCGCGCTCGACATCGTCGGCCTGCCGGCGATCATCCGCCCGTCGTTCACGCTGGGTGGCACCGGCGGCGGCATTGCCTACAACCGCGACGAATTCTTCGAGATCGTGCAGGGTGGCGTCGAAGCCTCGCCGGTCGGCGAAGTGCTGGTCGAGGAATCCGTGCTCGGCTGGAAAGAGTACGAGATGGAGGTCGTGCGCGACCGCAACGACAATTGCATCATCATCTGCTCGATCGAGAACGTCGATCCGATGGGCATCCACACCGGCGATTCCGTCACCGTGGCGCCGGCGCTGACGCTGACGGACAAGGAATACCAGATCATGCGCGACGCCTCGATCGCGTGCCTGCGCGAGATCGGCGTCGATACCGGCGGCTCGAACGTGCAGTTCGCCGTCGATCCGGCGACCGGCCGCATGGTGGTGATCGAGATGAACCCGCGCGTCTCGCGCTCCTCGGCGCTGGCGTCGAAGGCCACCGGTTTCCCGATCGCCAAGGTCGCCGCGCGCCTGGCCGTCGGCTACACGCTCGACGAGCTCCTGAACGACATCACCGGCTCGACGCCGGCCTCGTTCGAGCCGACCATCGATTACGTCGTCACCAAGATTCCGCGCTTCGCCTTCGAGAAGTTCCCCGGCGCCGAGGCCCTGCTCACGACGTCGATGAAGAGCGTTGGCGAGGCGATGTCGATCGGGCGCACCTTCCAGGAGTCGCTGCAGAAGGCGCTGCGCTCGATGGAAACCGGCCTTACCGGCCTGAACGAAATGGAAATCAAGGGTGCGCCGGACAAGGCCGCCGTCCTGGGCGCGCTGTCGCGGCCGACGCCCGACCGCATCCTGGTGATCGCCCAGGCGTTCCGTCACGGCCTCACGGTCGAGGAGATCGCGCAAGCATCGAAGTACGAGCCGTGGTTCCTGCGCCAGATCGAGCAGCTCGTTCAGATCGAGGCGGAAGTGCGCGCCTCCGGCCTGCCGACCGATGCCAAGGCGTTGCTCGACCTCAAGAAGAAGGGCTTTTCCGACGAGAGGCTCGCCGAACTCACCGGCCTTCACGCCGCTGACGTGGTCAAGCGCCGGCATAGCCTCGGCGTGCGTCCGGTCTTCAAGCGCATCGATACCTGCGCCGCGGAGTTCGAGTCGCACACGCCCTATCTCTACTCCTGCTACGAGGGCGATGGCGTCAATCCGGCCGAGTGCGAAGCCCAGCCGACCGACCGCCGCAAGGTCATCATCCTGGGCGGTGGGCCGAATCGTATCGGCCAGGGCATCGAGTTCGACTATTGCTGCGTCCACGCCGTCTACGCGCTGCGCGAAGCCGGCTACGAGACCATCATGGTCAACTGCAACCCGGAAACGGTGTCGACCGACTACGATACCGCCGACCGTCTCTACTTCGAGCCGCTGACGGCCGAGGATGTCATCGAGCTGGTCGAGGTCGAGCGCCGCAACGGCGAGTTGCTGGGCCTGATCGTGCAGTTCGGCGGCCAGACGCCGCTCAAGCTCGCCAAGCCGCTCGAGGCGGCGGGCATCCCCATTCTCGGCACCTCGCCCGATGCTATCGACCTGGCCGAGGACCGGGACCGCTTCCAGAAGTTGATCCACGAACTGAAGCTTCGCCAACCCGACAACGGCACGGCGACCTCGCAGGAGCAGGCGATCGCCGTCGCCGAAAGGATCGGCTATCCGGTCGTCATTCGCCCTTCCTACGTGTTGGGTGGCCGGGCGATGCAGATCGTCTATGACCGCGCCGGCATCGAGCGTTATACGCGCGAAGCCGTAAAGGTTTCGGGCGACACGCCGGTGCTGATCGATTCCTACCTGCGCGACGCCATCGAGGTCGATGTCTATGCCCTGGCCGACAAGGACCAGAACGTCTTCGTGGCTGGCATCATGGAGCACATCGAGGAAGCGGGAATCCATTCCGGCGATTCGGCCTGCTCGCTGCCGCCGCATTCGCTGCCGGCCAAGATCCTGGCCGAGATCGAGCGCCAGACCGAGGCGATGGCCAAGGCGCTCAAGGTCGTGGGCCTCATGAACGTGCAGTATGCCGTCAAGGATGGCGACGTTTACGTGCTCGAGGTCAATCCGCGCGCCAGCCGCACCGTGCCGTTCGTCGCCAAGGCGACCGGCCAGCCGATCGCCAAATATGCCGCCCGGCTCATGGTCGGCGAGCCGCTGAAGGCGCTGGCCATCAAGAAGGCGCGCGGCAAGCATGTTGCGGTCAAGGAAGCTGTCTTTCCATTCGCCCGCTTTCCCGGCGTGGACATCATCCTCGGCCCCGAGATGCGCTCGACCGGCGAGGTGATGGGGCTCGACACCAATTTCGGCCGTGCCTTTGCCAAGTCGCAGCTCGGCGCCGGCAGCAAGGTCCCGCTCGAGGGCGTGGTCTTCGTGTCGGTCAAGGACCAGGACAAGGCAGCAATGGTCAAGCCGGTCAAGCGGCTGGTCGATCTCGGCTTCACCGTGGTCGCCACCGGTGGCACCTCCGACTTCCTGCGCAAGCACGGCATCATGACCCAGCGGGTCAACAAGGTGCTCGAGGGCCGACCGCATATCGTCGACCTGATGAAGGACGGCAAGGTCCAGCTCGTCTTCAATACGGTCGACGGCGCAAACGCGCTGACCGACAGCTTTACGCTCAGGCGCACCGCGCTGATGAACAAGATCGCGTATTATACGACGGTAGCGGGTGCCAAGGCGTCGGTCGAGGGGATCGCTGCAATGCGCGCCGGTGCTCTGGACGTGGCGCCGCTGCAATCCTACTTCAAAACGACGTTCTAGACGCCCGCCGCCGGCTTTCCATACCGGGCGATGCGGCCGGACCTGCCCACCGCGGGTCTTCCGGTTGTGTCCGTTGGCCGTTGACGCCGCACGATTCATTGAGGACGATCCGGCAATGGACAGGATTCCCACGACGGCCGAAGGGCTGAAAAGCCTCGAGGACGAACTCAAGCATCTGAAGAGCGTTGAGCGGCCTTCGATCATCAAGGCGATCGCGGCAGCGCGCGAGCACGGCGATCTTTCCGAGAATGCCGAATATACCTCCGCGCGCGAACGCCAGAGCTTCATCGAGGGCCGGATTGCCGAGATCGAGAACATCATCTCGCGCGCCGAGGTGATCGATTTCAGCAAGCTCACGGGCAAGATCGTGAAATTCGGCGCCACTGTCCGGCTGGCCGACGAGGACACCGACGAGAAGGTTAAATACCAGATCGTCGGGCCCTATGAGGCCGACCTCAGCAAAGGTAGCATCTCGGTGACGTCGCCGATCGGCCGGGCGCTGATCGGCAAGACCGTCGGCGACACGGTCGAGGTCCAGACGCCGCGCGGCGCGCGCTCCTACGAAGTCGTGGGCGTTCAGTTCAAGTAGACGCCATCATGGCGCGCGCGCGCCGGATGCCGGTCGACTTCATCACCGCATACTGGATCAGGAACAGGCCGACCTTGCTGCCGATCGCCCAGACCGACTTCACGGCGGCCCAGGTCGCGACGTCGAGGCTGAGCGCCAGCACGATGTTGAGTGCGGCCGAGAAGAACATCAGTCCCGCCCAGACATAGCCGAAGGTGATGCCGAGATCGGGCACGGTCGCCTGGGCGATCGGCGGCAGGTAGCGGTTCATCCAGCCGCGCTTCAGCATCACCAGGCCGACGACGATGTAGATGACGGTGGGTTTGAGCATGACGAAGAGCGGATTGTCGGTGACGAACGTTGCCGTGCCCGAGACGAGGATGATGAGCAGGCTCAGCCACTGCAGGGCCTCGACGGGCTGTTTGTGGGCGAAGTGCCAGGCGATCTGGCCGATCCCCAGCGCCATGCCCAGCGCCACTGCCAGGAAGAGATTGCCGGTCAATACGTAGGCGGCGAGGAAGAGCAGCGTCGACGCCATGTCGAGCAGCAGGACCCGGGATGCCTGGAAGAGATCTTTCATGGCTGCGACCCCCTTATCGTCTTTATGACAACGCCGTGTATTTATAGGACCCTATCAATACACAATGTTTCCCGCAAGAGGGAATCCGGTCAGACGACGACTTTTATGTAGGTGTCCTTCATCACGATGAGGCCGCGGTGGAAGGTGTAGAGATCGCAGCCCAGCCACTCCTGGCGCTCGCCGCTCCTGAGCGTGGCGGTGCGGTGCCATTCCGTGACGGCGCGGTTGCCGTGGATGAATTCGCTGGTGTGCTGCCACTTCACGTCACCGGCGTTGGCGAACAGCGGTTCGAAGTAGCCGCGGATCGCGGCCTTGCCCTTGAAGCTCTGGCCCCAGTAGTCGGGGCCCTTGGCGTTGCGGAACTCGCCGTCCTCCGCGAACGAATTCACGATGCCGTCGACGTCGCGGCGGGCGAAGGCGTCAGCGATCGCATGCAGTTGTTCGAGGGTGACGTCGGGCGCAGTCATTCCGTCCATGGATATCCTCCTATTCGACGGGGATCGGCACGCCCGGCACCTGCTTGGCGGTGCGGAAAACCATCATCGACTTCACGTGGCTGACGTTGGGAGCGGAGGTGAGCCGCGTCGTCAGGAACTTCTGATATTCGTCCCACGTCTCGGCCACGATCTTCAGCAGAAAGTCGGCCTCGCCCGCCAGCATATGGCACTCGCGGACCTCGTCCCATTTGGCGATCAGCTCCTCGAAGGACTTGAGGTCTGCTTCGGCCTGGCTGTTCAGCCCGACCAGGGCGAACACCGAAACGCTGTAGCCCAGGGCCTCGGGGCTGAGTTCGGCGTGGTAGCCCTTGATGATGCCGGAACGTTCGAGGGTCCGGACCCGGCGCAGGCAAGGGGGGGCGGAAATGCCCGCCCGCTCCGCCAGATCGACGTTGGTCATGCGACCGTTTGATTGCAGGTCGCTGAGAATGCGCCGATCGATTCGGTCGAGCTTTGCGCGAGCCATCTTGGTTTTCCTCCGTTGGCCGCGCTCTATGCCAGAACCATGCCATCCACGCAATAAAGTTGCGAGAACTGGCGGATGTCCTGTGAACAATTGCGCCATAACTCTTTAGGCCGTGCATCCGTGGGGAGGTTTGCATATATGTAAGAGATATGCGGAAGGCGGGATGCGGGGCGCACATGGCAGCAACTCATCGCAGTAAAGTGCTCATTCTGGGGTCAGGGCCGGCAGGCTACACGGCGGCAATTTATGCCGCCCGCGCCAGCCTGAAGCCGATGCTCGTGCAGGGAATCCAGCCGGGCGGCCAGCTCACCATCACCACGGATGTCGAGAACTATCCGGGCTTCGCCGACGTCATCCAGGGTCCCTGGCTGATGGAGCAGATGCAGAAGCAGGCCGAGCATGTCGGCACCGAACTTTTCTTCGACACCATCGTCGAGGTCGACCTCAGCCGCCGGCCGTTCGTTTGCATCGGCGACTCCGGCGACCGCTACGAGGCCGACGCTCTCATCATATCGACCGGTGCCACGGCGAAGTGGCTTGGATTGCCGACCGAAGAAACCTTCCGCGGCGGCGGCGTCTCGGCCTGCGCCACCTGCGACGGATTCTTCTTCCGCGGCAAGGAAGTGGTCGTCGTCGGTGGCGGCAATACCGCCGTCGAGGAGGCGCTCTACCTCACGCACCATGCTTCGAAAGTGACGCTGGTCCATCGCCGCGATTCGTTTCGCGCCGAAAAGATCCTGCAGGATCGCCTGTTCAAGAATCCCAAGATCACCGTTCTGTGGGACCACGCGTTGCAGGAGATCCTGGGCGAGAAGACGCCGGCGCCGTTGGTCAACGGCGTGCGCCTGCGCAACGTCAAGACCGGCGTCGAGCAGGAGCTCGGCACCGACGGCGTGTTCATCGCGATCGGCCACTCGCCCAACACCGAGCTGTTCAAGGGCAAGCTCACCATGGACAGCGAAGGCTATCTGATCACCAAGCCGGACTCGGCGGCCACCGATATCGAGGGCGTGTACGCCGCCGGAGACGTGCAGGACAAGGTCTTCCGCCAGGCCGTCACCGCAGCGGGAACGGGCTGCATGGCAGCGCTTGAAGCGGAGAAGTGGCTGGCCAGCCAAGAAGCACGCCATGCGCAAGCCGCGGAGTAGGCGGTGACGCGTCGGGATCGGCGTTTGGCGCGCAACGCCAAACGCTTTAGGGAGGCAATGTCATGGACTGGGACAAGCTGCGGATCTTCCAGGCCGTAGCCGACGCCGGCAGCTTCACGCATGCCGGCGAGACCTTGAAGCTCAGCCAATCGGCGATCTCGCGCCAGATCGGTGCGCTCGAGGAGCAACTCGGCGTCATGCTGTTCCATCGTCATGCCCGCGGCCTGATCCTGACCGAGCAGGGCGAACTGCTCTACCGCACCGCGCGCGACATGGCGGCCAAGGTGAACACCGCCGAGGCGCTGCTGCGCGCCAATCAGGACAAGCCGGCGGGCCGGCTGAAGGTGACGGCGACGGTCGGCTTCGGTTCGACCTGGCTTACGGCCCAGATGCACGAATTCATCGCGATGTATCCCGACATCGACGTCAGTCTCGTGCTGTCGGACAACGAACTCGACCTGGGGATGCGCGAGGCCGACGTGGCGATCCGCATGGTCATGCCGCGCCAGCCGGGTCTCGTGCAGCGTCACCTGCTGACCGTGCGCAGCCACGTCTACGCCTCGCACGGCTACATCCAGAAATACGGAAAGCCCAAGACGGTCGAGGAACTCGACCAGCACCGCCTGATCATCTTCGGCGAGGACGCCCGTGCGCCCGTGCAGGACGTCAACTGGCTGCTGCACGAGGGCAATGTCGATCCGTCGCTGCGGGTCGTCGTGCTGCGCGTCAACAATGTCTACGGCATCTTCCGGGCGGTCGAATCGGGCCTCGGTATCGCCTCGCTGCCCGACTATCTCGCCCGAGAATCGACCAAGCTCGAGATGGTCCTCCCGGACCTCAATGTCCGCACAACGGATGTGTATTTTACCTATCCGGAGGAGCTGCGGCACTCCAAGCGCATCGCTGTATTCCGCGATTTTCTCCTGCGAAAGGTCGCAGAAACACGATTCTAGGCAACCAGACGTGCAGGTTTGCATAGCCAATGCAAGGCATGCGCTGACCGCATGCCAGCGTTCACCACATCGGCTCTACCAATACACTGGGCAAGGAATAGGCTGTCTTCAGGTCTTCGATACGAAAAGTTTGTTCTGATCGTCATCGAAACTCGGGATCCTTTTGATCCCACGTCTCCCAGACGTGAAGCCTCCCTGTT
>Ga0163144_10018672_pt1 | contig 13998 bp, 7 predicted proteins | sample OliLak19BULKMAT1_FD_123175 | JGI IMG/M metagenome (GOLD analysis project Ga0163144, IMG submission 123175) | Freshwater microbial mat bacterial communities from Lake Vanda, McMurdo Dry Valleys, Antarctica - Oligotrophic Lake LV.19.BULKMAT1 | ecosystem: Environmental > Aquatic > Freshwater > Lake... | reverse complement strand
GTTCCGCCCGGGCAGTTTGATCCGCATGCGGCGCGTAAGCTCGAACAACTCCTGATTGACGGTGCCGTGGAAGTGCGGCGCAGCGTGGAGCCATTCCGCGTCGCCGACACCGTCTACCCGCACGGCACCGACATCATCCTCATGGCGCAACCGTTTCGCGCCTACGCCAAGACGCTGCTGGAGGTTCAGCAGTATCCGGTGCGGCGTGGCGCGCCAGGGACACCCGTCGATCGTCCCTATGATGTCGCCGGCTGGACGCTGCCGCTGCAGATGAACGTCAAGGTCGATCGCATCGATCAGTACTTCGAGCCGCCACCCACCACGCGTCTCGACCAGGCCTCGATCGCCCCCGCTCGCGTGTGGGGCGAAGCGCGCCAGCCGGCGTTCTATGTCGTTGATGGCCGCGGCAACGGCGCCAGCATCGCCATCAACCGGCTGCTCAAGGCCGGCGCGCAGGTGTCGTGGTTGGCCTCGCCACTCGCGATCGAAGGCTACACCTACGAGCCCGGCGCCCTGGTCGTGACCAACGCTAGCCGCAAGCCGCAAGCCGCCAGCCCCCAGAGTGTGCGCGACGCGGTCGAAGGCGTCGCCCGCGACCTGGGACTGCGCGTCACCGCCTCGGCCGCACGACCGCCACAGGCCGGGCGCGCGATCGGCAACGCGCGGATTGCGCTCTACAAGCCGTGGGTCGAGAACATCGACGAAGGGTGGACGCGCTGGCTGCTCGAGCAGTACGAGTTCCCGTTCGAGAACATCACCGACGCCGACATCCGCCGCGGCGGCCTGCGGGCGCGCTTCGATGCGATCGTGATTCCCGATCAGGGCGCGGATCGCTTGATCGCCGGACACCCGGCCGGCACCATGCCGCCTGAGTATGTCGGCGGCCTCGGCACTGACGGGGTGGCCATGCTCAAGCAGTTCGTGACCAGCGGCGGCACGCTGGTGACGCTCGACTCGGCGAGCGAGCTCGCCATCAACATGCTCGGCGCGCCGGTAACAGACGTCACGCGAGGCCTGACGGCCAACGAGTACTTCTGCCCCGGCTCGGTGATCAAACTTGAACTCGAGACCGACCCGCTCACTTACGGCATGCCGCTCGAGACCGCCGGGTTCTGCGCGTTCAATGGCGCCTTCGAGGTGCAGCCGGGCGTCGCGGCAGATGCCCCGACCGCGCGCGTGATCGGCCGTTATGCGAAGAGCGGCGTGCTGTTGAGCGGTTGGCTCGAAGGCGAAACCGTGGTGGCGGGCAAGGGCGCGATGGTCGAGGTCAAGGCCGGCCAGGGTCGTGCGATCTTGTTCGGCTTCCGGACGCAGCATCGGGCGCAGGCACATGCCACGTTCCGCCTCTTCTTCAACGCACTCCATTCCTCGCGATAGCGCAAGAACTGCGATGCGAGAGACGACCTCGCATCGCAGATTCTGCGACGTCGACGGATTGACCGGCGCGAGATCCCGAGCGAAAGGCTGAATTGGCACTGGGCCGGTGGTTTGCAGTGTGGGCTGCATGCAACCCGGTGACATGGTAGTGGTTCGCGACGAGTGCTGGACGATCGCGCGAACTGAGTCCTTTGGACCATGCTCGGTCCTGACGCTGGAGGGGCGCGGGCCTGGCAACGCTGGCCGTCGTTTTCGGGTCATCGCACCGTTCGACCGCGTCATTCCCTCCGGCGCCGATCGGCCGCGGCGGCGAAAACGGCGAACCGTTCTTCGAGCGGCGTTGGCAGCGATCGCCCACGAGCGGCCGGCCCTGGGCCTGTGGACCGCCGCGGGTGCCTCCCTTGATCTGATCGCCTATCAGCTGGAACCGGCGCTGGCCGTCCTGCGCGGCGCCACCCGCGTGCTGCTCGCGGACGAAGTTGGCCTGGGCAAGACGATTCAAGCCGGCTTGATCCTGGCCGAACTGCGAACGCGCGGACTGGTCGATCGCGCCCTGGTCCTGTGCCCGGTCGGACTGCGTGAAGCATGGGCGCTCGAGTTGCGTCAGCGGTTCGGCATCGTCGCCACGGTGTTCGATCACACGGCGATTGAGAGCGGCCAATCGGCACTCCCGGCCGGCATCAATCCGTGGACCGTCCACCCGGTGGTGATTGCGTCGATCGATCTGGTCAAGCGTCCCGAAGTCCTGGCGGCGGCCGAAGACGCACCGTTCGACCTGGTGATCGCAGACGAGGCGCATCACCTGACACCGGGGAGCGACCGCGGCCATGCGGTCAACCGGCTCGCCGCTCGGGCGCCGTGGCTCGTCCTGGTGTCAGCCACGCCACATTCAGGCGATCAAGCGGCCTTTGACTACCTCACGACCATTGGCTCGCTCGGCGATCCGCTCGTGATCTTTCGCCGCGGGCGAGCCGACCTCGGCCTGCCGTGCGATCGCCGCAGCCGCCTGATGCGGGTCGCGCCGACTGGGGACGAAACGGCGCTGCTCCACAAGACGACGAGTTACGCCCGCGCCATCTGGCAGGCTCGCGGTCGTTCGGACCGCGCTGTGCAACTGGTGGCGATCACGCTGGCGCGCCGGGCGGCATCCAGTGCCGTCGCGGTGGAACGCACCCTGACTCGCCGCCGCGCCCTGCTCTCAGGAACGGAGCGGTTGACTCCCATCCAGAACAGCCTCCCCTGGGACGAAGGGGATGACAGCGATGACGAGGAACTGGATGAACGACTGGCGCAGCCGGGATTGCTCGATGGCACCACTGAGATTCGACAACTCGACGATCTGATCGCACTGGCGCAACGGGCATCAGTGCGGTCGTCGAAGCTGCATCGCCTGCGGCGTTTCCTGGCTCGCGCCGGAGAACCGGCGGTGGTGTTCACCGAGTACCGCGACACCCTGCAGGCAACCGTGGAGGCACTGTCGGGACGGTTCCGGCTGGGTGCCATTCATGGCGGCGTGCCTGCCCCGGTTCGACACGACGTGCTGCGGCGTTTCGAAGGTGGTGACCTCGACGTGCTGATCGCCACGGATACCGCGGGCGAGGGCCTGAACCTCCATCACCGTTGCCGGTTGGTGATCGATCTCGAACTGCCGTGGAATCCGCTGCGGCTCGAGCAACGAGTGGGCCGCGTCGATCGGATTGGACAGCGCCGGCGCGTGCACGCGGTGCACCTGCTGCAACGAGACACCATCGAGGAAGCGGTCTGGCTCCACCTCGAAGGCCGGCGGCGTCGCGCTGAGCGCGCGCTCGGTGAGTGCGCCACGCCGACCGACCACGACATGGCCCGCGCGATCTTCGACCACGGGTCGCTGCCGGCGGAGAGCAGGGCCACCATCGCATCCCGGCGTGTGGGTGAGGCCGGCACCGAATTGGCGCGCGTCCTCGACCTGCGACAGCGGCAACGGCTCGCGCCGGTGATCCTCGATCATCCGGTGTTCGCGCTGCCGCGACGCCGTGGCCGCTGCTCGATGGCGGCGGTGCACGAACATTCGCAACTGAGTGCCAGCGGTGGCCTCCTGTCCCGCCGCGTCCATGCGTCGCTGATCACGCTGGACCACGTGCCGGCCGTCGATTCGTGGCGAGCTGTGGTCAGCGCAATTCGCCCTCCTGAGGTCGAGACCGGCGTTGCGGAACTGCAACCCCTGCGAGAGGCCGTGGCGGCGCGAATCCAGGCGGCTCGCGAGCGACTGGTGTCACCGCCACGGCCGCACCAGGCGTCGCTGTTCGACCGGCGGGCTGAGCGCGAAGCCGGTGCGCGACAGACCGTCGTCGCCAGTCTCGACGCGGCGCTGGCGCATCGCGCGACGACGATTTGCGATCCCCAGCCGCACTCGCCTCGCGCTCGATTGATCGCGGTGTGGCCGATCGAGGGTCAGTCGTGATTCCCGGTGTCGGCGGCCAGTTGCTGTCGCATGCCTACCTGGAACAACAAGTGCTGCCCGGGGTGGACCCAGGCACCGATCAGGCATTCGAGCGACAGGCGGATCGTTGGTGGCGCTCGGTCTCACGCTCGATCGGACCCTCGGCCAGCGCGCGCCAGGTGTTCGACGTGGCCGCCGCGCCACTGCTCGATGCCCTGGGTTACGCGGTGCCGGCCATGCGGCCGGTTGGTGATCGACTGCTCGGCGTCTCGCAACGCCCGGACGCATCAGCGACCCTGGTCATCACGCTGCCGTGGTCGGCGACCATGGACACGGCCTGGCGCGACGCCATTCGCGGTGGCGCGGGCACGGACGCCGCGTGGGCATTGGTGTCGAACGGGCGTGCGTTGCAAGTGATCGATTGCGCGCGGCCATGGTCGCGTCATGCGCTGCTGTTCGAGTTTGCCTCCCTGCTGCAGCACTCCCGGGGTGCGCAGTTGTTGTGGCTGCTGGCGGGGTCGCACGCCACGGCCACCCCAGCGGGACCGGGCACCTTGCGGGCCAGGGTCGAGGCGTCGAGCCGCCACGCGGCCGGCGTGTGTCACTTGCTGGGCGATGGCGTGCTGGCGGCGCTGCCGGCCCTGGCCACGGCGCTATCGCCGGGCCGCACCGGTGCGGCGGGCGCCGTTCGCCCCTACGAGCAGGCGCTCACAGTCGTCTATCGCGTCTTGTTCCTGCTGTTTGCCGAGGCGCGTGGCCTCGTTCCGGTGTGGCATCCGGTGTATCGCGAGGCATACACGATTGATGCACTGTATCGCCGGTCGGTCGAACCGCCGCCCCGTGGGTTGTGGGCGGCGCTCCAGGCTATCGCCCGGCTGGCCCACGCCGGCTGCAAGGCTGGCGATCTCGATGTCACCGCCTTCAACGGGCGCCTGTTCTCGCCACGTCACGCGCCGTTGGCTGAGCAGGGCCGCGTCCCGGAAGACGTCGTCAAAACCCTGGTTCAGGCCTTGGCGACCACCACCACACCGGCCGGACGCCGGCGAATTGCGTACCATGACCTTGGCGTCGAACAACTCGGCGCCGTCTACGAACGGGTGCTGGAACACGAACCGATCTCCACCCGTGGCCGCATTGTCCTGCGACGAACGTCGACCGAGCGCAAGGCCACCGGCAGTTTCTATACGCCGCGATCGATCACGGAGTTCCTGGTCCGGCGCACCCTGCATCCGCTGGTGGTGGATCGATCGGCGGGCGACATTCTCGCATTGCGCGTCGTCGATCCGGCCATGGGGAGCGGCGCGTTCCTGGTGGCCGCCTGTCACTACCTGGCCGATCAGTGTGAACAGGCACTGATTCGCGACGGCGAGTGGGACGCGCCGGGCATCACGGCTGGCGATCGCGCCACCCTTCGCCGCCAGGTGGCTGAGCAGTGCCTGTACGGCGTGGACCTCAATCCCACGGCCGTGCAACTGGCACGGCTGTCGTTGTGGCTCACCACCCTGGCGGCAGGTAAGCCTCTCACTTTTCTCGATCATCACCTCGCGGTGGGAAATAGCCTGCTGGGTGGTTGGCTGGCAGACCTGTCGAAGCCGCCGGTGCGACGCACGGTGGCGTCCCACGCATCGTTGCCGCTGTTCGACCACATGCCCGAACACCTCGCCGCGCGCGTGTTGCCCGATCGACTCCGCCTGGCGCTCGAGCCGTCGGATTCGCTGGCTGCGGTACGTCACAAGGAACGGTTGCTCGAACGGCTAGGCGCGGCCGACGGACCATTCGCGAACTGGCGGCACGCGATGGATGCGTGGTGTGCGGCAGCACTCTGGCCCGAAGACTCCCCCACGCACGCGGTCGTGAACGAGTGGATCGCATCGCTGCTTGGCCGTGCCACCACGTTGCCGGCCGATCAGTTGGCGCGCTGGTTGTCACGGGCAGCAACGGTCGCCGCCGATCATGCGGTGTTTCATTGGGAGCTGGCCTTCCCAGAGGTGTTCTTCGACGCCGGTGGCCACCGGCGCGACGATGGCGGGTTTGACGCGGTGCTCGGCAACCCACCGTGGGACGTGCTGCGTGCCGACACCGGCTCGGCCACGACTCGCGACGTGGATCGCCAGCGGGCGGCACCGCTGCGCCGCTTCTTTCGCCTATCAGGCATCTACTCCGCCCAGGGCGACGGACACGCCAACCGCTATCAGTTGTTTCTCGAGCGCACGCTCGACCTGACGAGACCAGGCGGCCGGTTCGGACTGCTGCTCCCCTCGGGCCTCGCCACCGACCATGGCAGTGCCCGCCTGCGGCGCCGCCTGTTCGATCACTGCACGCTGGATACGTGGATTGGGTTAGACAACAAGTCCGGCATCTTTCCGATTCACCGCAGTGTGCGCTTTCTGATGATTGCGGCCACCAACGCCGGCCGAACCGAGGTGCTGCGGTTTCGTTCGGGCCTCCAGGATCCGGCCGTGCTCGATCGCTGCGCGAGCGATGCGCGCCAGGACGAAGGCGAGGCGTGGCTCAGCGTGTCGCGATCACGAATTGAATCGTGGGATCCGGGGCAGCTCTCGGTGCCGGCCCTCACTTCACCCGCCGCACTCGCCGTGCTGACGACGGCCGCGACCATGGCGCCACCGCTCGGGTCCGCACGCGGTTGGCACGCGCGGTTCGGGCGCGAGCTGAATGCCACCGACGACCGCGAACATTTCATCCCGCGTCCGCCACGGCACCGGCCAGCGCTCTTGCCGATCGTGGAAGGCAAGCACCTCGCGCCGTTCCAGGTGGCCGTGGACGCCACCACCCACGCCGTTTCGCGAGCGACTGCCTCACGTCTGATCGATCCCGCTGTGAGCTTCATGCGCGATCGCCTGGCCTACCGGGACGTCGCCAGCGCCACCAACCGCCTGACGCTGATCGCCGGACCGTTGCCAGCGGGAACGCTCTCGACTCACACCGTGTTCGTGCTGAAGACGCCGCTCGCAGCCGATGGGCAGTGGTGCCTGCTCGGGCTGCTCAACAGCCTGGTCGCCAACTACCTGGTGCGGCTCAACGTCACCACGCATGTCACCACGGCGTTGATGGCACGCCTGCCCATGCCGAGGCCGCCGGATGACTCGCCGACCTTTCGGGCCATCGCCGGCCTGGCTCGCAAGCTATCCGTGACGGGAATCGATGCGGCACCCGATGCCTACGCGCGGCTGAATGCGCTGGTCGCGCGTTTGTATGGGATCAGCGGCGACGACTACGAACACGTCGTCGCCAGCTTTCCGTTGTTGCCCCAGGAATTGCGGGATCGCTGCGTCGCCGCGGAGCGCTAGACCGCGTCAGGCGGGTCTGAAGACCCGCCTCTACGCATCGGCGCCGGCCTAGGTCTTCACTGGTCCGGACTCCCAGGCCTTGAGCACGGCGTAGAGCGTCGCGGTGATCGGCACCGGCACGCCCAGCTTGTGCGCGCGGCGCACGGCCGCGCCTTGTAGCGCTTCCACTTCAATGCGCTTGCCCTGCGCGAGGTCGATCAGCAGCGACGAGCGCGTCGAGAACGGGATGTGGTCCATGTATTCCGTCAGCGTCTCGAAACGGTTCGCGGAAATCGTCACGCCCTCAGCCTTCGCGATCGCGGCGATTTCGCGCGACGTCGCGTAGAACATTTCCTGCACCTGCGGGAACTTCCAGATGTGGCCAATCGACAGCCGCGAGGCGCCGGTGAAACCCGAAAAGGCGACGAGGTAAACGAACTTATCCCAGATCGGCACGCGCGCGTCGGCCACGGGCGTGACCTGGATGTCGGCAGCGGCGAAGATGTCGGCAATCGCCTGCACGCGCGGCGTGATCCGGCCGCGGTCGCCGAACACCTCGCCGAAGATGATCGAGCGGTGCACGCCGGTCTGGACAATCAGTCCGGGGCCTTCAAGCGCCGTGGCGACATACGTCGTGCCGCCGAGCACGTGCCGTTCACCGGCGACGGCGGCCACTTCGTTGACGCTGTCGACCCCGTTCTGCAAGGTCAGCACCACCGTGTCGGCACCAATCATCGGTGTCAGCATGGGCAGCGCCGTGGCGTTGTCGTAGGCCTTGACCGACACGATCACCAGGTCAACCGGGCCGACCTTCGCGGTGTCGCTTTCGGCGGCCGCGCGCACCTGGAAATCGCCCAGCATGGCGCTCTTCACCTCAAGCCCCTTGCTGCGAATGGCTTCCAGATGGGCGCCGCGCGCAATGAACGTGACGTCCTGCCCCGACCGCGCTAACTTGGCGCCGAAATACCCCCCGACCGCACCCGAGCCCAGAATCGCAACCTTCATTGAACCTCCGCAGACGTTTTAGCACAGTGCTAGAATTTGCTCATGGCTGCCCGCATCACGGCCTATCTCGTGGCCAGCATCGTCGGCGTCACGCTCATCGCCGGACTCATCGTCGGCGCGCAGCGTGACGACGATGACGCAGTCGACCTGATCGTGATCAACGGCAAGGTCTACGCCGGCGGTGGCGGCGAGGAACTGGCCGAGGCGGTCGCGATTCGCGGTAATAAAGTGGTTCGCGTCGGTTCGAATCGCGAAATCCAGCGCTTGCGCCGCGCCCAGACGACCGTCATCGACGCCAAGGGCGGCGCGGTCATGCCCGGCTTCAACGACGCGCACACCCACTTCATCAGCGGCGGGCTGTCGCTCGACCAGATCAACCTGCTCGAAGCCACCACCCTCGACGAGATCAAGGACACCGTTCGCATCTGGTCCGAGGCGCATCCCGAGCGTACGTGGATCACCGGGCGCGGCTGGTACTACCAGCCGTTTGCCGGCTCGCTGCCGACCCGCCAGTTGCTCGATGCGCTGGTGCCCGATCGACCCGCGTACCTGGTGGCCTACGACGGCCACACCGGTTGGGCCAACAGCAAGGCGCTCAAGCTGGCAGGCATCACGCGTCACACCAGGAACCCGAAGGACGGCGTGATCGTGAAGGATCCGCGCACCGGCGAACCGAGTGGCGCCCTCAAGGAAGCGGCGATGGCGTTGATGACCGCGGCGCCGCAACCGACGACCGAAGACAAGGTCGCAGCCATTCGCGCGGGAATCATCGAGGCGCACCGGGTCGGCATCACCAGCGTGCAGAACGCCGGCGGCACGGCCGAAGACCTCGAACTCTACGACCGCCTGCGCAAGCGCGGCGAGTTGACCGTGCGGGTTTACCAGGCGCTCTCGGTCAGCGGCGTTATCAGCGAGGCCGAGCTAAAGACGCTGGCAGCGGTGCGGGAGCGATTTACCGATGATCCGCTGCTGAAGACCGGCGCGGTGAAGCTCTTTGCCGACGGCGTGATCGAATCACATACCGCGGCCATGCTCGCGCCCTACGACAACAAGCCCGGCACGACCGGCGCGCCACGTTTTACGCAGGAGCAGCTGAACCAGACCGTGACGCTGCTCGATCGCGATGGATGGCAGGTCATGACGCACGCCATCGGCGATGCCGCGGTGCGCATGACGCTTGACGCCTATGAGGCGGCGGCCAAGGCCAACCCGGCGCCAGAACGCGGACGCCGTCATCGCATCGAGCACATCGAGACCATCGACCCGGCTGACATCCCGCGTTTCGGCACGCTCGGGGTGATCGCCTCGATGGAACCGGTGCACGCCACCCCCAGCCCAACGCCCGGCGATGTCTGGAGCACGAGCATTGGCGCCGAGCGCGCCGCCCACGGCTGGCTGTGGGCCAGCATCGTCAAGGCCGGCGGCCGCCTGGCCTTCGGCAGCGACTGGCCGGTGATGACGCTCGACCCAATCATGGGCCTGCACGTCGCGGTGAATCGCACCACGGTCGAGGGCCTGCCCGACGGCGGTTGGCTGCCCGCCGAGCGGTTGTCCTTGCGCACGGCGATTGACGGCTACACCAGCGACGCCGCGTGGGCGTCCTACGACGAGCAGCGCAAGGGCGTGCTGGCGCGAGACATGCTGGCCGATCTCGTCGTGCTGTCGGAAGACATCTTCGCCGGACCCGCCGCCCGCATCACCGACGCCGAGGTGATGGTGACGATTGTCGACGGCAAGGTGGTCTACCGCCGCGAGCCGCTCGACACCACGGCCGCCCCGTAGACTCGCGGCTTGCCCCTGTAGCTTCAGCGAAGGGGGGAACCCGGGTTGCCCGGCGCTCGTCTGACTCCTAGATCCGTCATGCGTACCAAGACCCTCGTCGCCCTGATTGGCCTGGCGTTGCTCGCGGCGATCGTTCCCGGCAGGGTCGCCGCCCAGTCGGACCTGGACGCCTTCATGGAGCGCGTACTGGCGCGCCGCGACGACAACTGGAAGAAGCTCCAGCAATACGTCCTTGAAGAGAAGGAAGCCTTCGACCTGACCGGTCCCGGCGGCCTGCCGCTGTGGGGCATGCGGCACGAGTACTCGTGGTTCATTCGCAAGGGCATCTTCGTGCGCAGCCCGGTCAAGGCCAACGGCGTGGCGCTGTCAGAGGCTGACCGCCGGAAGGCAGAAGACGAGTGGCTGAAGCGAGAGACGAATCGCGAAGAGCGGCGCAAGCGCCGCGCCGAGCGCGAGAAGCAAGGCCTGCCGGCCGACTCCGAAAAGCGCGCGGTCGTCATCAGCCCCGCTGGTGTCCAGGTCATTGACGAAACCCCGACCACCCCCTCCGACCTGCCAGCGAACGTCGACGACCTGCTGAAGCAGGGCGTCGACCCTCAGTTCGTGTCGTCCTCGTACTTCCTGAAGTTCCGGTTCGAGAAAGGTCACTACGCGCTGGCCGGACGCGAGAAAGTCGACGACCGCGAGGCGCTCAAGATCGAGTACTACCCGGAAACCGGCTTGTTCAACGACGGCCGGACGCGTCCCAACAAGAAGGTGCGCGACAAGGACGACGAGATCGAAGAGAAGATGAACAAGGTGTCGCTGGTCACGCTGTGGGTTGACCCGAAGACCTACCAGATCCTGCAGTACACCTTCGACGACATCGACATGGACTTCTTCCCCGGCCGCGCGCTGCTGCGGGTTAGCGACCTGAAGGCGACCATGCGCATGAGTCAGGCATTTCCAGAGGTCTGGCTACCGCGCAGCATCGAGATGCACTTCGGCATGATGATGGCCGTCGGCGCCGTTGATGCGACCTACAAGGTTGACTACATCAACTACAAGCAAGCCGACGTCACGTACAAAATCAAATGACGGGCGGGTTCGGCAGGTCGGGCTGGTGGGGGTGCGTCGTCTTCGCACTCTCGTTGACTGGTCACGCGCAGGCAGGCGGGTCTGACTTGTCCGCCGAAGCGCCTGGCGCGAAGGTGGAAGACCCGCCTCTACAGTCTGCTCAAACGTCGCCGGGCATCGTTGGCGAAGTGCGCGTGCACGGCAATCACACCACGCCCAACGCTGATGTCCTGGCCATCGTCGGCGACGTGGTCGGCAAGCCGGCCACCGACGCCCTGGTCGCCGAGGTCACCAGCCGGATCGAGAAGAGCGGCCGGTTTGAGGGCGTTGAGGTCCGCAAGCGGTTCCGCTCGATCGAGAATCCCGACGACATCCTGTTGATGGTGGTAGTGGACGAGGTGCCGGGCGTGTCGAGCGACGACCTCACGCCGGGCGCCATGAAGAAACTGCGCAGCAGCGGGATGTTCCTGCCGATCCTGCACAGCGACGATGGCTATGGGCTGACCTACGGCGGGCGCATCAGTTTCGTAGACCAGCTCGGGCCGCGCAGCCGCATCACTTTCCCTTTCAGCTGGGGTGGCGAGCGACAGGCACGCGCGCAATTCGAACGCGCGTTTGCGCGAGGACCGATCGATCGCATTTCTGGCGAAGGCGGCAGTCGCCGAAGCGAGAACCCCCACTACGGGATTGGCGACACGCGGACCTTTGTGCAGGCACGCGTGGACTCGGCAATCAAACGGTGGTTCCGCGTGGGCGCCGGCGCCGGCATCGAGAATGTGAAGTTCGGCGAGATCCGTGACCGCCTGTCGCGCGCCGAGGCCGAGGTCACCCTGGATACGCGCGTCGATCCGGCCTTTCCCCGTAACGCCGTGCAGGTCACGGGCCGCTTCGAGCGGCTGTCGTTCGACGCCGGCCAGGCCAATCGGCGCACCGCCGATGCGGGCGCTTATCTGGGCCTGTTCGGCCAGAGTGTACTCGCGGTGCGCGGCAGGTCGCTGACCTCAACGGCGCCGCTGCCGGAGTACGAAAAGGTATTGCTCGGCGGCGCGTCCACCGTGCGCGGCTACGACGCCGGCTACCGCGCCGGCGACAATCTCGCGGCGCTGTCGGCGGAACTTCGCCTGCCGGTGACGTCGCCGCTTTCGGTTGGCCGGTTCGGCGTGAAGGCGTTCGTGGACGCCGGCACCTCGTATCCGTTTGGCAGCGCGCTCAAAGATCAGCACCTTGACCTCGGTTACGGTGGCGGCGTTTACCTGCAGCTGACCATCATCAGCCTGTCGCTCGATGTCGCCCGCGGCCACGAGACCGGCGACTACCGCTGGCACTTCGGCCTCGGCGTCACCTTCAAATAACTCCCCACCAGCCCTACCCGCCCCAGCCCGCCCGAACATCAGCTACACTCCCGCGGCAGGAGATCGCCATGAGCCGACTGAATACGCTCCGATTCACCGTTGCCGCCGTTCTCGTCACCACCCTCATGGGCGGCGCCATGTTCGCGTCGGTGCGGTCGGCAACCGCGATGGCGAACGCCGCCAATGCGTTCTTGACTGCCCTGACGCCGGATCAGCGTGCCAAGGCCGCATTCGGTTTCAACAGCGACGACCGGTTGCGCTGGCACTTCATCCCCAACGAGATGTTCCCGCGCAAGGGATTGATGATCAAGGACATGACCGAGGCGCAGCGGCGCCTGGCCCACGAACTGCTCCGTACCGGCCTGAGCGCGCGCGGCTACAACAAGGTCACCACCATCATCGGGCTCGAAGACGTGCTCAAGGTGATTGAAGTCGGCGGCAAGTTCGCGCGCAACAAAGAGGAGTACCTCTTCTCGATCTTCGGCACGCCCGGTCCAACGGGTGCGTGGGGCTGGCGGGTCGAGGGACATCACATCTCGATTCGCTTTACGATCAACGACGGCTCGGTCGGCAGCCAGGTCGCCAGCTCGCCGATGTTCCTCGGCAGCTACCCGGCCGAGGTGCGCGACGGCGCGCAGAAGGGCCTGCGCGTGCTGGGCGAAGAAGAAGATGCGGGGCGCGCGCTGGTGCAGTCGCTGTCGGCCGATCAATTGAAGTCGGCGGTGATCAACGTCACCGCGCCGACCGACATCCTGACGATGAACAAGAACGACATCGCGCCACTGCCGGATGACGGCATCCTGTATGCGACCCTGCTGCCTGCGCAGCAGCAGCTGCTGCGACAGGTGATCGAGGCGTATACGGAGACGATGGAGGCCGATGTCGCCGCCGAGCGCATGAAGGTGGCGACCAGTGCGGGTCTCGACAAGTTGCGCTTCGCGTGGGCAGGCTCGACCGCCAGGGGCGAGAAGCACTATTACCGCATCCAGGGCCCGACTCTCCTGATCGAGTTCGACAATACCCAGAACGATGGTAACCACGTGCACTCGGTGTGGCGGGACTTCAAGGGCGACTTTGGCCGGGACCTGCTACGAGAACACGTCGCGGCGGTCGCCCACTAGTTTCGTCGCCAGTACAAGAAGAGGCCCGGACATCCCTGGAAATGTCCGGGCCTGAAGGTCTTGCCAGAGGCCGGCTTGACGCCGGGTCTTACCTGATGGAGCGCCTTAGTTAGTGAACGACCGGCGCGAAATTCAGCGACCGGCGCTGCTCGCGCCAGTCTTCCGCAAGAATGCCCCACAGCACCTGGTCGTGATACTGACCGTTGCGCACGAAGGACCGGCGCAGCACGCCTTCCTGCACGGCGCCGAGTTTGCGTAGCGCGCCGTTGCCGCGGCCGTTCGCCACCGCCGCGCGCGCTTCGAGGCGCCGCGCCCCGATGACGTCAAACGCGAAGTCGAGAATCATCCGGGCGCCGTCCACGAACACGCCCGTGCCCCAGAACGCCGAGCCCAACGCGAAGCCCCACTCGGCCGTGCCGAAGCCGGGTTCGAGCGAGCGCACCTGGAAGATGCCAATCGCGGTGTCCATGCCCTGGGGCACGACCGCGAAGCAGGCGTAGTTGCCGGCGGCGCGTTCGCGCTGCGCCCACAGAATGAAGCGCTCGAAGCCCTCGACCGTGGTCGGCGGCGGCGAGATGAAGCGCGAGACCTCTTCGGTG
>Ga0163144_10018670_pt1 | contig 13998 bp, 12 predicted proteins | sample OliLak19BULKMAT1_FD_123175 | JGI IMG/M metagenome (GOLD analysis project Ga0163144, IMG submission 123175) | Freshwater microbial mat bacterial communities from Lake Vanda, McMurdo Dry Valleys, Antarctica - Oligotrophic Lake LV.19.BULKMAT1 | ecosystem: Environmental > Aquatic > Freshwater >... | reverse complement strand
GACACCGGCATCTGACCAATTTCTCTCACCCAAGAACCTCTGGAATTCATCACTGTCCGGTCCAGGCAGATCACGGAAGGTGGACGCGGTTTCAGAAAAGAGACTCTCATTATCCGTAAATGAAAAGCTCCCGGTGAGTTCCGTCGTCGTTTCCGTCAGGAAAATGATCGCGGCCGCATCGACCCGGAAGGCACCGGCGAGGGCGATAAAAAATACGGTTAGGAACGTGCATCTGGCTTTCATGCCACCCGTAAGCACTTTTCATGCCTCAGCGGCCACGCAGTATTAACTTATTATTCTATAGCATTTTACAAGTTTTAGTTGTGGGTCAACCCTATCAATTTACCCACTTCTGTAAAGATAACCGACACCTACCGGCCACCGGCATGGCGGTGAGGACCCGTCACTGGCCAGCAACGGTCGCTTCCCCGGAGCGGTCCGGACGCAGTGTTGGTCCCTCGACCCAGCGGCCGCTGATCATCACCGTCCGGGGGTCGGTCGGCAGACCGCGTTCATTGCGATGGATCTGGGCTGCAAGGGATTCAACCGCGCCGCGGAGAAGCGTGCCGGCACGGCGGCGCCCGGGGTCGGAAAATGGTTCTTGCATCGCGCCGGAGCACGCTGCTAACCCTCGCTCGCTCGTAGGGGTGTCCTCCGCGGAGGACTGAGATTGCGGTGCGACCGGCCGCTCGACCCTTTGAACCTGAAACGGATCATACCGGCGAAGGAAACAAGCTCGACTGCGAACACTCGCAGCCGTCTTCCAACCCGGGGGGTCTGATTTGGGTCGGGCATTTTCGACCCATGCAACTCCCGACACGAATCCTCTCAGCGCTGGCTTGGTTCGCGCCCCTCGCGCTGCACGCCCAATCCATCCCGGCGATCACACCCGCGTCGACCGAAGCGGCCAAAGTCACCATGGAAACACTCCTGGTCACCGCCGATCTGTGGGCACAGCCCTTCGAACGCGTTCCGGCCAGTGTCACGGTGTTCGACGGCGAGGCGTTGCGCAGTCGCGCCGTCCGCCACTTCAGCGACTTGGTCGACCAGATCCCGAATCTCACCTACACCGGCGGCACCTCACGTCCCCGGTATTTCCAAATCCGCGGAATCGGTGAAAACTCCCAGTACGAGGGCGAGACCCCCGATTCGGCGGTGCGCTTCCTCGTGGACGACTTCGATTTCACCGGCCTCGGCACGCTGGCCAACGCCTTCGACGTGAGCCAAATCGAGGTGCTTCGCGGTCCGCAGGCCGGAGCCTTCGGCGCCAACGCCGCCGGCGGAGTCATCCGTCTGGTCACCGAAGCCCCAACCTCCTTCTGGACCGGCCGGGTCGAGTCCAGCTTTGGCGAGGATGGTTTGCGCGAGGGCGGATTCGCTCTCGGCGGCCCGCTGGTCCCCAGCAACCCGGAAAAGCTGATGATGCGGCTGGCCGTCCACCAGCATGCGAGCGATGGCTTCCGCCGCAACGTCACCCTCAACCGCGAGACCAACGCCCGCGACGAATTCAGCGCGCGCCTGCGCCTGACGTGGAATCCCGGCCCGGACTGGAGGTGGGAGGGAGCGGTTCTCTTCTCAAACGTCAATAACGGTTTCGACGATTTCGCCCTCGATAACAACGGCCGCCTGACCTTCAGCGACCAACCTGGACGCGACGAACAGGAATCGGTCGCGACCAGTCTCCGCGGAACCTTTGATGGCTGGAAAAGTGTCCAACTTTCCACGGTCAGCAGCGCCTCGTGGGTCGACTCGACCTACAGTTACGACGACGACTGGACCGCCTCCTCCTACGAGGGATTCAGCGACCTGCGGCGCAAGCGGACACTCTTCAACCAGGAAGTGCGACTCGACTCGCCGGCCAGGACCGCGGACTCCGGCCCGATCGACCGGTGGACCCTCGGCGCCTTCTTCTCCAAGATCGTCGAAGAGAGTGACTACACCAATACCGATCCCGGCAACATCCGCGGCCTGACGACGTCTTACGAGGGGTTGAACCTTGCACTCTTCGGCCAGGTTACCGGCAGGCTCTCCCCGCACACGCGGCTGGTCCTCGGACTCCGGATGGAGCAAATCGACGTCGAGGGGCGGGGAACACGCACCCGCTTTCGCCAAAGCCGGAACGCCTACGATCCCGTCGTGACCTTCTCGCCGGGCTTCGAGGACACGCTTCTCGGCGGCAAACTGACCGTGGAGCACGACCTGAACGAACGACACCGGGTGTTCGCCTCAATGACCCGCGGTTACAAGGGCGGGGCGATCAACGTCGACGCCCGCATCAATCCCGCGCTCGATCCGCTGACCTATGACACCGAGCACCTCTGGAACTACGAGGCCGGCTTCCGCGGAAACTGGCTGGAGCGACGCCTGCGCGGGGAGATCACGGTTTTTCACCTCGATCGCCGCGACACGCAGGTGCGCGACTCGGCGGGTTTCGGCGGCAGCTACCGCTTTTTCACGGACAACGCCGGCCGCGCCCATGTCTCCGGCCTGGAGTCCTCCGCGGTTTTCGCGGTGACACCCGAGTGGTCGGTGCTCGGATCGGTCGCACGAATGACGTCGTCCCTCGAGCGTTTCGTCCTCGCCAATGGAAACACCGGAGGTGGACGCATGCTCGCAAATACTCCGCGTTATGGATCCACATTCGGGGTGCGCTATCACCCGGCCGGGGGCTTTTTTGTCAATCTCGACTGGATGGACCGCGCGCGCCAGTACGACTCCAACAATCAGAACCAGGCCCGCCGGCCGTTCAGCGTGGTCAACGGCAACCTCGGTTGGTCCCGGGGGGCGTGGACGGTCACGGTCTGGGGCCGCAACCTCCTCGACAAGGTCTACGACCAGCGCGTCTTCTTTTTTGGCAACGAGGATCCGGACTACATCGAGACCCGCTACGAGAGCCGGGCCGCGCCCCGGCAGTTCGGGGTCACGGCGGCTTACTCGTTTTGACACGGAGCCCGGACCGCGCCCGTCCGACCGGGCCCGTGTGCCTACTTCTTCGGGTTGAGCTTGGCCAGGTACTTGGCCGGCTCCTTGAGGAAGTCCTCCTCGCAGCCCTCGCAGCAGAAGATGACCATCCGGTCGGGCTGGCCTTCGACGCGGTAGGCGTACTCGGGTGACTTGCCCATGGTGCCGAGCTCTTCGTCGGAGGTCAGACAGTGCTTGAGCGGATAGGCCTTGCGCGCCTTTTCCAGCCAGGCGGGATCGAGGTCCCGCGCCGGGACCAGGACCCCGGTCTTGGCGGCGGCCGCAGCAGCTTTGGCTGGTTCTTTGCGGTGGCCGTCACTGGCGGCCACGGCACTGAGTGAAACGAGGCCGAGCGACAAGGCGCACAGACCGTAGGTGGAACGTATCATGGTTTTCATCAGGGAAAAATGCAGGAGGATCTGGGCTTGGCGGGTTCGGGCCATGGTCTCAAGCGATCGGGGGGGATTGAGGAACAGACCCGACGGTCGCGACAACGTTCCGCTGTTCCCGCGCCAGCTTCAGCTCCCAATACCACGTGAAGAAGACAGGGACGGAAAAGAGCGAAACAACGTCGAAAATCATCCCGCCGATCACCGGCAGCACCATCGGCTGCATCAGTTCGGAACCACGACCAGTGGACCAGAGGACCGGAATCAGCGAAAGCAGGGTGGTGGCATTGGTCATGATTGCCGGGCGACGCCGGCGCAGTCCCGCCAGGAATACACGCCGGTGGACTTCATCGACGGTTCCCGGGTGGGTCTTGAACTGCTCCTGCAGGTAGGTGCCGAGAAGAATCCCGTCGTTGAACATCACGCCCAGGAGCACGAGGAAGCCCACGACCACCGCGGTGGTCATCTCCGCTCCCCACAGCCAGACAAGGAAGAAGCCGCCGGCGGTCGTGACGCTTGCGTTGGCCAGAATGATGATGGCGGTGATCAGCCAGGAGCGGGTGCCAAGATAAATCAGCACCACCATCACGAGCATCGAGGCCGAGATGATCCAGCGGAGCGTCCGATCCGCTTTGATCTTCTGTTCATAACGGCCCACCCAACGATAGGTCGCACCTGCGGGCAGCTCCAAACGCCCGTCGGCGAGCGCCGCCCGGAGACGTGCATCTGCATCCTGCACCACCTCGACCTCGCCCCGGCCCCTCGCGTTGAGGAGCACGTACTGGGTGCGCTTGCCACCCTCCGAGCGGATGGCCATCGGTCCGATGGTGTAGGTCAGCCCCAGTTCACTGGGTCGCTCGCCGACCTTTCTCACCTGCTGGCTCGCCAAGGCGTCACGCAAGGATCGCGGCAGCGCGTCATTCGCCGCGACGGTCAACTCCGCGCGACGTTCGCTGAGGGCGACATAGTTCCGTTGCGAGGCCAGCGGGAGCGTCGCAAGGAAGGCGTGGGCGTCCGGACCACCCGGGTTGAACTCCAGTTCGTGCACGGTCGGGATCGCCAGCAGATTCGTCAGCGGAATCGCCCCGTGCCCGCCGTCCATCGCCGCCACCTGGACCTGGAGCAATTCGTCCGCATCGTCGCGACGCTCGCGTAAATAACGGATCCGGACCGGGTAGCGCAGCGCGCCTTCCACGGAGTAAGTCACCGCCATGCCACCGAGAGCCGTCTCCACCGAGGCCATGACCTGTTCATTGGACAATCCAAACCGCGCCAGCTTCGCGGCATCGAGGCGAATCTCGGCGTAGGGTTTGCCTCCCTCGCGCTGCATCTGCACGTCCTCCGCACCCGGTGTCGGTTGAATGACTTTCTCCGCCGCTTCAGCGAACGCTTCGAGCGCATCGCTGTCGTCACCCAGCACCTGGAGCGCGATCAGGCTGCGAATTCCCGTGGAAAGCATGACCACCCGGGTCTCGATCGGCTGCAGCCAGCTCGGGGCCACACCGGGAATGTCCGAGATCGCGGAGAGCGCCTGACGGACCTCGGCGAGGGTCCGGGGCCGAAGGGTTGTCTTTCCGTCGGGGTCGGTGAATTCGTGCACCGGCCATTCCGCATAGGGTTTCAGCAATACCACTGTCTCGATCATGCCCAGCGGCGCCGGATCCAGCGCAGTCTCGGCGCGTCCCATCTTTCCCATGACACTCGCCACTTCCGGTATGGATTCAATCAGGCGATTCTGCGTCAGCATGATCCTCTGAGTCTCTCCCAGCCCTCCGGTCGCGGGAATCGACGGCATAAAAAGCAGGCTCCCTTCGTCCAGCGGCGGCAGAAAGCTTGAACCAACGCCCGGGAAACGCCGGGACATCTCCTGATCGAGTGTCGTGCGCGAGAAATCGGCCCCCGCCACCGAGAACAGTTTGCGCAGGGGCCAGCTCAGCGTCGGCCAGCCCGCGCCGAGCAGGTACCCTCCGAACGCCATCGCCGCGATCGTCAGGGTGAAGGCAACCTTGTGTCGTTGAATCCGTGAATACGCCCATTCGTAGGCGACATGGATGCCGCGGCTCATCGGATTCTCCTCGTAGTTGACCAGGCGCTCGCGACCGATCCGCCAGATCGTGAGGGCCACCAGTCCGCCGAAGAGCGGGGCAAACAGCCAGCCGGGAATCGTCAAAGTCCACCGTCCATACTCCATCGGCAGCGCCCATCCGTCGCGGAAAAACCAACCAAAGGCCACGCCTCCACCAAGACCGGCCAGGGAGAGCAGGAGCGGCTTGCGCACGTGCCACGGCGGAAGCAGCAGGCGGCAGAGAACCGGAACGAGCAGCGTCCCAAAGAGCACCGCGCCGCTGATCGCGAGCGACTTGGTCAGGGCCAGCGGCTCGAACAAACGGCCCGCCTGATCGGTCAGCGCGAAAATGGGCAGGAATCCGATCACGGTCGTGGCCGCGGAGGTCAGCAACGGGCGGGCCACCTCCCGCGCCGCGCGCACCACGGTCTCGGTGATTTCAGGATCGAACGGGGAGGTCGGCATCGGCCGCCCCTCCCGCCTGCACGTCTCCTGCAGGTCCACGAGGTGCTGGGTGATGTTTTCGGTCATGATGATGCCGAAATCGACCATCACGCCGATGGCGATCGCGATGCCTGCGAGGCTCATGATGTTCGCGCCGAGACCCAGCAGGTGCATGACCAGGAAGGTGAAGAGCATGCCGAGTGGCAGGCTGACCGCGACGGCGAGACTCGCCCGGACGTGCAGGAGGAAGGCCACCACCACAAAAATCGTCGTGATCACGGCTTCCTGCAGCGTCGAGGTGACCGTGGCCGTCGTCTCACGAATCAATTGCGAGCGATCATAGAAAACCGCCACGCCGAGCTGCTCGCGCACGAGCGTTGGCCGGAGGTCCTCAAGTCGTTTCTTCACGGCGTCGATGACCGTCTTGGGATCCTCATGGACCCGCATGCCGATGATCGCGCCGACATGCTCCTGGTAGCCGTCGGCGAGAAGCCCCTGCCGGAATTGCCCGCCAAGGCGCACGTCCGCGATGTCGCCCAGGCGCAATCCCGCGCCTTTCGTCCGGTCCCCTCGTATGACAATATTCTCCACGTCCGCCACGGACCGGATGAAACCCACGCCCCGGATCATCGTTTCCACCCCGCTTTGCTCGACGCTCATCGCACCCACATCACGCCCCGCCTGCCGCACGGCCGTCATCAGCTGGTCCAGCGTGATGCCCTGTTCCTCGATGCGGGTCGGATCAACATCGATCTGATACTCGCGGGCAATGCCACCCGCGGGTGCGACCTCGGCCACTCCCGGCACGGCCCGCAGCGCGGGCACCACGATCTGGTCGAGCAGGAAACGCTTTGTCTCAAGGTCTCGCGGACCTTGCAGCGTAAAGGCAAAGACCTGCCCCATCGCCGTCGCGTCCGGCCCCAACCGTGGATTGACCCCCGCGGGCAGCAGCCCCTGCACCTGCGAAAGACGCTCCAGCACCCGGGTTCGGCAATCGTAGAGGTCGCGCTTCTCCTCGAAGATGACGTAGAGATAACTCGCGCCGTAAAGTGACATTCCACGTACCGTCTGCACGCCCGGAAGCCCTTGCAGCTCGCGCGCCAGCCGCGAGGTCACTTGCGCATCCATATCCTGGGGACTCTTGCCCGGCCACTCCGCCCAGACAATCACCTGGTTGTCGCTCAGATCGGGGATCGCATCGACCGGCACGTTGCGCCAGGCCCAAAGACCTCCCAGAGCCAACGCGAGCGTGGCGGCGAGCGTGAGGAACGGGTTGCGGATGGTGAAGGAAAGCATGGAGGACGGCTAGTGCGAATGGGCCGGAGCCGGCGCAACCGCGCCCTGGGGAAAGAGAAGGCTGGGTGTGCCGGCAAGCTGGGCCTGGCTGTCGATCAGAAACACGCCCTGGGTGGCGACTTCATCCCCGGCCTTCAATCCGGCCCGCACCACGAAGAGATCGTTGCCGGACTCGTCCTCGATGCGCGGCCCGAGCGCGAGCGGCGCCAGTTCAAACCGGATACGGCCGTCGCGCTGTCGCCCGGCGACGCGCCACGCGACATTGCGGACGCCGGTCGAGATCACCGCCGTCTTGGGGATCAGGACAAACGCGCCCACGGTCCCGGGTTTGGCGGGATCGGCCACCGACAGGTCGGCGGCAAGGACACTCTCAATCCGGGCGTTGACCAGGCTGCCCGGAAGAAGCCGTCCGGCCGGATCACTCAGATGAAGATGCACCTCGCGGGCGCGGATCGCGAGGTTGAGCTCGGGTGCGACCCAGGTGATCGTCGCTCCCATTTCCGGCAGGTCGCCCCTGTCATCGGAGGAAAGCCGCACCGGCAGTCCGGCCCGCACCCAATGCGCCCGGGTTTCGGGCACATGCACCACCACCATGTAGGCGTGCGGATCGACCAGGCGGAGCAGCACGGCGTCAGCCATGACCTCTTGCCCCACCTGCGGGAGGCGCGCCTCCATGCCTCCGGCCTCACCCTCGATCCCCAGCACCACCCGGCCGGCGAACGGGCTCCGGATCGTCACCGTATCCACCGGTGAACCACCCGCGAGGACCGCAGCAGCCACGTCGGCCAGGTTCCAGCGCTGGAAACGCTCGGCCAGGGCGCGGACCGTCGGCTGATCCCCGAGCTTCACCGCCGCGGCCAATTCCCCCTGCGCCGCGAACGCCTCGGGGCTGTAAAGATCGATTACCGGATCCCCCACCTGCGCGTCTGCACCCATGTGACGCGCCACTTCGTGACGTTTGACGATGCGACCGCCGACGCGGGGAATGACCACCTGCAGCGTCCGATCGTCATACCGCACCGCACCATAAGCCCGGACGACCGCCCGGGCCGGCCCTTCAACGAGGGTGGTCAGCTGCACGTCCATCCGCCGCTGCTGTTCGCGGGTGAGTTCGCCGGAGGTGACCTTCGTCATCTTCATGCCGCACACCGGGCAATCGCCCGGCTTCCTCCCGATAAAATCCATCATCGGGCAGGCCCAGCGTTCGCCGGCGGTTTCGGCCGCGGAGTCGTGCGGCGCGGCGACGGAAAACAGCGCCGATTCGGGAAGCAGGGCGATCAAGCCGGCCCCCAGAAGGAGGCCGGCGACGCCCACGATGAGGCCGGTGGAACGCATGGTGGCTAACGCTTGATCTGTTCGTTGCGCAGATAGGAGGGCCCGTAGCGGTCGGGATCCGCCTTGAACTTGGGCGGGCACATCTTGCAGCCAAAGCCGATCGTCTGTCCCTGATAGACAGCGGTGGGCAGCTTAGGGTCGACGTCCATGCCGCAGATCGCGCAGATCGTGTTCACCGGCTGGGCGCCCGAGGGTTTGGCCGCGGTTTTGGCCGCGGGTGCGGCCATGCCGTGCTGCGAAGGGTCGATCACGGGAGCGGCGGGAGACGACGCGGGATTCGCGGCCGCAGGCGTCAGCGCATTCGTGACCATCGGTGCATAGTCGCCTCCACCCAAGGGTGCGGCCGCATGATCGCCGTGCGGCTGGAAGAAAGCAGCCCGCGCCACCAAGGCAATCAAGGCTCCGGCGATGAAGGTTCCGGCAAAGAGGAGAAGATTTCGGGTCATGGAAAACTAGGGATTAAGGTTCGAAAAGGCGTCCGCGGGAGCGTAACGCCAAAGTTCCGCCAGCGCGGTGCGGGCCGAGGTTTCGGCCTGAAGCACCTGCAGTTCGGTCTCCGTGGCCTTTTCGAGCAGCTCGACGACCTGGAAGACCGTGGACTCTCCGGAGCCCGCAACGCCTGCTGCGCGAATCAAGGCATCGTACTCCGCGTTGAAACGGCCGATCGTTTCACTGCCCAGGCGCCGGGCCGTCGCCGCGAGTCGTTCAGCGCGTGCCGCGCGAGTCAATGCCGTTTGAATACGGTAACGAAGGGCGTCGGAATCGGTTTTCGCCGCGGTCCGCTCGGCCTCGGCCGCGCGAAGGTCGGCTCGGGCATAACGCCGGCCCCTCCAAGGGATCTCGGACATGAAGGCAATCCCAACGGTGTTTCCGTCACCGATCGCCATCCGCTCCCGCTCAAACCGGAGTCCGACGGCGGTCATCGGTTGGGCCGATGCACGCGCCATCTTCATCATCGCGCCCGCCTCGTCCGCACGGGCGGCGGCGAGGACCAGACCAGACGCCGTCCCGGCGTCGATCGCGTCGGGGGCGGGAGCGGAAAAGCCCGGCAGGACCGCATCGGGATCCAAACCCAGCCGGCCACGCGCCTCGGCCAGCGAATCCGCCTCCATCTGCATTTCCTGCTCGATCGCGAGCTGGAGCGACGCCACCCGCGTCTGCACGGCGAGACGATCCGCCAGGCGGACGCCACCCGAAGCCTGGCGCGCCTCAAGACTGCGCAGCACCGAATCAAGCCGGTTCCGCTGCGTCTCCATCAGTCGGATGCGGGCCTGCGCTCCCTCCGCCTCGGCCAGGGCCATCGCAATCTCGGCGGAGAGTTCGCCCGCCATGACCGCATAGTCAGCCCGGGCCATGGCGACCACCGCGGCCGCGCGTTCCCGGTCCGCCGCCCGTTCGCCCCGCTTCGGCAGGGGCTGACGCAAAGTAAGCTCCCACATCGTGCTGCGTTCGTTCATCGGCCCCACCCTCCGCGAGCCCATTCCCTCCAGCTCAGGATCGGCCAGCCGACCCGCCGAGTCCACGCGGGCCTCCGCGGCCTCGATCCGCTGGCGCGCCGACTTCAGGGCGGGTGATTGCCCAACGAATTGCAGCAGCGCCGGCGGGCTGGATGCCTCCGCCAAGGCGGCCAACGGAAGGCTCACCCCAAGGCTGATCAAGCGAAAAGACCGGTTTAAATTCATCATCCAAGAACGGGATTCACCGGCTATTACCCCGAAAACGGAAAAACCCTCAAAAATCCTTGAGGGAAAATCGACGCGCGGGGGTATAGTGGCTGAAGACGCCAATGAACTCCTCCAACCCAAACGACTTCCTGCCACCGGTCTTGGCCACGTGGCGCGTCACCCCGCCCGTCAATCCCCGGTTTCGATCCGAGGTCTGGGCGCGCCTGCAATCGCAAACCCGCGAAAGCTATGCGACCTACGTCCGCTCACACCTCACCGGCTGGACGATGGTTGCAGCCCTTTTGGTTGTGACCGCGGTCTGGACCGGCCACGCGGTCGGCGAGGCGAAACTCAACGCCAAGCGTGACGCCATGGTCGTCTCCTATCTCGTTGATCTTGATCCGAGGGTGCAGGCCAAGATCCGACCCTGACCGGATCAGACTTTTTTACCGCTTCCTCTCCGCTCGGCACCATGAAGCATCTGCTCACCACCCTCGCGCTGCTCACCCTGGTCGCCGCGGCCACCGGGTTTGTGGCGTACCAGCGTGCCGGCGATCCTCAGGTCAAGGCGGCCCTGGAACAGCGCGACGCGATGGCTTGGCTCAAGAGCGAATTTTCCCTGAATGACGCCCAGTTCGCCCGGATCAAGACGCTGCACGACGCGTACTCCGTCGAGTGCGAGGATCATTGCCGGGCCATTCAGGAGGCCGAGAAGGCCCGGCAGGACCTTAAGCAGGCTGGCGCGGACCCCGTCCGTCTCGCCGAGGCGGAACGGAGCGTGAGGGAGCTCACGGAAATCTGCGAGACCGCCATCGCCTCGCACGTACGCCGCTGCGCTGCGGAAATGTCACCCGCCGCCGGCGAACGCTACCTTGCGATGGTCCTGCCGAAGATCGCTGATTTCGACCATCGCGCCGCCCCGGATGTGGGACTCAACCCGCACCGACACTAAAGGTATGGCGCCTGAGGCGGACGCGACCCCGACAGAGCCGGACGACGCCGAGCTGATGCTGCGCGTCCAGGCGTCGGATGAACCCGCGTTTGCCATCCTGATGCATCGCTGGGAACGTCCGGTCAAAGCCGTGATCGCCCGCGTGGTGCTGAACGTCAGCGAAGCCGAGGAGCTCGCCCAGGAGACTTTTGTGCGCCTGTGGCAACATCGGGGCCGCTTCGATCCGGCGAAGCCGGTCAAGCCGTGGATCCTCGGAATCGCCCTGAACCTCGCGCGTAACCGGCTGCGGTGGTGGCGGCGTCGTCCGACCCTCTCACTGGATGCCTGGACGGAGACGAACCTCCCGGCCGTTTCGGACCCGGGCCCTGAGGGCGGGGCGATTGCGCTCGAGCGGGAGGAACGGGCCGCGGCCGTGCGTGACGCCATTGCCTCCCTGCCGGTGGCGTTCCGCGAGGCATTGATCCTTTTTGAATACGAGCGGATGTCCTGCGCGGACATCGCCACCACCCTCGCCACCACTCCGAAGACCGTGGAAAACCGCATCGCCCGCGCCCGCGCCGCGCTGCGACCGCGGTTGCAGCGCTGGGCCTGAAGGGTGCCTGGGAGCTCCCTTTCGCGACCGCGGTGAAATCTCCTTTGGGTTCGCCTTCGCGGCGCGGTTGCGCTGCACTCTGATCCATCCGCCGATGAGACTAATACTCTGCACCCTGATCGTCTGGTTCGTTCGCGCCCTCCGAGGCGCCGAAGCGGGTCAACGGATCGACCTCGTATGGTCCGGGCATCCGGTCGGCTTCGCGTTCCTCACCGAGCGCGGCCACCCGTTCATCGCCTACTTTGACGCGGATCGTCGCATCACCGTGATGGGTCGCAATCGCGACCAAGCGCGAGAAGTCAACCCGCCGCCTTCGGAGTTGCGTCTCTTTGAATTGCCCGAGGCGGAGCTGACGGGTTCGATCGGGTGATAGGCACTGCGGCGCATGGCCGACGAACGACCTTCCTACAATGAAACTTGGAGCTCATATCTACCTTTGGATTGATCGCTGGTCCGACCAGGAGGTCGGCCTTTGTGACCGCGCGCGTGCACTCGGACTCGATACGCTTGAGTTGTCGGTGGGTCTCGATGTGCCCTTCGACACGGCTTTGACCCGGCGCGCGGCGGACGCTGCGGGCATCGGGTTGGTGTTGGGTCCGGGAGGCGCCTGGCCCGAAAATGCCGACTTGGCGGCCGACGATCCAGCCCACCGCCAATCCGCGTTTGATTTTCACCGCCGGATCATCGACCAGACCGCGGCCGTCGGCGGCCTCGCGTATGCGGGAGCGCTCTACGGCCGGCCGGGCAAGTCACTGCGCCGCCGCCCACCGGCGGACGAATTGGCGCGCGCGGCGGAGGGCCTGCGGGGGCTGGCCCAACACGCGGCGAGCGCCGGCATCGTCCTCGCGATCGAACCCATGAGCCGCTTCCGCTCCCATCTCGTCAACACCCCGGCGCAGGCCGTGCGCCTGATTGAAATGGCCGGCCGGCCGGCCTGCCTGCGGGTGCTTTTCGATACCTATCACATGGTGACGGAGCTCCGCGACTACGCTGCGGCCATCAGGGAGACCGGCGACCTCCTTTGGGGTCTGCACGCCTGCGAAAACAACCGGGGTGTACCCGGCGGCGGGCTGATCCGTTGGCCGGAGGTTTTCACGGCACTGAAAACCACGCCGGCGGACTACGTGGCCTTTGAGGGCTACAACACCGCCTTGGGCGACTTCGGCTGGAGCCGCGGGATCTTTCAAGACCTGTGTCCGGACGGCGATGCCTTCGTCCGTGAAGGACTGGATTTCGTCCGCCCGCTGGTGCGCTAACGATCGACGCCACGGACTACCGGACGGGTGGCACGGGGTTCACCGCTGACCAGCGAGAACCCCGTGAACGATCGTCGAAATCATTGCAGGAGATAGAACGTGGTCTTGTTCATAATCCTGGCCCTTGGTTTGGGGATTGCACTTCCCCAATCCTCCAGATCGGAGCGATGAGACTCCACGGCTGCTGGTTGCAGGACGCGCTTGATTGCAGGTGAATGAAGGGGTCCGCAGCCGAGTCAGGATCCCTGCGGCCCGGCCCGGGCGAATCAGCTTGAGGGAATGACCGGGGAGTCGAGATCCACCTCTCGCACGCGTTTGCGGTCGCGTTCCGCCTGCACCTGCGTGCGCAGTTGCTCCCTGACCCAGGCGACATTGGGAATGGCCGCGAGCACGACGGTGTGCGTGGTCGCATCGGAGGTGATCAGCGTGAGATTTCCGAGGCCCAGCATCCGCAGGAAAAGGGGACGGTCCATCACGTAGTCCTTTACTCGGTACAGTTCAATCTCCTCCAGCCTCCGGTTGAAGATCCCGCGATGGATCTTCAGCCGCTGGGAAGTCAGTTCATACGAAGTCGATCGATTCATCCACCAGCGAACGATCACCATCACCACTGGCAGCGCCAGCAGCCCAAGTGGCATCCACCCGTAGTCCGCAAAGTAGAACCACGTACCCGCCACGATCGCCGCCGCCAGGATCAGGCAGAAAAGGAAGTAACCGAAAAACGTCCAAGCGGACGTGTGCCCGGTCCAGATTTCAGCTTCGCGCGCAGCGTCGGCAGGCGGGGCGTGCGGCAGGTCGGGTTCATTCATCGGGTGAGACGGTTGACAGGGACAACCGGCACAGACTCCCGCCCGGGACTGCGGTTCCCCCTTCTCCGCACATTTGCCCGCGCGCCTTACGAAAAGCCACCGACACTCCCGCGAGCCCAGCAAAGGCGAAAAAACGCCCCCTATTCCCCACTCCATCACCGCCCCCGCATAAAATCGCCGCAGTCCGGGAGTAAACTAATAGGTTACTCCCGGACTGGGGTCGGAAGGTGGCCCT